>Ga0163217_1053940_pt1 | contig 12599 bp, 15 predicted proteins | sample SynspAceP_FD_185933 | JGI IMG/M metagenome (GOLD analysis project Ga0163217, IMG submission 185933) | Saline lake microbial communities from Ace Lake in Antarctica - Synechococcus sp. Ace-P (PacBio error correction) | ecosystem: Environmental > Aquatic > Non-marine Saline and Alkaline > Saline ... | reverse complement strand
GCCGCAATGGCTTTACCGATTTCTCGAGAAGGGACGCACATGATGCGCGGCCAAATCGTAACGTTTTATTGCTCGTTCATATCGAGGGGTGATTCGCGCCTTTTCCCGTTCGCCATGCTTTGCGTCCGGGGGTGTTCTGGAAGAGCCCTGCGGCGACTGGCTTGCAGCGGCAGCGGCTTTTGCCGGTTATCTGCGGATCGCACTGGCCACATGGGCTGGGCAATCATAATCCGGCAGGGCGAAGGATGATGGGAGGCGCCATTCAATCATTTGAGGTTCAGTTGGACAGGTTGGAGTCGGATCGTCGGTCCGTTTGTTCCGGGGCAACGCACGTTCGATGCAGGCAGCTTAGTGGATTATCTGTTGCAACGCGCGCTGCATTTGCGCATCCATTTACCGTTCAAAACCCTTGCGATTTTTGGCACGGATGAGAAACGATCGATTTTGGGACTGACAAAAACTCCCCGCTTCAAAACTCAAGGTTGTGAAACGTTTTAAAGCTGTCTCGCGACAGCGGACATCCATGGACGCGCAGCATCGGTGATTTTGGGCTTTGCCTTGCCATTAAGCTGCGCAATAGGGACCAAGGCCGGTTTTGGGCCGTTCGCGGCTTTCGACAGGTTCTGGGATAGCAAATCACCCCCTGCGGACTACTCAGTTGACGGAATTGACCAAAATTTCAAAGCTACTATTCAGGAGCGGATTTGCCGCTCCACTATTTTCATATGTGTTATATGTCACGTAGGCTGAATAAGTTTGCAGAATACCTTTTTTCATGAAATCAAGCTGATGGGACTCAGAAGTCTACGCGATGAAATTGCATCTGGGACGGCAATTCTTTGCGAAGCACCTTCACCCTATATTTTGCTCGATCCTGATCTTAGGGATGGTGTGCCCATTAATTGCTATCTTTGACGTCACAGGGAGAACCCGTGAGTCCATTTATCGGCCGCCTCATAACTGAGGAATTCCGCCCAGCCGGACTCATGTCTCTGACAAATGTTGCGCGGTCTTTCAAACGTGTGTTGGCGAACGGAAAAACCTTGATTCATCTTCTCTTGATCCCCTACCCTATTTAAGGCTTGCGGATGGTCATCTTGTGAACGCTTTTTGCGAGTGCGACAGATACCCCCCTTCTGATTGAGAAAGGGCGCGGTCGAATTATCTGCGAATTACTGTTGACGTTACCACCTTATCATGGCCCACAGGCCGAAAAACCCCAAAGACATCTTACGCAATGCAGGGCTTTGCAGCGCGCCAAAGCAGTTGATCCGAAAAACTGGAGCCTGGAAGGCACGGAATTCTTTCCAATCTGCTTCGGACCACAAGCTCCTGGTTTCATGGCCCAGTTCTTGAACGGGTCGCAACACGTCTTCAGTTTGTGAACAGGGCCCTATTACGACTTGATTGGCGCTCGCGATTGTTGTTGGCCTATCCGTGCGAGGCATTGCCAGACCATTGAGGGACAGGGTTCTATGAGATGCTTGATTCAAGTTGTTTCAGTTCAGCGAGCCCGTCTCGGTCAAGGTCGATGTCAAGGCGATACTCCGCGCCTCACCCGACGTGCCGGTCTGAGGAGCGCTTTGTGATTTCATATTTACCCCCTGAAGACAACGGTCGGCCCATGCAATGGGCATCTTTGTCCAGGCCACCGATATAACTGATCAAAAACCGCCGAAGCCGGCGGCTCACTTGCTACGCGAAAAAAATTGAACGATGGCACAGACGGATGCCAGTCGAATGTCTGACGGCCGACAAAGATGGCGGGTTGAACTTGGCTAAATGTGCGTATCTACGAATTACCCGGCTACGCAGAGGGCGATTTATGGAGGTCGAATTGGGGCGTGTCGTCCCTCCTGGACGATCTGGGCTAAGCAGTTGAAAACTGGACCGATGCGATCCCAAGAAAGGCGAAGGCTATTGAAACTGAATTTCGCATTCCGGAAAGGGCCGAATGGCAGCTTCGGTTGGCACCTTGTTACGGGCAAACCCCCTTGCACGCCAATGACGGGGGACTTTGACAGGTTGGTTGGCACGAATCACGATATCGAAAGACCGGAAAAATGCCGAAGCGGTTATACCAAGCGGCATTCAACGCTTGAGAGCGGGTTGAAAAAAGAAGAAAACGTGAACTGGATGCGTGAACGCTCGGAGTTTGCCGCCCAAAGCCAAAAACTTGAAGCTATTGGTAGTTGGCCGGTGGAATTGCCCACGATTTTCAACAACCTTCTTTCAAGTTGTGATGGGTAAACTGCAGATTGCGATGCGCAGTATGCCGAAAGACTTCGACCATTCAGAGGCGATTGGTATCAGGCTGTTGCAAAGCGTGTGGAAGCGCGGGGCGACCGCTGGCCTCTCAACTTTTGTCCTTTCGCCCCGCAAACAAGCCTCTTGCCCCTGTGGTGATCAAGCTGGACCGCTGATAGAAGATACCATAGAATATTGCCAGCGCCGTCAAGTGAGGCCGTTGGAGCTTGAGACCGATTTTGACGAACAGTCTATGGAATACGAAGCGTGGATCCCAACAGTTATGGAGAATGCTCTGCTCAACCTCGTTATAATTGCGCGTGACGCGATGGACGGGAAAGGGAAGCTAACGATTACATGCGTTCTAATGAGGCCGTTGGCGAAGCATTTTGTCCGAACCCATCCTGACGTAAAAGCAGGCCAATACCATTAGGCTTGCGGTTACGCATACGGGATGTGGCATGTCACAAGAAAACCGCTGATCGCAATTTCGAGCCGTTTTTTACAACCAAGGGAAAACGGCCACGGAACCGGGCGCGGTTTGTCCATGGCTTCATGGCTTCGCAAAACAACGGTGAGTCATAGACTGTCGGATTAAGCAAAATCGGTGAAGGCACCACCATTATGTATCTCCTGCCCCGTTCTCTCCGAAGCTGAACAGTACAAGCTGTCCAACGCTGATATGGCTAAAAGCGGGACAGAAACGATCCTGCTTGTCGAGGGACGACGACGACGTCGCGGAAACCGCGGTCCACTTGCTGGGCGAGCTTTGGGATCAAAAGGGGGGATCTTCAAGCATTTCCAATGCGGAACGGGCGTTTAGTATTGTGTACGATGATCCTCCATTGATCTCTTATTCACGGATGTCGTTGATGCCAGCACAAATGAACGGGGGCACGAAACTGGCACAACAGCTTTACAAATTGCGTCCTGATTTACCCGTGCTGATTTACGTCTGGATTTGCTACAAGATGCTAGTCGTTCATGACGGTCGGTCTGGTTGACGGAGTTCAGCTTGATCAGCAAGCTCGTACTCGGGCAGGTTGAATTATGCCCCACAAGGGCGGAAAGTTCTTGGGGGATACGAAGGGGTTTCGCTCGGCCGATGTTCCCCCGCAGAGAAATGACACTCGAAAACCGATCAAAAGCAGATCGGAAGTATCACATTGACCGGCCAGTCTTACGCCTTTCTTGATCTGCGGAAGATTGATGCATTGATACGGAAATGGATATTTCGGGACGTGATTTTGCGCGGAAGCTGGGGCATTGCGTTCTCGAGGCAGAAAAATGCAGCGGCAAGTGCGCTCGGATCTTTTGGAAAGCGGAAGATGTAGCATGTGTGATCACTAGATGTCGGCTTACCAGATCGGTCCGGGGAAGAGCTCGCCAAAGACGCCAGGGAACTGAATAATGATCTGCCTACTTGGGCGGCGTCCAAGTACCTCTGCTGCGGACCTGCGGAAAACTGCCAAAGTTTTGACAAAAAACCCTTTGCCGACACCGATTTACTGGGGCTTTGCGATTAGAAACTGTAAGTACCTAACCAAAAAACCGCACTTCTGAAATGTAATTTTCTCCTGCTCAAGCCTCCGCCTGGCGGGATGTTTCCGATGGGCCGCGCGCTCGCCGTCGTTGTTGAACCCAATCGGCCCCGCGAGGGGGCCATTTTCAGACCCTGCACATGTTGCCGCTGCGAATGACAGCCGCAGAACTGATCCGGTTGGTCCGTAACAACCTAGTCGTGGTAAACGTCGTCTCAACGAATGGCAGCCTCTCGCGCGCGCGCGCCAAATATACACCATTGCGGCCTTCTGCGAGTTGCGCGGCTTATGTTCCCAATGGATCACTTATTCCCTAAGAGGCGGACACAAGGTATTGAGAGCAACCCCTTAAGAAAACAAGGCGGTCGCGCGTCTGTAATGACAGATCGCCAAAAAGGGAGAGACGTAGGTCTTTCTTTGCTACGCGTTTTTTGCCAAAACAGAAATTTACGATCCAGCGTTGCTTTATGGAAGCCGGCCGAAAAGGTGGGATTCATTAAACGCACGAACTGGATCACTTTGAGAAAGCGGCGAAGATTCGAGATTTGATCATTTCGGGTGTTCGACCAACGGCGAAACTTTGCCCGCTTCATAGCGGACCAACAACTTAATATAACGAACCACCCCCCTTTTCTTTTTTGCGGTTTCGGGGATGATCAGGACCGCCGGAAAGTCTTTTCTTCTTCTGCGATGCTGCACCAAGACACGGTCATGGTAAAGTGGCTGAATTTTATGGAATTGCTTCTTTCAAAGTGTTTCCGAAGGTCGGGATGCCACGCTTTAGATCTATTGGCACTCGCCCTCACCCGAGTGCCAATATTGTGAGGCGCGTTGGTGGCGTAGCAAAGTGGCCACGAAACTATATTTCTCGGGATTTTTCATTCCAAAGATTCAGTTCCTTTGCTTCTTCTGCGATCCGCGAGAGTTACTTGTCACCGGTTCTTACCAGAAATCGAAAAGCGCGGTTGTCCAGGCATTAGAATTCCGCAGTTAAGGTTGCAGAAACTTTCGGCTTCTCTTGTTTTGGTTTCATTCGCCTCTTTCTTGCTGTTTTACCTGTAGCCATTGTCTGTCCTTTCCAAAAATGCAGCGATTTCTGGGTTTTTGCCGTTGTGGGCAGCAGCTTTGACTGCGATCGTCCCACCCGTTGCCCTGTTCGAGCGTGGGGAGGGTGTTGGACTTGAGGGGCTACGCCAGCGTGCCTGTTTTCTCAGCAGCTTCGTCGATCGTCCTTTGTTGCGCACGCGAAATGGTGAGATTGGCGTTCCAAAATATCGCATTTGCTGCAGCGTTAATGGCGGCCGCCGTATCAATCTCTGTCAGCTCAAACTGTTGATCGAGCGCACGAAAGGGCTGTTTCCTTCACCACCAAACCGTTTCATAGGCGGAACCTCGTAGTAATCCTGGGAAAATGGTCTGCTCTCCATTCATTCAGTTAAGTTCAGCAAAGAGCGACGGGCCTGTCTTGGCACTGATTTTTCTCAATCCCGACTCGATTCACCCATAGCCAATTTGGGATTTCAACCGATTTGCCCTTACTTCAAGGATCTGGCATCTGGTCGTCGTGATGACTTGACCTCTTCGTCCTCAAGCGCAATGTTGTTTGATCAATGCCACAAATACGTTTTGGCATGGTCACTATCAATAAGTTGGCGTAAAATTTTCACATCAAAACCACCACGTCCGCGTCGAACTTGAGATAAAGTCGGCAGTGCCAATAGCTTTCGAGGCCAACATAAGGGAATAGCCTGATGTGGTTCTCGCGAGTAAACGCTCGTTGATTACATTAGGTTGACGCGAATGGCCTCGGATTATTCGTGTCGGACGAACTGCTTGATCTCGTTTGGTGCTGCGCGATCCCCAGCACCAATACGAACTGTGATATGCCGCCAAACTCAGACCAATTGCGGAGCATCCGTTCCCGTTAATAACGGACCGCCGACGGGCAACAGGCTTGTTCGGGCGTTGTGGGGTGTAAAGGGGCTGAGCGCGAGCCGATGCCTTGCGGCCAGAATGACTGCCATAGGCGGGCGATTGATTTCATTTTTCATTTCTTGAGTCCTTTATAAGGCGAGATGCTCGAAGTGCTTTTTTGAGGCCAATTTTTGGGTTTTTCCCCGATTGTTCATGGTGCCTCTTTGTCCTGGACTTGAAGATGCCCAGAACAGCTGGCTGGCCGCAAAAAACCAAAGTATTGCGGACCATGTTGATCAAAAGTATCAGCGCTGCTGAAGGGAGCATGAAGATGAACACCCGCCTTCCATCGAATGCGAGAACTTTTGCGTTCGCCTCTCCGCGCAGCACCACTCAAAGTTGGCACGTGGACCAAGCCCAAACCGCCAATTTTTCCACCTTTTTCGGAACTTCGCCATGTCTCTCCGATAATCTTGACAGTCACCATGCCGTTTCGATTTCGAGTGCCATCGTAATTGGCATATCCGCGGCAAACCCTGTAGAACGTGATGCCGATCATAGCGAGGATTTACGGTACAACGCTCTCGGTCTGAGCATAAGCGTGTCGTAAATCCGCGGCCCGAACCAACAACCCAACCTTGCACCTGATCGGTCAAGGCGATCATAATAACTACCTTGCGGTGAGGAACACGCGGCGATCCGGTTAGCGTGCCCATTGTCCGTCATGCAATCGAGGTGTGGCTGAGGATGGATTCAGGAGGTGCAGGGCAATGATAACATCAGTACCACCGGACAAGGATCCCAACGGTCGCCAACACAACCACCAAAAAAGAGGCGCCGTTGATCGGTTTTCGGGGTGATCCAACGCGCTTCCACAGCCCCATGAATTGGCGAGAATGGCAGCGGGTGACGTAACAAACGACGACCACCATTCATCAATCGCGGGTTTTTGTGGTTCTCTTCAACTTGCCTGTCATGACACCACCTTTTCTTGTAAACGTTTTGGCATCGGCAGCTAACTAAAGTTGCGCCTGTAGGGCCTTACAGGTGCGACGAGTCAGCCGCTTCGGCATGCAACGCAGCAATACGTCTTTGAGCGCGGCCAGAAAGAGGCATGGTTCGTAGTCGGACAAACTCTCCCGATGTTGCCGACCTGAAAGACCTGCCCCGCAAAGCACCCTTTGCCCTCCGTACATGATGATTGGGATTTCTCACGCTATCTGTCGACGGGAGAACGCGCACAAGCAATCGCCGGCGGCACCGCGTACATGGTCAGGATCGAAACACATGGTCCGCCCTCCTCGATTAGGAAAATTCGAGGTTCAGGCCTTGCGCATGCGACACGAAAGCAGATAGCTCGGGCCTTGATCGTGGCATAGCGTTTCATGACGCCTTCGCGGCAGGATGTCCGCTAAGCAAGTGCCTTTGCTCCAGTGGCAAAAGAACAGGGAACAGCGGGAGTATTAGGTGTCTGAGTGTGGTTGTTTCAGGAAGGCCATAGAATTGTAGCCAAGTTCAGGTAGGTCGTCTTGCCGCATGGTGCTTCAGCCGTTTGAAATGTTTTTTTCCGTCCAACGACAAAAGGACAGACCGGGCATAAGAGGCCGATGGCCTTGGAACTGGAAGCTGGACACAAAAGCGATATTGCCGCCTCCATTGATTCGATCACTTATACAGCGCCGACGGATAACTGAGACGCGTCGGGGACCGACGAACAACGCGCGGCCTCTTTTGCAGGATGGCACGACTCGGCCAACTGGGTTCAGCATTCCCTGAACAGGTTCTCATGATGGGACCATTCGCGACAACGGTCGATCCTTGCGTCGACAGAATAGGCGGCCACTTGGGCTGGGATCGAATGGCGTGCCCCAGGGCATCTCAATCAGAATGGGTGTGTTTGTTGTGGATCCGCGATGTTTTTATTGCAGGCGCCCCCCAATTCACGTTTCGATAGGATCAGATAGCACCCTTCCACGACAGAAGACAGATTGCCTCGTTGGCCCGCCGTTGCCGAACCCGTAATCCACCCCACTGCTCCCGATCCGGGCTCGTTTCTGATCTGAAACAGCGAGATTAGTTTATGTCGATGCTACTGCAAGAGGGCATCGAAATCAGGTCGCGTGGCATGATATCCTTCTTTTACAGATCGCCGGCGCGCAAGGTTTCTGGCACATTTCACGGGGGCAGGTGTGGAACAGTAGATAACTTGTCTAACATTAGTCGATACTCCAACAGCACCAAGGACAGGATCTTGGAGCCCGTCACACCCATGATACGTCCGCGGCGCGAGGGTCAGGCGGAACATGAACCCCGAGGGCATAAATCGGAGTTCGAGGCGCCAGCCAAAAAGAGAGCTATCGTTGTGTTGATCCAAAAATGAACCCGCTTATAGAAAAATTCCAAAAACGCCTGATTCCCGGCAATAAGTGCGGATAAGCATGTCCAACGTGCTGAAAATCGAGCATCAGAACAGTATCGAAGCAATGTCGAAAAGAGTCCCCAACGCGACCTGATGGGATGGTGTGGAATTTTGACCGGAAACATCGTTAGCAATTTTCAGCATCCTGCGTCTGCTAAGTTTGACCTTATATAGAGAAAAGATCTCGCGCGCGTTGATGGAGCGCCTGAGGATAAGCCGTATTTGGGAAAAATCGGGAAATGTAAGGAGTAGATGCGACCGTGCGCTTCCGATATCGCGCCCCCTACCAAAGAAACAACTATTTCGGAGACATGCGTTTTGGTTCAGGTCCCATGAAGGTGGTGCTTGACCCTGGGTGCCATGAAAACTTACCCCATCTTTACTCAGGTACACAACCGTCACCCTGTGGACTCATCAGTCAGACTTTACGCCGCCTGAGTGAACTTGTGGGTCACTACGATGGCCTATTGGTGTGACATCTGCGGGCGTTATTCACAACGGCGGGGCTGCCTTCAGTTGATGCCGTCGATGCCGCTTTCTGCAGAACACGTGCCGGGTGGTTCGTTTTGTCATTTTGATCACCAATGCGCCGCGACTATCCAAAGACATCTATCCGCAATTGGGGCGCGTTTTTTGGCGTTCGCGTGAAGCGTTTTGATACCATCATTACAATCAGGCGACGTCACCGCACATTTGGTTGCAAAACCAACCTAAGACTTCCGCTGTTTCACTTTGGTCCGGCACGGGATCAGTCCATTTTGGAGGGTTTGGCAACCCTATGGTAGGCATATCAGGACAGCCAAAACTGTGCCTGCTAACCGGGCCATTAAGATGACACGATCGAAACTGTCGATATTTACCACAAGTCTTTCTTAAAGAGTGCGCGGGACACCGCTGTCGAGAATGATTTGCGGCAAACCCCGACTGGTAGCGAAGTGGCAACCGCATGGTCATCTGTGCTGGTTCCATTGCGCAATACTACAGGCAACTGGGCGGCACGGTATCTTTTGCCGGAAAAACCGGAGGCGGCAATCTATCGCGAGGTCGCTGAAAAGAGCCGCTTACTTCTGATGGAGGGCGAGATGGCCCTAAAGGGGCAGATTGCTGGCCATAGGTGATGGGTTGCCAACTGATATCCAAAGGTTGCCGCTGGACAACGGCTTTGATGCATATTTCGTTGCGGGTGGCATTCATGCAAAGGAGTTTGGCCCATTAAACGTCGCGGACAATGCGGTTGAGAGCTGTGAGTAAATCATCAAGAACAAGATTTATCGGACTATAAACCTTGTCGTGGGGTTTGCGACCAGTTTGGTTTGGAACTGAATTTAAACGATGCTACCACCCAAAACTTCATTCGTATCTTTGGTAACCGTGGTTTCGTTTTCGAGCATGAGAAGATCTTTTTCGGTTGACGCCAGAAAAGTTTTAAGCCGCCAAAATGCTGCAGGATCCCCGGGAATTACATCCGCAAAGCGGCAGCCACAGCGTTGAAGACGTTGGCGAATGGCCGGTTAGGGGCCGATTCTTGGCATCGCCTGGATTGCATCTAATAACGCCGATGCTTTAAACCCGAAAACAGGTAAACAGCCCGCCATACACATATCAAAAAGAATACCCAATTGATGGTGGTTGCCATATTTTCGATGCGCTAAAGGGACGTGCATGGGCCCATTCAGCGGCTACGGTTGTGAATATGCCTGCAGAGGCTGTCAGTTGGCCCTCTGAAGAGAGATGATTTCTATGACCACCAAGCTACACACCGCTCAACGGATGTTGAGCGTGTCGCCGAAATTCTGGGACTACCTCATGAAGATAATCAACGATTCCGCGTCACTGGAGCGTCAATATTGAATGTGGTCTTCCAGCTTCATCGGTTTGAGAAAATTTTAGCAGTAATTGTATTCACGGGGCCAGGTATTGAGCTTCATTCCCGAGCGAGCTTTTCGCAGGGCCAAATCTGAAAAGTTCCCCTCAGGACAGAACAAAAAAGCCAATTACTCTATGATTTTTTCGCGCGCTTATGTGGTGTTCGTAGACAGAGTTCATCCATAGGCCATGGAGCTCTCGTTGATGCGGTTTTTTAGAAAAGCCTAATTCCTGACCTTGGAGGCGCAGTCCAATGCATTGGCTTAATATCGAGCCCCTGCTGGGGGCGGACGCAGTAATCGAACTGCTCCACCAGATTTAATGGCAACCGTCCCCTATAGGCGTGACGTCAGACCACGCCATTCAGTCTTACCATAATTGCCCGCGGATGGTCAGGCTTTCTGTTCTGCTTCCGGGAAACAAGCCGCTGGTTCATGGCAATCAGGGCAAGATCGGTTTGGGGCCGGAAGCTGCGGGAAGAAAATCACCGTTTTTTTTAGCCGTACAAATCAGATCTACCGGTGGAGAATGGCACTGCTTGATAGACCATAACCTACGTAGAAACGCTTTAACCAAAACGTAGCGTTTACAAATTCTGGCCTGCAAAATCAGAACAGACGTTGAACCTGTTTGAAAAACTTCTATGAGCAGGTCACGTTAAGCCAAGTCCTGCCATAAATTCGTGGTCCACATTCCTATAATTCATTGACCGCATTAGGGACAGAAATGGGCCTACATCGTCCACCTTGGTTTCCATATTTTAATGAGGATTATGCGCATTCAGGGTATTTGCCTGCCGGTCCTACCAGAATTCCTTTTCCCGCTGTGATCTACGACCGGGGTCGGCCTTTCACAGGGGCTCGTGCTTGTTGCGAGATGCAGTTATTGAGCTTGAAACAGCGCCACTACCCCGCTTTAGGCAGCCTGGCTTTGCCGGCTGTTTTCACTGCCTTGATGGGGAGCGTAGGTTAAAGCAGCTGCCCTTGCCCTATGACGCTTGAGGACACTTAGGTAAAACGCCTTTGCATTTCTGACAACTGCGCGGAGATGGCGAAGCCCGACATGCCGTTCAGCTCCCGCGCGGAACGGGTTGCGACGATGATCGACCTTGAGTAGGGAAAAAACTTTCAAAATGCTTTGCAGCTCTGCTTCGTCATTGCCTGCGCCGCTTGTCGTGACCTCGAATTTTGACGACATCACCGACGGGCTCACCACCAGCCGGACAAATCCGGTGTCAGGGTGAACTTGATCGCATTGCCAATAAGGGTTGAACAGGATTTGCGCCGCGCGGGACTTGTCGGCCGAAAAAACCACGTTCGCCTCTTGGACCACGTCAAAGGCCAGCCCCTTTCTTGCTCGACAAAGGTATTGAGCTGTCAATGAACCGGATCGACAATATCCTGCCACCGCGCAATGGCGTTAGGCTCCGATGACCCAGACTGCCCGGATTTCGATTTTTGGCACATCAAGGAATTTCGTTGATGAGATGCAAGGCAGATGGGTCCCCGGGGACTGGGACAAAGCCGGTTCATCAAGTCGGGACAGGCTGGTCGTACATCTCGTCAGCAGTCGTTTTGGCTTCGGCCAGTGGCTGATATCGCCGGCTTCATACCCTTTCAGCAAGCGCTTTGGATGCGGATTAGCATGCGCGGCATTGCGCGACAGTGGGGCAACCCCCAGTTGATTGGAACGGTCAGCGGGTGTGGCGGCAAGTTTTCGTGGCTAAAGCACCCCCATAAAATTTTGTCTTTGCCTTTGCTCGCGGCCTCTGCCGCGTCCCTTTGCATGGCTTAGCTCGGTCACATCGACACCGCAGCCCCGACATAGCTTGCCATCGGCCAGCGGGCCGATCCGACGCTTTGATTCAACCCGAGCCGTCGCCAAAATGTTGTTAGTTTCAAGGAGTTTGCGACTGGCGGTGAAGCCGCAAGGGCCGGCGGTTCGATCCCACCTTGGGCTTTTCGTTCAAGCCGGGCCCACCGGGGGAACTGCTTTGCTGTTCACCCCACTCCTTCAGCAACACTTCGAACGGTGCTGTCCCGCTTTCTCAAGCAGTTCGCTTGGAAGGTCGCTCTCTCTCTTTGTACTTGGAGTTTGCTCAGCAAACAAGCCGATCCTGCGCGTCGAACCATGACAAAAAAACCCATCGTTCAAAAGCGCTTCGATTGCCGCTGCCTAACGGCAAACGGCTCGGCGCGTTTACGTCGCTCGGAGACCTGCAGGGACATTTACAAGCAAAAGCCCCCAATAGGCCATTGAGGGGCCGCAATTAGCGATCAAGGGGCCCGTTTTTGCCATTGATCCGGGCGGCGGACCTTCGGCCAGCCGCCCTTTGGGTGCGCCGGCTTTCCAACCACCCACTCTTCCGGAAAAAAAGGAGTTCAAAAACTCGAGCTTGACGGTTATTTCCGCAATGGTTCCCTGAGGCTTTTTTTCGTCACCGAGGTTAAAACAAAAAAAGGCCCGCGGTTTTCATTTTGTGGGGGGCTTTTTTGCGTCGGCTTGGCCTGGGATTCAGCATTATCATAGGCGTTTCTTCGGCTTGCACGTATGCCAGCTTTCGACAGAAACTCTGGTAGTCGAGCACGAGAGAGACAATACCCCAATCCGCT
>Ga0163217_1108442_pt1 | contig 12600 bp, 7 predicted proteins | sample SynspAceP_FD_185933 | JGI IMG/M metagenome (GOLD analysis project Ga0163217, IMG submission 185933) | Saline lake microbial communities from Ace Lake in Antarctica - Synechococcus sp. Ace-P (PacBio error correction) | ecosystem: Environmental > Aquatic > Non-marine Saline and Alkaline > Saline ... | reverse complement strand
TATCGACCAGTGTCAGGGAACATTGGACACGATATGATCGCGAGTAGAAACCCACTCCGTTTTAAGATCGGACAGCCATTTTAATTATGGTTTGGTACTGTAATAGCCGTGAAAAAGTACGATATAAGACCAGCAATTGATATGTAAACCAACGCAAATAATAACTGTTGGATATCCGAGCCCAACTTCAAATACACTATCTTGAATGAGTCTTCTCCAGGCACAATCGCTAGAAGTGGTATTGTTTGAAGCACCGTTTACTCAATCTAGGACCTGGTGCAAACATAATTGCCTGCGGAAATATTATATAGGCATAACCCAGAGCATTTAAATCTTCAAAGGAATGTTAACCGTCGTGAATAATCCCTTTGATATCTTTTTTCGTGTCAGACACTAGATAATGTGATTGTCTAAATGTCATGCACTTGTACCGGCTATTTCTGGGTAGTCTGCGTGCCAATTACGATACACTACTGTAACTAGAAATTGGACAACAAAACAAATAATTACCTCCAATTAATACTGAACCATGGGTTCCCGCAACACCTGCTCCCTTGTGAAAAATGCTCTTGTGAGACGCAAAGACGTTTGTTGTAGTAATAGAAGTAGCGATAATACAATCATAATTATAATATAGTTCATTTTACAATACCCTTATCTGTGTTTCTCACCAAAGCCCACATAGCGGAATACTGTTCCAGTCACGCAAATGATAACAGAGGTACCATAAAATCTAATCCTTTACTAGTACAAAAAAAGCACTATCTGAACACCAAACTGACTTAATCTAATAAATACGTAGGTGCCCTGAGGATACAAATCCCGAGGTTACATCTTGTATCTGATTTAATAGTTTTTCTACCGCTTTCTCCTTCTTTTTGTAATTTAGAAGGTAAGGAATAAGCAATACCTATTAATGAACCCACATTAGAAGCCGAATGTAAGCATAATTACCTAATCGCAAAAATGATGCCTGAGCAGCAGAGCCTCGCCCAGTAAATGCATTTTAGAAGTACCAAAGATCCATTGCGTTCAGAGCAAAGGCTCCTATTACTGGCGCAGTATGATCCTTATCCAGGAAAGGTGCACACTCTTCTGTATGATCTCATATCTTATTAATTAGTAACTCAGACCAAGCGTTACAAGGATTGTTGTTAAATTTTCTATCTTCCAGAATGATTAGGATATGCGCTCGAGAAAAGGGTCTTTTTTCTTTTAAGACTTAGTTGCTTCGCAACCAGCAGCCTCACCTCTCATTACAGCTGGCCCTTTTAGCTCAATAGGTCGCACTATGTTTATGGGCCCTCATTCTTAAGTGAACCTTTAATTCTCCACAGCACTCTAATGCTCTCTTATACCATCTAATTTTATTGTTTACACAACGAATACTATGCCTCGTTTTCATATCAAGCATTCGGTCTAACAGTATCTTTTACTGTATCATTATCAACAATAATTGTAACTATCCAATTGATACCAGCATATTCCTTCCTGTTAATGTTTGGTAAGAACGCAAACTTAGCACAGATATCTATGCACATGTGTCATTTTGTACACCTTCTCACGTAAAGAATCGTTTTTTTATCTAAGCGATATTTCATACTCAGAATTGACTACGCACTCATCTTTCTGCCAGCCTTCTTCCCTTGGTTTTCTCTTATCTATCTTTTTTTTTTATGTTTTTTTTCTTATTTTAGGCTGCACCACACGTTTCACATGCTCCTGGCCACGAGTACCCTATTCATGTTTTCCGGCTGTGCATCGATGCTAGGTAGAACGTCAGCTTGGTCTTTAAACTATTAAATTTAGCATCGCTGTCTTCGTCAATTTAAGGCATTACATCTCAGTATAATATATCGTTACACGTGCATTCACTATTTCAGCACTCCTGTGACTCTCATCAATGATTTGGTCGTATTTGTTATGCTACTACGACTTGTCTATTTTCTTAAGCATAAGTACCATCTTGAAGAGATGTTCTTCTGCATTAGAGCTTCTTTCTACGCAATCTTTCATTTTGTGCATTATCTTATTAGAATCTTATTCAATAAGTCCTCTGTATGTTATCCCGTTTATAAATTGGACCACTTGTTTCCAGAGAGTAAATCCTCTTGTGTGATAAGTGATGGCAATTGTTCGCTAGCGTCCTAACGATTCTAACTAATACATGACATCTCACTAAAAGGTAGCTTTACAAGCAACACATATTTCGGCGTATTCGAAAACGAAATACCTATGAGAATCCTAGATAATAACATGTCATGAAACTCCAATTGTCTTAATACCGCTTGAAACGTGCCGTGCACAGCTATTTTTATCTCGCGTTTATACTCCTATGTCGAAGCTAGCTGAGAGTCTACAGCTACTAGCCCCTCGCAAATTTGACCTTTGTTGTTCGTCGAGTATAGTATCCTACGTTATTTATAAGGATCATATCTAAATCAGGACAGTCCTTCTTGTAAGTGCCATGATTACTGCTATTGTGCTTTAAGGCAATAGCTCGCCTGTAGATCGCACATGCCGTTCTTAGACTTTCTCGCTCCTTGACCAACAACACCAATTCTTTTCTATCTCTCGATAACATACAACAATATAGAGACGCAGAAAAACCAATGCTACCACACGCTTTATTTATATCTTTCAGCTTCCTTGTCTTGTACGTCCAATCGACAAAACGAGTCTTATAAATCAAGAACCTGCTGGTTTGCCGACTTCTACGTTATCTGTATTTTACTGGGGCTTTCATAGACTCACTATTAGAATTTAAGTCCTGCTTTCTCTAGTCCTTCAAGCTAAATGATATTATCTTTAAGCAAGATATAGGGGTCAAGCCCTGCTCTATGCAAAGCAACACTCTTCGCTGAAGACTAGCTGTCTTTTTTGTTTTTCGCGAGGAGTCAGCGGTTTTAAACTAACTCAAGTTCGCGTTTCTATTTTATTACCTCGGTTTACCGCATTTCTATAGATCTCTTATAGTATGGTCTGAGCTCAGATTAAAACGTCCCGTTCTATCTCTCTCAAATATATAACTTGAGAACGTAATTCTTATGTTACTTCTAAACACCGATAATCCTATGCGTCTAACTGAAGGCCGTGCTTCCCGCTATCTGGCATTATATAGGCATATCTTTCTTTTGATGCGATTCTATATCAATCATCCAGATTTTATGACTGAATCCATTTTAAGTGCGCTATGATTATTATGCGACTTACCAGTCGTTTATACCTTAATGTTAGATGTTTCACCACAAAATTTTAATTCTTTTCCTTGTAAAGCCTTCATGCCTATTACGGAATATTAATCTGTGTCACTTTAGTACACTATTGTATTGTGCACGTGAAGAGGTTAGTGTCTCATAATTGGTTTTTACCTTTTTCTGATATCGTTTTCGATTTGAAAGATTGGAAGCATATAACATATGTGAAATGACGATATTATGAGGACTTAACCTAACCAGCCTAAACTCATAACTCATTATCGCGACGCCTGATTGCTTAGACTATTCTTAATAAACCTCATATATGAAATAACAAGCTCTATTGTGTTGAGATTTCGCAGTTAAGAAAACTTCTATCATGTTTTCTATTCATATAAGACTATAAAGTTCCGTGTTTGCTTATATGTTGCCTTATAGCGTCAGAATGAGTCTCGTTAATGAGACACAATGGAGCATCGGTTCGGATCCTGTTTTCAAACAGTACTGATATCTTCTGAGTTAATTTCTCTCGGAACTTTGACTCTTTGTACAGTATTAGTGCGCTTATTCTCATCATACGGTTAGGCTCACTTTTCTGCTGTTGTTACTGGACTTTAAATTACACTATTCTCAGAGATTTCCTCTGATCTATTCTTTATAGTATTAAGTTAAACTGTAGCATCTTCATACTTCACACCTACTTTCAGCTTAGCTTGCTTACTGTCATGGAGCACCATGAGAAGTCGATACAATTGCAATTCCCACATCCGTTAAGACACTTCGTGGGTAAATCAGCGTCACCAGCAATACTTTACGTAAAGAACAATGTGCTTATCTGCCAATACGCATAATTTTTTTGATGATCCGGCTCCTTTGGTTAGCTTATCAAGTATTCCTAAAGACTATTCTTCTCAACCGTTCCTGTGAACCCTTGATTTGGTCAAATTTGTAACTTAAATCACCACCGTAACTTGTTTTCAAATCTATTTAGTATCATTCTCTTTTTTAGAATTTAAGCAGGGATGTACTATTACTCTAACCTCTTGACGGCACTAATGTCTGAGCATTGTCTAATCTAGTTAATAATCCGATACTTTTGATCTGTTATCAAGGACTATTGAAATCGGGTAACGGTTTTTAGTGTTAACCTACTTAAACCGTGGACACCAATTTAAAACTTACTTCTATTTACCGCTAGCCTTTTTAAACTCCTGGTATAAGAGTTGATTGCCCATTTCTCGATGAAACGTGATAAAACACCTGATAAACTCAAAGTTCCTACAGTTGAAAAACACTCTAGGGTCCTTCCTGTATAATTACACTTTCTGTTGTGTATTAACTGTGAATTGAGTAGTGGCATTTTCGTTTGGCGCTGGGCCAGACCGTATAGTTTCTAGTTCGATGTCTTCTTAACCGTTACTCTAGGCTTTATTACAGAAGTCTACATTACGTCATACCATTCATACTCTCGCTACAGTTTTCTTGCTCCTGGTAAACCTCGCGGGCTTTCATTCTGATCTTTTAGCTCGACTATATGGATATCACTATTATAATATCTGAAAAGATGCCATAGTAGTTGTATAATAAATGATATGAGCCTCTCTTGTCTGTTTCAGCAGCAAGTTACAAGGTAAATCCAATTGTCACGATGTTATATAATGATGCCTTATCAAATTTATCTCAGGAAAAATAATTATTGATCTAGTAAAATACCAGAAGCTCTCATAATTTACCCTCATACAAAACCTGTCAGGCTTTAATCCCCTTTGAAAATACTTTAACTCGTGGCAAAAGTGTTCGTTGACTGTAAAAGCGATCTAAAAACTCGTTAACATTCTTTCCCATTGAGGTAACTTTAACCCAAATATGCATTATTCTCTTGTGCTCTCAAGACTCAAGAGACAAACAGCTCCGCTTCTTGCTACTTTTGTATTTATATTGTGTCTTGAGCATAACGCTGTATTTGCCAGTAAATAGTAGTAACGATCGATATCTAACTAGCGTCGATCAATTAACATTTTTAATCAGCACACACCGAGCACTACGCCCTACTCTACTACAATCTTCTCTAGCTTGGGATCCTTGCATGATGGATACATCTAATACCCAAACTCTCTTTACCCAGCCGCATCAAAAAACACGCTCTCATTACTATACTCGTCTTTAACCTTGCTAACGTAAGGCCACAACTATACCATACTTCAATATACTTTTTTAGAGACTATACTACCATGCTCCTTCTTTATCCATCTCTAACCTCTTAACCTAACTCGATGACGCCGACTACGCCCAGATTCTTGTACTATCTAATTCAAACAAGTGTAGCGACTTTGAGCCATGGATTAGATGCCTCCATTCAGCGTTTAACTACAATACCTCCCTTGGATGGATTAAGCGCTACGGCTCTAATGCATGTTTTGCAAGACCTAAATTAGTGCTCTCTCAGACGATTTGCCTTGGTTCTTATCTCCAAAATCGACCTTCAAATTCTGTTCCTATTTCTAACATCGTTAATAATGGTAACTCGGAATCGTTTCTATACGGGGCAATCCTCCATTACACTGGCTATGTTATGACTTTTTCATCTTTTACGCTCACTAAATCACGTTTTATGGCACTCGGAGTAATGAGTTACAATCATGAATTGAGCTTACACGTAAAGTTCCTGCGTCCTACGGCTCACACTAGCGCGTCTCAGTTTCCTCCTCGGTTTGGATTAGACTAGGACAACCATGCGTATCTCATAATCTCTCGCAAAACGAATATAGAGAAACCCACATTCTTGGTACATTCTTAACTTCCTTCTTTATGTGTCGAACCGACAACAGCGCGTTGACACAGTCACCTTTTAAGTGGGTTACATTAGGAGTAGCTTCTTTTACAGCTACTTACTATCTTGTCCACCTACTGAGGGCGTATCCTTTTGTAACCACCTAATACTCTAGATTGGTCAAAACTCTTTGCCCCGCGGTAGTATTCAGCTAACTTTTTTGAGGTCATTGATTCTTGCATGTGTAACATTAATTATTTAGGCTCTTTCAATGATTTCAATAATCTCCAACATAGTTTTACTTAAAGACGTGTTCTCCTGATTCTTTCGAGCTCTAGTACACCAATATTGCCAATCGTTTTTTTCATTCGTGTGCAAATATTTTTTCGTTCTTAATAACGAACTTTCGTAACATAGCGGTGTTCCTCGCTCTGAAACTTCTTAGTCACAATGGGATTCTCCATTGTTACTATATTGCCATACTCTCTCATTTCTTAAGATTTCTTTTTATCCGTAAAGCAGAACATTACTGTTTCCCTTTTTAGTTAATTACTGTCGCTAAGTCTAGCTACTATTTTCTCGCTCTTCTATTTGAGTGGATTCTCTAAGCGTAACCTGTGTGCTATTTTCAAGTCTGAATGTCTGCTTTTTTTGCCTCTACTAGCTTTAACTAGATCGTCAACAGGATAATTCTTTACTTCTGATTGTTTCATGATTTCTTTTTACAATTAGCAAGTAAGCTGAATATCTCTAGCAACAATAAATTTTGTTCTTCACAGGTAATTTTCTGTGGCTGCAGAGACCGTAAAGCCTCTTTTTGCAATCTCTTGAGATACCGCCAGCGATTTCGAACATCAGATTCTCCTGGCAAAGACACGGCAACACCAAATATTTTCAGGGGAAGCACCTACCTTTACCTTTACCATACGAACCTTAAAGGCATTTGTAGTAATAGGTTTATCTGGAAAAGTAAGGTGCTCCTAGATCATTTGGTTGCCGTGGTTGTCTCCCGTAAATTATGTTCGAAACGCTGGGGTATCTCAACGAGATGGCCAAAAGAGGCTCTTTCCGTCTTGCACGCACAGAAATACCGTGATGAAACAAAATTTATTGTTGCTAGAGATTATTCCAGCTTAATTTTTTATGTTAAAAGAATCATGAAACAATCAGAAGTTAAAAGAATTATGTTTGACGACTCTATGTTTAAAAGCTAGTAGAGGCATAAACAAAGCAGGCATACAGACTTGAAATCGCACACAGTGTTACGCCTTTTAGAGAATCCACTTCAAATAGAAGAGCGAAGAAGGAATAGTAGCTAGATAGCGACAGCAATTAACTAAAAGGGAACCGGTAATGGTTCTGCTTTATCGAAGGAAGAAGAAATTAAGAAAAGAGAGAGTAGGGCGTTGTAACTAAGCAACAAAATGGAGTCAGAAGATCATTGTGATTTTCAGAAGTTAAGCCGAGGAAACCACCTATGTACGGAAAGTTCGTATTAGAACGAAAAAATTAATGTTGCACACGATGAAAATAAATACGATTTGCAATATTGGTGATATGTTAATAAGATCATGGAAAAACAGCGTCCTTTAAGTAAAGAGACTAATGTTGGAGGAGATTAGTTTGAAATAATTGAAGAGCTAAATAATAATGTTACAGCAGAATCAAGATTGAACAAGTAGCCTGAATGATACCGTGGGCAGGAGTTATTACCATTAGCGTTATCGAGTATTATAGGTCAGTCAAAAGGAAGATAACGCTCAGTACAGGTGACAAATCGATATAGTAGCTAGTAGAAAGTAAGCTACTCCCATGCTTACCATTTAAAAAAGGTGCTGTGTAATCGGGCTGTTGTTGGTTAGAACAAAGAAGGAAGTAAGAAGACAAGATGTTCTTACATTCGTATTTTGATGACAACGCATGATGTTCTCTATTAAATCCACAGGAGACATGAGAGGTACATGTGAGATTTTTGACTGGGCTAGAGAACTTGTGTAAAGCAAATTCATGAAATTGTATCATTAAGCTCAGAGTGCTATAACCTTTTATACTTAAAAGATGAAAAGCTATAAATAAAAGTACGGAGACTATCGTAAGAACTCGTATCGTGAGATCATAAAGGTGTTGAAGGAAAGATATAGGAACGTCGATTTTTGATAAGAACAGGCAATCGTTGAGAGCATATTTAGTTTCTAAACATGAAAAAAGCCTAGCGCAAAAAATCACAAGCGGTATTCGTTAAGAGGAGGCACTTATCCATGTTTCAAAATTTATTCTTTGATAGATGCAAAATCTGGGTAATTACTACGCGAGTGCGTTACGAGGTTAGAGATGGTAAGAAAGTGAGAATGTCTAAAAAATCTAATTGACGAGTAATATAGTTATTGATTACGTTTACAATGGTTAAAGACAGAAATATATAAAAGAGGTGTTATTGATGCGGCTTATAAGAAGAGTTTGGGTATAAGGCAACGATCATGCAAGTCCCAAGCTAAGAGAAGATTGTCGAATAGAGGCTTAGGAGGTGCTGCTGTTGCTGATAAAAAGTTATTGATCACGCAGTAGAGACGTTACAACTACCATTAATCTGGACCAAAAGGCGGTTGCTACAATATCTAAAAAGATGTTGGCTTCTTTTCAAAATGAGAAACGGAATGCCCAACTTGGTTGTAAAGTTACACTAAAGGTGAAAGAAATTGTTACGATTTTTAATCGTTGTAACGAGTGCTTTGCCACGAGTTAGAGATTTTTAGGGGATTAAGCTACAGGTTTGTGGTCGTGGGTACATTATAATTGGGTATTAAGAGCACAATATTTTTCGCTGAATTAGTATGATAACATCATAGAAAAACGGAATGGATATTCCTTGTAATTCTGCTGAAAAAGCAAAGAGCAAAATCATTATCTAACCCAATTGGATTACCGTTGTTGGTTTAAAAAACACTAGTATGGCTAAAGAACAATCAATGAAGCCCGCGAGGTTAAAAAGAGAAAAAACTGTTAGCCGAATAGCTGAGAGAAGAAGGCTTGAAAGAAGGCTGCGGCGATAGAGGCTTATGCAGAACTTACCAAGAAATGCTAATCCATTCGTTTAACACAGAGAACTAATCAGGAAGGCTAGACGATATGGAGCAACATTTGGTCTTTGATCAAGAGTAATCGTTAGAGAAATGTGGCAACACAGTCTCTATAAGATTTAAAAAGGCTTAAGCGGTTAAATAGAAGTAATATTTAATTGTTTCTAGGTTTTGTAGGTAACTACTAAAAACGTTACGGCAATTCATCTATATATGATAACACGATCCAATTTCGGCATTATTTAACTAGAATAGAAATTTGCAGATAGTGCTCGTCATCAGAAGTAGTAGAGATATCTCTGTCTCTAATTTAACAAAAGATAAAAAATATATTTGAACACTAAGATTAGCTATATTTTAGTTACAATTTGACCAAATAAGGTCAAGGAACGGAAAAAGAGCTTCTGAAAATATGATAAAAGCTAACAAAGAGCGAGTCGACTCAAACAAAAAGTATGCGTATTAAGCCAGGTCTCACGTAACGTATGCTGGTTAAACGCTGTAATTTTACAGTAGTGGCTTAACGGATTCGGGAATATTGCAATTGTCATCTAACTCTCAGTTGGTGTCATGACAAGTAGCAAGCTAGCTAGAAAAAGTAGTGGTGACGTAATTATGGCTACGTCTTATTAAATACTATAAGACTCACAGAATGTCCTATAATACGGTAAAGTAATCCGAAGTAACAATCCCAGAAGGGTTACCGGTTGATAAAAGAAAGGCAACTTCTTACTGTTAAAAGTGTAAATGGAATGTAGAATTAACTCAAGATATATGGCTGTTGAAATTCAAAGATCGAAGATGCTCAAGTTTTTATGTAACGAGCACCATTCTGACGCTAAAAAACATAAGCAAAACACGACTTTATAAGATTTTAATAAAAAACATGATAGAAGGTGATTTCAAGGATTGGACAAAACCAATTAGAGCTTGTACGGTGTTGGTTATTAGAGCTAGCAATCAAGGTCAGAAATTAGATTTGGCTTAGGTTTTTCTCATAATAATCGTTAATTAGTTTAGCTCCAGAAGTTCAAATCCGAAAGATATCAGAAAAAAGGTAAAACCCAATTATTAAAAACTAACCTCTTTCGACACACAATTAGTAGGACAAGTTGCCGCAAAGATTAGATCTTTCGTAAGCCAGAACCTTAACAAGGAAAAGGAGTTTAAATTTGTTTGCGTGAACAATTAAGAGAAAAGCTGGAAGTCAGCCAATAATACAGTAAGAATTATGCATTATCAGAAGACTAAAGAAAGACAGCGAATCAAAAGAAGTAATACGTTAAAGTTCGTTCATTCGGAAAACTGCTCAGAGACCAAGATTATCGGTTTTTTTAGAAGTAACAAGAAAGTTTTTACGTTCAGTATAGATGACAACAAGGCGTACTTAGCTGCGCCAGCATCATCAAGAGATCAAAATTATTGCGGGTCAGAAGGAACAAAAAAAATAGAAAATCGCGAATTGGTAGAGGTAAAAGCTATCGCTTGAAGAAAAAAAAAAGCAGGTGTTGAAGCTGTTGCTTTTGATTAGAGCGGTTGTTTATACCACGGCTAGAGTAAACTCATTAGCTGTAGGAGGCTAGAGAAAGCAGGCTTAAATTCATAAATTATATCATGTACCAGAAATACAGAAAACGTAGAAGTTCGTCTAACAGCAGGTCTTGATTTAAAAAAGATCGTATTGGTTGGCGTACAAAGAGTAACTAAAGTAACAAAAGGTGGGCTATTCCTAGGCAGCATTTGGTTTCTCTGCAATCGTCTCTCTGGAGCATGAAAAATGGTCGTTTTTGTGGTCAAGGTTTATGGAAGTCTAAAGAAGTTCGCTACAGCTAACTGCTAAGCAATCGAGATGCTGAAGAAAAAGTTGATTAGAAGTACTTTAAAATAAGAAACTATACCTCACGAACAAAAGGTAAATTTAGCTAGAGTGTATAGTTCAGCCAGCTTCACTGGTAACTGGAGTAATTGGTCTGGTGGAGCGTCTAGAGCCGGTATTAGAAGCTGTTTGGAGTTCATGACCTGATTATCTAAATTCTGGCCGAGGATCTTCAAACCCAATAATGTTGAAACGCTATTTGATGCATTTATTTGGGCAGAGAAAAGTTAGAGACGCGCTGTAAAACAGTTGCGACTCAAGAGGATTTCTCTTGAAGAAAGTTTTTCAGGCATAAAATGTTAAACAGGAATTGTGGTCAAAAAGTTTATAATCAGTAAACGAAATAAGATTGGTATAAGAGGTCCTCTTAATTCCAGAAAACTCAAAACTCTATGAGGGTCTACTTGGTTATAAGAAATTAGGAAAAAGTTGTAGAGCATGAAAATACGCCACAGCATTAGGGTATGATTGCTAAATTAATCACTTAGTTTCAAAAACTGAGGAGCTTAAAAAATATAAGAAGATGAATTTAAAGTTTAAACCAGCCTGAAGTTCTACTACACGAGCAGGAAAATAGTGTCGTTGGTCAGGGAACTGGAAAGGTGGTACTGCTACAAGAGGTCCTAAAGGTGCTAAGAATCTAGATCTGGATATTCTAAAAAAAATAGGTTTCAGGTGGTCAAATGCCATTGCAAAGACGCCTGTTCCTAAAGTTTGGTTTTACCACATTAACAGAAGAATATGGCTGGATCAATTTGGGATAAGTTACAATATTGGATATGATAATGAGTACAGAAAAAGGATCACTGTACCTTGATGTCTTGATTGAAATGAAACCAGATTACGTTTGGTAAAATTGATTGGTAAAAATATTAAGGTGGTTGGAGATTAAAGCTTCACTATTAATCAATACTACGCAGCCATGAGAATGTATAGTCGGGTCTGTGGCTTTAGCTAAACGCTTGCGATTGGGGGCTGCTGGTGCGAAGCAATACAGGTTTATCAAGCAACATATACTATGCAAAGAAATTTTCGAACATTATCTAATAATTTGGAAGATAGAAGAATAAAAGGTAGATATCCTTGATAACTCTTCGGTCTGTTGTTTAGTATATAGTATTTGGAGCAACAATTGGCACTTCCTTTTTATAGATACTTGCGCAGTTTAGAGCTTAGCTCTGTGACGTGTGAAAGTGCATCTTTGTGGAATCTTAAATTGCATTTTTACTGGGTGCGGCTTTCGCTTCAGGGCAATCAGTTTTTGCGTTAGTTATTATGCCTTAACAATTCGGCTTCTATTGTGGTTCAGTTTAATGTGGGTATTGCTTCACTTACCTTCAGAAATTACAAAAAAGGAAGGAGAAAAGCGGTTAGAAAAACTATTAATCCGATTACAATATGGTAATCCATCGGCGAGGATTTGTATCCCTTCCAGGCACCCCTACCGTATTTATTAGGATTACAGTCAGTTTTGGTGTTCCAGAAGTGCTTTCTTTTATAGGGTAAAGATTAAGCTTTGCTTAATTACAGGTACCTTGCTGTTATCATTTTGGTGACTGGAACAGTATTCGCTATGAGTGGCTTGGTGGAGAAAATCACAGATAAGGGTATTGGGTAATGAAATATCATTATTAATTGATGATTGTATTACTCTCGGCCTACCCTTACACAATCCTTTGT
>Ga0163217_1072836_pt1 | contig 12600 bp, 8 predicted proteins | sample SynspAceP_FD_185933 | JGI IMG/M metagenome (GOLD analysis project Ga0163217, IMG submission 185933) | Saline lake microbial communities from Ace Lake in Antarctica - Synechococcus sp. Ace-P (PacBio error correction) | ecosystem: Environmental > Aquatic > Non-marine Saline and Alkaline > Saline ... | reverse complement strand
TCTTCTTTCAGCATGGCCTTATGGTACGAGGGCAGCAAACGCTCATAGTAGAAAGTCCGCAGTTTTGTAATTTCGCCGTATACAACCGACTTCATATCTGGTGCCTTCGTCTAGTTTTGTTTGTGCTGACTTACCGCCATTACGCGCAAGAAATAAGCTTAATACAAACGTAGCCAGAGAACATCAAATAATCACCAGATGCAGCACGATCTCGGTCTTTGTTACGCATGCTTTCATACCCAATTTTCATCGTAGCATCGCCCCATCACTATTACACCTTATGTCTAGCCGCAGTGATGGTTAAGGGACTTAAGGCGTTTATCACCTTGTGTTCTTTACAAAAATTTATGACATGATTTTGGTTTTGCCTGAACGGACGTAAGTCACTTGCGTCATAAGTACTTACGACTATCAAATCCAACGCCTTTGAAATTAACCGGTGTTCCTTCATATAACATAGAAATACGCGCAATCTCGTACGTTTGTCCATTTAAAAAAAAACCCCCAATTCTGGCAATATAAACGTGTCCACCGAATACTTGTAGCCCTTGGTTTGGCTGCATTCGGAACCGGTTTCGGTTAAGGATAGGCTTTTGCCGATCGGTGTAAGCAGAGAGACATTAACTCATCGGCTTCCGCTTTTTCATTGCAAACCTCTCTTCATTGTATCTACCAGCATTAGACACAATAATCGAATCAAATGCTCGACACCTTTGAAAACTCTTTTTTGTGTCAGCAACATACGACGCACATCAGGGTAGAACAATAATAGGAATTCTGCGCTTTATTCTGGTGCTTTTTGGTCCAGATAAAGAACGACTCTGCAAACGGTCTTTGGCGTACGCAACCGAGTTTTGCAATGCCCATTCAGCATGTGCCAAACTTGAAGTTGACCTTGCCAATAGTGCCGGTATTCATGATGGTTTAAACATGCCAGTTTCAAGCCAACGATCGCTTCACCTATTAAAAGCCTTTCGCGCCAATCAAAATTCATCACACATGTTGCAGTTGCCGTGAATGCCCATTTTATTGTTCAACGAGCCACAAGGACACTTAGAATTTACGTTCGCTTTTTCACCTGATTCATCAACACTTGGAAATTTTGGCCACCAATGAAAAAGCGAAATCCCTTCGTTGCCAGCAGGGCTCCGGTAGACGAGCAAAACGACTGATGGACAAATATTGCCAGCCATATCATGTCACCAGCCAGAAATGAAAATTTTCGTTCCGTAATGGCGTACTACCATCCTGCTTGCGGTTCCGCTTTTTGGTTTTCATCATACCAGCGTCGGTACCACCAATGAGGATTCAGTCAAACACATAGTGCCTGTCATGCCCCCAGATACACTTTCGTTAGGTTATGTTTGTTTTTGCTCATCGTAACCATTGCGATTCAATCGTATTCAATCGCACCATGACTCAAGCCTGGATTACCATGCCCACGACCAGTTAGAGGTTGGCGATCCATTTCCGTCCACCATCATGCCACAGCTCGAGTCAGGTAGACCTTGATCACCGACATTTTCTGGATGAGAAGCGATGGCAACCACCATTCAACATATTGCTGATTACGCTCTTTGAAAAACCGTCAGGAGTCGTAAGCCACACCGTTTTGAACTGGAAAACCTTGCTGCCATCACCAACACGGTAAGAGGAGAAAGTACCACGTTCAGCAAAACTTTTGCGCCCTCTTCTAAAATACCGCTACCATATCAGGTGTGGCTTCTTCAGGCACCGGCTAACTAGGTATGTCCATGAAAATCGAGAACTTTTCTTCAGCTAACAAATTTGATATCGGCAAGGCGCTTTATCATTCAGGCAATGGGCTATGACTCTTATTGTTTTATTTCATCCGATTCCAATAGGAACTGCTTACTGCTTTTAGAAGGTTCCTTCTATAAGCGCTTTTCTCTCAATAACAAAAGTTGCCAAAGTTAATGACAAAATAGACCAAGGTAATACATTCCTTAGACACACAAGAGAATCAGTAAAGCTACCAAGGCATTAAAAACTCATCAACTCAGCCCCATTCCTTCATGCAGAATTGCCTAGGAATTACTAACAGAAAGTTCCTTAGAGTGCTTACTAAGTACTTAAGAAAGAATTGTCATCACAACGCTGCCGGAGCGCATTAGGCAAATTGCCTTCAATGCCTCCTTATGACTTCCATTCGAGCTTGGGCTTCTGCCTATTGATGAATTCATAGAGATTTCACCGTCGCGCTACCTCACAAAAAAGCCTCGTTGAACAATAACGAACACACCCTTAATTCGATAAACACCGTAGTGGACGTTTATTTTAATTGAACAACTAGGAACTGACCTTTTCCGTTCTCAAAGCAATGATCACGAGGACAGCGCCAACAACACCTGGCATCGGCATTCTTGCTGCTTCTGAATATTATCGAGTGTCACCCATCTGTGGGCTTTCTTTTTGCCCATGATGATGAGCGTGGGCTATGGCTGCTCAGGGACTGATGCGCCGCCTCTTTTGGCATATTAGGATAAAAAGCGGTATGTCTTTTAAACCAATGTTCCAAAGAGGTCAATATAAGCATCATAGATCAGATAAACAATAGCGTTGCTTACGTATTTAGTATAGAAAAGGCAAAACGAGGTCATTGGCACAAATCGATATCAATCTTTGCTGATAACGATTCACATGGCCTCAGCACAATACATCAGCAGATTCCAATCTGACATTTAAAAAATTGCATGTTTTGTATTAGCGTTCGTCTTTAAAATTACCGAGCATCTAATACACAAAAGCACGTTAACAGCAACACATCTGATAAGCATCGCTATAACTTCTGCAATAATTTGTTTAGGTGACCAAGCCAGACGGTTCGATAAAATTCGATCCTGGAATTGTATTGGCGGATCATTGATTCAATCCTGTGGCTGAAAGGCGGCAGACGTTGTACAACACACGCAAACGCCTCCGCACCTCCGGCTCAATAGCGACATCTAAATCCGCATAAAAAGCACTGTCCAGCCCAATATCACCAACTTCATTAACCAAATACAGCCACAGCGTTTCGTTAGGCGGTGATTGCGTCAATAAACTGTCGGATTAATGTTGGTTTTTACCCGCGCCTAAAAGCCCGTCACTAACGTGACTTTATTCCTTGAAACGCTAAGGAACCTCAAAAAATTAAAACATTTCAAAATATTAAACAAGAGACACTACCAATGTCTGCAGTAGAAAAAAAACAAATCTAATTCGAATTTAAATGATACGCCAGCGTTATGCTGGTCGTGAGTCTCGTCTTCTCTCTATCCATAAGCACCTCATATTCGTGAGTGAATCGCCTATAAGCGCTTTCATACGTCAAATTATCCTGAGGTTCTGCCCAGTAATGCAGATTCAGATTTGGGACAATGCTCATTCTTATTCTTCCACCGGCACACATCCACTACCCAGCATCTGCGTGAAACGTTTACTTTCCGTACTAAAATTATATTTGATATTCCACTTTTTACATGCACAATGATGACGTTTTCCTTACCCAGCATCCGTTACTATTAAAGGAATAACCTGTCCAATGTTGTATCTAAAAAAGAAATATTGGTTAGAATAATCGTCTCGAATAACCAACAGCAAGGGTATTTGGATAGTCTAGCCACAAAACGATCATCTGTATACGATCAAAAAAAAACACAGACGTTTTCATCACTCAATTTATATCACTTTGCGGTGATTAAAAAAATATTTGTGCTGCCGTCGTTCCATTCTTCTCCTCATATTTGTCCTTTCTGTATAAGGCATCAAACTCATACTTATTTTTTCCCCAGTCCTACAAGTCTGCTTTTACTGTCGCTCTACTTTCAAAGCCGAACTGGTCAGTATTGCCTGTTCGTCGCAATAACGCTAACCATGCACCTCCATTCTTAAGGGCTCTAAGGCTCTCTATTGCGGTAAAAAATCTGCTGCATAGAGCGAGGTATCGCAAAAAAACTAAACCAGCAATAATGCTCGTTTTAACGGTCTCATTCGGAATGCATTCCTTTATTTCGTAATAAATGCCATGGGACCAAAGGGAAAAAGCGGAAAGGAACAAGGAGATGTTAAAATCCGAAATACGCCAAACCTCTTGCCTCCCTTCCTTAAATGGCCTTCAGCTGAATTACATTCTTTCAATTGATGCGCCCAACATACAGTCAAATACTGTTAACTATTTTATGAAAAATTAGTAGATAAGAAACAGCGATCCACTTACATTAAATACGTACTTTAAACGTTGTTATTTCACGTCTTCACTCTGACGAATAAGCCTCATCACGCGCGTTCACCTTAGCAGACTTAGCAATCGGGTCATAAGAATACATTCACAGGAAGCAGCAAAGATTTCATTACAGCCTATCGTAGGCACAAACCACCACAAAAGTCTGTCGATCCTACAATTTTTTGATCTATTCGTGCCGTCTCAGGACCAAAAATATACAAGGCTTTTTCGGGGGTGATTAAAAGCAGGAAGTGGCGTTGCAACCTTGATCAAATGCCACACAAATCAATCTTACACGATCTAACAGCATTCCACAAGTATCCACTCCGAGCGTTTCTTATATTGACCAAGGATCGATTACTCACGTTTTGGGTCCGTAAGGACATTTGACAGCACATCGTAGCGTTGACCTGAGATACAAACACCGATCCGGCTTGATAACACCCAGCCGCTCTCATAACCGAGCCAACAATTCGCGGCTATTTTTTGATTGATATACCTAGAGACGACAAATTCTTTTTTTTCACTCGGAAAAAACTCACTACAAACACATTGTAAACGACTCGACATAATTCATTATTCCTCGCATGTATCGCTACTATTGATACGCCAGATGTCGCATACAAACCCTCCTTACTCGCTAAAAAATAAGAAAAAGAAACACAACTGTCTCGAATACTTTCGCTCCTCTCTTCAGCATGAGTTTACAACTTGATAGATTAAGTACGGCTGCGTCTTAAAAGAAAATTAAGTCGTATTATAAAAATAATCGGATCACTGACACTTAATTATTAACAACAATCATTAGGATATTCATGAATCTTTTGAAAAAAAACTTGGCCTACCTTATTGGACGGCACCACATTTCAAACTCAAGCGCCGTCGGTTTTTGAAATTCACCTCAGGCTCGAATCGACGCTTTATAATTGGCGGCACCCATTCATTTATTAACACCACCAAGATTTACCCCTTGCCCATCGGTATTTGGAAAAAAGCCTACCAAAGCAGCAGACAAAGTCATTTTGAAACCAATATGGAAACCCTCGTAATCCTGCCTTCCAAAAAGCACATGCAGACTGAAATTGTCCTTACTCTCGATGCACAACCATCGAATCAAGTCATAACACCTGAGACCTAATCAGTCACTCAAAGTTTATTTAAGCGCACGACAAATCCCAATACAGCCATACAGAATCTAAAGCCAGCGCACTTGGCAATTTCTCTGAGCATGATGATAGAGCTAAAGCACTTAGGATTTTACTAGTCCAAGGTGTTGATCAGTTTTATGCCGCAAAAAGCACTTACAGACAACAAACCAAGAGGATGGTTGAGGTAGCCCGAAACCCAAGTAAAAATGTCAGAGGTCTTAACAGGCAAAACGGCAATGACGTTATCAACTTACACATTAGACAGAATTAAAAACATGGCCCAAAAAACCACATGAATGATCTTCGAAAAAACTGGCGCAATGGGGATGTTGAAGCATGGCGAAATTTGGAATTAAACGATTTCAAAAAGATTATCCTGAGGTTTTATCAGGTTCACTCTTAGTAGAACGAACAATTCCGTGAGGATGCCTCAAATTGAAACATTTGCTGAACGCGACACCTAATGTCGAGTTTCTTATGGTTGGGGCATGAACCTGCGGGAAGACAGTTTATTTTAGCAAAGCTCCAAAAGCCACGGTCATCAAATTACCAACCTTTTAAACGGTCATTGCCATAAGCCACGACTAATATGGCTTAACCATCGAAAAAGCTTATAAAAAAAGGGTGTGCCCTTTGTCATCATTAAAACCATCTTGACTATTTATTTGCAATTTTTCTCCCAAACCACCTCGAATTTTTATACTTGCCGCGAAAAGGTTTGCTGGACCAAATGATTTCAGTTACTAAACTTTTTCGGCGTATTTAATGACGAGCTCACCCCCAACAGCATGAACACCATCATTAAATAAATTCCGTGTCCTACTAGCAAAAGGCTGCCCTAGCTCGAGCGTTATTTCAACTTAAGCACACACACTACGGTAACCGTAACGAAGTCGTCCGAAGGAGTCACTTTAACCTTCTTGCGATGGCTACAATTATCTTCGATTACCCATTATTCTTGCCCAAAGCAGGACTGGACAAGGGTTGCCGGTTTTTGTAGCGACCTGTTCTTGCTGCCGCGATTGGCTGTTTGATTATGGGCTTATAATGCCAACTATCCAATTGCATTTTCAGCGCCGGGATGCGGACTTGAAACGCTTTTTTACCTACGGCCCGTTTTCTTGGTATGGGATACTCTTGGGGAACAGCGCTGGGCCTGATGTTCTTTATCGGGTATTCTTTTCATTTTCATCAGTATCTTTCGACCTTCGCAGAGTGGGTCATTAATGCCATCCCTTTCTTCATTTGAAGTCGGCATTTAGCCGTTGGTATCGGTCTTTTCCTAGCGATGTTGCGCTGCAAACTCAGGCATCAGTGTTGGAAAAAACCCAGCTACTATGGTTGCATTGGCGATCCTATTTTCTCCTCGGCTCTTTATGGCTCTGCTCGTTTTTTTGTTATTTGCGCTTTGGCGTAATTTAAATCACTGGCGCGGAGTCATTGATTGGCATACGTTTTCATTACGGTGTCCTGTCAATTTAGTAGTTTGGTCAAAATGAATTTGGGTGGACGGTTTCTATGCCACCCTCTTATTATTGCCAACGTTTCTAGCTATGGGACATAGAGGGGCCTTCAAATAAGCATGTTAAGCGTATTTTCTCGCCGTTTGTTCTTTGTCGAACTTTTATTTTGACACGTCTGGCACTCTAATCTGGGCGTCGGCCACGTGGGGTGGGGGCTATAGACCAAATCGGTAAAACTACCACGCCTTAAAAGCCCTTCTAGGCCGATTCTTAGTGCGACGGAGTGGGTGCGGCCTTTAGGTAAGTCTTCTAAACACGTTACATCGAAGTGCATTCTGGCGTCGCCGCTGCAGTGGACCGCACAGGCTTAAACCGCGGTTTGTTCGTTTGCCTTACTATTTTTACAAGTCTTCTTCTCATTAGCACCACCTAGGCAGGCTCTATCCTTGCGTATGCAATCCGCTGGTGCGTTAATGTACGTGGCTGTCATTGATGACAGCAGCTTGCTCCATGTCGATGGGATGAGTATTCAGAAAGCGGCACCCCGTTCTAATTTGCCGCTTTACTATGCATGAACTTACTCTATCGCCGATGGCATTGCGCTGTCTTTTGTAGCTTACGCCGGTGATCAACTGCTGTCTGGTCGGGGTAAAAAAAGTCGCCTCGGCTGTGTATATTTTACGTTCGTTGTTCATTGCGAATTTCTTTATTTCTTGTTATTTACTTTATTACATCACTAAGAAATGACAAAAAACAAGCGCAGACAACCTTTGCGCCTTGTTTTTTTTTATTTCCACTTCGGCGTTTCTCCACCGCTCACTTCTCTAACACACGTTTCTTTAACCTACAGGCATTTTTTCAGTTCGCCAAAACCAGTATTACTATTATGATTTTCGCCATCGAATTCTACCTCCAGTGATCAAATATGTCTACAATTGCGCTCTTATACCGGATTTATCTGGCTATTTACGATTTAATGTGTGCCGATTCACTACCAAATCCAGAGCAATAGCAACGCATTCGATCAACAAGATTCTTCGGAACAGCGGGAAAACGGCATTAGATTGCTGCGGGAACGGGCACCGCCAATTTACCATCTGATCAAGACGGCTATCAATGCAGCGGGCTAGATATTAACAACCAATGCTAGACCTGGCTAAACAGCGTTGCCCTGATGCGCAATTCGAAACTAGGCAACATGTGTGATTTTGAGGCAACCAAAACCTTATGTTTGTACTGCTTTTTATACTCATCCATTACAGTGGCGATAGACAAAACCTAAAAATTGCATTCAAAGCGTCATCAAGCACTCATAACGGCGGTGTGGTTTTGCTTCAATTCCGTGATTAAAAAACCACATAGACAATCGTTATTTCGCCAAACACAATGTCAGCCACGAACGCGAACTGACCTTTGGGTATCTTGGTTATTATGTGGCGCGAAGGAGAAAAACAACGCTAAAACTGAGTATGAGAAAAAACGACAGCAGAAACCTCAGCCGCTGGAAGACGAGCACCCCATGGTGGCATTTAAGCTTTGATGAGCTTAAAAACGCTATTAATACCGGTATTTTGACGTTTCATATTTTTGAACTGAGCACGCAAAACATTACTGCTTGGGACAAGGCATTGGTAACGCAATTTTTCTGTGTTGTAAAAACGATAGAAAAGGCTTATTACGCAGCGCATAACAAGCCATAGCGCGATATTTAACATCAAAGCAATGATTTTCCGTGGTCAACTAACCGTTCGAGAAAGAGACTCATGATAGAACGTCTTTGTGGTAAAGCGTATATTAAACTTACTTTTTAACACACCAACAAAATTTTGTGAATCTGAATTAGATCAACGCCTGACTTGCAAAAGCGCAAATCCGTTGCAGTCGAACTCTTTAGCAGATTAATCTATATCTCCTATGATTTTAGAGAAACGACAGGCTTCCCCCTTTCTTGTTTCTTAAAACGAGTCTAAATAGATAGACCTATACGCATTAAGCAAACATATTATTCAAATAAAGTGATGAAAAGACACGGTGGGCTGAGGTAAAAAAACCTCAACATAACTCAGTATTTTGGAGGTAATGCGATGAACTGAATTTATTAGTAAAAAACAGTGAAGTTCTAATATGTGCTGATTAATCGCTTTGCTACTTTAAGTTTGCCTTAAACGTTAAGGAATTTCCAGTATATTCCTGATTAGCAGGGGATCGTCACTATCCACCAACAATCACCCAAGACACTTACGATCGCTCGCAGCCGCACATTATGCGGACGAACCGCATTTCTGCTTATAAGCAGCCTAACCCGGACACCACCACTGTGTCGATCCGAGCGGTTGATACCCGTTAAAAGGCCGAAAAATAGATTCAGCTCATACCTGCACCCTTCACCATATCTTCTACGCAAATACGTAACTTGTCTGACTTCTTTCTAGTGTAACAGTATTTCGATCCTACTATAATGAATCGCATTACGGAATAATTTCTTTCTAAGCACTCATTAACGCCAGGGTGGCAAAGTATCAAAACGATCAGGAACATTCTGAAGCAAAAAGGTTTTACCCATCTGCTCTGGCCTCAAACTGGCTATTCAACAATAGAACGCTTTCGAACACTGGAGGTGGCTGAATCTCTCTTTCAAGATGGCTATCCATTGCTACTAATAATTCAAGCAACGCTTACCATTCATTGCAGCCGTTGGGCTTCAGTGTCATTTGGGTCAAATCGGAACTCTCTCCCAGCTTTCCTTGTGCCAGCTTGCGCCATCTTAACGTGTCAACGCGTGAACGTAATTTCAGTGAGAAAATCTGATAAAAGACGTTGTTACGAGAAATCATCAAATTCACTGCTTCAACCATTTCGCTTGAAACTTTCTCCTGCTAGGGCGAAACTCGAGGATGCCTTTTTCAAGTTCTGGGTTCTATTTTCAAACAACTTTGCGCATCGTTGGCTGCTTCTCTAAACGGCGAGCCGGCTGACTTGCGCCAAGCCAACCAAGAGCAACAAAGGCGTGATCCAAATCACAGCTTAATAACAATGAAATGGAGGATCAAATAATGCATTATAATGGGTGTGGAGGTTGATCCACTTTGTTCCTATTGTAAAGAAAGGTAATCGCATTCGCCAACGATGGGGAGAAGCGGACCCGATCCATCATCTTTCCGTACACTTTTTTTGTGGGGGCGTTTGAGGATCTCAAATCGTCGTTAACAAGTTACGCAATGCTTTAAATAAACCTGATCGACGATCAGAAGTCATAATATTGCCACAAGATCGGTAATAAAGAGTCGTGTTTTTATTTATCCTCATGGCTTCGTCGTGACCTTTTCATTTTCAAATTTTCTAAAAACGGGTTTTAGATTCCCTTCGCGAAGAAAACCAGCTGACTCTGTTCTTTTTTAACATTTGATAAAAGTTAGGGGGAATTATCTCGGGTATTCGAGGATCAAGTGTGGTTAAGGCCAACACCGCAAATCACCAAAAACATTGGTAACCAAAAAATTGCGAATTACCGTCCATACAACTGGTGATCTTTGGCAAGCGCATCATCGCCTCACAGCAAATAACCAACGCCCCGCAGGTTTTGATTTTCTAGGTTTTGGCCATTGGGCCATCTGGCATTTCTTAGGCAGGTTGGGGAAAAATGCATATTCAACCGCTCGATCAAAACGCAGCTAAGCGCTTACCTAACACATTCAAGACTTAATACTTCTTTTCGGAGAACTTTGGCCTGGGTGAAGTGAAATATGCAACAAAGCGACTCAGACTTGGTCAATCAGTAGGTGCCATTGCAAATAGGTTTAATCACCAGGGTAGGAGGTTTGTATCACGACTAACACAATATCGTTTTTGTTTGATTGGCCTTTAGGCACTTGTTGTTTATAGCGAAAGCGCGAATTCTGGCAACAGTTCAGCTTCACTTAAAAGCTTAGGCAAGTAAGTATCCGCACCTAAACTCAAGGCCACCACACACGATCGCCTCCCCTTTAGCGGTTTAGCATTAACACCGGGGATCCATTTTTTCACGTAGCTGCTTTAGCGGTCTTCAAACCCATTCAACTTAGGCATGTCATCACATCAGGCTACGGATCCACACTGTCGTCCATTGCTTCTAAACCTGCAAAAACTCATACGCCAGAAGAACAACGCAAAATTTTTCAAACGATAAAACTTCTTTAAGCAAATCATCAATTCAACGTCATCTCAATAATTATTGTGGCATTCACAATTCCTAAAAAGCAGTTTAGACAACAAAGACCATGGCTCTTTATTTTACGTATAATGGAGAACAACCCAATGAGCCCTTTCGATACTTTACCTTGGCAATACGCGCTTTACCTAGGCACTTTATTCTATCCCTATGCGCTGAGAGCGCAGCTTTTCAACATAGCCCCATAATAGTTAATAAGAAACATTATTTGAACATGGCAAAAAAACTTATTATAGCATCTGTTGTTTTTTTACCTCTGGCCTTAAGCCGCAAACTGGTGTCTTAGCATCTGGCGTAAACATCACCAAGACCGTCACGAAGAATGCCGTCCAGGCTTGGATCGGGCGGCATGATGAAGAACTGAACTAACAGACAGCCAAAAAGAACAATTCCAAAACGCTTCGTCAAGCCAATAAAGAAATGAAAGATCGATTTGAAGGCAAGTCTGACAAGCGTAATGAAATGAGAGAAGTAAGGTTGAAAAGCTAACAATCTGTTGCTTGTTGATAAGTTTCGACCCGCCTAAAAGCGGACTTGAATTGTCAAGAAAAAATCCAACAAAGCAGGTTGAGCGCCAAGTACAATGCTTTAGCAAAACATACAAGATGCCAGTATTTCTACCCCTTGGAACAAAAAGAGCCAGTTGTCGAAAATTGCAAAAAGAAGTTTAGAGGATGCGCTGACGACATGCTCGCCATTAAAGGCCAAAAATTTCGTTATGTTAATCGTTTCATTAATACTTAGGAAGCCACTATCGAATCACAGGGTTTTGTCCACACTCAGACCAGAGAACGTGTTCGTACCTTGCTTAACCGTACCTTTCCTAACAATAGGCGGCCATGAGCCGCCTCTTTTTTTAAACATTCAAACCACTGTATCAAAAATCAGCTTCGTTTCCAAATTTCTTGCAACCGCGGCTATCATTGCCTAACTAAACCAACAACGCCACAACACAAGCCAGTGAGTAAAAACAAACATAATTGTATTGATACCGGCAAAATTCACCGTCATTAATTGTCACGGTCAAAGAGATAGATGAAGAATAACAGGAATAAAACACCCCCAATACAAGCCAAATATCGTACCGATAAAGATTTTTTTGTATTCGGAATCGCCATCACCCAGACTCAAACAATCCCCAATAGGGGCGAAGCAGAGTTTTATCTTAATTGTCTTCTTTCATAAAATACCTTCTTTCATTTATTTTGCAAAGTCGAATAACGCATTTTAATCTCGCGACACTTTTTCTTTATTTAAGGGAAGAAAAAAAAAAAATTTTTAAACCTTTTTTATATATTATCAAGGTTTAAAAATAAATAAGGGGATTCCAAATAAAATATTAATTTACCCAAGGTTTTCCATTAACTTTAGGGGGAAACAATCCAAGCGCTATCTTTTGAGGAGTGAAAGAAAAGGGCAAATACTCAACAAAAATTTTGCTGGGGGGACATTCTTCCATTTAATCGGAATTAAACGGAGGGAAAGGGGAAAGATGGGGGGGCGGAAAAAAAAAACCCATTTTAAATTTTTTTTCTTTTTTCTCCCCTTTTCCTTGCC
>Ga0163217_1072974_pt1 | contig 12601 bp, 7 predicted proteins | sample SynspAceP_FD_185933 | JGI IMG/M metagenome (GOLD analysis project Ga0163217, IMG submission 185933) | Saline lake microbial communities from Ace Lake in Antarctica - Synechococcus sp. Ace-P (PacBio error correction) | ecosystem: Environmental > Aquatic > Non-marine Saline and Alkaline > Saline ... | reverse complement strand
GAAACTATTCTTAGTACGCCTTGGGGTATTGGCAGCAGTTGAAGTTACACGTGTTAAGGAATATTTTATAATCGAACATCTGGAGGTGAAAAATTTTGTGATCTTGGAATACATAATGGGCAACCGCAACGCAACCTTGATTTAGTTGAATAGTGATGTTTGTTTCAGCATTAGGTTTTTCGTTTAGGTAAGTATCGAGCTCGCAAAGGGTGGAAAAACGAACATTAGTAAAAATTAGCCAATGTTAATGTAATCGGTTCAATCGCATGTCGCCCTGTCAGGTATCGATTTACTCGCCTCTTCGCAAAGCCAGATGCACGGCTAATCTTGGGCATTGAAAAAGCGCATCCCCCTTCGTTTGGTTATGGTATTTGCATTTATTATTGTGGCTGCGTAACATCACGTTGCTACCAACTGTGCATGCTAAATATCGTCTTTTTTATGAAAACAGTCGACATCAATTCGGCTGGGACAATTTTGATGTCAAAGGCTACATGTGGGCTTCAATCGATTAGCGCTTCAACAAATAGCTCAGGACTATGAGTGTCAGGTTGGTCTAGCATTAAAATAACAAAATTAGCGATTGAGGTTACATGGGATAAGGTTCAATTCTTCGTTTCTTGTCAGTTATAGCTTTTTTCCTCCCGCAGCTTAGGGATCAACGCCGCAAGAATTACCTGCTGGTCGATTAGCTGGTTGCAAGCGGTTTGGCTTATACAGATTCTATCGTTGTGATGGACACACAGATTCTACTGGCAGAGCTGATATCCACTGGGTGCTCTCGCGCAGCCGCGCCGAAGCCCATTGAGATGGTTAAGACCGCCAATTTTCACCTAATTAGCGCACATACCAGAGGTGTTGCTGAACCCACAGCCCTTCAACAGAGTGCAAAGACCCAAAGCCAAAAGTGCGTCGGTATGACTATTTTAGTCCCTAAAGAACAGGTTGTAAGCGTGGAACAAAATTAAAAGCTATTACTGACATCACTGATTTGGTCCCAAGCAATGTGTTTACTGTTCGAGGAGCTTGATTCTATCTTTTGGTGAGGGCCGTATTTTATCATTTGTCGGTTATTATAACCTTTAGCAGTTTTATTGCGCCGTTAATACTGTCTTATTTTAATTACTAGCGTTTTGTGACTTATATCGTTTATCAAACCTGAAAGTTCAGATGAAACAGACAAGTTGTTGCAGAAATGACAGGAAAAGCGATGGTGGCCAGACTGAGCGATAGACGCACAGAGTCACAGCCGCTTCCTTAAAGACTAATTTAAAGGCAGCCTTTACTATGTTAAAAGAATACTAAAGGGACCCATTTCGTGCTCGACATCCTTGGATATTGTATCATGGTTCTCCAGGCAGTGGAATAAAACAACCTTGTTGTCTAATTTCAGGGTCCGTGTAGTTGCCATTGGCTGACTAAATTCGCAAAAAAAAGCACTCGCAAGGGAGGTGGGTACTAACAAACTGCATGATTGGTGGATAAACGCAAGACGCCGTATTACTGGTGATACACGTGGAAGATACACCGTACCAACAGATAGGCTTTTTCAAAAAGTGAGAGAGTCAGAGCTCGCGGCATAAATTTATTTCAGGTTTGATTAAACGTTATCGCAAAAGCCAATTAGTGGTTCTTCGTATAGTCGTATTAGGTTATGGCTGACTTAAGTCAGCATGACCAATGAAACGAGTTGAGCCACCACGAATTTACCAATTGAAACACGTATAGCAAGTAAATGAAAGTTTAAGCACTCGCTTCCCAATCTATGTGTGATTACAAAAATCAGATAGCTGGCGGATTTACCCATTTTTTTGATTACCTTCTCGCAACAAGAACGCGAACAAATTTTAGGAATTACTTTGAGAATAATGTCGCCTTACGCTGGATGTGCCGTTCAGTATTTACGAGCAAAAATTTCACGAATTAATTTAGTCGATTTACCAGAGGCAGTGGCCCAGAATGGTCGCGTGGAGGAAGGTGGTGGTATGTCGTGTGTGCGTGTTGGTGTGGTTATTCGCTCTCTAATCAGATTGCGTCCGGTTAAACTGATCGCACATTTATGAACATCTCAGTGGCAGGATAAGAGTCTAGAGTACTGGTTTAGTGGCGGTTTATTATTTTACCAGTGGCCCACCCCAAAGTGGGCCATGAGAGAATGATTTGCCAGGTGTCCAGATATTTGGGTTTAAAAGAAATCCACGCCATTGTGGATACGTCAACGCAGTTTATTTTATCAATATTGTTACACAAGTTGTGTTTGAGAAGCTGAGTAGATTTGGACTTCAGTTGGAATGGATATGATCTTTAATAAAAAACGTTTTTAAAGCTGGCGTCGTTTTGTTGCGTTTTCGTTGTTTGTCGTATTGTTATGTGCCGGTTTATACTGAGTTTAGCCATACGCTGATATCTTGCCCAGGGCTAAGCGTTCGTAGAAAAGTGGTTACACAACATAAATGATCTAACAACAGCTGAATTAGGCAATCCTACCGGCGTTAATGACTTTGCAAATGACTAAATGGATTTAGAAGGGGGCAAGGAATTTTTTTTCTGGCTTAGGTTTGAGCCAAAACAGGCGTACAAAACGCACTTAATGAAAGTTATAAGCGACTTATTGCAACGAGTATTTAATGCCTTTTATTCAACTTGCAAACCAGAAGACAGTTACAAGACTCACTACCGCCAACCTTGCAATTAACCAAGCCTTAAAAAGATTTTGATGTGGAGATCCACAGCGCAGCAATACAACAGATTCATCGAGATACTATAAAACATATTTAGCAGGTTGATTCAGTTGGAAGTGATATTACAATTAAAGTCAATCATATTAACATTTGCTATTGTGAATAACTGGTATCGAGGACCACAAACCCCCAGACTTAATTTTAGCGGAGCGGGTCGTACGTGAGTACCCAACTTTAGGTTGAAATTATTTACTACCGGAAATTAAGTGGCAGTATCTGACTGAATTCAAGTAAATTTATATTTCTCTGGCTCAGTTCGCGGTTCCAGCATGGCGACGTCTGTCGACTGGATGTGGAATTGATATCAACTATTTTCGCGTTTTTATTACCAGACTGTTTGCCAGTTGCGTAAACCGACATAAGATTTGTTTGCAAAAATTAGAGATGACGCATATGGGATTATGGGCCTGTAACCATGAGAAGTACTTTGCACAAATTGAGCCTTTTATGTTAAAGATACGTCGATTAGTGGGAAGTTTACTCAATCGTGGTGTCGTTCGAGATATTTTGCCGTGCTATTTCGCTCAGAACTTGTGCTTAAAGCGTCCAGTGCGCAGATTATCATGTTTTTGTTTTGCTTCCGGTCTTGGTTCTTTGATTGAATAGTTAGTTTCGTTGACATCCTATGGTGCGAAAGTAAAATTGGCCAAATGTGACGAGGGGGTTTAACGAAGTCAACAAAAGTCTTAATGCTAACGGACCGAGAATTGTTTGGTACTGCTGGTTGTCGGCTACATCCGGCTCAATGGTAAAGACAAAAAGTTGCAAATGAACAACAAATGTCGGCTTGTTGCAAGAGCTCAATGGTCCTAAGCTTTCAACTGCAGAATCCGCAAACGGAATGAATCAAATCACCCGATTGCTCTTCAAGGGTTTCGGCTATTTGCAAGCTTGAGCCTCATAGGTGGATAGAGAGCTGTCCGGTGGCATAAAAATTGCGCAAAGTTCGAATCAAAAGGACCCAGTTATATAATCTTGGCATCTCAACTATTCCTACATGCCAAACCATTGGACCAGTAAATATCATTTTGAACTCTCTTCTCAGACAGATGCAAATGTCAGAGACTAGTTGGTCTGCTTTCAGCCGACAGGAGCCGTAGTACAGGTTTTTATTTACTACCTTTGCCAGTTTAGTCAACATGCAAAACAGACCTGGCAATGGGAAATCGCAAGTACAAGCGTAGTTTATCAATTTAGATGCTAAAGTTTTTGCCATTTTTTGAGCGAGTATTTATTATACAAGCGGAGTTTGTTTGCAACAAATTCGCAGCAACCTAAGTTAGTTACTGTCAATTGACGCGGTTTTCTTTTTGAGATCCAAAACTGTCTCGGTTTTGGAATGTCATGTACGGTACTAATTTTATCTATTCATTTGGTGCCCTACACCCACTAGGAACTTGGCCTCCAAAAATCCGGCTATTAGAAATCATTTTAGGTTTACGTGCGACCGTGCGGTAGCGAATAATTTGATCACCAGAAGGGCTATTTAGTCTATTTAGACTTAATTCAACAAGATGAAAATCACTCGGGTTTTTTGCTTCATAAGTGAAAAGTACTTTCTAAAAATGATTTTTAAGCGATTTACGAAATAGCAGCAGAGTTCATTGAATCTTTAGTTTTAAGGCAATTTATCGAGCTTTAATTAGTTTAGCGGATTGAGGAAAAGATGAAATTGGATTTTTTGGTAAACTGCCTGGCTATGGTGATTTTGTGCAACGCAACATACCTGCAATAATCATTATTGGGATTAATTGGCTCACCCAATCTATTTGAAGCTCGCAAGGTTTGTTTGGGAGTGGTTGGAAAGCAGACTTTTTTCTAACAGTTCCGATTTGGCGGTTTCACATTCAAAGGCGGGTGTGGTGGTGCTGATGCGATTTCTTGGTTTAGGATGCAAGTGTCGACTCTTGGTGGGGCGTTGTCAGCCTTTGTTGTTGTTTTGTCAATAAGCAACACCACCAATGTTTTTACTTGCGTCAATTGATAGGTTATTCACGCTAGTTTGATGAGAATTTAGCATTGGCTAGCTTGAGCAGCAAAGACCGGATTTAGATTTGAAATGTACATTACTGCAGACATTATGCCAGCTAGCATGCATTTTCCCGACACGAATCCATTACAGATTTTCATAATCTGACTTACCGTTCATCGGCAAATTTACAGTTTTTCAGAGGTTACCCGAGAAGTCTTAGGAAGTTATGGCAACAGGGGGGCCCAATAAGAATTTGGCAACAACGCAAAATTACATGTAAAAAACAACACCGATATTACTCAAGGGATGCGCCAGTAGATGCTTTCGCAGCTATGAGGATGAACTATACTGCATTAGGCAGTTGCGTTGTGGCAGTTGACTGCTATTAGGGGAGTGGCAGTTGTTCCAATAGCAAGCGTGCTGGATGGTTTGTTGGGTCGCCCTCAGATATTTTGTTTTCTACACTACACGTAATGTTCATCTCTGGATTGGTAGCGCTAAAGCTTGTTTCTTCAGGTAGCGGTAAGCTCATTGAGTGGTGTAGTTAGCAGATATTGCTCTAATGGTCATTCGGGCAGCCATTGTTAGACCCATACTACAAGGATAACTGTTTCAGATAATCTAGTTCATAGGCTTCTGATCTCAGCTCGGTTCATATAGCCCTACTTGCCCGCGATTGATTGTTCGAGTTGGGGTGGCTCTCGCTTCTTTCAGGTTTTATCGTCCCTCCCCCCATATGTCTTAACTTGGCTATGGGTCAACAGGAATGTCGTTGATTTGCTATTTCTAAGCCGATAGTTCGCTGTCCGGCCCAATTACGTGGGCTTTTGGTCTCGATATAACGGGCCCGTGTGCATATTTATTATGACTTTAGATAAGAGTTGCAAGATGATTATTGACGGGACTGAATTGCAGCTAATTTTGCTGGAATAAGGTGCACTTTCACATGGTGATCAAAGGCGCCTGCATTGTGACGTATCATCTGACTTGCCGACCCATCGCCACCGCGGAGGGTGCCACCATACATCCAGCACGCACCAGACTGTTGATCAGTGTGCTGTAAAGTGGTCTGGTCATTACTTTTCGAACTGTGCCAATGTTGGTTTCCGCGACAAATCATGGATGCCTTTTGTTTCATTTGTAATCCCCTAAATAAACCTTTAGTACTAAACTATGTGTATTTATTCCACGTGGTTCGCCAGTTTTCACTGCGTGAAGCCGCCCCAATCCGTGCAGTAGCATGGAAAGTATTCATACCAGCGCCGGCGGGCAATGATAAATTTTAGATCGGGAATTATGCCGTTTAGATGCTTACTTGTGCATCATTCAGACAATGTGTATTTCACCTGTATGCATGACATTTTTCAGGACATTTGTTTTTAATCTATAATGATATCCGGGTGGGCGGTTCTTTCTCCAACTATTTCCTACTTATTCAAGAAAACTTGTCGTGGCTCTGGGTTATGTGACCATAATGGGTTCTCGCTAGACAGTAGACGGTTGGGTTCAGGTGAAGTGCACCTGTGTTCCAATGATGTTTGTGGGCAGTTACGTCTGGTCGTACCACATTGCGGAATGGGCCTGGTTTAACCACATTTTAAATTTGTATCCTTGTGTTTTCGAAACATGCATTCTGTCCCGTAGTCAAAAGTATTTTGAGTTTGACGCTATGTAGGATGATCGGAAACATCGTCTATACCTGGTGGTTATTATTGTATAACGTCAACAGATTTGTGAGTTGCGCAGGCCGTTTAAAGAATTATTTATATTTTTCATATTGGCGAAATTGACTTACCTTTGGTTACATGTTGTTAGACTTTTGATTTCCGCGATGTAACCAGATTTTATTGTGTTGATGTTTGTATTCTAAAGCTTTCGTAGTTTCAGTACGAGTTAAATATAAAAAAGGTCGGAATACTAGTTCTGTGGTCATTGTAGGCTCGCAAATGATGGATTAAAATTCATAGTTGTTCACGAGTAATTCTGTTTCAGGTTGAAATCATCCGAAGCAACATGTTTCAGCGAGACATTTTCTTCGTCATTGTATGTTTAAGGTGGCTTGTTTTCCGTTCCTTGATTTATCCATTGCCGATTTAGAACAATTGTGGATCACTCATTGGGTTTCGAGAGTGCTTCAATACATTGCCTTTCCACATGCAGATTTATGTCTTGCAGACTTCATTACTTATTGCCTCACAACGTAGAATTGCCATTGCATATAGTTTTTCAACGTTGGGATCACGTTTGTTTAAGTCCTCTAACGCGACTTTTGTTTTTACTGCATGCCCCTTTACAAAAAAAATGGAGTCATTTGTTGCTTAATGTTGCTGTATCTATGGTGGTGCTCCTTAAGTAAATAGGCTTGCAGTTCAGAGAGCAGCGTTTACTCAGCGTTTTTGGTAGCCGCGTGCGGTTTTTTCGATTTATAGTGTAAAAATTGCTTTTTGTTGTTGTTAATATATATACGTGGTAAATCCTTGATTTGGTTGCAGTTAATAGTTAACCTAGTTAAGATTGCTTTTTGGTTTTCAACATCAATTTAGCTGCATAAGGCAAAAAACGGAGGCAAGCGCGGGAATATTTGAGTTAATTTCAGTATTGTTTTAGCGTTTGACCGTAACCATTCACTCTGCGTCACCAAAATTTTGCATGGCCTTCATTTTTGTGCACCGCCTATACGGTCCGCGATAAGTAAGGAAAATGATGTCCCCTAATTCGGTTAGGGCTTTTATCCGTAATTTGGTGAGCCCTTTCGATTGCTTTAAATAGTCATTTCAAGCGCATATTTATTAGTTTTGTTTAGTACATTGGTTTGTTTTTCGGAAAATTAAGTTTAAGCCAAAGTAGTTTCCTTTCATTTGGGTGATCTTTTTTCGATTGATTAGCCATGATTAGCTAACGGGGCTTGATGTTCTGAAAGATGTTGAACATAAAATAGGACGGTGATGAGCTCACGAAGTGATCGGGGAAGGTGCTGATGGCACCGTTTCGTTGCTTTACGGCCCCAAATTAATCGGTTCTTTTGGCATGTTAATACTGAAAAAAAAGTACTTTGTCGACATGAGTATACTCCCAGCTTCCTTGTGCGGAGTAAAATGAGGATCACTGTATCATGTTCATCGTCACATCCATGATGGTGGGTGAGTCGATGGCGGCTACTCATGATGGGAGTTTATTCAAGGCAGATTTGGTGAGGATTAAAAGTTTTCGTCACGTTGGGTGTAAAAGACCTTTACGCTCGACTAAAACCTAGGACTGCCCTTGATTAGCATTCTGAGAACATTGTTCACCGCGATATTAAACTTAACTATACCATTTTTGTGTCGGACAGAGAGTCAATAAAAGTCGCTTGAATTTATGGTTGGCCGGCTGAGTTGAAGTGACGAGGAAACAAAATCAAGTTGTTAGTACTCCGATACACGAGTAAATGTCGACCGAAACAATAATGTGGAAGCATTGATGGCGTTCAGATTTGTTTTTTGGTGGGTACTAGTAGAAAGCTGACAGGTAAAAAAGGTCTTCGGCAGACATTAGGTCCTCTGTTGATGATTTGTACAGCAAGCGCCTGACCCTCAGTATTAATGCAAAATTCGCCTGGGTCTGCGAATTGTGTATAAGTTACTGCAAAATGCAGATTAACGATTCCAACTGGTGGAGAATGGCTAGGCGATCATACCGAAAATTTCAGCCGCTGGTGCTGAACGAGAGAACACCCAAAACGTACATTCCAGAGATTATAAATGGAACTATTCAGATTCGGCCATGGTTACATGTATAGTGTGTTTTGAATATTATGGTTTGGCATTGGCAATCGTCTGCCAATGAAACAACAGGCGATTGCATTCGGTTGTGATCGTTGGCCCTAAATTCATATGACAGAGCGGCGTTCCCCTTTATAACGAGATGGATTTTCGCTTGAAATTCTGCTCCATGATGAATCCGTTTAGGGCGTTTAGCTATTTAATTGTTCCTAACCCCGTACTCACCGTTGTACAGCGCTAACATGGTTTACTTTGAGCAAACCTCCATCCAAACGAAGAACTGGACTCGTTAGTTTCCATGAGCACTACACAGTTCGAAAAAAACAAGTGGGCCGGGATGTTTAGCTTGAACCTTCGGCACTGTTTCAAAACATCAAAGTAGGGCAAATCATTCTAGGTATATCCCAAGCAAGTCTAGATCAGTTAAAGGTCTCGGATGGGCTATGATATTACGGCTTATTTGAAATATTCCTTGCAGTCCCGAGTTTATGGTTTTTATTGTTTGCGCTTTATCGCCAAATGCACTAATAGGCAGGTAAAGCCATGGAGAGCTTGAGGCAAGGTGACTTTGCGTCTTATATCGCTTACAGACGACGAAATGGGCAAGGTTTTTGAAGCCATTAACGCTATAGCTCATCTTTCGGGCGCGTATTCTATGGTTTTCGAGACTTGCCCTGTATGGCTTTTCTCGCCAAAGAAATTATGATGAAATATCACAGCTTTCAGAACTATCCGCTAGATAGGTTCAGACTAGCGATTTATCAGATTCACATTCAACTAGTGACAAACTACGTCCTGAAACCATATGTGCAGCGCAGTTGTTTATTTTATTACTTTATTTTTTGTATACCACTAAGGTACATGCTGTTCCAGAACTGTAATCAATATCGATTGTTTAACCCATAGCGATTTTGTGGTAATCGGCGTCACAAACGCACTTGGAGACAGAGCCAAAGAATTTTCCCGGAACCTAGGCCAATGCATCAAGTGGTTGCGCGTTAAAACCCAGATTTATCCGTGCTAATATGTCCGCTATCCGGATTTTGTTACTTTTGCGCAGTCTATGCGTTCGGATATCACACTTCACACTACTGAATTTTATTTACGTGTAACGCGTCCAGTTCGGGCGTTTTACCTGTATTATTTCAATTCAGCTGATCATTCTCGGAAATAAACTACCTTTTTCACCGCTGTCGATGGTGAGAATATTTTCGGTCAATAGTCGGTTACACCAAAGTGTTTTTTTTCGGCTGGTCAGGCGTTTCTTATCGTTGGATTCTTGGCGGGTATTTCTTCTTGTAACCGGATCTTTTTTGGCCAGGAACCGCTTGGCTGGGACTGCCGATTTCGGACTCTAGCATAGCATTATTATTCACGTTAAAACGACTTCGCTGGTTTCACGATTGAGTAATAGGGGGGCACCGCCATACTGAAAAACTTGATATCCGCGTGGTCAACTTCAGTATGGATTCGAGCCCCCGGTTCATTAAAGGGTTACAGCTATCTGCTAGCAACGCATGCGATGACTCAGGAGATCTTCCCCCGCCAACTTGGCCAGAGACGACCACAAAGCTAGCTTCACATGCTTGCGGTTCTGCCGTCTACTGGCGCAAAACCGATCCTTGGCGCGGTTCGGCTGTATTTCCAAAACTATTGTTAAGCACTTTCTTTGGGAAAGTGCTTTAGGTGTAACCATTGTGTATTGTCGTGTTTATGGCGACTGAGTCGTGTATGGTGTGAATCCCCATCGCGTCTTTGGGAATGGCGCGCTTACCTTTCTGATTTAAAGTATATTTTTACGGTTCGATTTGACCCTTCAGTGCGGCGTAATGTAGGGGTTACGTCATCATAGTCAGGCGATTAATCATGCCGTGCGCAGCAAACGTTTGGTTCATTGATTAGTCGCCGATACTGGCAGCGTAATTCCCTGATAAATGAATTTTCGTTTTCACTTTCTTGTCGTATTTGAGGTCGTGGATCTTTTTATTTTGTTTCCAAAACTATTTAATTGTGAAACCAAGGTTCATAGTCGTTTAAGAATTCCACCCCGCGAACACTATTGCCCAAATCGAGGCGCGGAGACCAACCGGCATTCGCTAGTTTTACATTAGGGGATACTGCATAATACACGGAACAAGATGACTTTGCGGGATACCCACCTTGAAAGCATTCACCAGGATATCTACATTCCTGAGTACATCATTTTGATAACAATTTTTGATGGGGGCGCTTTCGGAAATACGCGGTGTCCGGTTTGTGGAAGATTCCGCCATTGGCTAAGTGGACTTATCGTCGCATTGTTGAGGTGTTTATTTGTGGCAGGCGGCGAAGTTGTAATCAGGTTGTGTTTATGGCGACACTGCTGGAAAAGCACTCTTTCACGCATATGGTGAGCCCAGGCCAAATTCGATCAGCGGTTTCACGTTCAGAATGATAAGAGGTTATTGAAGCCGGAGGAATATTGCCACACAGTGGTATTTGGACATATTATTTAAGTACTCAAGCGTCCGCATTGCTCAAGTCACGAGGATCAAATGTAGTCATTATTGGCGCCGCGTTTATCATCGGATTTTGCGGTAAGCCCGTTCTATCAATGTTGAGTTCGTTAGGGATAAACCATGGGGTCACGACAATGTTGTGTACTTGGTTTCGCAATGTTCTTCTAATGAGCACAGTAAAATGGGCTTGCAACTAGATTGTTAGTGTGAAAACTCTCCAATCACAATGAAAAGTACGTTGACCGTCGCAGACCAAATTTGAAATACAAATTGTCTATGCGGGTACTTCCCTAACTGTGGTATGTAGGTCGGCATTTCATTCCGGTTTTCAGTTTATTCGTTATAGATATTTCGTATTTCCAATGAACTGTTAATTGAGGAATGACTCTAATTCCTTAACTTACACGCTCAAATGTTCACTTTTGGTCACTGTTGTTCAAATCTTCAGTAATTGTTTTGTTACCCTTTATGTTCGTCTAATTGGCTTAAGAGGTGGGGATGGGACTATCGCTAATAGCCGTCCCTGGAACTTGTCAAGCGTTCAGGATGGTTCAGCTTTGTTTTTGCACCCTCTCACATTCATGCATGAACGGGATTTAATGCGTTATGTTAGATTTCACATTGTGTTCCTTTTTAATATTGTAGGCAGCATTGGCAATTTCACTCTATCAGCACTTATTCTTCATGATGTGGCTGCAATCTAGATACTGCCCATTCGATGTAAAGTGACATAGATGAAAACTACTATAAAGTGAATGCACCAATACCATTAGCCAATCAATTTGGCGTTAAAAGCTTGATTGAATTCTGTTGAAAACACGTAATGTACCCCAAATATGCCACTAAAATGAACGGGTATGCACGACCACATCGTCAATTTAAATTTTTTATAGTAGTATTGGGCCTCATCAGTAAGCCGCTATGGCACCGGATAATGCGGCTTGTCCATTGCTTGGAGCGACTTGGATGCCCGGGTAATGCTTACATAGACCTTGCTAGGGGCCATTTAACATTCAGGTAAAATCAACGTTTAAGATAAGTTGCGACGCAATTGTGACAGTATTACGCGCGAAGCTGCTGCTGCCATTTGGTGTTGGACAAAAATAGTTTTAGCCAAACTGGACAAGCATTAATCTTCTATCGAAGGAATAGCCCACTGAGGCCGCTTCAAGCCCCAAAACGGTGCTATAACACAAGATAGGTACCCAAAAGTCGGGCCATGGGGCAAGCGTTGAGTGGTGCAACAGGGAAGTTTAGGGTTTTGGCCATTTTTGTCAAAACGGTCCTTAGCGGAGAAACGCTAAGATTTAGGCACTGGCGCAAAGGTCAGCCCAAGCACTATGGTGCCACAATACTTCGAACCGGCCCAAAATTAAAAAAATCCCCAAACTGTGATTTAACCATCATGGGACCCCGGTCCACTTTAGGTCCAACCAATGGGGATATAAGAAAACGCTCCCATAAACCACAAAGGCCGGCCAAAAATTGGGGCCAGGAATTTTTTTATTTTTTGGCGGCTTTCAGCCAATTGCTTTTCCCCGGACCCCCAACAATAAAAGAAAGGCGGGCTGTTGGCAACCCCAAAATTTTATTTTTTTTCCTTTTTTTCCTCTTTTTTTTTTTCCAACC
>Ga0163217_1090109_pt1 | contig 12602 bp, 23 predicted proteins | sample SynspAceP_FD_185933 | JGI IMG/M metagenome (GOLD analysis project Ga0163217, IMG submission 185933) | Saline lake microbial communities from Ace Lake in Antarctica - Synechococcus sp. Ace-P (PacBio error correction) | ecosystem: Environmental > Aquatic > Non-marine Saline and Alkaline > Saline ... | reverse complement strand
CGGGCTGGGGTCAGCGCCAGGCTGACGCCAACCTGGACCAGAAGCAGGATCAGCCAGGCAGGCATGGCGGCTCAGCGAGATAGGGAATGGGCCTGATTCAATCGTCATTGGATGGCTGGGGTCTCGCCCGCCGCCAGAGCGCCAGCCCCCCTCCCTTTCCCCGGGCCAGCCAACCAGACGGTTTCAGCTTCAGAGCCAGAGTCAGTCCCAGACCCTGTGGCGCAATTCAAGGCGAAAAAAAATGGGCTGGAGGCCGTGCCGGGTGCGGCCAGGGACGATCAAGCCAGCATCGACGTCCGAAGCAACTGAGCCGCTCGAGCGGGAACCGGAGCAGGCGGGCGTTTGCCTTCGAGCCAGGCGTGGGCCGGAAACGCAGCTCCAGGGGCCCCGATCCCAACCATGTTGGCGACTTGGCAATTGGCGCCGCTTGGTTCAGGAATTCATCAGGATCGCTGCTCGGGCTGGACCAGGGCAGGCTGGCCCCAGGCTGCGCAGATGGCTCGCTGATCGCGGCGATGCGGTTGGCTTGACGTGCGCGGCCAGACCTTTCTGCAGCAGCCAGGTTGCCAACCAGATCGGGGGCTGCGATGCAGCTCCCCTTGCGGCGGGCTGATCCGTTCAACGCTCGAGCAGTCGCACCATTTCGGGGCCACGCCGGTAACGCCCGAGCAGCAACCGGTTCAAGGGCCGAAGAGTCTGCTGGCTCCGCTCATTCCTGGCGGGCGCGACTTGGTTGGCCAGACCCGCCTTCAACCGCGGTTGGACCACGGGCTACCAGCAGCAGACCGGCCCAGGCCGATTCCGTTGGTTTCTGTTGTTCTGCCGCCCAGGGTGGGCTTCGCCTTGCCAGCACGGCGCGAGCACGAACCAGGATGGTGGGCTGATCAGCGAGCAGATCCAGTAAGCCTTCCCAGCGGCGTTGGTAGATGTAGCACGGCTGCCAAGACCCCGGAACCAGGTGAAGCAGCACCGCCACCCAGCGGCCGGAAACTGGCGATCAGGTCCTTTGGAATGCTGGGGGGCGTGGAGGCTGGCATCGGGATCAGGCCGGAAGCGGCCTTTTCAAAACTCTGGCGGAGCGGAACAGGCGGCCGATCCCCCAGCCGGGCCGTGTGACGATCTGTGGCGTAACGGCCGGACCATTTCTAGGCTGATCGCGGTTAAGTGAACTTGTGATCGAGGAACGGGCCAATGCGTACCCAGGACGAGAGCAACACGACAATCTCTACGCTGAGGAAGGAAACCATCCAGGGCTGGCGAAAGGCAGGGCCGAGCCCAGCCCATTGCGATCTGGGCGGTCGCGGCCATCGCCTGATGGTGGCTTGTTCTCGGCATTTTCTCTCTGATCTCACCCTAGGCGCGGCGTGTGCCCCTACAGCTGGTTGATGGCTGCCGGGAGGTGCTCGTGGCCTCCAAGCCTGCCCCTTGCCACCTGGCGATGCCGCTGAGTTCCGTGACTGCGGGGCGTTGCGAGCGGAAAGTATCAACACCTTGTTCGCTGAGGCCATCTCAAGCGGAGGTTGAGCTGCTCTCGGAAACCGCCGGCGCCTTCTGCCCGGTCTCGAAACCACCTCGAGGAAGCCGGTGCCAAACCTTGAGAGGCCCCGATCAGAACTCGATATCGGTGGCCTGCTCGCCTGGTCGTCAGCAGCGGAACGGGCTGTCCAGGCCGCCAGCCCCCTTTCTTTTCACAGCCAAGGGCTTTCGCTTCTTCACCCCGAGCGGCGCCAGCAGGGCCCGCGCCGCGCCAAACGGGCGCTGGCCCCAGTTGGAGCAGCAAAGGGCTGCTCCCGCGGGACAGCTTCTGAAAGGTCGCCTGCAAAACCTTCGCGATCTGTTCAGGGGCCCTTGGCCTGTTGCCGATCGCTCAAGCCTTTGCCGCTCAGAGCTGGAAATTGCTGCTTGGCAGAAAGCCACTCCCGAGACGGGGCCAGCGCAGGGTTCGAGGTAGCCAGCCTGCCCGGAGTTCCCCTTGGCGGCCGCGCCCGGCTTTCCTCCTTGCTGATGCCCCACGCCACCTTGATCGTGATTCCTTGGAGCGCATTTGATTCGAGACCCTGGAGCGCTGCGCGACCCCCAGTTGATCCGGGAATTGATGCCGAATCTGGGAGTGGTTCTACCGCCATTACTTCACGTTCAAACCAGCGGCTGGAGCACACATCCCGCGCGGGGCAAAAGCTTGCTCTGCTGGTGGGCTCCCACAACGGTGGGCCTGGCCACCCCCGACCTGCCGATGTTTTTGTTACGACTGGTTCAGGCGGTTCGGATATAAGCGCCAGTGTTGTACGGACTCGCCCACGCCAACGGGTCTAGCGCCAGACCTATGCGCGATGGCCCAGCTGGCAGCGCGGGTGGGTTGCGATTTCCCTTCTATCCAGAAATGCCCTGGCGATCCTGGATCAGGGCCACAGGGCCTGCTGGTTATCCGGGAGGCGTCACGACGCCTTTCGCCCCCATGTGACCTGGCCAGATTCATTCGGCGGCCGCACCGGCTTTCCTGCGCCTGGCCCATCTGGCATTCCCTTGCCGATCATTCCACTGATTTCCTGGTGGCAGCCCCACGACACCCTGATTCGTTGCTCGACGATTGCTACACAAGGTCCAGCGTTTACATGCCCTGGGGTCTGCCCTGGCTGTTGGGAACGATCCCGAAGTGTTCGATCTACCTCGTGCCTGCCCGGGGAATCGCTTTCGGCCCTCTGCCCAATATCCCTCTGCCGGCACTCAAAATTCACACCCGGTGTCTGCCCGCCGATCCGTTCGGGCGAACCGGCCACGCCGCCAGCGTGATCGCCCCTATGTGGAGGCCTTGCTATCAGCGCGTGGTGCAGGAAATGGCAGCTGGAAACCTTGATTCGATTGGCGGAGAGGCTTCAAGATGAAACGGGCACTGCATGCAAAAGCCCAGGCAGTATCCATTTCGAAGGTGGTATTTAAATTGAGCAGTTCAGCAGGCGTTGAGGCCAAGCAAAAAAGTGGGTCGAAATTCTTCGAATGCTTCGATGAAAAAGGGAAGGTTTTAAACTGTTCTGAGCAGGACCAAGCCTGATGCTCCACCACTCCCAATCTGTTCCCCCGATAAGTTATGCCCTTTTCGAACTTTATCGCACCAACTTTGACTTTTCAGGAACCATTTTAGGCGTTATTCTTCAGGCCCTCTTCAAAAACTGTGCTTGAAGTCCATCCTAATTCGTCACTGATTTTTGCTGCGGATCGATGCATATCGACGATCATGACCGGGCTATCAGTTGACAGGTTGTAATCAGGTTGGATGTGAGCCAGCTTTGCTGGGTTAGAAGTTCATCAAGTAAGAGGCAGATCGCCTCCACAACCTGTTGTTGGTGCGCTCGCCATGCCCGCCCACGCAATAGCTCTGGCCAAGGCGTCCTTTTGGCTGAGAAGCAGCAGAAGCATCAACCGTGATCTTTCTACATACAGCAATCGCGGATGTTCGCACCTCTCCATTACAACGGAATGGGTTCACCCGCGACTGCCTTGAGGATCACGGACGGGGATCAATTTTCGGGAAATTGCCACGGCCCATAAATTTAATTGCTTGCAAATTTGGTTGAGAAACAACAGGCAGGCCATAGGTGTTTTTGATGCCAGGCAATCACCAAGTGATCACTGGCAGCTTGCTGGCCGGAGTAGGGAGAGCGTGGATCGTAGGGAGTGGGTTTCAGAAAAGCGCCTGTTTCCCCCAGGACCCGAACACTTCATCCGTGCTGATGTTGATGCCAATCGGAACTTTCTTTTCTTTCACCACGAGGCGATCCCAATGTCCTCTGATGGCTTGCAACAAAATTGAAGGTTCCTGTTCACATTGCTTGGCAATGAAAAATCACCTGGTCCTTCGATGGAAACGATCCACGTGGCTCTCTGCTGCCTAGATGCCATGAACAAGATCCGGGGTCAGGCCTGGGCGAATGGGCCGCTCCAATGGCCTCTTGCATTTCGTTGACGATCTACCTGCAACAGTTGATGGCGCTCTTCACTGGCTTTCGCCTGCTTCCCTCAGCACGGGCCTTTCGATGCTGCTCAAGTCACTGCGTAACCCATCTTGTCGAGATTGAATACCGTGGCGTGCTCTCCGCGTAACAGCCGCCGCACCACGGCTCCACGATGAAGCCGGCGCCACCAGTCACCCAAATCCGTTGGCGGCTTCAGCAATTCAGCGATTCTTGGTGTTGTCGTCTGCTGATGCATTCCATGGGCCTGTGGGTGGTTGTTGGGGTGATCTCCTGAAGGATGGGCCTTTTTAGCTTTTTTGGTGTCGAACACCGCTCCGAGGGCACAGCGGCCAGAGCTTCTCGCCCAGTGGGTGGGCCTGGCAGGTTGAGTGCCTGGCGGCTTTACTGGTGCAATCGAGCAGCCGCGTATTACTGGGCGCTCTGCTGGTGTCGGGTATTCGGCCGTTGTGAGCGGCCTTTGACCTGGGGCGGGCTTTGTGCAGCAGTTCCGCGCTGACACCGATTCGCGATGGCGATGGCGGAAGTCGTTACCAGCTGGCTGCACCCGGCAGTTCGCCAACAATGGAGCACTCCACCCCCTTGCTTTGCGGTGGCAGCCCAGAGGCGCTGGCCAGGGTGAGTATGCTTGGAGGGGCATCCCCCTGATCGGCACCACTCCGAGGGGTTCTTCCCGTTTCGGCGTTCTGCCGGTGCAGGCGCAAGCATTGTGAGGCCAAGGAAGTCTTGCCCACCGGCCATAGACCAGCTGGTGCGCAGGATTTGAGCTGCTCTGGGTTAAAGCGGGCCTGTTGCGGCGGATTCACCTGCCGGCCTGTCTTGCCGTAGACCCCCAGCGGTTGGCATGGCTTTGGGGCGGGTTTCATAGGGATGGCCTTGGGGCCCGTTGAAGACCGAAATCGGTGCTCACTTGGAGCAAGCTTTCCGCCAGTTTCAGCGAGGGCTTCGGCAAAGGCCCCGGTGCACTGCATTTCACCCATGCCAGAGTCTGGTTCTTGATTCGGCGCGATCGGACCGCCGTGTAGGCCCAGGCGCCTGATGACCCAATCGGGTTTTTGAATTCATAGACGATTGGCGCAGGCCCGGCATCGGCGAGGTTGCAGCGATCCCGCCCCGTTGCCATCAGTTTCCACCCCCTGGGGCACGGAATCGATCAGGGCCTGACCAAAGCTGGCCATTCTTTGGCCCTGTATGATCACCTTCACGCAAAACAACCTCGGGCATCCACCACAGCGGCGCCGACGCATCTTCTGGCCAGCAACGGTTCCACCGCCGCTCAGTTTCGCCCAGTAAGCCAGGCGAGGGCGGTGGCTTGGGTCGCTCCAGGAAGGCAGGGAGCGTTCACAAGTTTTGCTCCATAGGCCACTGGCCTTATAGAGAACGTCGGCTGAGGGCTGAGGGTGAGAAAAACCATGGGCAAAGCCGGGTTGGTTCCACAGCAAATTTGGTGGTTTTCGGCGCTCAGGCGCTCACCAACCCACTGCCCGAAAGTGGGCCGAGCTTGCCCCGGATGTCGCGGGCCACATCAAAAATTTCCGCCGGCGGGACGCAGCGCACCAGCTTGCCTTGTGGTTCTGGCTGCAGTTGATAGTGAAGACCACGCAGCACTTCCCTGGGCTCGAGCGGAGTGGTTGTCCTGCATGAAGATCGGCGCTTCCGCTTCGCTGACGCCGAGGGGCGCAGCAAAAACTGCGCGCATTTCCAGCCTCTCGAAGAAAAAGCCTCGATCATTCTTCGAAATACCTTGGGGTGTGAGCAAAAGATGGGCCCTGCGATCGCGTTTTAAGTCTTGGCTTCCATTTCAAGCAGCTCCTTTGATCGCGGCAGTCGTCATGCCACGGAATCATGCCATTCACTGAGCCAGGGCGTAGTAGATAGTTGCCGTAGCCGACTTTCTTGAGTGGTTGGGCCCAAAAACGTTTCAAGCTGGTCGTCATCAATCCACCCCAGCCGCCCAGGCCACTTCTTCAGGGCAACCCACCTTGAGCCCCTTGCCGGTGCTCCAAGGTGCGGATGTAACTGGCGGGCCTCATGCCAGCGATATCCGGGGTCCCGCTATCCACCAGGCCATGCCGCGACCCATCAATTCGACCCGCAGAAGGCCTTCATCCAGGTATTGGCGATTTCAGATCAGTGCATTTCCAGTTCGCGCGCCCTGATGGCTTCACCTGTTTGCTCGTTTCCACCACCGGTGTGTCATACACGTAAAGGCCGGTGATGGCATAGCGGGATTTAGCTTTTCGGTTTTTCCTTCGATTACTAAGGGACACGTCATCACAGGCAAATTTCGACGACGCCATAGCGCTCAGGAATCGCCGACTCCCATAGCGGAAAACCGTGGCGCCATTCATGGCTGGCGTTAGAGGTTTGAAGTTTGCTGGGACCCAGCTCATGGCCATGAAAAAAGATTTGTCGCCAAGACGGAGGGCTGCGGCTGCTTCCCACTTAGAAAATCCTCGCCAATCAGAAAGGGGCCTGAGCAAAGGCATCAGGACTGGCTGAACGGCCATTTAGTGAATCTCCATTCCCCAGCTACTGCCATCGCCCAGGCAGGACGCTTCAAAAGGCGGCGCGTCGACCGTGTTGGGTGCATGATCAGGGAATTTCACGAATACCCGCCAGCATCAAGGTGCTGAGTGGGGTTAAATAGCATCATCGGGTTTGTCATAGACGGGCATTCAACTGTTTGCTGACGGCAGTTGTGAGCGTGTTTGCCAGGCCTGTGTCCATTGCGCCTGCCAGGAATCAGCCCCTGCGGGCAGGTGCGGTTGTGTTGCATCAGCGGCTTTATGGTCAATGGCCGAGTAGCTTAAATAAGTGAATCTTGTCTTAACCAAGAATAATTCTTCGGAATCAATGGATGAGTTTTATGTTGTGAATGCTCTTCAGTGCTGGCGTCTAAACAACCTAGAATTGATGTTTTTTGAGTTGGTATCAAGGCATTGGAAGGCTTCTTTGCGACTCAGTGAGAGAAGCAAAGCATGCAAAGTTTTGCCCGGTATCAACGGATACAATTGGCTGTTGTTCGCCGTAACTCTGCCTTCCCCGCTGCTCTGAATCGAGCCCGATGTGGAGCAGTGGACTCGGTGGGCAACGGAGGGGGCGGGATTTCGAACCGCGGAGGCTTTCGCCTCGCTTGGTTTTCAAGACCAGAGCCATCAACCACTCGACCACCCCTCCAGAATAGCCACTGGAGCCGTTAACGGCCAGCAGCTCTCCTAGCTCCCATGCCCCAGGCCTTCAAAAAGGCTTTCCCAGGGCTGAAAATCCACAAAATCCGATGCCCTTGCTCCAGCGCTGAGGCCCCCATCTGATGGGGGAAGGCGGGCGGCGATGGTGGTGGCCAGCTGGCCACAGCCTCAGTGCATAGGTTTTGATCGGTCTTGATTGTCCAATGGCTGTGTTCAGTTTTATTGGTGTGGAGTCAGCCAATTGGTGTTGATGTAGTAACTGGCTGGAGACACCTTCAACGTTTCAATGATAGTGTTAGTAGAAGCAATCGGGGTGGTCAAGGCTGGATGAGAGTGATCATCGGTGGTAGTTCTTCCTGGGTGATGATCGTTCTCACCACGTAGTAGGAGTCTCCACGCGGCCACCGGTGAATCGGGTGGGCGAGTAGTGCGATTTTGCGGAGAGAATCACAAATGGCCTGGCCGATCGCGCATCGCGTTTGGTGGTCGTGAATTTGATCGCCAGCATCGTGATCTTGAACCTTGTGTTAAAGGTCATTTAAAGTTTCTGTGGAAACAAAAGATTGTATAGGCAGGTGTTACATTCAGTGTGTTGAAAACCAACAGACTCAAACCTCACCATTCTTTGAGGAAGTTCAACAATTCAAACCCGAGGCGGTCGGATCCAACGAGGCGATTACGGCGATCGATCCAAAACTGGCTTGAGGTTGTTTGGTGGCGGTAATAGGCACCAATTGATGTCTTTCATTTCGCCGGTGGACCCACGATTCTTCGAAGGCCAGAGCCTTGGCCACCGGCCAGCGGCAAGCCACCGAAAATCACCAGGAATGAGCGTTCATTTCTGGGGTTCAGGCCGCGGCAAAGCTTCTGTTCTCAAGGATCAACAGAGTCAGCACAACGGTGCTTTGACGAACAACCAGCGATCGCAGGGCAAAATACCTTGCTTGATCCGCGTAAAAGCAAAAGACCAGGGCAAAAGGGCCTGAAAGATCACCATAGAGGACAATGGAATAGATTGAAGCTTTCGAAGTAGTTACGACAAAGCTGTGGCAATACCCTCGGTCCCGTTGATAGAATCACCTTCGAAAGGGAAGGAATGGAAATATTTGAGGGCAATTAGCATAGAGGATCCCGGGCAAATTACGATGACCGTTATAGCTCTTGAGTTAGGCGATTCATGGTGGGCCTTCCGATTTCCCAATGCTTCAACTGATTCTGGTTCAGCTTTCGGACCTGGGGCGCGCCTTGGAGAGCAACTTTCTGGCCAGCCACTGCGGGTTATGACTTCTTCAGTTAGAGCTTTGTGCAAGTGGGGGTGGGTGTGAGTTTCATCAACGACCAGAGCGCCGTTATTGCGCCGGGTAGAGAGTGAGAGTTCCCGTTTGCATTGGCGCGCTCCCATTGCTGTTTCCTGGGGGCGGCAGTGGCTCCGATTTTGTCGTGATCACAAAAAAAACCAAAAGCCCTCGCCACATTCTCTTCCGATGCTGGGGTAAGTGAACTGTTGGCCCAAACCAGGCGAAAGCCTGCAAGCCACCGGCAGGCCAGGGCCACTCACCAACGCCAGCAAATCGCCGTTCTGGGTTGGGCTTGGCCAAGGGGGCAAGGCAACACTTGTCGGAATCAACAAACCAAGGCCGGACCGGCTTCCACCAGTTCGCCGCGGTTCGTAGCGCTGCAGGGCTTCCGAAGAAATCACCGGGTGCGGGCGGCGGCCTTAACAACCTTCTTCGCTCAGGCGGCTGTAGGTGGCCTGATCGATGGTTCAAACGGCCAGGCGGGAAGGTTTGGCGTTTGGCATCGAAAAGCGGGCAGCCAGGGCTGCTGAGATATTAGCCCTTGCCGCCATCGATCGCTGATGGATCGCTTTCGGCCAACGGGCTCGATTCGTTTCTCGCGAAACTCGACTGGTGGCAGAGGTGGTTGTGGGGCCTGTAGTGCGTCTGGCACTTGCATTTGTAGAAAGTTCAGAACTGGCCAGGGCGGAGAAGATTTGTTGATCTCCACCGCATCGGCGCCAGGATGTTCCGGCCCAGCTCACTTCGGTGGGGATTTCCCAGCCATCGGTGCAGCGTGTGGATCGAATGGGAATTATCAGCAGGCGAACCGTTGTCGTCTTTGTCCGATTGGCTTGGCACGATCGTGTAGCCGTAGTCGAGCAGGCCAGGGCCACCGGCACGTTCTTTTGCGGAAGGTGATGCGGCGTATGAAGCGCTGCGCCTTGGGGAGGGTGCCAAGGCCGGGCTGCGCCGGTGATCAGGCTCCTTGTGCCGGCCGGTTGCACGGTGGTGCAACGATTTGGGGCGACGCAGGCCGTTGGCGATCGCAGTAGCCCACACCCGCCTGTTCACCCACCTGCTTCCAGCGGGCCAGATACTCCGCTTCCTGCGCCTTGAAGGCCAGACCGGCTTCTGTTTTCGGGCGGCCCGGGCCTTCCCACCAGTTCAGCCAGGGGGTGCCGAAGGCATGCACGAAGAAATCGAACAGGCCGGTGAAGGCCAACGCCCCACAATCGGATCCCAGGCGCGGCTCTGCGGTAACGCTCCACCTCGAAATCGTGGTTGAGCAGGGGCAGGCCACCGCCAAGGCAAGCGGCCCTTGAAGGCATTCGGCCTGGGCCTGAATGGTTCGGCTGGGATCGATTTGCGCGTTTGAGGTGGGATTTCGGCCAGGTTTGCAGTGGAAAAATCAGCTTCCCCAGGATTTCGCCGCAGGGATTGAGCCCAATAACGTTTCCCAGCCGGTGCTCCAGCTCGCGGCGCTGAATCTCGGGGTGATGGAGGTTGAGCCAGCCGGCCGGCTTCTCGCGGCCCTGGTCGACGTAGATGTCGATGAAACTCGCTGCGCAGGCTCGGCGGTGGGCAGGCAGGTCGGCATTGGAGCGGGTCGCGATCCGCCCTCAGGCGCGAACGGGATCGCGCCTTCGCCGCTCTGGAACTTGCTTGACAACCGCTTCGAGCACCACCTCTTGGAGGGCGTTTGTGGAACACCCGGTGTGGTTGGCCATCCGCAGCGCGTCCGCCGGTCGGGATTCAATGCTCCAGTTGCCTTCAGCGTCTTGCATTGCCAGAGCGTTTTCCTGGCGCCAGGCGGAACGGAGCCATCCTCGGCGGGCGACTGGCGCATGCCGGCGCTGCGGCGGATGTTGCCCCGCCACGGATTCGTGACGGCGGCCTCATCGATCAGCAGCAAGCACTCCACCGACGTGAGCTGGCGGCATTTCGCCTTGTTGAGGATCTGGCGCCACCCGGCCGTAGAGATCCGCCCAAGTTTTCACCGCGGTTGGGCCATGCCGCGAAGCCCTTTGAGCGTTTCGCCCACTGGCGCACATCGGAGAATCCACGTTCACCGTGATTCGCAGCATCGGCGCTGAAGCTGGTGTCGCTGCTCAGGTTCCAGCAAACGCTGTAAGCTGTCCACCAGCCGCGGCGGCGTGTCCCCCACCTTGATCGTTCACCGGTTGCCCGCCGCTGCTGGAGCGGGTGCCTCCTGGCGCTCGCTGCGGGGGTGACACCGATCGGGCTGACGCTCTCGATCACCAGCCGGTGCGCAGCAGCGGCAGCCGCCCTTCAATTAAGCGCGGCTTCGATGATGGCGCCGGTGCCGCAGCCCATGTCATTCGCCAGGTCCATCATCAGACGAAGGCTTCCCAGTCGATCAGGTTGGTGGAGGTGCAGTTGTAGGCGCCGGAGAAGTTTGTGCGCTGCTGGAATCCAGGGCGTGCCAACCGATCCAGAAGCCAGCGCCCCGAGGGCAGGCCTGCTGGTAGGTTCTGCATTGCGGCGGATCAGCGCCACTTCCTCAGCGCTGAGCGCGCCCAAGCTGGCGCAGACCTCGAGGTTGCGCTCCGACACCTGCGTTGCCAGCTCTCGCGGCGCCTTCGGCTGCGGCGGGAATTAGGTGCGTAAAGACCGATTGGCCGCCGGAGCGGTGGCCGGAAAATCGGGGTGCTTCGCTGTTGCCGCGCCGGCTGGATCAGCCAGGTCGCAGACGGGTGGGGGGTGAGGGTCACGCAGCGCTTGCTGCCGTCGGTTGGCTCAGCTTTAAACGGCCACCTGTGGTGGCGGCAAGGTTCCGAAACCACCAGAGACAAGTGGTTGAAGGCGGCGGTGGAGGGCAGCAGCGGCGAAAAGCCCGGTGTGAGCCTGCTGGCAGGCTGGCTCCATGACCAGCAGCTCCAGCAGCACCAGTGAGCCACGGCCTGAGCTCCCTGGGCCGAACGGTGGGCCCGGCGCCGCAATTTTCGCGATTTCATTTCCTGCACCCCCGACGCGGGCAAGACCACCCTCACCGAAAAACTGTTGCTTCTACGGCGGGGGCTATTCAGCAGGGCCGGGCGCGGTTGAAGAGGCAAGGGCTGAGCCAACGCAGGTCACCTCCGACTGGATGGAGCTCGAGAAGCAGCGCGGCATCTCGATTTCACCTCCCACCGTCTCCAGTTCGACATACGCCGGCAGCACGATCACCCTGCTCGACACGCCGGGGCACCAGGATTTCAGAAGACACCTACCGCACCCTGGGCCGCGCCGATAACGCGGTGGATTGGCTCGAAGACGCCGGCCAAAGGCTGGAAGCCCCAGACCCGCAAGCTGTTTTGAGGTGTTGGCCGGATGCGGGCGCGTGCCGATCTCACCTTCATCAACAATCATGACCGGCCGGGGCGTGAAGCCCCTGGAGCTGATCGACGAGGATCGAAAGCGAGCTGGGGCTCACCTGCTGGCCGGTGAACTGGCGATCGGTAGCGTGCGATCGTTTTCGCGGTGTGATCGATCGCCGCAGCCGCCGACGTGATTCTTTGTTTACGCGAGCCGAGCGCGGCCGGCAGGCAGGCGAGCGGGCACCTTGGCGCCGGCAGCCCGAAAACTGGCCGAACTGGTGGAAGCCGGGAACTCCTGGCAGGCGCTCGACGAACTGGAGTTGCTCCGATGGCGCCGGTGCCGAGCTCGATCTTGGAGCTGGTCCATTGCCGGCGCAGCTGAGCCCGTGTTCTTCGGCTTTCGGCGATGGAACCAAAAACTTCGGGGCGTTGCGGGGGGGGGTGGGGGCCCTTCCTCGGATGGCCTTTCCCTGGAGGGCTGGCCCAAGCGGCCGGTGGCCCGCCCACAGGCCAGGACGGCCCCCGGGTGGATCCGCTGCGGGCCCGAGTTTCAGCGGCTTTTGTGTTCAAGGCTTCCAGGCCAACATGGATTCCGCGCCACCGCGACGGAAATCCGCCTTCGTGGCGGGTCGGACTTTCCGCGCCACTTCGCCCAAGGGGGACATGAAACCGTGCCGCCATGCCCCCGCACCGGCCCGGCTCGATTCCGGCTCTTCGCGCCCCCAGAAGGCTGTTCGGGGCCCAAGGGGGACCGGCGGATGGGTGTTCGAAAGGGGACGCTTACCCCGGCCGACGTGATCGGGCCTGAACAACCCCGGCATGTCCCATCCGGCGACATCTCTCTCT
>Ga0163217_1002726_pt1 | contig 12602 bp, 10 predicted proteins | sample SynspAceP_FD_185933 | JGI IMG/M metagenome (GOLD analysis project Ga0163217, IMG submission 185933) | Saline lake microbial communities from Ace Lake in Antarctica - Synechococcus sp. Ace-P (PacBio error correction) | ecosystem: Environmental > Aquatic > Non-marine Saline and Alkaline > Saline ... | reverse complement strand
CCGGCCGGATATCCGGGCCTGCCCGCTTCCCTCGTCATTGCGGCAAGCGAGGTGGCCGGCAGGGAAGCCGTCCGTGGTTCGGGGCAAGTGCGGTCTCGGTGGCACGCCGAAGCTGCAGGTGATGTCAGGGGCTCGGTGGCCTGGTTCTTGGCCTGCGCACCACCGCCTGCGCGGGCAGCATCTTGCCAGGTTCGCGTCGTGGCGCTTGATGCCAGGTGCCGTCGGGGTCGGCGCTGGCGCCGCTCAAGCAAGCTCGTTGGCTGCCGCGCTTGTGCCTCAGCTCGTGCCTTTCGGCCGGCGTCAGGGCGACCGACGCGCCCGCTGGGCGCCTGCGGCCGCAGCCACGAGGCCGTTCGGGGGTGGTGTAGGATTCTGCCGGCGGTTTTGGTGGCGTGCCGCTCCGGCGCTGGGAGGTGTCGCCGATTGGGATGCCACAGCAACGGCGCCCATAGGCCTCGATAGGCCGCGGATCCGCCGGGCCAGGTCACGGGCTGGGGCCGCAGCGGAGGTGAGTGAGCAGGCGCGGCCGTGGGCGTTGCTCGCCACGTTTGGCTTCGCCTCGGCGGCATCGCTGCGATCGGCACCATCCGGCGGCATTAGGTTTTGCGGCGCCGAGTGGGCATGGATCGCCCGCTGCGGCCGCCCGCTCCGCAGAACGCCGCTGGCGGTGGGGCGCCGGGCCCTGCTGCTCGACAGGCTTCCGATCGGGGTGAGTGAGGTCGGGCACAGATTGTTGAGGCGGCCGATTTTGCCCGTTACCGGGGCGAACGCTACGAGTGGATCCACTTCCTTCCGTCTCCTGTCCTCCGCGGCGACTGCCAGGCTCGGCTTCGGCCGCGGTTGTCGGGCGCGCGCGGGAGATGGCGGGAGAAGCGCACGGCGATTGCCGCTCTGTGGCGTTCCGAGGGCTTGCGCCCTTCGAAGGCCAGCTCGAACCCTGCGGGGCTCCCCGCCGCACTGGCCCGAACCGCTCGTGGTGTGGCGGCGGATCCCAGCCCCGGTCTCGAGTTCCTTGATTCGGCGTCACAGGCGGGAGTAAGACTTTGGCGAGGTCTCAGGATGGGGCTCTGGTTCTCCTGGGCGCGTTTGCGGCTCGCCAAGCCGTGGTTCAGGGGCTGGCTCCAAGGCAGAGGTGTATTCGGTGAAAGGGTTGGCGCGCCGGCACTGCCCGGTGGGCGTAGAGCAGCACGGGCATGTGATGAGACGGTCGAGTTTGTGCTTCCACATACGGTCGGCGGCGGCCGGTTAGGGGTAGTCGAGCTTATTGAGCTCTCAGCTTCGGCCCCACTCGCGGGCGCCGGGCCCGCGCACGTTCACGGCTATCCAGCACTTCGGGGACAAGGGTCCGCCAGAGTCCGCAGGGTTGCGTTCGGGTGATCACCCTGGTCACGGCGACTGAAGCTCCTCAAGCGTGCCAGCGAGTGCGGCGGCTCGTTGGCTGGTCGACGACCGCCGGACTACGGTCGTAAGGCGACAAAGGCCTGGGGCATCTGGGCGCGGCTGGCCCAGCTTTGCGACCCGCCGCCGTGCGGCTGGAAGGTGGCGGGGCGCTCCTCTCGGCGTTCCAGCGATCACTTCCGCCAATCCGGGCCGGTTGCCTCCCGGCCTTGGGAGGCCTCCCAGGCTCCCACTTGGGATAGCTTCCGTTCCCCCGCTCCTCAGCACGGTCCAGAGGCAACGATGGTTGCCGGCCGGCGGTCATTGGCCGCGGATGCCGTCCACTTCCACTCCGCCCGCATGCTGGACCACCTTCCAGTGGGCCGGATCGAGGGGGTGGCCGAGAAGGGGGTAGGGCCGATCGCCGGCACCGCCCGCTCCGTCAGCGGGGCGGCAGGGCGGCGGACAGGCGGTCGGCGCTGGAGGCTCCAGGGCCCACCATGGCCGCTGGGCCGATTACTCTTGCTTTCGAGCGCCGCCGCGCCCAAGGGCCCGTGTCACCAGTCGGGGTTTGTGGACCACCCACCGCAGGCCCGGTGAGCGCTTGGTTGTAACGGAAGGCTGGCCGGCGGGGCGACGCCAGGTACTGGCACGGGTTCGCTTGGGCCGTGAACCTCAGCGCGCGATCGCGGCAGCCGTCCCAGTTCACTTGCAGCGGCCGACTCGATCAGCTCGGTTCGGGCAGCGCCAAGCTGGCGCAGCAGCAGGGCGTGTTTCAGGCCTGTCGCCCACCTGCCGTGGCGTCGTCGACACCATTGGGGCAGAGCTTAGGCGGCAGGGGGCGATTTCGCGCAGGCGCCTTCGGTGGCAGGCGCTTTGTCGTTCGTTTGCCGGAACGGGCTGGAGCGCCCTAGGGCCCCGTCGCTGATCACTGACCGCGAAATAGCCTGCGCGCTTCACGGGCGTTGGTGCGGGCTGCGGTACGGCTGCTCATAGAGGGGCGACTCGCGATGGGCAGCCTGTCAAGGAACGTGCTTCACCTGCCCCAGACAGTTCAGGCGCTGTGAGCGCACGGCGGTCAGCGAAGTGCGCTGCCGGCGGTTGCGACCAGTTGACCTTGGAAAGGGGTCGATTGGATTCGCAACCATGGATGGTGTGATCGAGATGGTCGATGTTGGAGCAGTTGTTGACGGCTTCTCATTCTTACTGTTTCCAGTTCTAGGTGTGATGCAGAGTGTTTCTTCACGCTATTTTACTGCCGCTGCTTTTGCAGTTGTCATGTTGGGGAGGGTGGCCTGGTTCCAAGATTTCAAAGCGCATTCACGCGCTTTCCAAGGCCCGTTGCGTGGGTTACGTTGTGCCGATTTGTGTGTTTGCGCTGCTGGGTGCCAGCGTTGTTGAACGTCCTTCCCTGGCCGCCGACGCTGTTTGGATTTGTGGGGTAGTGGCGGTGTGTCCGGGCGGTCCTTCTCGAATACTGATCACCTACCTTGGCCAAGGGCGAGTGGCCTGTTCGGTGACCCTCACGGCATCATAGCGTGATCAAAGTTTTCCATCCGATTTGATCATTGGCACTCCAACCTTTCTTGGGGACGGCTCGCCATCGCCCTGCGATCGGCTCGACCATGCTGGCAGATGTCCCTTGATCAACCCTAGGCTTACCGATTTGCGATTGGCATGGCATTCGTGCGCGGCCTTTTCCTTTCAGCGCACGTGCCTCGAGAAGCCCTGAGCCGGGCTGCTTCGGGATTGCTTAGCCTGATTTGATGGGCTGCTGCTGTTCGCGAAGGCAGCAATTGCCGGGGTTTTCATGGACCAGGTGGGTAATCGGAGTGCTCTTCCTGAAACCTTGCTGGCCTGCTGGCCGGCCTTTGGTGGGAGGCGTATTTCAGCCTGCCCCGACGCCCAAAACAGATCGTGTTGGCGTTGAACAGTGGGCATTTCGAATGGAACCCTGGCGATTGCTTAATCACCGTGGCATTGCTCCAACACCTCTGAAGGATGCTGTGCTGTGCTGTTTACAGCTTGTTGATGTTGGCACTGGGATTCATGGCATTCCTCTATGGCAGGACGGGGATCAATAGGCCGGACCTCTCGGTTTGATGAGTTATTGGGTGGGTTCCGCAGCCATCGGCCTCATGTATTTTGTCTCCAGCTGATGTTGGCTGAATCTGGGTAGAAATCTTAAAAGGATAGAAGTCCTTGATCGATACCGTCTAGACGCTGCAAATATCCCTTGCAAGTAAGTTGCTTGATCTTTTGGGCTACGTTGATACTATGGAACTAGGGGCTGTTCAGCGTTGCCTTAGAGCTGAACGGATCCGTTGTCGATTGCTGAGCGTCGGCCTACATGCCAATCCAGAGGGTTCGAAAATGCCATCCCTCCAGCTCAGTATGGGCAGTGGGACCATCTTCGCGTGCCAGTTTGATTTCCCAGGAACTCCCTCGTCAGGAGTTTGCTCGGTCCGCTGTTGAGCATCACCCGTGTTTGACAGTCGAGAGCCTGGCAGGACGAGTCCTTGGTTTGTTGCAGGTTTGGTTGGCCTGCTTTCGTGGAGTCTGCCATCGGAACGCAGACGCGAACACCTGTTGTGCTGATCTCTGGAGCAACGGATTGAGCCTGATCCGGACACTTGGCGCCATCGGCGGATGTTCTTCCATGTGGCCCAATCGAGCAGATGGATTCAGCGCGGAGTACCGCAAAAGCAGCCGCGTGCGGAATTTTCTTCGCGGGTTCAGGGCTTGGTTGGCTGCCGGATTTCCAGGCAGGTGACTTTGCCATTTCGTAGGCGTGACCAACCGCGTGTTGGTTGGTCTCGCGATATAGACGTGCCTGTCAGGGGAGCGCTGCTGGATTGATCTCGAGACTTGCTGCTTCCTCTCCAGAGCGAAGGCCACTTGCAGTGGTTGACTGACCTGGTTGAATGACAACGATGCAACACTAAGGAATAACCTGCGCATCACGAGCTGAAGCAGGGGCGATAGGCGCTGCTGAGAGGAGCGAACGGAGGCACCGATGAACTGGATCACCCCGCGGTTTGTGGGTGGAGCAGTCTCTGTTTCGATCCGCACTTAATGGTGAGCATCAGAGCCAGGTCATTTCCGGCCGGTGGATGCTTATGAAGCAGGAATCCACTAGGATAAGCGATCCACCCCCCAGCCCACGGGCAAGGAGTAGAACCTTCACGATTGCGGGGAACTCTTTGTCTCAAGGATCCCTAAATGATCTCGGTGTTTCTGCCGGTAACAAAACAGCAGGGAGCGCAGGTATTTGGCTCTATGGCAAAAATCTCTGGGTATCTCCGCGCAATTCATTAATCACTGGCTAGGAAACGTTCTGATCTGTACTATTGGCTGAGACTCAGAGGCAAGTATCTGTTGCATCATCGTGATGTCGTAAGTAGTATAGCGATACCGTTGGCAATGTGGTGTATACTGTCAGGTTGTGTTTCCGTCTCCCCGCAGGTATCAAGAAAGGCAGCACGCGTGGCGGGATCCAGTCTCGGTGTTTGTGTTGTAATATTGTTCTAGGGCAATTTTAACTTCGTTAGGACTTTCGGCATTGACAAAGTACCCTGTAATCTGCGGGTCAGGGGAGCAAGATTTGAAATAACTTGCACGTGACTGAAGTCGTAGCTGCAGGCTCTCAGTAACAGTTTCAAGTTGAGACGAGTGCCATGGGGCGGTGGTCACTTACGGCTTGGTCAGCTAAAGTGACATTCGACTGCTTGCTGCGTAGGGCGTGGTTTATCCCCTGGGCTTGTTTTGTTCTGTGCCTTTTGGATTGAGTGGCAAAGCAATGTCGATGACTTGGATTTGTTTGTAGGTTTTCACGGCTTTGTGTGCCATGTCCTGTTTCGACATACTGGCAGTGTTAGCCATGAACAGTTACCCGAAACGATTGGATTCGTTAGTGGCATGTGATTGTGTGTGACTGGTGGGAGATTGATCATGCCATCAGGAATTTCTAGGATGGTTTTAGTCTCAGATGCCATTCCATATGGGTCCACCGAAAACTATGTCGCAGTGTGGCGCTTACGGGTTTATGAATCTCACATTTGTGGGTGCTGCTCAGGGCTCTTACTTGACAACGGTTGAGATTGAGATGCTGGACGGACTCTGCTCGCCGGTCAGTTGTTTATACACTGCGTCTATGTTGAGGAAACAGGCCTATGCCTCCCAGAGGTTGAAAAGCCTCCTTTGTCAGGCTAAGAACATTTTCTGGCAGTTGCCAACGCGCCCCATCCTGCCTTCCGGTCGTCTGATAGAACCTGTTGACAGGTTACAGGATTGTTGTTGCAGGGGGTGATGAGCGGAAATGGTGATGTTGGTCCTGTTAGTACCTCCGCTTTGGACCGTTGCGTTACGAACTTCTGTTACGCAGCTCCAAGTCTCTGCATTGAGCTGTTAGCGCTATCCATCGTCGCTAATCGCTGCATAGAGCAAGGTCTTGCCCGACAGAACTAGGTTGACATGGTACGGAACTACTTTTCTCCACGTCTTACCTGGCAAGATTCAAGCAGGTTGTGTGTCCTGGGAATCTGATTTATGAGATGCTTTGATCTTCCCATTGCGAGTACATGACGCAAAGAAGATCCAATGCTGAGGAGGCTGAGTTTGGCTTGAGGGGCTGACGCCTTCCACTGTTTGCCAGGTGAATGGAATGGAATTGAGTTCGTTTCCTTGATTTCACTTAGATGGGACTGTCTGATGAACGCAAAAGCGATGAATCCAAGTTCCATACGCCTCTTTTGTTCTTTCGGCCAGTAACAGTTGATGCCAGCTTGTTTGGAAGAGGCCTGAGCAGATCCTTATGGCATGATAGACTACTCGACACGCACTAGGCAGGGTCTTTGATAGCAAGGCGATTTACAGCCTATTTTCCTCGTTCGGAATGATGTATGGTTGACTGCTGTGTTCATGATGTGTCGCCCGGACTTTGTGTTGCTTTGTCTTACATAGTATTTCGAATTTGCAGGCAATACACCTGCCTGGTTTGGATTTTCTGAACGTTACCCTATAGAGAAGGTGGCATTAGAACGCTATGGGACGATCAACTTGTCCCAGATCCCTATAGTTTCCCAATGGATTGCTGTCAGATTAATGTCCCCGTTTCAGCTCGTTTGATTGTGGCGCCATTAAGTTGGACGTGGAGTGTTTCTTGGCAGTGGAGGGAAAATCTGATGTAAATGGCTTTTGGATGTGAGAGCTGGCTGTTATGAAAAGGCAAATCTTATCACTTAAGTCGGTCTTCGCTTTCTTTGTGCAAGGAACTGCTAATAACAAACACTAAGAGCAAATTCAGCAGGCTCTTGGGCGACGCGGGAGTAGTCAATGAGCTACAAGTAGTTTTGTTCTCTGGATTGAGAAGGAAAGCGGCCAGGCATCGTTTTTCATCGCCACATCCCTAAACAAGGGCGTTTGAACCTTGCCGGTTGAACCTTGATCCGGGTGTCACCATACCTTCGTCGGTTCGGTGATAGCCCGTTCTGGCAACAAGCTATCAAGTTCTGACAAATTTCCCGAAAAAGCGAATCAGGGCCTTTCATGGCTCCACAATTGGACGTTGGAAAGGAGTTTGCAAGGCCCGCATCCAAGCAAAGGTTGATCAGCAGGGGCGTCAAGTCGAATTGGCATTCAGATTTTCGATATTATCCCAGACAAGGCGGTTTTCCACGCAGGAGTCGCGCATTCGGGTTATGCGCTTGGCCCTCTCTATGTGGGACTAAACGGTTTCGCCACAGAGCTTGTACTGCCAATGCTTCTGTGTCAAACCCATTGTACACCACGGGCATTGCGCAGAAAATCGTAACTTTGTTGACCTGGACATTATCAACAACATTCGCCGAATGGACTTGCAGGCGCCAGGCATTGGCTGAGAGTTGGTAGTTCTTGAGGATCGGCAGTGACCAATCCCTCTTCAAGTCCACTGGTCCCTCATTTGGAACCAAAAGCAAGTTGATATTGACTACACAAGGTAGCATTAAATACGGGAGGATGGGTCGAATTTCCGTGGCGACTGCGCGACTAGGTCGGCGCATTAATTGCACTTGCTCCCTAAATCCATCCAACTTTGATCTGGACTCGGGCGTGCTGATGGCAACTGACATTTATTACAGGTGCGGGAGTTGTCACTATGAGAGTGTCTTTCCCAATTTTTCCTGGATAGGCAAACCCGATCAACGCCAGTTTGTCTTAACCTCATTCTGTGAAGCGCACTCCTCGTGCGGCTGAGCACCAATCGTGCCAGGCGTTCCAGGGAAAATATTCGCGAGAGACTCGATGGGTAAAGGGCAACTTCTTTATTCTTCGATTCACGTTATCTTAGCCTCGATCTATGCTGATGTGATGCCAAAGAGCCCTGCCGTGCGACTGGCTTTGATTTGGGCATGTTGCATCATGGAGGTTAAGTTTATCGGCTTGACGTGGTGAAGTTGTTTTCTATTCTTAGGTAAAGCATGAATCGGTGTAGCCTCTTCGTTCTTGATTTGATTCTTGCTGCCTATTGCTTTAATCTGCTCTTCTTTTTGTTTTCATTGAAGGGCAGGCAGAGAGGGTCGGTCTCTTGCAACGGATCCCATCAACGATAAGCCGCGGGGCCTTGGTCTGTTCAGATCCGAGTGCGACTCGTGCAAGACATAGATTGTGGTAGCTTTCTCGATTCGCAAATAGCTAATTCTTATTGTTAGGCCTATGGGATCTGTCACTCGTGCCCTGTTTGTTGGAGAGCCGCATTACTTCACCGACTTACGTCGCTTTGTCGAGGGGACGCTCCGTGACCATTGGATGTTTCCAACGAGGGCTGAGGACCGGGCACGACGGGCCATGGCTTTCGACCGGATTCACTCGGACCCGCTTGCAAGGGCTGGCCGGTTTGGCCGGAATCCCTTCAGGCATTCTTTGGGCCAGTAGAGCCGCATGATCCAATAGATCGGGCCATTGGGGGCTGGCAGCGTATGCTTTTCACCTGCCTTTGCCCGGTGAATCTTTACTGGCATCGTGCGATGGTGAGTGAGCCGTCAGATGTTGTCTTTTTCAGCTTGGGCAGCATCGGCGGTTGATTTGAGTTACCGGTTGATCGGTTGTCGGATTTCCCAGTAACTTGCGTTCTTTCCGTCGCTACATTTGGTGACGGACCAGAACGCATTGACGGGTGGCAGACACGATCGGCCGTGAAAGGTTGAGTGTTCGTTAAGCAGGCTTGGTTGCATCAGTGGTATTCTGCTTTTTTCAGTCCTCCATCGGTGGCCAGAATGGTAACAACACTTCACCAGCGATCATTTTTCCATAGATGCTGCACATGGCGGCGCCAAGCACGGAGTGAGAAGATTCGCCCGCATAGGTCTTGGATCACCGAAGGCGTTTGTGGCTACGTGCCAACCATTTTCATCCTTGCCAAGGGCGCCGGTGGTTGCCTTTGATTGCCTCCAGACCACTTCGTATTCCATGGTAGGGAATTCAGCCTTCTGCTGGGCGTGAACGTGCATCAAGGCGAAGAAACGGCGCTTGCCCCTTCTATTGCCGATTGTTGGCAAGCGCTTGCGCTGGGAATTTCACGGCGGCTTGGCCTGTGGCTGGGGCGAAGCTCCCAAAAACGGAAAATTCTGGTAGAGTGAATGGGATTGGTTGTCAGCCAGCTCCTTGCTTGATCGCGGGCAGGCCGGCATGCTGGTGCGGTTGGTGGTGGTATGGCTTGTTACTGGAAACTTGGAGAGTGTTAAGGCCCGGTAGATCTGATTGGATTTTTACAACATTTTCGAGATCGGCAGAATCAATCAACTGGTTCAGATGATGGCTATAGAGAGTCAGTTTCACTGCGGAACGGCTTGCCGATTCTATCCAGGCTTTTTCTCCCGATTCCAGTCTCGGCTGCAATCGTGTTACGCGCGGGCACTGGTTGTCTGTTGTTGCGACTGTCGACTGTACAATAGCTTGGAACGTGTAAATGTTCACGACTTAGTATGCACGGAGAGTAGCGTGATCTTCAATTCCTATGGATTGCAGATAGCAAATGGTTACTGCGCGTAAATACATCCAAGGCGACATGAATAGGGCGTATCGCTATTGGGATCTCTTGTAGCAATCGCAGCTGTCTTTGGGCGTGGTAGCGCAGTAGCTGTTCGTGGATGGGTTTTATAAAGGTGCTTCTGTATTTCGGCTCCAGATCTGTTAGATGAAACAATACTCGCATAGCAATATGGATAGTTTCATCACCATCGGAAAGCCATCGATAAAAGCCTCCCTTTGCGATCTGCTTTGACGTTGACAGCGGCCCGTTTGGGCTTGAGGCCGGCTGCAGGACGGTAGGCTTTAAATTGCTAACAAAGGCGGAATGAAAGCCGCTTTGAACATTATTTCCTGAGCAGTGAATATTTCCGCTGGACCAGCTGTTTTTGGAGAGAGTGTTGTACGCTGTCGCTATTAAATAGCTGCTGATTCCTTATATTAGGATCGTCTTTGGATCCGTTTTTAGGTTTTTTGTTTCCTCCGTCTTGACTATCGCGAGCTGGTCCGTTGCGCTATAGCGATGCGCGCTTCTCGGATTGGAAGCGGAGGAGTGCGGGACAACCGTGAGGCCTCATCTTTGCCCTTTGGCAACTCAGAGGCCTTGGAGAGCCGGCAGGGCTGTTCGTCTTAGGAAACACGTCGATTTGAAAATGATTTGAGATTCAGACCCAATGGTTCGACGCCAGCGGCAACACCTGTCTTCGTTTCTACTGAGCCGCTACGCTTCAAAGCCCCCCTGGCAGGGTTCCGCATCGATCCCTTCCTGTTCGCTGCAGATAGACGGGGCCAGGCCGTCGCTGTTGCCGTGGCTCGTCACATTACACCTGGCGGGCGCCTGCATCTGCAGCTCACGCTGCGCAGCAGGTGGCCGTTCCATCGGCCGTTGATCGCTTATGAGGGTGAAGCCGCGCTCGTTTAAGCCGCGGCGCCGCCGGGCGCAACGTACGGCCATCAGGCCGCTCAACGAAGGCGTCTGGGGCGCCTTGAAGCGCTTCATCCACACACGAGCGGTGGGCTGAGGGCGGCGCTCACAGCGCCTCGGCCTGCCGTGATTCACTTTCTTTGGGGCAGCTCACTAACGGTCGCGTCGGTTGACAGACACGATTGCCCTAGCGATCGGACTTAGGGGCCATTCGGAGTCTGCACGGCGCATGAGCAGCACCCCTCTTGCACTCCCAGCGCGCCCAGTTCGCCAGCAGCCGCTGCGCTATGCAAGGCATAGGCGACACAGCGCGATGGCCGCTCCGGGGCGGGCCCGACACCAGCCAGGATCTCGGCGCGCACCTCTCGGCCCGGCTGCAAGCTGGTAGATCCGGTGAGGGCCAAATGGTGGACTCGGTGATCCAAAAACAGTCCAGCGCGCGCATCGGCTCGAACGGCGGCAGTGGGGATCCGTCATCCGTTTGTAGTCGCCGCTGATTTCAGGCCGGTTTCTTGAACGGCGCTGGCACGGATCTGGGCGGACGCCCAGCACCATGGCCGTGCGCTGTGGAACGACAGGGTTGGCGTCACCTCCAGCTTCAGCTCCTGGCGATTCCATGGGCTGTGAGACGCGATCGCCACTGGCCAGCCGCTGGGCGCAGCACGCCTTCGCCGCTGGCCACCAGGCCCATAGGCGCCACTGCCGGGGCCGTGACATGGTCGGCGTGGCGTGGGTGACTGCATCAGGGCCGGGCACGGCCGCAAGGGGTCGTCCAAGGCGTCTGCCGCCGGGCAATTACAAGCCCCCTGGCGGGCGTGAGGCTGGATCAGGCCGTCGCGGAGGCAGGGCCATGGCGTTGACGGTGACAACCGTAACCCTTCCCAGTTAGCCATGGATCCCGCCATCGCGTGCCCCAATGGCATCGACACTATCGCGAGGGAGCTGGACGGACCACGGCCGCCGCCCTCTCCGGCCTGGCAGTGGGTCTGCTGGCGGGCCGTGATCCAACTCGGCACGATCGGCAGCGCTTTGCGGCGATTAGATGAGGGAACAGTGAGGCGCACCGCCGCCGCTTATCGCTACTCTGCTGAGCCAACGCCCCCTGGCTCGGCGATTGGATCAGTGGCGTTGATTTCTCTACGAGGAAACACCCTGTTCCAGCAGGGCTGCCGCCAGCTCAGAACCAAGCGGGTCCGCCTCGAGTCTGATTGTTTCAGGCAGCAGGGCCTAGATCGCCGAGCATCAAGCTGGATCTGGCGTTGGAGCCCTGGCGGTGGCCTGCCCGAGGACAGAGGAAAAAGCTAGAGATGCACCGGGCTTAAGGCGTTTGCGGGAAGCGGGCGCGACGCGCCTAGCCGCCGGCCGCCCGCTTTGCCACAATGGCGGCGTGCTTGCGCATCGCAGCCGATAGCGCTGCCCGTTCGGAGCTGGTTGCGTTGGCGTCGGAAGGACGCCCTGGGGGCTCGCTCGCTTATGCCGCAGCGGTCCCAGGACGAGGGCCTCGTGCCGATCGTGGCAGCCGGAGATTCTGATGAGATTGGGCGACCACGACATCCTCACCAACCGCCGCCCCTGGCGGAAGGGTACCTGCGCACCGGTTTTGAAAGCCCTTCGGGCTCAAACGGAGTGTTCCTGAGAGGGCACACTTGCTTCAAGCCCTCGATGACCCTCCGCGGCGCCGATGCCACGCGAGCGCCCCATAGCTCCGAGCAGGTGGGCCGATTTCGGCCTTCTGCGCACCGCTCAGCGCAAAGCGTGCCCACCGCCGTTGGCCGGCGATACCTGTTTCTCCGGGCGAGACTGGGCGGAGGGAGGCCAGTGTGTACCTCTCCGCCATTCCAATGGCGGGCCGCTCGGCTTGGGCCCTGGCACCTGGGGTTCTCTACGGCCGTTGCCTGCAGCATTCATGGCCTCAGGCCAGTGGAAGGGCCATCGAATCTGCGGCGGGTTTTCAAGGCGGCCCTGGCTGGCCCGCGCCAGGGGCCAACAACGGCGCGCATGCCCGCGGCGTTTATGTTTGCTTCCGGGGCTCGGAAAACCCCACAGGGATGATTGCAGGGGCTCGCTGTTTTTGTGGCGAAACTAACAGGGGCTTTTACTGAGGCGGGACCTTGCGCTGAGGGAACGGCGTCAGCTCAAGGACGCTAATTTCAGCATTCCGGCTGGAATTTCGGGGCCGCCAGGGGCCTTTTCAAGGCCCCGGACATAGGGGGACTTTCGGTCCGGGGGAGCTTCCGATTCGCACGGGCCAATTGTTTCTTTTCATCTTTTTCTCCTCCAATTGGAATTTTGTTTG
>Ga0163217_1001419_pt1 | contig 12602 bp, 8 predicted proteins | sample SynspAceP_FD_185933 | JGI IMG/M metagenome (GOLD analysis project Ga0163217, IMG submission 185933) | Saline lake microbial communities from Ace Lake in Antarctica - Synechococcus sp. Ace-P (PacBio error correction) | ecosystem: Environmental > Aquatic > Non-marine Saline and Alkaline > Saline ... | reverse complement strand
ATGTCAAAGGTAGATTTCTCACTGGAAACCGGTGAAATGCACCATGAGTGCGCGAATTAAAATGAGTTCGGCCAGCATTTAAGTTCTTTCGGATGGTTTGCGATTGGACAATTAAGGCCACCATGTCTGTCACCAACAAAGGTTCTTCTTCTGTTGCACCCAGTTTAATATCTGGTTTGTCGCTCATTCAAACCCACAAAAATAACCCTAAATAACAGAAAAGGAACTAGCCATAGAAAGGCAAATTGTTGATCATCGTAATTACCGCATCATTCCCCACGCCAATGGATTCTACGTTTCCGTGGATCATTAGCGTGTAACACAGTAATTCTAACCTGCCGCTTGTTTACGCTTGCTTGCGCCCTGCGACTGTGTTCATCGGAGAATAATCGCAATTTAAGCTGTACGCTGTAATGCTTCAAGTGAGCCGCCAGTTCTTCATGTATATGTCTTCATAGAGTTGAGCCAAATGACGATCCAACATCAATGTCGTAGCACAACTGTAAATCGCGGTGATGAACTGAAATCATGAAAATTATTCATTGTCTTCCAATGATTCTCGTAGCATTTGCCAGCACCAGTAGGAACCAATTGTTTTCACACGTCCGCTCCATCGTGCTTTTAATTCAAAGATTCAAAACCCAGGTTTAAAGATTGACATGCACTCCAGTCTGGCTTGCGTCGATTAACAAAAAGTGGGGGACCTTTTCAAACTGCAAAAAGCCGCAGAAAAACCAAGACCCGGCATTCTAATTTCAGCCAAACATCTGCAGGTTCGCTGCATCTCGTGTAACACCAGACCCATTAGACAACGCGTCCAGCTATCGTCGTGGAAAATGACCAACCCGCCCTCCGGCGATTTAAGTACACATCAATTTCCACCCAAGTCGCGCCAGCCGTTAGCGCTGCACCGGAAAGATGGAAGCCAAGGTGGGTGATTTTTCAGGGTGGCCAACAAGGCAGCACACGATGCCCCTCACTTTTTGTGTTCAATAACCACGATCTTTCGAGACATGATTCGTTTGAAACCTGTCATTTAAAAACTTTGTCATTTTGCATGTTACTCTCACAAATCTTTGTTGAGTTTTTGCGTCAAAATTATAAGTGCCAATGTTGTACGAGGCGAGTCAGGCCACATTAGGCTATTTATGATCGGGTAAATGCGGTCCAGCCCAAACGAACAACCATCGGCTCCCCTTTACCAAGATTCAGCTTCTAATACCCAGTATCAATGTCTTCAGCGCCCCAGTGATTTCTTACCCGCTTGAATACGCAAAGCGAAAATCATCGGCATTTTGCTCATCGGACACCTTCTAGATGCTCTGGCGAATACCCATACAATGGCACCGGCGGTGCTCATGAGAGAAGTGGCTAGGTAAACGTTCAGTGATTTTATTTATGCCTTGCTCCCTCACATTGGACGTCCATCAAATTCATAGACGGAGAGAGACCAATAAACACTGCACAAAGGGGGTTGCCGGCTTTATTGTATATATCCATGGCGTACCAATCTTGTTCGGCTCTGCCTTTATTCAATACCACCAATCGAACCGGCCAACGTCATGGGCCTTTCAACCTGATCGTATTGCGCAAGTACAACGTCGTCGACCTAATTTACGCTGTAACTGACGCGATCTCGGACTCGCATCTGTACACGCAACTTGGCATCCAAGGATCGGACAAATGGCTCATCGAATAAAATACTTTACGGGGTTCGCACCATCGCACGTCCCATTGCCACGCGCTGACGCCTGACCGCCAGAATAACTGACCCGCGTTTACGTTGTAATTAATTCGGTTAAGCCCAACATCGCAAGCGACGCCTGATACTTTTTCCTTCGACGCTCTTGTTCGGCCACCACCACGATTTTTTAAACATTACGCGCATATTGTTGTAAACCGTCATATGCGGATACAAGGCCCCGGTTTTTATGTTCGTGGGTTTATATAGCCCATTTCCGATATTCCACGTTCGTTGCGTGTTCTTTTTCATTTCATTTGCGCTCGGCCTAGTATTTATTATCTATCTTATGAGAGATACTCCAAACCCGCCACCAGACGCAGCCAACGTCGATTTGGACCACAAATATTTGTGGTGTGTTGTTTTTGGTGGAGGGCCGACGTAAAACAGATGAATCAACTTCTTCACTAGAGATGCCACACTGGGAAGCGCTGAAACCGTTAGCGTAGTTTTACCAATTTTTCTCTAAAATTACATCCTCATCACTACTTCTCCGAATCCACTAAACCTGTAACAACAACTTCTTGCATACCAATAACCACCGCAAACAGGCAGCAACCAATCGCAAGTAAAGTCGTCGCCCATATCTGATTCCACGCAATGTTCGGCATTCAGTAACCGTAACATGCGCTTAATACTCATTACCAGGTGTAATAAAGCGTCGGTCTGGTGATCAGCAAATGGCCATAAATATTTATTCCAACCATATATGAACTAAATCAAAACAATGCCGCAAGATTGTCCGAGACAGGGGGCAGCAAATATCAACAAAGAAACGCCATCGGCCAGCCCATTCCATTCTTGCGGCTTCACCACATTCACCTGGTATACTTCAAAAAGCACTTGCCGAACAAAAAACGTTGCCGATCGCACTGGCAATTAATGGCCAGGCGGTTAACCCCGTTAACTTGAAGTAAATCAAGATTTCGCCACACCTCATAATCGGTACATCGACTTCGACAGAAGGCATTAAGCGTCATAAAAATGACCCAAAAAAAAAAGTTTTGGAATGGAAACGAAAGCAAACAATGGCATAACAGACCAACACGGAAAATGCAATTTTCCAAAGGAATTCCCAGCGCCAATCACCAACGAGTTCAGCATCATCAAAAAAAAACAGGCGTTCCAACGCCATTTCCCGGCTTTTCAACAACACCGTCTTCCATGTGCTCACAACCCGCATCACCAAACCACAAAAGAAACTTATGGCCGACACACAAGCGGAGGCTGGATGCGGCTTGAAAGCCACCATGCCATCCACACTGGGCAAAGGCAACCAAAGCAATACCCACCATAACATCGCGTGGCTATGTAACCCGTAACCAGGTCGATTTTCGATCATGAGTACTGGCACCTTACGCTCATAAAACGAAAACGAAAACGTCATAGACCCGACAATTCCATCAAAACACACAGATTGAGCCGCAGAGCCACCAATATCTAAACCAACAAAAACTGAATCATCAGAAACACTTTAAAACCAAGAGGGTTCGTGCTTTGTCATGGGCCACCTTGGTGTGGCATCGATCACACCAAAAAGTTTCAAAAAAGGCGTACACAGGGTTAACGACTAACAGGAAAAAACGTCGTTGGAGACAGAGATAAAGTGACAATGTCCAAAAAGCGCTTAAATGGACTGCCCCATCGATCGCCGCCGCTTCGATCAGTGAACGAGGCACCGCTTGTAACCCGCTAGGAAAACAAGAAGTTATAGGCTGTTATTGCTTCCATGTTACGCAATCCACCACAAAATCATGCTTGATTGCCATAAGGTAATGGTTCCAATCCACACCAGCGACTTAAACACAAGCAATCGGGCCCCCATGCTCAGGGTCAAATATATTCCACAAAGAACACCCGCTAAGGCAAGAACGGACCGCTAAGGCCAATCAACAAGTTTGATACGCGCAACTTACCGAATAATACGATCCCGCCATCACGCAGTAATTAGCGCAACCGACATGCCAACAATGGGCAACCGAAAACTAAAAAATAGCGTGGTTAAAAATAGAGATTGGAATACAGTGTCGGTAAAATAAATCGATAAAGTTTCAAAACCAAACAAACTCGCGACTTCAAACCGAAGCGTCTTCTATGTAAAACGCTTCTCTAAACGGCTGTGTCGGCAGGCCACAGAAAAAAAAAATCGCTTCACCACCAACTGAGGTGCAACAATAAACCAAGAGGCCTTTTTGAGGAAGGTGGTATAAACCGTCACTAGAAGTATCCAAAAAAAATTAAAACGACAAATAACGCCTAAAAAAATCGCCTTATTGACACACATAAGGGCAGATTGATTTGATTTATCGTTCGCTTTTTCAAACTTACGAAGTAAAGAGTTGCCACGCTTCGACCGCTGTTCTAATGCGTTTGAGCATCAACATCACCAACTCCATACAGTCTCAAGTGCTCATCGATCACTCACGAATTTAACAAAAATTACCCAAACGCAGGCCTTCTGGTTCGTTGCGGTACCGGGTGTCATTCTGAATAACCACCAAGTTTCTGAGCCCGCGTAGAAACCTTGCCCCTTTCGTCAAACATACGCGCGTGAGTGATTGCAGATAACCAGAGAATTGATGACAATTCAGCCTGAACAGGACGCACGAGAAATAGCTTAGGGAAAGACGCAACGCCTTGTTTCCTCTTTAGTATTACCTTGAAAACCACAAAAGGAAGCGCCACGATAATTGGTTATTAGAAGGTGTTTTACTTGCCTTCCAATAAGGAGCTCTGCCGACACCAAAAGTCAAATTTGGCATTACGTTTTGATACCCGCATAACCTGCAGACGACTCGGTAAACATAGCTGGCATTCTGCTATAATTAGCGCGCCCATCGTTGTGCGTCACTAAAAACTAAAAACGCCACTTTTGGCCATCGCCCATTTTCTGAACATGAGCCACTTGCGGAGGACCATTAAATGCTACTCAGTTTTTTAGGCCGCAAGCCGTTATTAGTGTTGCAAATGGTACATTTGTGAACGTGAACTGAAGTTATCTACATTGAACCCCAAGATTGCCAAGCCGTAGGTGAAGCCACAGTCACACCCAAGACGCTTGAGCTTTCTTAGACCACTTTTCTACATCTTGCATGTTTTCGGCGCTTGGCTAAATGCCGCTTTTTTAAACAAATCTTGTGTAGTAACAAAAAAGGCGTTGAATGTGAATGGCATGGACAACATTTTTGCCTTCACTGCTAGTTGCTAATAGCCTGTGGACTGCGCTTAAATATACTTTCATCAAACGGTTGACCGGATTCACGCTCAATTGATGACACAGGAAAATCGCGCCTTTCGCCGCCATCATGCTAGCGGTGCCCACTTCAAAATACAGTTGAACATACGCAGGCTGCTGCTTTGCGCTGAACGCGCAATACAGACGCATGGTTTCTTGTAATCCTTATTAACCGCTTTACTTCGACGCATCTGAGAATCGTTAAAGTTTTTAGCGATTCGCATTTATTTCACCACTTGCATCCCACCACCCATTTGCGGCCGACCATTCTATTCGCGCGCCAATGCTGAACCACAACAGACAACCTAACAACCACCGACGCTAATTTCAATTTATGCATTTCCGTGTTCCCAACAATGAGTTATTAGGAAAAGAAAAGAACGACTATAAAAAGCAAATGATTTCACTTTGATATAAGTTAAGTTTTTCATTTGAAAATACAATTACAATTCAAAGAAAACATAAGAGAAAACGTAAATAGGATAAAAACAAGAAATGAAACAAAAATGCAGAGAAATCAATAACCTGATAGTAAAACGAAAGCGTAATCATTTAAAAATTAAAATTTATGCTTGGGCATTCATAGCAGCCACTACATTAGGAGTTCCTTGAATTCAAAAACAAAACACTAATGACCATAAACCCTCCCTCAACGCCATAAGCTTTTCGGAAAGTGCGTCACTGTTGCGCGTGTCCACTTAAGACCTCTATTCACCAATTAACCGACAGAACCGATATGGCAGACTACCCAAAGCCGGCAGCTTTGAGTCGATGCACCAACAAGATCAAAATAAATGCAAAATCTGACGCATCCATAATGAGTTCTGTAAAGTGTCCAATAATCCAGCGCTTCTTTAATAAACTCTCCGCGACCAAACACCATCAATTCATGATTTACACGCAACCGACTTTCAAAATCGTATTATCAAATAACCTTTGCCTCAAACATGGTAAAGAAACCGCTGTATAACATTATCTAGGAGAGCCATTTTTTAAAGTATCGAGATTCAGCTTTTACTTGTGAATGGCTTTGCAATAGGCATTCATACAGCGCAAAGCACTCGTCTTCAATCCCCTTTTCATGGCATTCTGGCACTCAGCGCAACAATGCAAACGTCGGCGGCGTTTTCCCATGCTAAGCTGACGAATAGTAACGCGTGCTTTCGTAACCACCATAATCGCATTGACATCCATAAAGAATTAGGTCAACTGAGTGATGCGCCAGCTCGGACCGCTTTGGCCATTTTCAGCCACCACGACCTCCACCCATATAAACTCAGCAAACCGCAGGCCACAATTTGATGTAGAATTATATCTTCTGCTAAACAATACTTTTGCGATTAAATATTGGGCCGCCTTCAGCGTTGTTTCGACTTCTTTTTACCGCCATGCTGAGATTTCCTTCACGTAAAGTTTTAGTTTTTCTATACATTCAGCAATGCAATGACGAAATATTGGCTTAACTAATTGATGCGTATAGATCTAATTTCATAATCAACATTATTACGGACTATGAAAGATACTCGTTTTAATTGCTGCTTTGGCAAGAAGATTATCAAACACCAAAAACATCAGGAGAACGCATGCTGCTAGCATTCCAGATCATCAGCACAGCGACTCGTCCATTTACCCATCAGTAATGCAGTGACTAGGCTTCATAGGGAATCCAATAAGTCACCCAAATGAATAATGCAATGACGAAATGTACTCCGCCCCGTTTTATTTCCGATATACCAAAACGTTTACGTCATGATTAATCTTTTAGCGCACTACACAGGCTCAAAACGAAGCACGTTAACCAAAATGTCGCGCTTCTCCTTCTGCTGACGTTAAACCGATTGTCACCACCATAACGTCCACTTAGTCTTTTGCTTAACAGCAACCAAGTCCAGTTCGCCAATTTACGAGTCGTCAGCCATCCCGCTTGCTGAAAGCGATGGAACAATTTTTTGACTTTCTTTAGAAATACCAATGCCGTGTCCACAATAGAAACTCGCAATAGTAATTCGTATCATTCCGCTTAACGAATTCAAGCGAATAATTCCGCAGCGCAACTTCCCCATTCCTGCGTAAATTAATGCCATTACCATCATTCACAACAACCTGCTTAATGCGCAATCGATCACCTATCAAAGCTTTAGTCAGAATTAGAGTCGCAGGAGAGTTCAATTACGATTGCCCCCTTTTCTCTAAACAAAGAGATTGGCCGTCACTTCTTCAATCACAGTCTGCAATTCAAAAGCGTGTTTCTAACACAAGGTTCCCATCTCGATCTTAGATAAATCCAGAATATCATTAATAATTTCTTTAAGAGAGATTCAGCACTGTTGCGCGATAATTTGCTAATTGCGCTTGCTCCGCTTCCAAAACTTAGTGCTCATTAAAAGAAAGGCAAGCCAATGACGCCATTTAAGATTTCGAATTTTCGTGGCCTCAATTCGCCAAAAACTCTTTTGATCGTCGTTGGTGGTAGCACGGGGTTGTTTTGCTCCGCTCCTCTTTCGCCTTAACTTTGCTCTAATTTCAGATGCTTCAAGCTTTCATTAGCTAATCGTAAATCCTTCTTCTTAGCTGCACCTTACTTTCAACTTCGCCGCATGACTAACCCCATCAATAAAAAACCAACCCAAATAAACCATCACGAAAAAAACCACACACTAAAATAATATGCACAATCCAAGGTGTTTAAAGAAATAGTAACTTTCACTGATTTGAAATAAACGCACTTTTAGCACCAACCATTATGTCCAAGCACACATCTGATTAAAATCATCGCGGCTTTGTGTACCGAGCAGAAGACTCATTTAAAGGTAAATTGCCGCTTCGTTTTGAGCAATTAAAATTGTTCATGAACCACCTTCATGAAGGCAACCAAGTACAGATCGGATTGGGGTAACAAGCTCGCTGAAAAATATTATTCCGTTAACTGACTCCAGCCTATCGGCTGCGTTAGCAACCCCTAAAAATCGCCCGTTGTGTATGAAAGAAAGGTAAAAATAAGAGTCGCTATTTTGGACCATTTTAATGGGTGCCGTTGATAGACTTGTTTTGCGAAAATGGCTTGATCCAAGCGCAAAAAGCGTCGTTCCGAGTGAGAATAACACATCGTTTTAGCCCAAAGCGGCCTCATTACTTTTAACGACTCAGGAAAGGTCACCACTATATGCTGTGACCTGGACTAACCCGGTTAAAAGCGGCCCCATCAATGCCTCTTCCTTTATTGAAAGACATTTTATTTGGATAGCTTTTCCTGTGTTTCTCTTTCAATATGCGAGGAATACACACCGAAAACACGCAAGTTCAATGACACACAACAATCGAGTCTTCTCGCGCTATTAACGCTGTCCGCCAAACACTTCAAACTCTTTCGCCTCAATATGACTCACTTTGGGGGCCCCCCCCCCCATGGATTTCCCCCCAAAAAAAAAAAAAAACCCTAAACAAAAAAAAGGGGGGGGCTTTTTTTGTCGAACATATCCACCGTATTCTAATACGGTTATTCAATAGCACTTCTAACAGTCAGCATTGTACGAAAATTCCTTTTTGCTTACCCATTCGTGATAACTACTCCCCAAGGAAAAGCGATGCAAGTTATAACCAAAACAAAATAGAAAAAAACAACCCAAACAAACGCAAACGGTGTTTAAAAATCATTACGAAAAACGCGGAAAACACGCTCAAGCCAAGGGGACTACCACTAGAACCCCATCATGTCACCGCCCCACCAAACCAAAAGCCAATTGTGAAATACATTCCTTCTTTGCTAATAACACCAAGCCGAAAGCGAGACAAAAGAACAACACTTGGCGCCAATCAAGGTTGATAAAATACCGCAAAAGAGGAAAGCGAAATTACAAAGCGAGTTCGATGAATAAGAAAGGGATACCAATAAACGCCTAAACTAAAGTAAGGGCACACAACAAGATGTAAAAGTAGACCCCAGAGCAAGAAGGTAGGAAAAGTAACCACGTTATCGTTGGATAGTTGACCATGTTCCCATATATTTCCCAACAAAAGAGCCTTAAAAACCACCCCATTGGTTGCTTGGTCTTGGAAAAAGCATAACCAGTAACAGCCACCCAGCGGCCGGCCAATAATAGTGGCGTAACAGGTGGAATGGGAGGGGACTGCGAGACCAGCAACCACCTAGGAGAAAATACCCAGAGTAGTCAATGCACGGACCATCATGCTTTTTCATACCCATTTACCCATCAAAGAACCTTTAAGCATAACAAAGCCATGCAGATTGAAGATCAAATATTTAGTTACATTATGTAATAAATACGGCGCCTAAACGCTAAAAATAGATTGGCTAGATAGGAGGTTTGAAAGTGATCGAGAGCCGCTCATTTCACATAAACAGGAGAAGAGTATAGATAAATTTAGGCAAAAAAAACCTGCGATAAAGAAGCAGTTTTCTTTATCATGGTGCCCGAGACGGATCGAACGCCGACACGAGGATTTCAATCCTCTGCTCTACCGACTAGCTATCGGGCAAGTGGGTATTTAGAGAAACCTTTTTACGGAGTCAATAGTTTTTTTGAAAAAAAATTAAAAATAGTTTCTTCTGCAACCTTCTGGTATTATCTTCCTATATCAAGGAGATAAACTTTATTGCTTCACGTTGTACTTGACCACCAGATCATCCACCAAACACGGTAATGTCATTCGCCTGTTGTGCCAATACGGGTAACCATTCAATCATATCGAACCACTTGGCTTTGGAACTGAAAGATAAAAAAAGCTGCGCAGAGCTGGGCTGGTTACCATGAGTTCACTCGCCCAAATCGCGTATCCAAAACTTCCCATTCATTTTGTTGATCAAAAGAGATAGGCACTATTATCACTGACAACAAAAGGCAGCCACACTCACAGCTAAGCCCGTTTTGTTGAAAAATGAAATGTGCTTCTTGGGGCCCTGAAACACGTGGCTTGCTGCGGAGTTTATCGAGGATTACCAACCAGCTCAGCGACTGCGCTTGCGATTGCAAGCCACGCTCTGTAGTTTGAATCTGTTCTAATACGGTTTGCCGTCGATGGTTTATGAATCTTGGCGTCAGCTTAACACCCTTGCCATCAGATAGCGAAATAATAAGCAGAAGGTACATGAATTCTCTAGGCACTGCTCCTAAAACGAAAAACAGCCGCCAAAATCCGGAAAAAGTTCATTACATGAGACCGTGACAAAAAAAAGCGCTCTTAATCTATTAGCTTGCGTCATCGCACTGCAACAGTTTAGCGATGGTATTCTTGAGGACCTCGATTGGTGCAAAGCCTTCTGGCTGACAATGACGTCAGCGACACCACAGCTCGGTGATAATCTCTGCCGTTACTTTACGGCGGCATTTTACACCATTCTATTAATTTCGAGTCTTGGAATCCATGCCTCGCACTTCATCGCCATGTGACTATGTTGAACTTCAGGCTAATGCGCAAAGAAAATGCTCATTAGGCCTAAAAGTGGACGATATGCAAAACCCATATTTACTTAGCATTAATACTCCAAATAGCGATTCACGAGCCTATTATAGGATTGTTGACAGTCAATCAGCAAACCCAGAACTTGTTCGACATTCCAGTGCAAATTTGACAAACAGCGTTTCCAGAGCTAACTATTGCAGCTTAGATACAAGTGTTGTTCATCATACTGGAGCATGCATGTAGACGGACGGCATGCTAAACGTTCAGCCGGAAGACAAGAAAGCCAAAATACATTATGTGCTTGCCAGGGATTACACAAGACAAGCCACTGCTGACAGCTCGACCTTCGATACATTATCGCAATTCAAAGAATTAGCCTATCGAGCCTTCATCCATGGCAGAAGCCAATAAATGACTCCAAATCGACCTAGATTCAAGAAGCCGCAGACGCGAAGCGTTATTAGCTAGTTAGAGCATTTAACCCTGGAAAATTGCTAGGCGTTCTCTCATCGCACCAGGGACAGAACAATACTGGGAAGATTTATTTCGCCAAACCAAGGGGATCAACTATTTCGACTCCAATGTGCTTTTGAGGACGTTACTTGGGCGCAAGTCGTTCACCACATTAATCAAAACAACATTGTACTGCGCCTTGTTATGTGCAAAAAATGGGTACATTATTACCCATCCGCAAACCTATTGCGATAATAGAGCAGAAAGCTAATTATTTTAATAAATGATGATCAAGTGATTCCGTCATTAGAAGAAATTCGTCAATACTATATAAATAAAATCAAAGGCTTAAACTTGCTTATCTTGCAACTTAAGCCCGATTATTTCAGATCTGGCTGCCGTTCATCTGTCTTATGTAGGACGAATATTACCGAAACGCACCCATCACCACACAAGATTGCTTACCCAGCTGACTCCGTGTAACAACCGCCGCCGCTGTGTCTGTTTCTTCAAACCTTTCCAATTGGAACACATAAAACTTTCGCTAAATCAATTAAAGACGCGTCACCCACGAATCGCAAACTCACCAAAAAAATCCTGTAATAAGAATGAAGAAAGACGCTGATGAGAAAAAATTTGCGGCCAACGTCCATTCACAATCCTCAGGATGCAGTAACATCCAAAATTTTATTACTGATTGCAGTTACGAGGTATCGGTAAACACATGGTTGCTGATCGCGAACGAGAGAAAACAGCTGAGGTGTAGAGACGTTTCGCTGGGCACATTCCGTACCACATTGATGCGAATACGGACGCCTTCGGCCTGAATCAGAAATTCAACCAATTCCCAACGAGTATTCAATTAGCATCATTGATTAAAGAAAACGAGTGTGGCGCCGGCGCGGTGCACTTTTCTAGTTTTAAACCACCGAGCACGTGAGCACCGTTGACCCTGAGCAAGCAACAAAAAGATCAGTAACAACCGTAAAAGTAATCTCGAATTAATAACTCTGAATTAGAAGACCGCAATAATAGAACAGAGCAACACAATCGGCAAAACGCACCGCGCAAGCCCACCACTAGATTAACACACGCTCAGTGCCAGCGAAAAATCAGAATTCCAACAAACAATCATAACTGCCACGGGACGGGCCACAAAATAAGAAACGCAGCATACCGACGCTTGCCACCATGAGTAACAGCTGGATGCCGTCCGTTAACGAGAAGCCAATAACAAGAACATAGCTAGCCTGAGCTAACCAAGCTAAGGTCCATGACCTGAGAAATGACTCAAGGTTTGATTCGGCCCATTGCCAAACTGTTAACCCGACCCAAATACACAGCAAGAAAATCCACTGCAACAATCGATGTTCACGCCAGAAAAAATTACCAAACCAAACGAGATAATAAGCCAACGCATAACAACTTCGATAAGCGGAACACGGCGTAAATCATTTAATAGAATTGCCGCCGAGAAAGCCAAACAGAACCACCTACCGAAAATTGCTGAGCCATTTGCCCCAAAAAAGCCAAAATAACTCAGATGGTCGAGCTTTGCAAGCAGATCCGGTAGCATGACCACAACAGAATAGCCATGATCATTGGCCCGACTCTTTCTAGTGTGCCGCCAACTCGTTCATTTCAATTTAACGCCCGCTAGTACGCCAATAAACTAAAGACCGCTGCCGCAATCTTGGAGAGCAACGATCCACGAGTAACAAAACCATAAATGAGCTTTACGTCTAAATAACC
>Ga0163217_1083071_pt1 | contig 12603 bp, 15 predicted proteins | sample SynspAceP_FD_185933 | JGI IMG/M metagenome (GOLD analysis project Ga0163217, IMG submission 185933) | Saline lake microbial communities from Ace Lake in Antarctica - Synechococcus sp. Ace-P (PacBio error correction) | ecosystem: Environmental > Aquatic > Non-marine Saline and Alkaline > Saline ... | reverse complement strand
CAAATGTTGACGAGGGGATCTGGGAGGTCATATCAAAGGAATCGTGCTTGCGCCATCTGAATCAGTTGGAAGACGCTTCAGCCTGGCCAAACGAAGCTCAAAGCTCGCCAGGCGCCCTGAGATGTTCGCCTTGAGGGGGTCGGGGGAGTCATGCTCAACACTCCTTTTCTCCTTGAGGTTGCCATCTACGGCCATGCACACCGCTTCAGCTCTGGCGGTTCGGATCAGATGCAGGAGGGCTGAAAAACTGCTTTCACACCTTCGATTGCTATAAAGCCGCTCAGTGAGTCCAATTGGTCCGGCGTCTCCCAGGGTTTTCCCGGCCGGAGGCACAGCAACCACTCCCCATCGAGGCCTGCCAATGCCAGTTGGTCCCTGCCACAAACAGCTCGAGCTTCCACGCCCATCGATCTACCGTGAGGGTGCGGACATTGACGCTACATGGGCCGAGCGAAGGGCTCCAGCAGAACTGGAGTGTGCTCGCAATAGGCATCAAAGAATGCCTCCAAGGAAAGATTGGGGCCCGGCAACAACCACGCTCTTCCGCTGTCGGAGGTGCACCGGAATGTCTGGTTGTCATCAGCGGGCGGAGCAGCACCAGGGCGCTATCACTGAGACTCCACCAGCTGCTTCTCCAGCACTCAATTCCGCTCCTGCAGATTCATTCCACATTCAGTGGCAACACCCTTCAAGCTCAGCGTGAGCTTTTCCTCGCTTGGCGATGAAGGTTGGTCACTTGAGTTTCTTGACGCTGGCTCAAGCAGAAGAAAACTGAGAGCTACGACAAATTTTGCTGTCCTCCACGGTTCGGCGTCCTGCCTTGCTTTTTGCCTTGCTGGATTCAGCTTTAACCATGTTCTCTGGTGTGATTGAGGATTCAAGCCGGCACTGTGCAAGCCAACTGGAATTGGCAAGCCATCCCCTAAGACCGGTGACTAGCATGGAAAGATACTCACATCACCAGATGTTCACGCATCGTTTCGCCCTTGATGGACGGACCTGATCAATCTCTCAAAAGTCGTCATCCTGATTGTGGATGGTGGTGGTGGCCTTCTGGCGATTGACCTCTCGCGCAGGGCTGGCACGCCTGACCAGCCCATTGCGACCAGGCTGGCCAGCTCCACCAGGACGATCGGGATTCGGAGCTGGGTGATCGACCTCTGAGCGCATTCAAGACGCCGCTACATCGCGCGCTCTGCCATGGTCGATTTCGGTTCGATTACCGCCGAATTCAGTTGCGGGGTGGTGAGATCGAAACCACTCCCTGCCCTTTTTTTCTGGTCAGAGTTCACAGCGGCATCAGCCCAGAGCTGGCTGCAAGCAAGCCCGGGGATCCTGAGTCTCGATGGGCCTTCTGGATAACCTTTGCCGCCTCCTGACCGTGGGTCTGAGTGAGGATCGCTTGGAGCCCGGGGCAGAATGCCAGCACCGAAGAAACCATGGCAGCCCCTCTCGGAATTTGGGGCCCCCCATGGGAGCGCGTTTCAGACGGCCTGGGTCTGTCTCTTCTGAGTTTGCTCGCTGCTGATCTGGACGCAGATCGTCGGCACCAGGAAATGCTCTTGGGAGCGCTGTGAAGCCCTGTTGAGCAGCTGGCTTGGAAGACGGTGCTTTCCCAGAGCTCGACAGCAAGGTGATGGGCTCCCTACGCAATCGATTCAGGATCTGAATGCAACCAAGCCTTGAACTGCCTGTCGCCATCCATGCAGCAGTGAAATTCAGCATTTGAACGAGGCTTTCTGCCGCCCAAGCTCAGAGTTTTCAGGTCAACACCACCACTCACCTCCCAGGCACATATTGCCGTTTCGGCCAGCTCGGCAGCGTTGCCAATTGCCTTCAACGAATAGCGGGCAGGAATTTCGTTTGCAGGGGCGGCACGGCTTTTTTCGTGACACTGACTTCCGCCTCGACCTATGCAGCAATCGGTACGAAGGTCTACAGGGAATTCCCATGAAGCAAGATCACAGCCAGTCCGATGGCCTCCAGTTGCCGCTTGATTCGATGTGCGAGATTGGCTGATGCTCGCCAATCGGAATGGAAGTTGCTCGCCAAAACGGCCGAAAACAGAACTGCAGACCTGCCGACTCGCAGCAGCAGATTGCAACAGAGATTTTCAATCGCTGCAGCAGGCCCACCTGGTCGCTGGAGGCAGAGCACCCCAATCGTCGACGGAAGCCAGCAAGCGCAGCTGCGAGAGCCGTCTGGAGGTCATGCGCGACCGCAGCTGGCCTTGGAGGTGTCCGAATCAGTCCGCGCTCGCCTGGCTACCGATGCCTCAGTTGGACCGAAAGCTTGCCAGGTGTTCGCCGCTGGCCTTCGAGGCGTGCACTCACCAACTGGATCTCAATGTGGTTGCGCCTCAGATGAGCCTCACCAGCGCCTTTGTTGAGTTCGGTGCAGTGCAGCATGCCAAATTCGAGGATGAGCCCTGCTGGCGAGCCGCAGCAAAGGCAAGCCCGAGAGGGGACCATCGAGCAACTACGTCAATTCATTGCCAAAGCAGGATCTTGGTGCGGCCATCAACACCCAGCGAGCCGCCAACTCATGAGCTTTGATCAACCGACCCGGAATGCCCAGGCCCTCAGCCAGGGGCTGATCCGAGTTAGTGATGGGATCTCGAGACCCGGCCTTTGCTCAGTACTGAGCCTCTACTGGCAGGGCCCATGGCCGAGATGTTGACGGGAGGGCGCTTGATCATGGCTCGCTCAGGCGGACCGCTTCCCAGACAGCGACACCAATTACTGGATCGGCCTATACCGACCTGCTCAGCACTAGCCTGGCTTGATCCTGCTGAATTACCGTGGCCATCGCCATGGGCCCTGGCGCGAGCCCAGTAACGAGAAACCACCCCTGGTTCCTTTTAACCGGAGCGGGAAATCCTTCCGCTTCAGCAACCGGAAGCTATGTGCTGACCCAGGACTTCAAAACAAAGGCCCCTGGATCGACGCTTACCGGACATTCTGCGTAGATCATCAAGAGTTACCGGATCGACAGCGTCGAAGTGTTGGCCCACACCGATGGGTCAACCTTTCACCAGGATGAGTAACCTCGATCTGCTGATGGCCCCAAGGCCAACCCGTTCTTCATCAACGCTCAAACGGTTTCCTGGCAGGCTCAAACCCAACCGATTTCTGGGGTGCTGCGCGCCCTGGCTGTGGCCCATGGAGTCAGGCAGGCTGGATCCCCGATGGCAGCGAAGGGTTGTCATTCGCCCCTATTCCGCCCGGTAGCCTGATCGAGGTAGATTGGTCGGTATGGCCCCCCCCCGACACGAAGAATCGTTGCCGAACGGGCGCCGCATTTCGAGCTGCGCTTCACGCGTTCAAGGAGAACCGCTGAGGATGGGCTTGCCACACCTTCACCGCCTCGATCGCCCTGCTGGCAACTGGAGCGAGACGTCGAGCAGCGCTGCAGGTTCACACTTGCCAGGCCGGCTCCGCCCCAAACAGGCCGCCCCAGTGGCTTCTCCCTCACGCCGGCCGTGGCCGTCGATAGCTGCTGCCTTTCAACCCGTCTGCTGGCGCCGCCTCTCCCGAGGCCCTGGCGGCTTACCAGGCTCCAGCAGAACTCACCGCCCACAACCCACGTTTGGCCTTTCGCCTCAGGCGTGCGCCGAGGGTCCGCTTCGGGTGTTTCCAGTTCTGTGGAGCTATCGGTGGGTGATGCCGTCGTCTGGGTTGCAAAGCTGATTCCCCTTTGCCTGGGGTGTGGGACAGGCGAGGACTTTTTCAGCGGCATCTTCCCACCCTGGAGTCTGAGGGGGCAACCAAGATTGGTCTTGCAGATTGCTTCCAATCTTCAGCCGGTGGTGCGCGGCCAAAGCTGGACATTGTTTCAGCCCAGGTGAGGTGCCCCGCAATCGTCCATTCCCCGAGCAGGAGAGCAGACGATGCTGTTGCGACGGACTGGAGAGCTTGAGCGTCGGTCAGCAGCAGCAGACCAGACAGGACAGTTGAGATTCAACGAAACTTCGCTCACAATTGGCGGATCCAGCAGGATCTACTTTCAACCGCTTGTTGAGACTCTCGGGAGCAGCAGCCATGAGCCAAAAGGCGCCACCGGGAGGAGCCGAAGGACATTGCTGCTCGCCGCCGAAGAGAACTGCCTCCATGAGCTCAACGGTCTACCTTCCTAACCACCGTCTTTACCTTTGAAGACGTCCGAATCTGGAATAAAAAAAAATGTCCAAGACAAAAGGCTGCAAGGCACTCCTCCAACGTCCAGAACTACGGGCAAAGTCTTCAGTTCCCACTAACAACATCGGTTCAAGTCGGGTATCCCCGCTTTGTTTTTCTTGGGCTCATTGGCAGCGTTTGTAGGTTATTTGCACTTGGGGGTGTCCTTCTGGAATCAAACAAGAAAAAGTATTCAACCATTCTTCTCCTGAGAAGCTGGATTTATTCAAATCGCCCATCAAAGACCCCGGCGCCTAAGCCTAAACGCAACTCAATACCAAACAAATCCGACGCACCCGCTGTTGACCGAAACTCAAATCAATGAAGCATCTCGCCTTGAGGAACCATCCAACCAAGGAAGACAACAGCAACAAAGCCCTCCGATAGTCTAACCCAAGTGAAACCAGGCATGGAGCCCTGTACGTCCGTAGTACCGCGACTGAAATTCGAAATCACTTTCTTGCCTAACTAGGCATCTCGACAAACATCACATGGTCATACGTTTACAATGTTCAGTGGGAAGATGGCTTTACAGCAGCAGATACGTATTTTTGGACCAAATGGCATGGTAGAAGATCTTCAGCAGGATGGCCAAGGCAAGCCTTGATTCGTGAAGCAGGTCAATTCACGAGCACCCCAGAGGAGGTGGAGCTAGTAAGCAGCCTTAGGCAGCGTCACCTTCTAGAGGGAAATTGATCCAATTATGAATTAGCATTTGCAGCAGGTTTACAGCCTTCAGGAAACTGAATAGATAAAGACTAAAATTTACTGTTTGATGTCTTCTACTTATTGCGTTCCACCAAGATTTCCCGCCTTCACAGCCCCAAAACACTCCATTTATTGCGTCCACAATTGATTCCCGCCTTCACAGCCCAAAACAAACTCCATCACCATGCTTCTCCATCGGTGACGAGGACATAGTCCGGATGATTGATTGAGCCAGAAGATCACTGTGCGCTTAGCCTTGCATTCTTCACCCGGAAGAGCCGAGCTCCCTAGTAGCCAGCAGATGCCACCGTTGTCTTTCAGATATCTTCCAAGAAGCGAGATGCGAATCAGAGCACGGTTGCGGCAGGGATTCTCAGCCGTTCGTTTGATTACGTTAGACAGGCGGAAGAAGTTGATCAGGGCGGAAAATCTGCAATACCGATGTTACTAAGAAAACGAACGATTGACCTTCATGCAGAAAAGATTATCCCAAACAAAGTGAAAGAAAAGACCTATCTGAATACCATATTTTGGTCCAGTCAGCGCAAAGGCCTGCAGTATTGCAAACAGCCAGAATCACTCCGAGCCTAAGTATCTCATCTTGCAGTACGCAGTCTCGAACAGGAGGCCAGTCTGGATCGGCTCCAAGAAGGACTTTGATATAGCCGAAACGCTATCAACTCTTTATCTACGCAGCCAGGAACTACTACACAAGCTCAACAGTACCAGGACAGCAACAATGACGGAGAAGCCTATCAAAGCCTGCGCTGAGGGATTTAGGCGATTAATAATATCAAACAGGAAACTTCGGCAAAACTACTTATTTATGGCTGCAAGTTCCGCCACTCTTCAGAGTGGACTTGAGATTAGGCCATGGCTTCGCTCTTTCGCCATGCCCCGTTATTTCAAGTGATTCTCCCGACTCAACGTTAGAACTAGCTGTTGGAGGGGCATGCCAATCATTAACAGAAAGCTCATTGGCCTATTTAGAAATAAGCCGTTCAAGACTCGGGTCAATCAAGGCGTAAGATCAAAACTTGATTAAACAATAAAAATTTTTAACTGGTCACTGACACAATCTGCTCGTTTGCCATCTCAGAGCAACCCAGAGGCTGAAACCCAAATGCCCTAATCAGAATTGTACAGGTTGGCTGCTTAGTTTTTTGCTGAAAATTGTTCCTGACCCATTCTGCATAAATAGGTACGAACCCAAAAAGCCCCTTTCAACCAATGGAATAGGATTAGATTCTTTTGATTAATCGAAACAAATTTTTTTAACGCGGAGCAACCAGCGCCTCTCCATAGAATCCCTGCCGTCCCAGCAAAGCGCATGTCCTTGAGCACCGCCCCAAGCGATGGCTGTTGCCTCAGGTGCGAGGCTGCCTGTGATTCCATTCTGGTGCAGGCCCTGTTTTGTGGCGGGACCACGCGTTGGGTCGTCGCGCGTGGTGGTTCTCGTTGATCTCTGGCTTGGCCAGAGCGAAGCGGGCCAAAGAGCCGCGGGAGGACCGCGACCCCGTGCCATGGTCGGCCGATCCAATGCCGCCACTTCCACCGCCCAGAGCAGATCCAGCTGGAGCAGGGCGACGTCTTGATCGGCGAGCTGGAAGACCTTGCTGCCCAAGCCGCCAAAGCTGTGGTATGATTTTGCCCTTAGCCCTGGAGCCGCTGTTCTCAACGCCACCCCCTTTTCCCCACAAGAGCGATTGTCGGCAGCATCGAGGGGCTGGGGCGGGATTCAGAGGCCCAGCGCTCCAGATCACGCCCAGCTGGGCCTGATGCAAGGCAAGGGCTGAAGCAGGCTTTCGCGCTGGGCGGTAATTGAAGGGACGGCCGCAGACTTTCAGCATCACGTTGAGGTTGGCGCGAAAATCCGCCGCCTTCCGGTGCTTCCAGGCGCTATGGGCATGCCGCTGAACGATTGGCGTAGCCTGCTCGCGGGCCATGCCGGCTTTCGACAAGGGCTAGCAGCACCCGCTGACTGAACACCACGCCGCCATAAACGCAAGTTGCGCTGATGTTGGCCGGATAGGACGCCCAGTCCGGGATCACTGACGGGTCATCTCGCGCAGCATGAAAGTGGGAGGGTGACGGAACAATCGGCAGCATCATTCGCTCCCAACCGAGCTGCTGGCTGATGGTCCCGCTTCATGCCAGAGGGCCACGATTCTCCAGGGCGCCACGGCTGTAGCTGCGCAGGCACGCGCGCCAGTCCGCGATCCGCTCGCTTGCGAATGCGAGGTGGCACGCTTTGCTGTGGCATCGCGAGCTTCCTTTTCGGGGCCCTTGGGCCAAAGCTATTCCTCCACCTCCAGCACGTCGCGTGCGTTTTGGGCAGGTGCGGATTTTCAGGGAGATTACGCTCCAGGGAGGTGCCAAACCAAAGCCAGGGTTGGACGTAGTCGGCATTTGCCGATCGGCGGCCGAATCACCTGGGTTTGCTGACGCGTGTCGGGGACCAGACCAAGCCGTTGGCAGCGTTGAGGCTTCCACCTCAGGATTCCCGGTGTTTGCATAGGTGCCCATCGGCCCCGCTGATCTGCCCCCACGGCCACCACCGTCTCAACCGCTCCAGCCGTTCCTGGTTTGCGCAGGGTTTCAGCAGGCCAGGCCCAGCCACCTTTTGAAGCCGAAGGTGATCGGGCCTCGCCATGGATGGCATGGGAGCGCACCAACCATCACCGCTGTCCTTGTGGGCCCCCGGCCAGCTCCACGCAGGAAGCCGGCACCAAAACCGTCAAGTTCATGGGCGCAGGGCCTGAACGAGGCCTCAGCTGCAGGGCCAGGCCAGTGTCGAGGCACATCGGAGCTGCGTCATGCCGACGTGGATGTAGCGGCCAGAGTCTCCGACGTGCTCATGACGTTGGTTGAGGAAGGCAATCCACGTCGTGGCGGCACCTCCGCTTCCAAATCGACGGCAATCCGCTCAGGCTTCGAAAACGTGCCTTGGCCTGGATCCTCCGCCAGCGCTTCAGCCGGGACCCGGGCCAGCTCACACTGGGCTGCACAGGTGCCCAGCTCCACCCTCTTAACCAGGTCTGGAATTTGGCCATGCTCACTTTCCAGATCCTGGCCATCTCAGGCAGGGAATAACGCTCGATCCAAGGACTAGCAAAGTCAATGTTTGTTCCCCAAAATCTATTGGGTTCGGCTCGTGAGCCCTTCTTCTGGCCCTGGGCCGTGGTTCAGTTACCCACTGAATCTCCAGCCGGCTCGACCAAGCCGGTCGGCACAACCCTGGCCATGGCCGCCGAAGCAGCGCCTTGATCTCCATCTTTGTGGCCCTCGGCTTGGTCGCCTAGCAGGCTCAGCAGCTGATCCGGGGCGCCGGGTGCGTTCTGGAGCGGCCCAGATTCTTCGACAAGCCGGGGCATGGAGGTGCGAGCGGAGCTTTGGTTGCCAGACGTTGACCCAGGGCCGGCGTTTTGTCTTCCAGGGAAGCGAGAAAACTGATCGCGGCCCTGGAGGCCTTCCCCGCTGCAGGTCCCGAAAGGCCGGGATCTGCCTGGATGGCGGGATCCCTCTACCGGGGCTTCACGACTGCTGCTCCACACGGAGCAGCAAGGTGTACGGGTGGATGTGGGCTACGGGCCAGCGGCCTGGAGCCTGCGCACAGTACGAACGGGTTGGTCCTTGGAAGGAACGCACCAACCTCCGCCATCTCCACTCCGACCAGCTCTATGGTCCTTGGGCGATCCTGGGCAGATCTTGGCCGTGGCCGATGCTGTCGGTTCATTTCCTTGCCCTGGTACTACCTGCCTGAGAAGGGGTTGTGGTTGCGGAGCAGGCGAGGCGGTGGGTGCTGGTCAAACCCCAGTTCGAGGTGGGGCAAGGCCCCGGGTCGGCAAGAGGCGGGCGTGGTGCGTGCATCCCGTTGGCCCATGCCGTGGCCCTCGAAGGCGGTGATCACAGCCGCCGCAGCACAGGACTGGCTGGCTGCAGGGCTGGTGGCCTCACCGTTCAACTGGTCCGGCTGGCAACCATGAAATACTTGCTTCTGGCTCAGGCCTGGATTCGCAACAGAGTTTCGAAGTACTCCGATCCAGCAAGCGAATCGATTCCTTGGTGAGGGCCACACTCAAGTAGCGAAGCCGTAGGCCCGATCACGCCGGCTTAGATTGGCGCTTGCTGTCGAGGTCGCCGGTGCGGATGCGGATCACGGTTCTCAAATGTTTGCTTGATAAGATCTTGCCATCGCCGATTCTCACCGGTGCGGGCGGCTCCTGAATGGCGTTGACCACCCGTTTTCCCAACGCGGTCGTCATCAACGACAACCAGAGTTTTGAGTTTCTGCAAAATTCAACGGTGAATTCCGATCCCCGATTAACGCTCAAACCTGTCCCTTTCTGCCTTGCCGAGAACCCGGCGCACTTCGCTGGACGGGTTCATTCCCGACAATTGCCGGCATTGACAAGGCCACCTTGACATCCTCAGCTTGAAGGGACGAATGATGGCTTCGACTTTTTTCATTGGAATCAACTTGAATGTGCAGGTTGAAGGAGTCAGTTCCATAGCAAGACCTTGGGCGACGGACTTGGGCCTTAGTCCGGCGCGATCGTCGGGAGGCCCGTGCGGCTGACGCAGAGACCCGCTTGCGGTGGGCGTCGTCGCCAGATCAAAGTCAGCAGAGGCTTGCCACGCTGACATTACCTTCAGCGAGATGGTGCCAGTGCTTGTCTTCGAAGTGGGTTTGCAGCCAAAGCATGCCACAGCCGAAAGGCTGGTTGGCAGGCTGATAACCACAGGTTGTGGGCGGGCAAAGCGAGATCCATGACAAGGGGCGACCCTGCGAAGGAGCCATTAGGCCCGAGCATGCAGGTTCACGGTGTCTCAGTTGGCTACAACTGATCAGCTTGTGCTTGTTCAAGCGACTTTCTGGCAGCTGGGGGCCAGATCTTGGCGTACGTTGGTGGTAGACGCTGCCCCGGTAGATGCAGACAACGGATTCGTTGCAGGAGCTGGATCGTGGCGGCAGGGATTCGGCGGAATGTTGAACCCCGGCGGCTTAAACCATGCCTCAACAGCTTGGGGGCTGGAGGGCGAGCTAATGATGGTCGGGGGTAGGCAACGCCCCTGTTAAACGCGTGTTGGATGGAGTCATGGCTGGAGGCCTTTCGAAGGGTTTGGAATCACCGGGCCCCGAGGGCCGGCGCCGCTTCGCGGAAAGGAGCGTTGCTTCGCCTCGCGGTGGCGGCTTACTTTTCAACAGATGGCCCAGAGAACCGGGGCATGCTCAAACGTTTTTGTCCTTTCCAGTACATTTGTAGCCCAGGCAAACCGCTCATGCGGAACAAAAACCGCCGCATAGCCTGCGCTTTTTCTTAACATTTCAGGCCGTTCCATACATCAAGTTGTTCCAGCATCACGGCTTGCCCAGCAACGGCTTGCAGAGTCACGGCCTCCTCGCCCCCCCTCCTCGATGACAGGACACCCAGACGCCCCACTACGGCGCTCGGCAGATGTTGCCGCCAGGCGAATTGATCCTGTTTCGAGCACCCCCGCGATCGGTCGCCCCTACGAACGTGGCGATCGAACTACCTGAATTCACCTGCCTCTGCCTTTTCGGGGTATCCCGACCTTTGCGTGTTACGGCTGAACCTACCAACCGGTCCCCGCGTGCTTGAGCTCAAGGCGCTGAAGCTATGTGAAACAAGCTGGCGCGATTCGCAGCAATCTCCCAGAGGAAGTGGCCAACGAATCCTCGACCGGACCTGGTCGCAGCCTGTGAACCTGTCTGGAATGGCAATTGGAGGCCGACTTCAACCCGGGGAAAACGTTTCACACCGTGATCGCGCCAGCCACGGCACTCAAGGCTGCCGCCTGTTGAACCTCCTGGGCATCGGCCTCCGAGGGGCCACCCTGGACCAGGACCAACAGCGCCGGAGTTCTTCAGCCAAGGCCGATGAGGTTGCGATTACAAAGGGCCAGCCAGGTGCAGCTGACCCCCGCGCGCCCGAATCGGGCGTATTGCCCAGAGCTGGCGGTGGCGATCAGCTCAATCCTCCCCCTAACAGGGCGATCGCCAAAGCCGGTGTAGGACCAACGGCACGGCCTGGGGTCCGCTTGAGCAAGGCAGGCCACTGGGCGGGCAGAACGCTGTCAACCGCAACGGCAGGCGCCGATTTCCAGCGGGGCGCCGCCGGGCCGATCTGACCGATCGAGACGGCGTCAGCTTCCAAACACCTCGATCGGGCCCTGCTCGTTGCTTGAGGGTGAGGGGACGGGCTCACTGCATCGGGCGGGCTGGGGCTAGGGCCAGACCCCAGACCTGTTCCCCTACTCGGGCTAAGCTTCGCAGCGGCAGTTCCAGCAAAGGGACTGCGGCGATCTGAACGGTGATCGCCGCCAGCGCCCAGTTCAGCCTGATAAACAGTCATTCCCGCGAAGCGCAGCGGGGTGATTGACACTCACTTCGGGCCGCTATTCGACCTGCTCCACCGGGCGGAAATTCTTGAGCAGCAGTGGGGAAGCGGAACTGACTCGGGCCTACCGGTCCGGATCCCTCCTCGATCAAGAAGCTGTCCAACGGCCAGGGGCTCAACTGGCTTGTCCCCCCGGAATCCAACAGCTCCAGCTTCCGGCAAGGGGGGCCAGAAAACGCTCGAGCCGGCACGCCAGCGAGTGCTCCCCAGGCGAGCCCACCATCAAGACCACAAGGCCGGCCGTGACCAGCAGGGCCCGGACCCGTCCGCCGATCCCGCGCCGCGCGCCAGGCGATCCTCGGCCGGCTGTAATGCCAGCCCCTTTTCGCTTCGAGCAGCTTCCTCCAGGCCGCGCAGATCGTTTTGCTGGGATCGGGGCTGGAGATTCGTTTCAGCCAGGCTCATGTTTGCGAGCTGGCGTGGTGAGCGGTAACTCGATCCAGCGCTAAGTGCCGCCCGCAGTGGCCGGCCACTGACGCCTCCAGCTGCACAACCACAAGGCGAGGCCCAGCAGGCCAATAGCCAAGAAACCAACCCACTGGAATTAGACGTTTGATCGGATTCCAGACCTGAGGAAAAGCCAGTTCGGCATTGATCAGCCCAAGCCCACGGTGGCTGTCGTAGAGCCGGTCGTAACGATCACTCGGTTCCTGCTTGGGGAATCAGGGTTCCGATGCTGCTGGCCATGGCAATCAGTCAGGCAGCAGACCGATCGCCAGACGCAGGTCGGGAATCCAGGCGACCAGCCTAGAATCCGCTGGTTTGGAAAGCGGCCACCAGAAGGAGTTGCTCAAGGCCATTGGGCCAGGAGTTCAGCCGCCGCTGGCCACAAAGCACGACGCCCACTTGATCGGTGGAAATCAGCGGCTGAGAGGGCGCAGATCGAGCAAAGCCGTGTGCATCGAGGAGGCCGCGCTGCCAGCCAGCAGCAGGGGCCTCCTGGCCAAAGCAGCGAAGCACGGTTGGCGCGTTCATTCCAATCAAGGGACGCGCCCTTGTTGGGCTGTCCAGCCAACAGCACAGCAGCACCGGGGTGGTGCAGGGGCTGGCTGCCAATCCGAAGCAGCACCGGTGGCCAGGGGGCCAGGGCCGCAGGAAACGAATCGACGCCAACTCTTCCGGAATTCAGGGCCGCTGTACTGGCAGGGAAGGCTTAGGCAGTCCCAGCCAAATGAAGCCCCATCACCACCGCGAGCAACCGCCACCAGCAGGATGGAAACGGCGAATCTGGCCGTGAGAAGCTACCCAGCAGGGGCACTGGCCACCACCCAGGGCAACCAGGGACAGCACGATTCCGC
>Ga0163217_1018680_pt1 | contig 12603 bp, 5 predicted proteins | sample SynspAceP_FD_185933 | JGI IMG/M metagenome (GOLD analysis project Ga0163217, IMG submission 185933) | Saline lake microbial communities from Ace Lake in Antarctica - Synechococcus sp. Ace-P (PacBio error correction) | ecosystem: Environmental > Aquatic > Non-marine Saline and Alkaline > Saline ... | reverse complement strand
CAATTAAGCAAACAGAACAGAGGCGTTTCAACCCACGCAAATTGTAATTATGAACAGCTTGATTATTAACTTGAATACGGCGGAAAACGGCACTCATCAATTATTTTGACTGAACAAGCTAGGCGCGCTACTTGCGCCAAAATAGTAAAAACCTGACAAAGACAAAAACCTTTACTGATTATCAGCCACTGGGACTTTTGCATCTCAGGGTCTGGTTGTTTTTCAGGTTCGAAGAGAAAAAACAGAGTAACTAAGCTGTGAACTTGGTTATCAGACCAATAGGTCTCTGTGTGCTATTAATAAGGCTAAATTGGAGATTTTAAGCGATGAGTAAAATAGTTTAATCGTATGTTTGCTGCGTCTTTGCATGACATCAACACTTACCATGCAACATGTCAGCCAATTTGGCCGCCCTGCCGTTTTTTTCGGAAGATAAAGCGGAGTGCCAAGTTTGGCTCCCATGTTGGACAAGGCCCACTCCGGGCCATGTGACAATATCTGTTGAATGGTACCCAAGTGATCCGCAGCAGGTACCTGAGTATTTAAGCGCTTTTTGAGTGCGCCTGAGGAAAACCAAGTTCCAAAGAACGTCCATTTAAAAGGATTGCGGCTCAGGGGTTATTATTGATTGCGACAAGGTTTACATCAGTAACCAACAACCATGTCGTTAGAAATGCCACAGAGATCACGGTCACACTACTGATGGTCGCGAGCTTATCGCTAAGAAGATGGCCGCTGACGCGCAAAGTGATGCCCTAGCTTAGAATCGAAACCAGAAAATCTAATCGCCTACCTTTAGCGGACTTCAGATAAAAGTTCGCGTCGGCGATTTTGTTGGTGGCCAATTGGTGAATCCTTTTTGGCCTGAGCCAAACTTCACCCGGGCATTGTTAGTGCTTTGGGTCGTCAGGTCTAAATATTGTTGGCTATTGAGGAACTTTGATTCAAAACCGACGCAGCCATCAATCGAGGGAAATCGGGTGGCGGCGATTAGTGACGTCTTAAGAGGCGAGCTTGTAGTATAATACGGCCATTCTTTTGGTCAAATGGACGGCAAGTGGATCGGTTTCGCTATCGAGAGTAAATATGATGAAAAGTTTAGTTGACTCAGACTTATTGAATTTGGCGAAGTCCGTCGTGGTTTTTACTAGGCCATAATTGGCCAGATATTGATTTCAGGTTTAAGCCGAAGCGATGAACCTCGAACTGTCAGTTAAAGGGCGCCTTTAGTGAGTGAAGTTCGCCAGACTCTGCCGCTGAAAAGGCGGTATTCAGGCTGGTGACATCATTACTGACCTCAACGGTATTGCGGTGGTTCAGTTTTCAAGAACTTCGGGCCAAGGTGGCAGCAGGGAGCCGGAAGTAAAATTGAACTTGGCCTTGTTCGTACAAGGAAAAAAGTCAAAGTCGGAAGGTTGAGTCTTAGGGCGATGCGACTCAAGCCGTCGTGGCTGGCCAAAGAAATACATCCGGCCTAAGAAGGTGCAAAACCTAAACAATTGCAAACTAACGGAGGAGACCAAGGCGTTGCTGACTTCAGAGAATAGCGGCTCGCTCACCCGTGCTCATGATTGGTTTGCAAAGATCGGATGTTATTATTGGTGTGAATCGTCAAAAAGTCGGGATAGAACGTACGTCAGGCTTGCGCGGCCACTAAGATAGTGCAAAAGGTTGTCAATCGCTTCTGAGGTAAATACGTTGGCGAGTGCATCTTGTGTACCTTAGTTATAAGATAAGTGATAGTGAGTTTGGTGCTAATCGGCAGATGCTATCAACTCATGATTTCCAGGCTATTCTTGGACGGCATCTATTAAAAAAAAATAAAAGTTATCTGGCAGTGCTAGAAATCACATTTCCTTTTGTTGTCAAATCTATTCTTATCGGTGTTGTGGTCGTCAAGCAATCATTTTATTATTGGTACCTGCATTTTACGTAAGGCAGTGAAATTTCCATGTGGCTTTATTTAGTCCACAAAAAAATAACTCAAGAAAAAAACTCTCTTTTACCACGCGTCTAATGCAGCGGGTCCTGCTGTACGTTAATTACTTCTATAGCCAAAAGTATCGATAAATACGGTAGCTGTTATCGTCGTCAGCCTGTGGGGCGCAATAAGTATTTGGTTCTGGCCGTTATTATGACTGAAACGGGCCTACAACGACTTGCCAGACATGTCATCGAAAATGCCCACAGCATATTAGTTGGTTTGCCAAGATGGCCGCGTGCGAGGCGCAGATTATCGGGCAAAGATCCAATCACTGATTTAGCTTCTGAGCATAACGCGTGATAACTTGCACGTTTATTCCTCACACAAGAGACGAAATGGATTTTCGAGTAGGTGATGTCTGGTGGCGGCAAATGGCATCCTTACGATGGCCAGACCTTTACGCAGGGTATGTTAAGTCGATTTAGTTCAAAGCTCCCTCGCAATTGGTATTTGATTTACATTCAGGACCGATGCGCGTACTAATGAAGGCCATTCAGGTGGCGCATTAGTTGACAGCAATGGTATTGCGTTACGCGTATTAACAACGCTACTTTAAAAACCCTTAGATAGTCGTCCGCAGAGTGAAAGAAAGTTGATGGCGTGTCTTCGCCGTGCCCTATACATTGGCTAAAAGAAGCGTGATCGGATGAAATTATTGCCAATGGCAAATACCCCGCGGTTGTATTGGCTTTGAGTGGCCAAGGAAAACCCTCTGGGGTGACGTATTCTTGTGACGTCGCTAACTCGCGGTAATCCAGCAGAAGCCGCGGGCTATACAAGTAGGTGACATTGTCGTTTCAGTTAGACAGTGTAGCAGCCAATGACTTAAGAAAAACCTTAGGTTTATCAGCAAATACCCTACCGGCAAAAAACGATGGAAATGAAGGTTAAATTCGTAACAATAAGCTGATGAGCATAAAGATAGTTGTGCTTGAATTGAGATAGATGCACTTAAAACTTAGTGTACATTTCTAAAAACCCCAATCCAATTCAAAAAGCTTAGTCTAATAATTAACCCGTTTAATCATTAGCTCCTAGGGCCATTTAAGCTTAGCCTCAATATTGCTCGAAAACCTCTATCTAAAATTGATAAATGCGTCGACGATAGTTGGCCTTGTGCCAACCAAACCGGCTATGACTTAAGACTGCCTGAGGCACGCAAATCAGTGGCCATACCTGTGCACCTTTTAACCTTGAAGCGCATTCCACAGCACTGGCACTGTTACCCGTCTAGGGTAATCAGGTGCCCCATGCGTTGCAATTTCAGTACATGCATAAAAACGGTTTTCAAAAAATATTCTCTGCTTATGACGCCCACACCTCGGCAATTGCAGTTTTAAGCGACAAAATTGCGCTTGCATGGTCGTGGGAAATCCGGATGAGGTGAGGTCGTTTATATTAACACTTTAATTTCATACCGGGCTATCAGCTCAAACCCAGTTATCAACAGTATTCACAATGCACCCGCTTTAGTTAGCTTGTCTAACACGCATCAAGGGTATTAGGCGCCGCATTCTCAAACGTACATGCCGCCGTTCATCGCTGCAGCAACCAGAAAAGTCCCGGTTTTCAATGCGGTCGGGTTAATACTATATACGACACTTGTAGCTAGCCACCCCTTGGATAAACGACTGCGATCGTGCCAGCATGACTAATGTTAAAGCCGGCCCATGCAATCTTAAAACAATTGGCTAAATCGACCAATTTCAGGTTCCACGTGCAGCGTTTCCACGAAGGGTTTCGCCATCAGCTAAACTGGCCGCCATCATAGATTTTCATTTCGGCCACACTCACAACATCCATAACGATTGGGCACCTTTGAGATTACCACCTCTACGATGCGGCGAATAAAACCTGCATCAAGCATCAAATCTTAGCGCCCCATTTGCTCTAAACCGGTTAAATGAAATTAACGTTCGTGCGGCCGACTGCACACCGCCTGGCAGAGTAATTTGCTTGGCCAAATTTAGGCTTAATAATGGCCCCAACACTAAAATAGAAGCACGCATGTTTTTACCAGTTCCTATCGAAGGGCAGTAAACAAGTTATTAATTTGACTGGGGGCGATTACCACAGATTGACCATCCGTTGCGCTCTGCTTTTGCTCCCATTTCATTTAATAAGGACAAGATAGTATGGATTGTCTCGAAGCTCCTGGAACATTGTCAAAATAACAAGTAGAGTCGGCTTAAATACTCGCATTAAAATGGGGAGGGCGGCATTCTTGGCGCCCGATAATGTTTACGCTGACCACTTTAAAGGCTGGACTAGTTTCTATCAATTAATTATATCCCGATTAACAGATCTATGTTGACGACGGAGGAAATAGACTAAAAAAAGAGAAGAAGAAAAAATTAAAGCGGCTTATTGCGGGGCATATTAATAATTTTTCACGTTTGCCTTGTGACTCGGTAAAGTTTTTATCGAGACAGGCGTGCAATACCTCCCTCGGCAATTGACACTTGCAAGTGGGAGCATAAACAAACTGATTGTTTTTCAGCCGACTCATCTCGCGAATTGCGTCGGCTTATTGCAATTAATTGGGAAGTGCGAACATTCACCTGTTACATGCACCTTCATTAAGATTAAGTGAGTCTTTAAGTAAGTGCCTCAATTTGTTGTTTTCGCATATTACCTCTCAAACACAAAAAAAATGGCCTTCATTGTAGCGGTAAGAACGCGCTTCAACGTCGTTATTTGTGCTAAATTTATTAAAGTTTGGGCACAATTTTTTTTAAGGTAGAAAGCGACATTTTTGCGCAGAACAATATCGTAGCAAGTCAATACCCAAGCTAATCCAGCCCGTATCTACGTGCTCGACTTGCTTCAGATCAAGGTCACAGGCTGCTTATCAGCAGGCCTGTTTAATCTCATCAACGCTACTGGGCCAAGCACTATAACCGTTATGCGATCTAAAATCACCACTGAGAAAATACACTGGGAGATTCATTTAGAAACTGTTTAACGCGGCACAAATTACCTTTACTTCTGCGATTTAAAATTGATGGGTCGATTGATGTTATTCATCGAATCGATCACAGCTTGAATACATCTTGGCCGCAGCAATGCTTCTCAAAATTCACTTTGCTTGCCTCGATAACAAACCTAATGCCTTTGGCCACCATATCATTAGGCCTCTCCATTCATCAGTTTTATTACTTTTAACGTAAACTTAATTGCGATATTTATATCAGGACGGACCGGGCTCGCTTAACGATTGCTCGCAGCGGTTTACTGTACTTGTCCCATTTTTTCTCCAACATCTTTGCTTGGCTGAAAAAATGATTCTTGGCCATCTGGATATAAGATAGTGCAACGCATAGTGGTAATTAAGTAAGAACGAAACACCTTGATGAAACTCAGGAATTTTTTCTTTGGTACATGTTCTGAATGCTTACCTAAACTTTGAGGGCGGCAAAATTGTAATCCACATATGGCAGCAACTCTTCTTCCATTATGTTCTTAATAGTTCTGGATTGCTTCAATTTGCGAATGCTCAGTTTTAATTCGATTAAAAGTCTAGTCGCAACTTGCTCTAACATATTTCATACGCGAATTAATTTCTTTCCGCCGGGCACCACTGCTTACTAACCAAAGAAAACACCGATACTATAGCCTGCAATATTTTAATTTTCACTTTACATCCTCGCCAATGATTGGGCTTAATTGACCTTTGCGAATAAAAAACTTGACCAATCAAATCTTCTATACGCAAAGCTGACTTGGTATCTTCATATTAGTCACCTTCAGACAAATTCTCTATAACCTTCAATTTCAAAACCCCGGTGGAAGCCAACCATATTGTCGCCAAGCAAACCCAGAGGAGAATAGATACAGAACTTGTTTGGGAATGTGACTCATACTCTTTAGAAAATTACTCATACTGGACCATGTGTATAAAATCCTTAGGGCTTCAGGTTTGATACTATCTACTCGTCCCACGGTAACCACCACCCACCTTAACTGCCGAAGCGAACTTTTAGGCGCGATTATTATCGAATTTGATTTTAAGGTGTATGTTTCTGGAGCGGTACCAGACATATTTTTGCTTAACGACTTTTAGCGGCCAGCATTAAACCTTGCTGCAAACGCTAAAACCACAAAACCAGCCCACTAGAATCTGCCTTCCTAGAATTCATTTTTTTTCCTACTTCTAATTCCAAACATAAGTGCTGTTAAACAAAATCCAAACCAAACGGCCAGAGATGAATAGACCACTGTTCAGTGTCGCTTTACTTATCTCCCTTCCGAGTTGAATAGAGTTCTTAACCTTTGTACGTTGCATCCACACAATAACGAAAGCCCAAAAAAACATCTTTTTATAATGCCATTAACGACGTCTTTGTCCAATTCAACCGTTGATGTTGCATAATTGAACCAGTAAACTGCCTGAATCAACCCAACCAATTCACCCAACCAAGATGACCACCTATATTGCCAACACGCGCTAAAAATAATCGCCAACATGGGCATAAGAAATTCATGCCCGCCCCAAAAAACTGGTTGCGAATTTATCGACGGATGGGGTCTACCGCCATCATTTTCTAGGCTTGCTTAATTGCTCAGTGCTTCATTAAGCCAATTTCAGCCGTTATGCGCTGAAACCCTCGTCCTGCAAAAAAGGGGCCCCCCCAGGAGCGGTTAACAACGGGGGCCAAGCATCGCCGTAACAAGGATAAAGCGACCACTTAGGACCTAAACTACCTCAGCAACCGTAACCCACTAAGATCGTTTATAACCTTGCAAAAGCAATAAAACATGCCGATAAACAAAGCCATGACACAACAACTAATGAGCAGAGACTGAACGCCAAAAACAGCGTATTATTGCTTGATGTAAGAGGCATGTCGCGTTTTTGATAAATTGCGGGGTTGGCCACCAATCGCACCGAAAGCATTAAAGCTAGGCGCGCCCAAAGGACTTAATTTACAATGGTCACCGTTACCAATACTTGCTAACAATCATGCTGTTTTACCTAAAAAGGCTTGTTTATATCACCTGCAGGAATAATGAAACGGCACTGGACATCTGCTAACCTTGCAAAAACTGCTGAACCAAAGTGGTCACTGTTTTTAATTTCTGCTGGGCGTACCACCTACCGATGACTTTTCTCTCGCCAAGATGTAAATATAGTCAGCCTATAGTAAGCACTCTGTGACATCATGGGTTACTACAACCACTGGTAAGCCTTAAGCGAATCATTAGCGCTTTAATCAGCTTAACCAATACCCCCATTGAAATGGATCCTGTCCGCAAAGGGTTCTCATCATACATAAATCAGTTCAGCGTCTAAAGCAATAGCACGAGCAAGTGCTGCTCGACGTGCCATAACCACCGGATAATTCTGCGGGGCATTAAATGTGCGGCTCCGCGCCAATCCCACAGCTTGCAGTTTCAGTTTGCACAACCGTACCTTAATTTAAATCTTCGAAGATAATGTCCGTGTGCTCTTCGCAATGGAAAAGCCGATATTGTCGTAAACGTCATATCAGTAAACATAGCGCCACTTTGAAATAAACATACTCATCTGACGGCGAACTTCAAACAAAAAACGCTATTGCGGGCATTTTAGGAATAGACTCACCCGTTAAAACGGAAGTGTCGCCCTTCCGGCGTAAGTTGACCACCCATCAGCCTAACATGTCGTTTTACAATACACTGGGGCCCATGATGGCAGGTTGTTTACCTTTTGGATGCGCAATTGAATATGTCGTTCGTAGATGTAAACGCCCACTGCGACTAAAACTTCAAATGTCAGATCTCTATCCAAATTTTCCATTTTAAATGGACAACCATTCCTTAGATTAGGAGGCGGGGATAAAATCAAGACCCGTAAGTTGTGCCTTTTTTTTTACGTTTTTTTCAAGCTAATAAAAAACAAAAGAGAAAAGTAACAAGTTATATTCAGAATTTATCGAATCGAACTTTAAACTATTATTTCTCAGCAAATAAGCTTGATTTACATACGCTTAGCTTAAAAGAAGATGACACATATGTAGTGCTTTACAGTAGACCGGTGGAGAGTACAAAAAGTTGCCAATTAGAATTAATATACTCAGGTCATAGGAATAAGCTTGATTTTGCGACAATCTGATTCGATTTTGTTAATAAGTGAGTGTTCGGGGTTTTGAAGTTTTTCTCTTTTTTAATTCTGTTAGGCGTACTCAGTTTTTGCGCGGAACCGATTTGTATACGGTCGGCTGCGATGGCTAAAAACTTTGTATTTTCACCCATGTTATTCGGTTTAAGACTACGTTGCTATGGGTTCTTCTGCCCCTGAGATAGTGGTTCAGCACCGCTTCTTTTAATGCAATATCGGATCCGCAATAGGTTATGGCCGAATAGGGTCTAACATATACCAATATTGCGCTTAAGTATTAGGCCTAAACCGCTTATCTTAAAAGCCTTTGGTTATTGCCTTCATCTCGCGCTTACAACGTGAAAGCTGTATTGTTATCTTTTTGGGCTCATGTTTAGCCCACCTATATGTTGTCCTGTTTCATTTAATCTTAAGTCGGGCGTGGAAGCAGGAATTATCTCATTGCCTTCTTTTTTGCGGTTATTGGTGGCTTTTAGTTTGATGTAATTTAATTTTGGAAGCGGAATCCTCTGATCGCGGTGAAACTGAAACGAAATACCCCTCAGGCCAACAGTAAAGCGCTATGGTTGCTATTAATGGGGCTTATATTTATTACCATTGAGTGCAGTTTTATGGTTGACTCCGCGGTTATTATTGCTAAACGTTAGGGGCTGAGTGACTTAGTTATTGGCTGACTATTATCGCAATGGTACCAGTCTGCTGAACTTGCAGCCGTATCGCTGGAGTCCCGTGCTTAAAAAACGAAGACAAACGATTATGCTTGGCAATATTATCGGTTTCTAAAATTTTTAATATACTCGCAGCTAATGGCAATGCCTGGTTTAAGCACCCGGTGCCATTGATGGATTAGCGGCACATCGCGGACATTATATATTTATGTGGGACTAATTATTACTGATTCACTCTTGAGTTTTAATTTTAGAGGTGTACGCCGAATAACCGCTTATGAGGGCTTAGCTTTGAGTAGCTTGTTTATCACCTATAAAATAATGCTTTTGTAAAAACGAATGCAGCCAACTAATCGAGATTTCAAACAATCAGCTTTAAGTGTCATTGCCATTGAGCAGCAAGCGATTGCTGACTTGAGCCAATATATTGTCAAAGCGTTTATCGACGCTGCGAACGTATAGTGCTTGCAAAGGAAAAGTCGGTCGTTTGCGGTATGGGCAATCGGTATATAGGCCATTTTAAATTCGGCGACCTTAGCCAGCACCAGGCACACCGGCGTTTTTATGCACCCGCCGAAGCTAATCAGGCGCATTTAGGCATGTAAACCGAGGCAGACTTCTATTGGCTATTTCTAATCTGGCGAACTGCAGAATTATGGCTTGTTCCTGAGTCAAAGTTAGGCGTAAACCGTTATTGCTCTGTCAAAACAGCGCGGACCAATACCCTGGCCCGCTATGCGATGTCAAACCTTTGCATCAAGGTCAGCAAGAAGCCTGCTCTTTAGTCTGTGCACTACCTTAGCACTACAAGCCACCTTGTGATGGGTGATGCTTTTAGCGGTTGCGCTGCTCATGCCGAGCAGGCTCACTAGTGATGATTTTGCCCTATACCCACCCTGGCGGCTTTCATTGGGCAGAAAACTAATTACTAACACTTCAATGACAGGCTGCTCACCAAAGGAACGATTTACCCTTGGCTACGCCCAATCAGTCTTAAGCCAAGTCTACTCGAAATATCTCGCAAAGGCCTAGGGATGCTGTATCATCACGTATGATGGTAAGTTAATGGGGCATTTTTACCGACGGCGATTGCGTCGAGTACTAGACGCGGAGAATGATGTGCATTAACGTCTGCCCATAAAAGATGTAATGACAATAACAGTTATAACAGGCACCGGCGAAGTATGCTGGCTGCTTTGAAGATTGATCTAAAGATTATGGAGGAAACGGGAAAATTCACATTCCTGTATTTGTAATAGATAGCGCAGGACATCCCATCCGGCGCCATTAATATGCAAAATATTTATACAGCGCGGGGATTATATTTAATGGCCGGGGGGGATAAAAAAAATTTTTAGAAAAAGGGGGGGCTTGTACGGGCCACTGCGCAGAATACGCTGTAGTTATTTCTCGCGTTGAAACTATTAGCTTGGCGCGTGATGGTTATTTTTTCAATGGCAGAATTTATATTGGGCCAGCAGGCGTGAAGAACTCAAAAGCCTTTCATACCAAAGACGATATGGGGGGTTAAAAGCCTTACCCAAAGCATTGGGAGTGATGTAGCGTTATTACGGGCGGGCTTTTTTTTTTTTTTCTTTAAATTATCCGGTTGAACAACGCATGAGTTCACTGGGTGTAAAACATATTATTCAAGTTGTGAAAGACAAACACTCTGCTTTAGCCCACTTGCAAAGGAAACTGAACAATCACCTAAAATACCGCCAGCATGGGTGAGGACATTCCTATTGGCCAATGTTTGAATTAGCGACTTATGTTTTAGTGTGATCGACGCCCACCCCAGTGTTAAACAACAAGCCCAAATTACATAAGCCATAATAGAGCGTGGTTTTGTTGGCCGTACGTCAAGTGGATCGATTTAATTTTACTTGGCAAAAAGGTAAATGAAATACCAACTATGGTGCTGCATATGAATGAGAGTGCACGCTGTTGTATTGCGTTTGACTGTTTCTATTGGCCTTGGGCTGTAACATCCTGATGGTTGAGTGGAAGAAGACATCTTACCTAATCTTTAAACTGAAGAAGCGTGGGTTCCCAATTATCAGGCACTTTACATGCAAAAGTACACTTTACAACAAAACAAGGAAAATCAAGCCAACAAGTCTCTGTGAGAAAATGGGACCACTTTGAGCTACTTGGTTTTACTCCTATTTAAAACGCCCTAAATATACCCTATTTCCTGAAGCGGGTACCCATGAAGCATTACCGCTAAAGAAGGCACTTGGATGACGGATTCAACGCTTGACAATTTGAGACAGACGTCGAATATCAGTTTTGTTGATGATGAGACATTTGACTCAGAGGTCAAGACCATTGGTTGAAATAATAGTGAGTGACAAAACGCATAGCTCAGGACCAAATATGTCAACATCACTGGGCCTAATTATGTAATTAACAGCAATGGTTTAGGCTAAACTTGAACCAACAATATGAGTTATTTGACCATGTTAAAAAACCGTTTCCAACCCTTCTAGCTAGGCTAGTATTAGTCTTCGCTGTATTCAACCTTAAGTTATGCTGGCAAGACTGATTTTCTAAAAACCATGAAATAGCTCTGAGCAGTCTTTTTGGATTCGAATTGCAAAAAATCTCTACAAAGGGCAATGTCCTTATTACCCAAGGCACCTTGATACTTAAAGGCTGATGAAATGAAATAGATTCGCCAGTTAATGGTCAAGAGCAGAGAAGTGTTTGTTGAACAGGCTACCCGCAGAATATTCACACGCCAAGAAAATGGCAAAGATGGTTATATGCCACAGCGTAATAAAAATTGAATATCATCGCCAAACACGTACCTTATTCTTTAGAAGGCAGTGCGACAGTGAGAACCAAAACAGCAGTTAGTGTCAAGGTAAACCCATTATATTAATATGAACTAGAGCAGATCATGGCCAACAAGGGCCAAGAATCAAGCAGTGGGCCGAGTTATTTACGATTTTAACAGCCCGAATCAAAAGACAATAAAACCCCAAAATCCCTAAACAGGAAACCAACCAAAACCGTAATGGCTATTCTAAGAGCGAGTCATTTGGCCAAAATCTACAATTCCGCCACAATGGTTGCGGGATGTCAGTATAGAAGTATCGTCGGGACAAATTGTTGGTTTGCTGGCCTAAATGGGGGCAGGCAAAGACAACCACGTTTTACATGATTGTAGGTTTTGGTGCCTTGGATAAGGCGAAATAATTTATCGATCAACAATGAGCTCAAACTTTGCAGCCGGATGCATGTGCGGGCCCGACAAGGTATTGGTTTATTTACCCCAAGAACTTCAAGCTTTCGTAAATTGATCGGTCTACCAAAATTTCAATGGGCAATACTGCAAACCGTAAGAAACTCTCCCACTGAACCCAAGAGAGATTGCAGGCTGACGCACTAATTGGACGAATTAATATTAATCATCATTCGCAAACAGTCTAGGCATGAGGCTTTGTTCAGGGGGGAACGGGCCGGCCGAGTTGAAAATGGGCCAGAGGGGCTTATCGGGCCGAGCCCAAGTTTATTTTAATTGGATGAACCTTTTGGCTGGGGTTGATCCAATAATCGCGTTAATGATATCAAAAAAAAAAATTATTTTAAAAACATTTGGTGGACCGCAGGGGAATTGCGTTACTGAATTCCACCGAACCCACCAATGTGCGAAGGAAAACTCTCCGGGACGTATTTGCGGGAAAAAAGGCATTAATATTGGTTAAAGCCATGGTTGAAACTTTTCATTTGCTGCCGGAAAAAAACCCTCCACAGGAAAGTTTTTAAAGTGATTTTCAAAAAAAAAACGTGTAAGGAGATTTGGTCATTTTTACCCCAAATTTTCTTTCTTTAACACCTTTTGA
>Ga0163217_1107879_pt1 | contig 12604 bp, 20 predicted proteins | sample SynspAceP_FD_185933 | JGI IMG/M metagenome (GOLD analysis project Ga0163217, IMG submission 185933) | Saline lake microbial communities from Ace Lake in Antarctica - Synechococcus sp. Ace-P (PacBio error correction) | ecosystem: Environmental > Aquatic > Non-marine Saline and Alkaline > Saline ... | reverse complement strand
TTTCGGCACCGTGAGAGGGCGCCCAAGAGGGGCGCGCAACGTCACGAATGCTCTCAGCTTGATTGCGTTCCTGCTCTCTGAATCCGATGCGAACGCAGCCTCGTGCCCACCATGGCGAATTCGCGAACTCCTGGAGGATGCCCTCGATGAACCATCGATCGGCCTGACCAGCTGCTTCAGCTGGCATGCCACCCTCGGTCGGCATCGCCGCCCTCTGGGCTGGCGCAAGGCTCCGGCCCAACCTCCCTTTGAGGAGGCCCGCAGGAAAGGGCCTGTGCAGGTGGGCCTGGAATCTCAGCCCGTGTTAGGAACGGGATTTCACCAGATTCCCCAAGGGTCTGTTGCTGCTGTCCATTCCTGAAGCCCACGCCGGCCAGTAACCGGCCTCGCTGCACGGGGATGGAAGACTGAGGCGTCTTGAGTGCGCTGCAGACGATGGCGGACCGCAACTTGAGGCCCGGGCCCTGACAACACCCCACCGACAAGCCAGCCCTGCAGTAGCCAGCCCTGCAGCCCGGGTCTGCCTCTGGGCGAGTTAAACCCTTGGTGGTGCCAGCCTGGACGATCCTACCACAGACATCGTCATCAGTTGGGCTTCAAGTTGGCCTTCTGCCTCCAGCGTTGGTGATTCACACTGCCTGTTGGTGCTGGCCGTTCTTGGCCTTGGTGGTGGTTGTTCCTCGTCCTTGGTGCCGCAGGGGCGGAAGCAGCGGCGCCTTCAGAGCTGACCGAGTGGAATTGGTGGCCATGCCAACAAACACAGCATCGGGACCGATCGCTTTCAGTAGGGCAATGGGGCTACAGGACCCCTCAGGAACAGCCTTTTGATTCGCCGTAGCCATGTCCTCGCATGGCCACATGTCCTCACTTTCGCCAAATTGTTCTTGAGTTGTTTCCGAGCCGTTCAAGCCATCTTGAGTCATGACCATTGAGCTATGAGGCCCCGTTCCAGCGAGCTGCCGCGTTTGTTGATCCGACAGCAAGGCCCAGATTTTCGAAACACACCGGCTGCTGGCCCAAATCTTCTCCCGATTGCGAGAACACGACCACCTTCAGGCTGCCAGTTGCTTGCCGTCTACAACCGCTTGTAGGGGTTGCACGACCTCAGGCGCTCAAGCTTACCTGTGGGGATCGGCTTCTTCAGGGTGCGGACGACACGGATGGAAACGCCCTGAGGAAGGCCTCCATGGGCATCGGGCCGCAGCGGGCCGTTCCAGCCGGACCTTCCAGCTCACTCGCCCCCAGGGCGGGAAATTCTCAGGGGCCATTGTCCCTCCCAGCGCGTTAGACGATCAAGTACGCGGTAGCGCACTCGGGCCGCAGTCCGCAGGCGAGGGCAACCGTTCTCCCTGGCGCTTGGCAGCGCAGGAAAACCCGCCCACAAGCCTGCCGCTCCGAAGGCCATTGGCGTCACGATCGGTTGAAGCGGCGGCCAGCCGCAGGGGCCGCCGCAGCCGGGTAAGCCCGTCACCGAGATAGAGATGGAAAGCCGGTGCCCAGTTCTGGAAAGGCCAGAAAGGAGAAGGACGGCCACAGGTTAGCCCACGGTCAGCGAACAAATGGTGAATCACCCCGTCAGTGCCCCCTGCGTATTCAACCCTGGTTCCTTCCCGTTCGCTTCCTGTCTTGTTCTGGTGGCTCGCCCCCCCATGATGCCTGGCACTGTTCGCGGCCTATGCCGTTGGAGCGGATCGGTCCGGCTTGCCGACCTCGGCAGCCTGCTTCGGGTGGGTCAGCGATCGTTGAAGGCGATCGCCACCTGCGGGCCCAAGGCTTGGCGTCCAGCGCCTCAGGCACGTCGACCGATGCCCTCGACCGCGAGCGTGCTGGCCAACACCCTGGCCAGCCTCAGCGCCTGTTCCGGCGGCGCCCCGGTCTACTGACCGCTACGACTACCGCGGTCCCAACGACCGCCGTGATGGGACTGCTCTGCATGGGACTGCTCGCAGAGCCAACTTTGTTGTGATTACCTCGGACACGGCACAGAGGTTCAGGGCATGGCCAAGGCCAAGGTGGTGCGCTGGAGCAAACGAGGCCCCAGGGAGGGCGCTGGGGACTTCCTTGTGCCAGCAGGAAGCCGATCAGCCGTGCTGCCCTGCGAGTGGACGGTTGATCCGGGTGCTCGTTGAATCCCAGATGTCTCTCGTTGATCGAGTGGACTCACAGATAACGTGCTGTCGCTGCCCTTTACCGGATGGAATCTCAAGAACGAACAAGCGGACCACCCTGGCGAACTGGCTCTTTCCTGCTGATCTTTCTTTGGAGCAGCTGGCAATGGCGGGGATTTTGGTTTTCAGCAACTCGGCTGATTCGACGGCGTTTAGCATGGAGTTGGAAGGCTTTCAGCAGAAAAGGGCAGGCCTTGTCAGCAGGCAGGAAACTTGGTGGGAATCGACCCAGGTTCATCCGCCGTTCTCCAGGGCCTGGCGTTTTAAACTGACCCAGGCAGCACCGAGGCCGCCTCTGGCCGGCTGAGGCCATGGGCGGGAGGGCGGCTTCCACCCACTGCCGACAAACGATGGATGCAGGTCGCGAAGGCCAGTCGCTTCACAGAGACAGGGCGGTCGACAAGCCTTGGTAGGGTTTCCAACTGGCCGGGGCTTTTCTTGCCATGCCGCTGACGATGTACTGACGACCATCGCTGCCGGAATACGATCAAGGAACCAGCCGGCCCGCGCAGCCGGGGCCGTGGCCCGGTATGGCGGGGCGATCGCGGAATCAAGACTCGGCCATATCAGAGATAGCGTTGGGAACGTAGAAACTGCTCGTTCATCGTGCCGCTGGTAGTCACCCCCACTCTTGCGGGGCGGCAGCTCGATGGCCTCAGAGTTCATGTCGTTCATAGGGACCTTGCTGAGCAGGTGGCGAATGCAGGTTTGAAGGGCGGGGCGCGACGCTTGTCATTCAGCTTCAACGGTGAAACCAGCGGAGCTTCGGGAATGGTGGTGGCAAACATCTGGTCCCTTGGCTTTGGAGAATTCCAGCAGCGACCCGCGATTCAAAGATCCATCGGGCTCAACTTTCCAGCGGCGGGCTGGGTTCGTTCGATCCGCGATTTTGAAAACGCAGTCCTGTTCTTCGATCACTAACAGAGGATACCAGTATTTGAGAAGAACGATGCCTGTAAATCGACCAGCATCTCTCAAATTCAGACAGGATTTCTATGAACTGGTTCCACCTGCTCTTCCGTGCAGATCCCATCACCGCTCCACACCAGCGCGGTCTGTACCCAGCTTCGATCGAAGAGGAACCATTTCCACCGGCTGAAGGGAAAATTCTCCACGTAGCGCTGGGAAAATTACCATTGAGTTTCTTCTCTGATCACGCATGGGGTGCCAAGCGGCAACAACTTTTGCAGCCGCGGGGGTTCATCGGTTTCGGTGATCCGTTTTGATCGTTCCCCCTTTCCCGGCGGCATTCTGCGCCCCTCGAACAGCAGGAATCATGCGAAAAGCCGGTTGTGCTTGATCCAGTACTGCATCTTTCACTAAACTCGACTTGGAGACGTCGGTTCTTTCTTCATAAAATTCTTGGAGAGGCTCTCCCGTCGGCCGTTGGATGTCCTTCCTCGATATTCATCAGCAGGGTCGATGGGTGATAGCGGTCGTTGAGAACAAGGCCCGCCAGTGCTGCGGCGGAGCTGGACGGCTCGGTTGATCCCCCCTTCTTTCCTCTCGACTTTTTTGTGATGCTTGCCCTTACCATCGCGTCAGTCCTTGATTGATTCAGGTTTGGCCCACCTTTAAAAGCCGGCCTCTTGGCCTCTACTGCCAAATTTTGATATCCGATTTTCAAGCCCCCTGGCGGCTTTGCTGCCCGGCGGGCAGCTCGATCGATCCGGTGAGGCTGACGCAAAAGCCCTTGCTCCGCCCCCCCAGGCACGCACCGACGCGAGTTCAGCTCGCCCGTGCGCGGCGGGGCCACCCGTTTGGGGCCGGATCGCCAGACCCAATCCACCAGTGGACCATGGCCGCCACGGGCCAACGTCAAAGACGCTGGAAAAGGATCAGCGCGGAACGCTGTTCTTCGGCGATTGGCCTGGCCCCCTGTCCCAGATCTAAGAAAAATATGCAAACTCAGAAAGCCATCCTTCTGCCAGGGAGGCAGGCGCAGGAGTACAGGCGGTTTGGCCATAGATGAGGGCATCGTCGACGAGAATTGGCGACGGCCCCGGCCCAGGGCAATCGGCTGAATCGAGGCCGTCACGGCGGCCAGCATCCAAAATCGAGGGGCGTGGGCCGTCGCTAGCGGGCGCCAACTCGGCTAATGGACTTCGTGCAAAGGAACCTCCACGCCGGCCTCGCCTGCTGCCGCCAACCGGCAAACAAACAGGAACTTGGCCGGTTGATCCGCCTCGAGATCATCCCAGGTCTGCTTCCGCCTTGCTTGCGTCCCTCTGCCCGACAGCCCTGCAGCCGCAGCAAAGACACAGCCGCAAGGCGCAGGCGGGTTCAGGGGTGTCTGATGTTCGGGGCGGGGGGGGGGGGGGGGGGGGGGGGGGGGGGGGGGGGGGGGGGGGGGGGGGGGGGGAGCCGGGGCCGGGGGGGGGGGGGGGGGGGGGGGGGGGGGGGGGGGGGCGGGGTTTTGCCGGCCAGCATCGTGGCCCGCCCTGGCTCCACTGTTGGAGAGGCCGCTCGTGAGCATGGCGTTTGAAAGTGGCGGGCCAGGCGCCGCACCTCCGGAGCCCACGCTGGGGCAGGGCGGTTTGGGCTCGCGGACGAGGCCGACGCGGGGCCGAGGGCCTTTTCTGGAGTTGCCTTGGCAGCGGCCTGCACCTCCAGCAACAGGAACAGGGCGCCGGCCACCGGGACGCTGCCGCCTGATCAGCGAGAGGAGTGGCGCAGCAAGGGGTCGGGTGGCCAACCCAGCTGGGGCCGGATTCGGCGTAGAGCCAGGACCGGCTCCAGCGGCGAGGCCAGTTCCGATCCAGACGCCCCGGGGCCGTCCGTGGGTTGGGAACGGACTGGGGCAGCGCGGCAAGCGGCGGACAGAGTTCGAGCTTCAGTTTGCGCCGCCTGCCGGTTGAGTGTTAGTTGTCGGAGTTGCGGCCGAGAAAGCCGCGTTGTGTCAGAAGCTGGGGGATGGCCACCCCCAGCTGCAGACACTGAGGCTGGGAGGGACGGCAGCGGGCGGAAAGCGTCCAAGGGCCAACCGGAGAGGGCGCAGGTTGAGGGGCCACCTGGGGGCCCACTGCGCCACTTGTTGCCTTGGCCGATCCGGGCCCCCCAGCCAGGGGCTTGGAGCACAAAAGGACTTAAAGCCCAGCCACCAGAAAAAACACCCCAATCGCAGCCACAGGGGCTACAGGTCGAAAGGAGGACGCCATGGATCAGCGGCTTCCGGGGGAGCCGTCAGGTACGAACACGTAAGCCATGTAGCCCAGACGGTCTGTAGGTAGCGCGGGGACGGCTGGGTAAGGTTCCGATCAAGCGGCGCACCCGCGGGGACACCTGCACATCCATGCTGCGCTGTCGGTTTCGCTGCGGGGGGCCGCGGGGCGACGTTCGATCAGGCGCTCCCGTGACAGCGGCCGGTGCGGGTGCTGGACAAAAGCGGCCAGCAGGCTGAAACTTCGCCGTGGTTGATCACCACCGACCCTCTCCGCTCCCGCACCAGGGTGCGGGCGGAGAGATTCCAAAGGGCAAGTTGCGTGCCGAAAGCTGATCACCTCGCCATCGGCCAGGGGTGTTGCCGGCCGGCATGGTGCCGCGGCGGACGCAGGGCACCGCTTCGATCCGCGCCGTGAGTTCCCGGGGCAGAAGGGTTTGGCCAGGTAGTTCGTCGGCGCCCTGTTCCAGCCCGATGATTGCCGATCGACGGCCTTCGGCCCGCTGGCGGTGAGCATCACCACGGGCAGATCGTCAGGCCCATCGGTAGCCCGGCACGCAGCAGGGTGGAGCCCATCATCACCGGGCAGCATCAGTCGAGGACGAAAAGCAGGTCGGGGCCGCTGGAATTCGAAGGCCTGGCCATCAGTTGGCGGCATCGGTCAGGCAGCGCACGTCATAGCCCTGGTCGGTGAGGTGGGTGCCCAGCAGCTGGCGCAGTCCGGATTCGTTCATCCCACCACCCAGGATCGTGTGGGGACTCGGCTCATGAGCTTGGGGGTGGTTCGGTCCTTGAACTGTATGGAGCCGGAATGCAGCCGCTCCGATTCGCGCTTGCGCCCAGCCTGGCTTGTGGCTGTCCAACCATGACATGGGCACTGCTGTCGGTTGGATTCGGTTCATGCTTAGGGCCATGCAGAGAGGCTAATTCGATTGAAGCGTGAGCTCCTTCTTCCATAGGGTGAGCCGATTTGCTGTCTGCCCTTGCCCATGCGGCCCGCTTCGGGGGTCTTTGGCCGGCCTCCTGCGCATCGGGGCGCCCTGGCGTTGGCCCTTTGGCTCTGGCGCCCTGGCTGCGGGCATCGTCTGCGGGCCCGGCGCTGGCGTGGGCCAGGCCCAGGAACTCCCTCCAGCTGATGCGCTACGAGAAACGAATGAAGAGCTTGGGTTCGCCGGATTTGAATCGGCAACGGCGATGGGCCGGATCACCGCCAGCGGAGGCCAGGGGGGCACCTGTTTCTTGAAATTTGAACTTCTGAGCGGCTTGACGCGGCCCGGGCGGGGTTAACTTGCGGCCCCTGGACCTGGCCCCTGCCGGGACCATTACCTCGGCGAGCGGCTGCGCAAGATGTTCCAGAAAGCCGACCAGGAACCGGCAACGGGCAACTGGAGCCTTGCGTGAGGCCGAGCGTTTCCCCATGGCTGTCCAAGGCGATTCACAAGAGGCTTGATTCGGGACCGTAACGGGCAGCGTCACCCTCGAGGAGTTCTGGCAACTGCGCCGGTTTCACTGGCCCCGCGGCGCTAGGTCGCTCCGGATTTCATGGGTCGTTCTATACACGTGGTCTTTATAGCGGATCGGCTTAGACGATCGCGCAGCCACCGCTCCAGAGTCATGCGAGCCAGCTCGGCTGGCACCCGGAAACACACCGCCGACGCCCGGTTAGGGCCATTGGCGCAGGATTCAAACAGCCCAGATTGGCGACAGCAGCATTGCCGATCGCGCTCCACCACCTACCAGAATTCCCCAGCGTGGCTGCCAGCCATCTAGCGCCAAAGCGGTACGAATCCCCCGGCCGATCTGGCTGATCCCCTTGAGGCCAGGACGCTGATCACCTTTGCTGGACCACAGCAGTGAATCCAGTCTTCGGGGCAACTGGATCAGGAGCAGCAGGGATCCCGGCTCCGATTGCCGATGTTCAGCAAGGCGAGCAGCAGTTCGCGCCCAGGCGAGCGACGGCCGGCTGTTTGCGGTGAAGACCTTTTGCGGTCTGGCCGGCTTTGAAGCTCCTGGTTCACTGAGCAGATTCATGGCGTCATTGCTCCGCTGCGGCACTCTTGCCCGAGGTTGAGTGCTCAGCATGGAGGCTGTAGCCGGCGCCCCGATTCCAAGCGCTCGAATTCGATCAACACCAGTTCGTTGGGACAGTTCCACCAGGCTGAGACCCCTCCACCCGTGCGGTGCCCTGGCCACCCGTGCTCCGTGCAGGGTGGGTGAGCATGGAATTGCTGCCGCTGAGCCCGCAAACCTCCGGATCCCGCTGCGCACCACCACATTTCGAAGGAGTTCCCAAGACGGCTGGCACGCGTCTCAGCTCTGCCAGCTGTCTACGTCATGGCTTGTTCGTCATGGGTTTGTATTTCACGTTCGCCGGTCTAGTGCCAGCGTCCACTCAAGAGTGACCCCAACGGCCGATCCTGAACAGGATGGTCCGTGAACAGCGATCCTCAAGGACGGGATCCACTGCATGCCTCAGGCCGGGCTCCGTCGCCGCTGGCTGACCGCCAGCAGGAGATGGCCGATGGAATGGCCGGCCGCGGTGGCCGGGAAGCAACAGGCCGATCGACGGTTGGTGATCGCCAGGCTGCCATGGCCGCCAGGGGGAGGCCAGGCGTTGGCGCAGGGGGATTGCGCTCCAGGATCTCCCGGCGGGGAAGCGGTTCGCTACGGGCGGGGCAGCTCGAAAATCCACCTGCACCCGCGCGGATCAAGCCGCAGCTGATCCAGGCAGCGGACCATGTCCGAGAGCTTCGCATCGTCGAAAGCGAGTTCAAGGGGGACGTGTCGGCTGGCTGCTGCGGACCAAGCACCGGTGGCCGTCAGGGCTCGCCTTTCGCACCTCCATCGGTTGGATCTGCACCGGGCCTGTCTTGGGCCTCCAAAGCGGCGCGGCACCCGCTGACAGGATGGCGGGCATTAGGGGAGCACCGGCCTGGCATCAGGGGGCCGCGAGATGCTCCCGTTTTCCCTTCCATGCCGGTGTGGACCGGCGAGGGAGAGCCTTCCCAGCCGGTGAGGATGCCTCGATCACGTCCTGCCTGCGCGGGGCCGAGTAGTCCGGCAGGCATCGAGCGAAGCCGGCAACTGGTTTGCTCGAAGCGGTTAAACTCAGCTTCATGCGCGAGGCATCCTGAGGCTGGGCCTTGAGGCCGATCGGGAACCCACCTTGGCCGGCGCCAAAGTCCAGGCCATTGATCAGCTGACGGCCGCAGCTGGGGTCCGTGGGCGGGATCGAGCAAGTTTTGAACACCTTCCGCGCCGGGGGTTGAGCGCTCCCGGATCAATTTCTCCAGCCGGCCCTTGGAACAGGCCCCAGCGTTCTGGCCGGTGACAGGCCTCAGGCTCGGTGGAGGAAAGGCAATTGACGCAGCATCGGATAGAGGCGGGTGGCCAGGGCGCAGAGGCAGGTGATCAGGGCGCGGTTTCCGGTTTCGCTTCAGTTCACCGCGGCGCAGGCCAGTCGCAGTGGTTGTAACACCGCCGCTTCCAGAGTTCGACCCGGTTGGGAGAGCTCGCCGAAGCCGAGGCTGGGCCGCCCATCCAGGGGAACCATCGCCCTCGCCGCCGTTGAGGTCGAGGGCTTCGACGCTGAGCAACATTCAGTCAAGACCGCTCCAGGCCGCGGCCGGGAGATCGGGGCGCCGGCAGGGCGTTGGGTCAGGGGAGTTGAGCCAGGGGAAGGCTTCGCCCAAAAGAAAGCATTGGCCATGGCTGCGAGATGCCAGCGGCCCAGCCGGATTTCGTACACGCGGCCCGCTTGCCATGGCCAAGCCCTTCCACCACCAGTTCATCCAGTTCAGACGCCCGATCTGCGCGGATTTGGGCGGGAGATCCGATTTTTCCCAAGCCCCGGCATCCTCTTCCGTTGATTCTGGAGCCGCTGATGCGCGATCCGCTGAGGCTGTGGGTGAGGTTGATGCGCCAGCTCGCCCAGGTTCTGTGAACGGCTCCAGCCCGACCTGGATCGTTGGCATTCGAATTCGCGGGGATTCATCGTTGGCACCGCCCTGGCCACGGGTGGTGGCCGTGGGCTTTGCTGCCCGTGCGCCAAGCCCGGCAAGCTGCCCGGCGCGTGTGTTGGCGTCGGACACACGATGGAGTACGGCAGCGACCGGCTGGAAAGATTCCAGCACGATTGCGTCAGCGGAGCCCCTGGGTGCTGAATCATCGACGATTCTGCTTGCCAACCTGGTGGCACCGCCTCTGCTTTGCGCCGAACTGGGTGAACACTTGGCTTGGCGGGCAGTCTCTGCGGCTTTGGCTTCGTGGCCGAACTGGCCAGCCCCTGGAAGGGACGCCAGCGCCTTGCCTGTTGATCAGGCCGTGGAATCACTGATCGCTACGCCTGAATGAATTAACCCTGAAATTTTTTGACGGCCAGATCGTTTAGTCCTGGTTTTCCTTGCCAGGCCAGGACCCGATCTTTCGAGTTGCTCCAGGCTGATCAGACCGAAACGCCACGAGTAATGACCGGCAAAGGAGCGCTTGCTCCAGCTGGGGACCTGCTTCACGCCCAGATCCAGGGCATTGTCGCTGAGACCCAAGTCCAAGGGGCGCAAGTAGACCGCACCAGGGCAGAGGGCGGGGGCAGTGGGGTGTGGTGCTGATCACCATGACGCAAACGCCAAGGGAGAGACTTTCACTCTGACCATGGAGCGGTCAGCTGCAAGGCCCCCAGGGTCATCGCCTTCAAGCTTCAACCTTCGCAAGCGGCGCCCCGCCCCCAGCAGGCCCAGAACAGGCGCCGGGCAATCCAGCAGGGCAACGGCTGGCGGTTTGGGAGACAGCGCACCAGGCAGGTCGGTGGCGAGCAGGGTGAGGCAGCACATCCCCCCAGCGGTTCCAGGGCTATAGGAGCGGGCCGATGGCCAGCACCGCCAGCCGGCCGCGGGCGGCCCGCTCGCTGTTTCTTATTGCAGGGCCACATCCCGCCAGGGCAGAGGTGAGCCCTGGCGCCAACGGGATGGCAGCGGTGGCAGGGGTTTCCCCCACAAGCCACGGTGTTGCCACGGTGACAGCGATGGGCCCATCCCCAGGGGCGACCGGGAAGGGCGCGGGGGTTATCGAGCAGGGCTCGACCTGCAGGGCCATCAGGAGAACTTCCTGGCGAGCTGGTCGAGGAAGCCACCGGATTCAAGGCTCTCCAGAGCCCGCAGGCGTCTGGCCGGTTGGCACTCCAAGACCAGTTGAAAGTTGTCGCCACCCAGCGGCAAGCACCGCGAACGGTCCCTGGGCGCGGGAAAACAAGCTCCCAGGCTTGATTCCGGCGCTGAGCCGCGCAGGCGCACCTGGGACCGCTCAGGCAGGGCCTTGCCGGTAGGCAGGCCGGCCAGCTGCCGATGCCGAGGCTTGAGCGGCTGGGCGAAATCGCTGCCGTCGGCAGGGCCACGACCAGATCGGCCGTTTTGCGCAGGAACCCTTGCTGCTACCGCCTTCTCCCAGGGACAGCCGTTACCGATGGGTTGCGCTTCGAAGCCGCTCCAGGAGAAGCTCCATCAAGGGCCTGTGCTGCAGCACCCAGCCCACGCAGTCAGTGGCCGGTGGTCATGCCTGTGCCGCAGGCCCAAGATCGGCGCTGCTGGAAACGGCACTCCCCGCTACCTCGAGAATCACCAGAGTGAGGCGACCGGAACGGAGCCAGGTCGGGGTGAGTTCCTGCCAGAGGCCCAGGCGCTGGAGCAGCAGACGGCTTGGAATGGGACAGGGCTAAGCAACGCTGGCGCCGCAGCAACTGCCTCCGCAGAGAGTTGGATCCTCCAGGTGTTTTTTTTTTTTTTTTTTACACTGCCAGCCCACCTCAGCACGGCGAGGGCGGCCAAGGGCACCGGTGGCGACCGGGCTCCGAAGGACCTGTGCAGCCGTGGAGGCGCGGCATCGGTCAGCCTGCGGGGGCCTGCGGATACCCCATAAAAAAAGCCCGCAACAGGAAGTTGTTTGCGGCTTTGATGTTTGAAGTGGATTCCCAAGGGTGATCAAGCAGGTCGGTAAAACCCCGTCCGTTTAGGCCCGTTTCAGCCGATGCCGAAGCAGGGGCCGCGGGCGTGGAAGGCTTCGCACCGAGAAGCGAATTTCGGTGGCCAGCAGGAGCGATGAACCGAGCATGGCCATGCGGCCATTGAGCTTCTCGGCGCGTCGTGGAAGCCCAGGTCCGCCCTTCAGGGTGCCACCACTTCCATGCGCGGCTCGGTTGGGCAAAAGCGTGAGGCGACCGCGCGTCTTCCATCGTTGACGGTGGGCTCCACGGATCGGGGGCGCGGTCGGTGGGGGTTGCGATGGAGGTGACTTGGGTCTGGTGACTTCGGGTTTGGTTATGGCGTAATTGTAACACATTGTTTTCGCTCGTTAACGGAAGTGATGGGGGAAAAACTTCAGCGCCAGGGCGGCGGGGCCAGAAGCTCCTTCAAAGGCTGGCCGCAACAGAATAACGGGTTTACTCCCCGACCCAGAGCTTTTCAGGCCCAGGGATTCCCAGGCGTTCGCTGAGGGGCCCCGATTTCCGTTGAGAAGTCAGGCCGCCGCTCAGTACCAGGCCAACGGATCGCCATTCCCTTTGCGGGATCGTTCTTGTTGCTTTCTTGTCCCATCGGGAAACGCACTGGCCCATTGTAGCCCTCCTTCGTCTTCGAGCTGGAGCCAGAAGCCAGGTGCGGCGGTTTCCCACCAAGCTCCAGTCGGCCCCGCCATCGGCCTGTTTTCCTTGCGCCCACGATGCGCTTCCCGCGTGAAACAGGTCGGCCACCACCCCTTTCGGAAGATCCCCCTTGCTTTGTACCGGGCGCAGGGTGGCGTTGCGGCGGCCCCGCTCGACCGATCGGGCCCCCAGGAGGGGATATAGAAGGCAAAAACACCGAAGCCGGCAGACCAGCCAGATCGGCCCGAATCGCCATTTCGCGATCCTGCTCTGGGCGATTCAGCAGCGACAGCACTCCCACCGATCACGGAGATCAGGCAACCCGCTTGTCAGGGATCTTTGCGGGGGTTTGCCGCTGCAGAAAGTTGAAACTGGCGGGCCCGGTTGGGGGGCCCACCGCCGGGAATCAGGGCGATGGCAAGGGCTCGCCGGGTCTTTGAGCGGGATCAGCATTGGCGGTTCACAAGCCAAGTCCGTTCGAGGGCCATAACACCAGGCCGTTGAAGGCTGGGGCCGGGCCAACCCCGCCGCACGGTCAGCAGGGGCACCCCTCGGGGCATGTAGGGGCCGGAGGGCGGATTTCAATCGTTGTCGTTGGGCGCAGCACGTTAGGAATTTTTTTTTTTCCCTTTCCTCCCCTTCTTT
>Ga0163217_1012616_pt1 | contig 12604 bp, 13 predicted proteins | sample SynspAceP_FD_185933 | JGI IMG/M metagenome (GOLD analysis project Ga0163217, IMG submission 185933) | Saline lake microbial communities from Ace Lake in Antarctica - Synechococcus sp. Ace-P (PacBio error correction) | ecosystem: Environmental > Aquatic > Non-marine Saline and Alkaline > Saline ... | reverse complement strand
AGTGCTCCCATCACGGAATCGATATAAGGTCCGCCCATAAATTCCGAGCCCCACCAAATGTGTCTCGTGCTCAGGTGTGCACCAAACGCGGCCTTGACGCCGACCTTGGGGGCATCAGTCTCGGGGGACGATAGGGGCCTGTGCGACCGGCTTTGATCGAGCTAGGCTCGGCCCTCGACCTTGGTGGCCGATGGCGGGTACCTTCCCGTAGTCTCTGCCATGCCGGGAACATGAGCGTAATATCAGGCTTGGGCAGCGAGGTTTGACGCGGTGTCGTCATCGACACCTTAATGGTCCCCTCGATTCTGCCCGCTTTACACTGACGGTTTTCGCCGTCGATAAGAATGGTGTGCCAACCGCCATCGAATTGGCATATCGACCGATTTATCGCCCAGCCGGTTAATGTTTTCGAGGCCACGTCGCCTCGGCGCAGGTAAAGGCCTGCGCGTGTTCCCAGTTGACACCTTGCGCCACGTTCAAAAGATATTCGGTATGGCATTCGTCGTATTGATCTCCAGCTTTCGAGCAAAGCGGGTGTAAAGGTGCCGTCGTTTTCCCAGTACAAAGGTATTCAAAGCCCAACGCGCGGTCCGTTCGGCGCATCTGAACCATCATTAGGGTGCGCGCGGTCCTCGGGGCCGGACCTCCATTCTGCATCGGACGGTTGCCGCCGGGTTTTATGGCTCTTCGCCTGAGCCGGCACCCGCTGCCAGTCATCGATGAGATGTGCTGTTGGTGGCCCCGAGAGTGGCGCTGGCCAGAGCGAGAATTCGCGGGCGGTTGGGACGGCGATCGCGCTTTGGCAGCTGTCGGGCCGACGGCATTTGAAATGGCGGACGGGGCAACGGTGTTCTGATACGGTTAAGACGTCATGATCTCCCTCCTCTCTGGTCGGGTGTCGCCTCTCCACGCTGTTTTCTTTAATTCAATAACCTTAGCATGTTTTCAGAATTTCAAGCACGCGCCGCTGTGGTTGCCTAGCGGGACGGCGGGCAGGCGGGCGGGCTTGGTGCGATAAGGCCCGTTATGTCTCGCCTCTGGGGGGCGAAGCAAGAATGCCTTCGGCGGGAGTTTGTAAAGGGCAAAATGAAGCCGCGGTTATGCCGTGGGTTTGGCACGAGAGAGGATGTGCCGGCGGCATGCGGCCAAACCGATGCCGGGTAGCCGTCCCCGCAGCATGGCCGGTCATGCTCATCGTGTCGCCATCGCGCACAAAGCTCGGGTTAGAGCCCGCGTTCAGGGTATGGTTCACGCGGCAGCGAGTTTCAAGCAGCTGCGCGGCGTTCTTTATCTTGGCGCCCGAAATCGTGCGGAGCCCAGCAAATCGGCGCCGGCATTCAGTGGCACAGCCCGAGGACGCGTGATCGCCAGTTGCTTGCGGGCGCTGAAAATCGCATTCGTGTTGTAATTGCGTGCGCGCGATCACCTGTTGCTCACCGCGCTGGGTTGAGGCCATGACGCATAGTGTTAATGTCGTCGTAAAGCATCGGTTAGGGCTCTGACCAGATAAGCAGCAGATCGACTTCCGCTGTTTCGGGGCGTGGAGGTCCGGAGGCTCCTAGCGCTGCTTTGGTACGCGATCACGGCGAAATGCTGGTGGCGAAGGCCTTGGCTGAAAAGGGCCAAGCCGGTTGATACTCCACGCTTGGATGTCCGCGTCTGCGGACCGTCGTTCAGCAAGGAACGTACCAAAGTCATTCTCGTCCGCTTGGGCCACGCTGGGGGTGTCGCCCAGTTCGGTTAGAGGTGGCCAAACGATGGCGCAAGCTCAAAGCTCTATATCAAGGCGTTCGGCCTTGGCCGAAATACGCGGGCGGTCTGCATCTGCGGGTTTGATCTGGCCGTTGGGACGATGGAGGTCGGACTGACACATCACAGTAGCGCGCGCCCGATGTATGCCAATCGGGCATGTGAGCCAGTTCGGCGCAGACGCGTTTCACGGCACCGCGAAAACATCGTGCCGAACATTATGGTGGCATGGTGCCGGCCGCATAGAAGTCGGTGTATTCAGGAACAAACAATCGGGATATGTAGGCGGACGTCGGCATGGGGATCGATGTACGACGACTTTTTTGCCTGATCCGTATGGTCGGTTGACAGCAATTCAATCAGACGGACTGCGCAGGTGGCCCAGGTTCGGGGCGGCGCCAACATCCATCACGTGCATTCCACAATTAGGGGACGTCACAAAGAACGGGGTCGAAATGCAGGCACAGATCAGGTCCTTCGGCTTCGTATCGCGGGCTCCATATCGGCACCATATCACCGGATTCTCCACATCCGCTAGCTCGCGGTTCAAGCGTGTTACCGTCGAGCAACACCCGTAGGGCAGATTCGCTTGAGCGGTAAAGTCAGTGTCGGCGCTGTTTCGCGCTTTCATCCAAAGAAGGTGAGGCAGTGTCATAGGTGTTCCTTGGCATGTCGTTCTGTACACGGTGACGTTTGTGCGCGCGGGTCGGTATGCCGATAGGCGGACGTATGAGTGTTCAGGGTTGCAATTCCAACCGTGCAAGCCTGGTTGATGGGCGGGAGCGGTTGGCAGGCTTGGGCTCGGGGGGCTATGTGCGAGGCTCCCTTGCAAAAATCGACATGCGGTAGGTATAGTCCTTAGCCACATATACCTATAACAAGCGATTGTTACCGATGCAGATCAGAGTATTTCAGAGTTGACCCATTTTGCCTTAATACCTCAGACTGAAGTGCAAGCAGTCTTGCGGTTCCCAAGACGTACCTGTGGACCGCTCATTGGCATGCCTGCGGGCCGTAGATGGCGGTGCTTCTTCCTTCTCGTCATCATCCTGGGCTTTATTGGTCAGATGACCGCGAGGCGAAATCGGGCAGCGCGCCATATGCGATAAGACAGATCAGTAGGTTGCGCGATGCAAAAGCGGACCGGACGGCGTTCGGTACACGGCTGCGCTACCCCGGGGGATTCATGGACCCGGGCTGGAACAGAGCTGCTGTCGTGACGGCCGCAGGACGGCGGCGGTATGATGATCTGTTCGATGTGGCCGACAAAGCCTGATGATGCTCGGTCTGAACAGCGGACCTGACGCGGAGCGCCCGAAACGCTAAAGGGGCTGCGCGTTGTCAAGTCGCACGCCCGGGCCGCGGCTGGCGAAATTCTGTATGCGTTTTAAGGTCGCGGAGCACTGGCCACCACCGCTGAGGGTCAGAAAGTTGACGCGACACGGGCAGGTTCAGCGCTTTCATTCAGGTCCGGCAGATTCCTGACGGCGCGCGCTACATTTCGAAGTATTTGAGCTGTTTGACGCGATCATCCTTAGAGGATCAAGCAGGGTCAGCGGCCGCGGGAACAGGTTCGCGGAAAAATACACGTTTCCGTTTGAACCGGGAAAGCGCAATGACGGGAAGGCCGATGCGTAGATTGCTTCAGGTTGGCGATGGCGCGTTCCATCTTGTCTTTTTGACCTGCGCGTGCGGCCCATGCGGATGGCGCACGACGGATCCGGTTTCGATCGGCGCAGGCCTGCCTGCGCGCGCAGCTGGCCGCAGTATTCCAGACCATTTCGGAATAGACGGACCGGCCCGGTAATATGCTTAGTCACCCATAGCAATCCAGATGCGTCGCCGAGGTTCAAAAAGTCGCATTGTGCTGTTCGTTTAGCGGCACAGTGATCAGTGTGTCGAGCTAGCGAAGGGACGACACCTGGCTGAGAGTGGCTGTTGCGACCCCGGGGCAGTCGTCAGATGAATCCGACGTTGGGCTCAAGCTCTGCCACGGCGGCGCTGAGGCGGTTGTCAGTAGATGTTTCGCCCGGTTGCAGGCTGCTTGCCTCGATCTCGGGGAGCTCGTCATTCTCGTGGGGGGAAGGGCAGGTCCAGCTCAGCGCTTGCGAGGGATAATGATTTGCGCATTTTCGACGTATCGGCACGAATGTTGCGCGGGGCAGGTCCCAGAATCAGAACGCTCGGTCTTGGTAGACCCGATCCGTGCAAAGGGCTGTGTTGCCACGTGCATTAGGCGAGACGGTTGATTTTCCGGCCCCGGCCTTTTTTCATTCCCGACGACGGATATATGCGGCCATTGCGTTTTGTCCCCTTTCTCACTCCCCGGTTTTTGTCGGGGCCACATTGGGAAAAACAGTATGGCACAACATGGCGCTTTTTGAAAGCGTTTGTCGGTCTAGATGCTACCTCAACCCTTGCAATGCGCCTAAGCCTTGGCTTATTGTTTTGCGAAATTCACCCGCAGCGGCAAGCCGGCCATCCGACAAGGCAACAGCTAACCCGAGCTGCCGTAGGCGGGGGATTCATTCAAACCCGCGGTCATGTGCCCCCCATACGTCCAGTGTCATCGTAACGCCGCTGGACGTCGTTTTCTGCCAGCCTTTGCGCGACACGTCGATGCAAAGTGGGGAGTCATCATGGGGGCCCGTTGCAACCGAGTTCAAGCGCGCCTGTCAGAACCAGTGCCTGCGCAAAGCAATTACGTTCGACGAGGGTTCATTGCGCCGCGAGTCAAATCCTCCGGCGGGAGGGGGGATTGTCTTACTTGCGACGAGGGGGGCGGTTGTGCGGTTTGCGCCAGCGCGAGGCTGGACCTGATTCAGAGCAGGAGAAAGCGGGCGATTACAGCGAACCTTTTCGTGGAGAGAAGCTGAGGGGACTAATGGACCCGTAGTTGCTTTCCAAAAACCTAAACATCCGGCCAGTTTGTTCCGTAAATGCGAGGTAACCTTGGGGCGGGGCCGAGATGCCGACTTCTTGACTAAAATACGTGATCAAAATAAAAAAATGGCGCGCCCTCGGGGCACGCCATTTCTGAATTTCGCAGATGGAAGGGTTATTAGAAGCCAGACCTGCGTATTGTTTTTGAAACTTGGAAACGCGGCCACCGGATCCATCAAGCGGAGATGTGCCGCCGTTTCCATGCAGGGTCACGGGGGGATCCAATTATCAGCGACGTTTGGTCGCCTTCTTTGCCGTAGGGTCGATTTCATTTCCAGATCGTTACCCGTCTGTCATTTTTGACCGTTGATCGTGGGTTGCGTATTCGGCGGTGTGTATCGCTTTCATGACAGCTCTCTACGCGTTATCGCGCCAGAGTTTGGCTTGTAATGTACGTTTTCGACGATGCCGAGTGCGACATTAACCAGCGACCGCGGCGCGCAAGGTAGTACAGTTTCGCACGACGCACACGGCCACGACTGGACAACTGTTAAATGCTCTCGATGTTGTGGAGTGCAGCGGGAATACGCGCTTACGCCTTCACCAAAGAAATCTTGCGCACGAGTGAACGAAAGCCGGCAATACTTTGCCGTTGTTACGTGCTGCAGAGCCTTTCGGTAGTTCTCGAACGCGGGTACGTGTACCTTCGCGTCATTTAAAGCCACGCGGATGTGGTCACCGGCGCGGAAGTCAGGGGATTTCTTTCGCCCGTTTCGGCGATTTGTTCGGCCTCGATCTCAGCAATCAGTCAACTTCTGATCGTCCTCCTTTTGAATGCTACGCGGTTTTAGATCACGAAGTTTTGTTCACGAGTCAAGAGCTCGGTCTGTGGTTGGCGGCTCCGCGGCAGCCCATCGAAGGTAGGCGTCATCTTTTGCTTGTCATCGTTGCCGGAGCCCAGAAAAAGGACTGGAGCCGCTTACAACACGATTCAGACCTGCGCGTCGTATTAGGCGGGTTGCCCCTATGCAGATACAAGTCCGTTCACCAAAGCGCCGCGCGTTTCAGCCGCGTTAAAACAGAGGGCGAAGATTTGCTTGCGGAACACGGTCCAGCACAGGGGTCGCCATTCCAGAATCGGCGCCACAAACCGCTGGCCGGTAATCGCCTTCGAAAGCGTCGATATAGACTTGCGATGTGGAGCGGCGCATTCAAATCGGCACGGGGAATTTCGGAGGATATCATCGGTGATAGGGTCGCAGGGGCACAACCCAGATCGGATCACGGTCCTTTAAAGGAACGGTGGGCGGGTGCCGTTTTTCCAACGCCAGCCTCATAGGCCTTCGGGCCAGCCCAGAACCGCGAACTGGCGGTGTGTGTGGATTTATCAGCCGCAGGATTATTGCCCTGCACATCGGCCGGAATTCGTATTTGTTCACGAGGATCAGCCGTTTTTTCGCCGCCATTTCCTGCCGCGCGCGAAGAGTTTCAAGCGCAATGTCGCTGATCTGATTCCCATTGTGTGGCGGTGAGAGGTCTTGCGTCACGATCTCTTGGGCCGTCGCGGAGCTCGTGGCCGCCGTCAAAACTCTTTGGAGGTCGGGGGTTATGATCGGCGCAGGTAAAACTGCCTGATTGTCGCGCAGGCCATCAGGAAAAACGATGGCCGTTTAATTCGCGTCACTTTCTTTGGTATAGGCGTCAGCACCGAAGTTGCCTGTTGAGGCCAGTCTACGATAGCGCCGTTACCACGGACTCTCGAACAGGCAGAAGGTCAGGTGCCTTGCCGATCAACATTGGGGTCGGGATAGCAGCAACGTGGTTTGGGGCAGATGGTCGCTGGTGTTTATCGACCAGAACCGCGCGGGGGGGTTATTTTTTTTGCGTCAAAAAACCTTGACCTTTGAACGGGATGGAGGTGAGGATACGATCGAAAGGCCGAAATTCCGTCCGTGTGACACGAGAATTCGCGGTCGTCCGGGCAGATCATAGCAGTCGCGTAGCCTTGCGAATAAGCGTTCGGCAGCTCATCGATGCGGCGTGATCGAAGGGTCGGGGTCAGGCCGTGTTCATGCGGTCTTGCCTTTCCGTGAGAGCGTCAGCTTCTTAGGAGTATATTTTTGCCCACACTATCGGGGCCGTCGTTGTATTCTGTCAAGCGTTTCGGACTGGGCCTGCCGCATTGTGGCCGATTTCGGCCGTTGATTGCCGGACATGAGGACCGGGGGCGATGGGCGGTCTTTCCAGTCGCGGGGGCGTGGTGTCGTATTGCGGGTGCTCCAGCGGCCCTGGGAATGGCTTTCCTCGACACGTCTGTCGGCGTGGCCCAATACGGCCGGGCAGCAGGCGACGGTGGGCGTCGAATCATAGCCTGCGGGGCCCGAAACTCGCCCGGCCTGTCATTTGACAAAGTCGCCAAAGTGACATTCGGTGATGCCATAGTGTCCATCACGCGTTCATCGCGCCTTCGAACCGGCCACCCACAAGATGGTGACGGCGAACAGGTGGCTAGATCTTGGGCCATGGCTGGATCAAAGCGCCGTTCGCGTGGGACAGATATAAAGGATCGGCAACGCCCGAAGGCACCGGATCATCCGTTCTCTATCGCGGGGCCCACCAACATCGGCGCGCAATAAACCCATGCCGGCACCGCCGCCTGCAGGGGTTGCGTCGACATTGCGGTGTTTGCCCACGCCAGGAAGCCGCGCAGATCATGGGTGTTCAGCGTGGCCATGTGCCTTCTTGCAAGGGCGCGGCCCTGGTGAGCTGGCCCCTAGCACACCTGGGGACAATCTCGGGGAAGGAGGGTAACGATTCCTCGGCGCGCCAGGACGGCCAGTCGTATAAATCGGGAGGTGTCGCATTCAGGCTTCGCGCGGCTTGAGGGTGGGGCGAACAGAGATTGCCGTCCGTGCGAACGTTGGAGGAGTGTTCATGTGATATCGGCTTTGCGCCCATCGGTGCGCCTTCGTTCTGACCCTAAGCCGTCCTGTTTCTCATCGACGGCAGACTGCCCGTCGGCGGGTCCGCGCATCATGCGACCCGCGCCAGATCGACGATGGACCGCCAGCCTGGTGTGAAGGGGAGGGAAACAGTTTTGCGAACTGCCCAGCGATTTGCGTCTTCAAGCAAATTCGTCCAAAGCGCCGTGGGTCTGGGACCGTCTTGACCTTGCCGATCAAGCGTTGCCGCCGGTAGTCACTAGGACCTCTAGGCCGATATAGATCGGTGTGATAGGGAATTCAATTCGTCGGGCAGCGAACGGCAGGTTGGTTCGCGCTGCGCATAACAAGAACGGTGCCGCGCAGGGCGTCTGCCTTCTTCTTTGGACGTGACTCGGTGATGCGGGGCGACAAGCGTTTTTTAACAGGGCGGACAGCGGCGAATTCGTAGCTGCGCTGTGCCGTCTTCGCTGGGATAAGCGCGGCTGGTTAGTTTTCGATGTCTTCTGGCACAGCGCGGTAGCTCTTTATCCGCAGCTCTCGCGGACACATAGTGAGCCAGAGATCGCGCCACTGAAAATTTATCGTTCACTGCAAAAGCTCGAGTTTAAGCCAATCTGTACCGGTCACTGACCTTTTCGCCCAGCGCGGGCATTCCGGACTTAATTCTGGTTCGTTCAACCAGATGCCGAATGCAGCGCGATTCCAGAGGATAAGAAGAAGGCGAGAAGACGAAACATTGTCAGCTTCATTCTGGTCCAGAAGGCAGGCCGCAAAGGGCCGAAAAGGTCGCAGGCCGTTCCGGCGGGACGTTATCGTTTATGTTAAGCACGTTACATCGGACAGGCTGCACGCGCAAGATGCGGGGCTGTTGGCATTGTACCTGATCTCTCGGCGCGAAGTGAGCCGCGCCAGAGAGGAAAGCCGATTATTCTTCGGCTGCGTCTCTGCGGAAGCAGACAGCGGCTTCGGCAAGCAGCAAGTGGCCTTGGCTGCTTTTTCTTTCAACCGCTTCTGCGCTTTCTTGCCGGGGTACCCTTCTTGGGGGTTGTTTCCGCCGGCTCTTGTCTTTTCACGCCGGCAAGCTTCAAGCATACGGTGCAACGCGGTCTGTTGGCTGTTGGCGCCCTGGCGATCCGTACGTTGGAACGCGCTCGACGTCCATTTTTTAGCGCGCGTCTTGCGCCTATCTTTCGCCAGCAGGCGGGTCTGTATGTGCCAGCTTCTTTCGATGAAGCGGCCATCGCGTGGCCATTGCGGCCTGTCAGCTCGCAACGATGCGCGTTAAAAAGGGCGCTTTTTAGAACGCCACGGCGAGAGCGAATTTTCCTGGACATGAGTAGTTTCCTTTAGGTAGGTACGTAGGTTCAAGGACGCACCCGGAGCCTACTGTTATGCTGTTGCTTGATGGTGACTATGATGACTTCAGCGGAATGATGAAAGTCAAAACTTCTTGGCGAATTCAGGGATCGAGGTCAGGCCTCTTTCGCAAATCTTCGGCCGCTTGATCTGGTTCGCTTCGCGGTCCGGATCAGAGGGGGGGAAGGTCCGTGTTCGGCTTTGTGGAGTTTCCCCACAGGCCTGGAGTTGTTTGAAACCCGCTCGCCCAAAGTGTAAACCAGAGATCCCGCAATCCTAGCACGGTCGATTGGGACGCGCGGTGCTCTTTGAGGAAACCTCCTGTCAGCGCGGTGCATGACGGGATTCGGTCATGCTCGGCGGCTCCTTTTTTAACGGCAAAGGGCTGTGGTCGTGTTGCCCACCCCGTTCAGCGGCCTCCTGGCGGGAGTTTCTCCGCGGCAAAAGAAGTGCGGATCATTTCTTCTTTCGACAAGCCGGGAGAGGCTGCCGGGCAGACCAGTCGCCACCCATGCCGCGGGCAAGTTTGCCGCTCCTCTGTGTTGGTCTGGCTTTCCAGCGCTTTGGGGTGTCATTGGAACGATCCATGCCAGCTGGGCATGCCGCCTTGGCCATCATGCCCTTCATCGCTTGTTTGGCTATGCCAACTTTGCCCATGTTGCCCATCTTTTTTCATCATGTCGCCCATCGGCGATGCATCTTTCATGGTTTGTTCAAGTTCGGACCACTTCCCATTGCCCGCGCCTTTAGCGATTGCGTATTTTTTACGGCTGGCTTGAAGTGAGGGTTGGTGGGTTGAGCGCGCTCTTTCTTGGTCATCGCTGGAATCAGGGCGAGTCTGGCGCGTTGAGGATCGTTTGTCAGTCAAAACCCGCGTCTTCCACCTGTTTGGCCATTTTTGGCCATGCGGGCATCAGTGGCCATCTGCCCTGCAGTCCGCCCATTTGTGAGCATTCTGTTCGAGCTGGCAGTTTTTCAGGTCGTTATCGATAGTGTGAAAGACCCTTGGCCATGCGCTTCATATCTTTTCGGGCTTTGTTCGTCCTCGATTTGGTTTTCTTGCGCCTTTTTCGACCAGGGGCGACTGATGTCACCCCATGCGTAGATACCGGCCCGCGATTAGCGGTCTGGCTTCAAAACGTTTTCCAGGCGGCATCCATCTTGTATCGCCGAGACCGACGAACTTGATGGTTTGCCAAGTGACCGCCTCCGCATGGCAGGGCCTGCACCGCCGCTCGGCCCGTCGGCCGTCCCATGCGGTCAGACGAGCGCGGAAATGCCCAATGCGGTCGTTTAAGTTTTCGGTCAGTTTGTACGGCGGTTCTTGACCGGTCAGGCCCGTCGACAGACCAGCGGTTTCACGCGGGTTGGCGACATCGCGTTACCGCTTCGCGACCGTGTGTGCATCAGCTCTTTGTCGATCGGACAGCTGGCCGCGGTATCAAAGGTATTAAGACGCATTGTAGCGTCCCATGGATGGCCTGCGTTTTCGACTGCGTGTTTTGCGCGATTCTGGACGGGGTTTTCGCGCTGTGGACGATCTGGCAGGGTATCGACGCCGATCTGCAGCGCCGAGGATTCGCCAGCTGTTCCATCGCGGCGGGGCCGGTGACGTCTAGCGAGCGCATTCGCACCCTTTGCGTTCGGGTCTTTCAGGCGTTGGCAAGCCTTGGCACCGTTGGTGGTGGTTTTTACCGCGAGCCTTGTGCAGGCCGACCATGCAGGATCGGCGCAGGCGCTATTGATCGAGCTTCAGCGCGCCAGGTTCTCCTTCGCCTTTCAGCGTGTCGATCGCGCGTCGTGGACAATCTGACGACCTGCTGGCGGGCGGTGATTCGATTTTGGTTGACGCCTGACTGTGGCACTGTCTTGCAACGGCCTTTGTAACGAAATTCGGCGGGCGACAGTCAGGGATTACGTCGGCTTCAAGCAGGGCGACGCGGACTTCGCGTTCTAGGCGGTTTTCACATTTCCTCTTGGAGAGGGCCCCTGTTTGGCTTCAGACGGTCAGACGCCGAGAGAGACGTTTCAGAAAGATTCTCAAACATGGGGCCTGGCCCTTTCGATCGGTTTGCGGTTCCCTTGAAGATAGGATGCCCGCGTTAAAACTACGAAATGCCCCCCACGGGCGTAACACGTGCTGTGGGGGAGCGATCTCTGGCCGCGCCAGAGACCGGAAGACATGATGCTTTCCGGAGATTGCGCGACCGTTAGGCGAGCGGCGGGATTGAGTCCAACCGCCGCGCGTCCCGACGGTCAGGCTGCCTTGAGCGCGCTCCGACCGCTTCTTGGCGCGGCGCGATTGGTGCTTCGGCATCGCGTCTGGCCAGCGCGGTCGGCGGCGACGATGCTGACATCGGTCATAGACCCATAAAGGCCCCAGTACTGCCTTGAGGTTAGGCCAGTGTTTGAAGTCGTCCTCGGAGCCGGCAATAGGGAACGCCGCCGGAGGCCATCGCGACGATGACGCGCTTGCTTTGACCAGGCCTTCGGGCCGGCTTCGGTGTATGGAAGGTGGACGGGCCGACGCGTCGGCGACCAGATCGATCCAAGCCTTAGCGACGCGGGCAACGCTAAAGTTATAGATGGAGCGCGCTCGAATGCGATGGCTGTCGGCGGCCGGCCAGATCGGCAACACGCTTGTCGACTCAACCCGCCGCTTCGCTTTGCTCGGTGGAGCGTTCGGACCTCAGGTGGAGCGCGGGGCGATGGCCAGTTTCCGTTAGATCGGGCAGGGTTTCACCGGCGCGAGAATCGCGCAACGGTTTTACATCTGTGTCCGCCCAGTTTGTGCGATGATCCCGGGTTCTCGGTAAGGGACTACGGGTCACAGAGCTGGTTGCTGGCGGAGGAGGCCGATACGCAAGATAGGGTGGACCCCCCCCCTGGGGGGGGGGGAGGGGGGAGGGGGGATTTTAAAAAAACTCCTTTCGTGTTTGCTTTCTGACCTCTACATGACCCTTGATTGTGCGAACGCAACAACTGGTGGAAATCGCAGGGTGATGGGGTCTCACTAAGCACAGGCGCGGCCGTAAGGGGGTGTGGATGGGATAAATGGGACGAAATTCAAACGGCCCTAGTCAGGTGCGCGCGTATGGGGGACCCGTCAGGCGGCGCGGCCGAGGTGTTGGGGCGTGCATCACGCCACCGTAATCCGTCCACGTCGATGGCGCTGGAACGCCGGCTTGCCGTCAGCTGTTCCAGCGTCATGGCGGCGCGGGTACAAGGAACGACCAGGCGGGCGAAGGAAGGGCCGCCCTGCTGCGTTGTGGCCGCGGCCACCGACGATCAGTTCACAGCCCATTAGGGAGTCCCGGATCTCGGGCCCGAGGAGGGCGGTTGCGTGGGGCGAGTTGGTTGTGGACGATCGCATGATGGAAACAATGGTGCCGAGCTGGATGACGGCGCTGTTAGTCGCGTTACCAGCCATGAGAGAACCGGATGGGGACCGTTGCTCGCTCTCTCTGGACCGGACGTAGCCGTTCTCGCGTATCGGCTGCGTGGACTTCCGAGTTACGGTGAAGGCCTCATATTCGAGGAGTCCGTGCCCGGACAGGGGCGGCAGCAGCCACGTGACGTGATGTGGTCAGCCGTTTCATATATGCGTGGCAGATGGGCTGTTCGCCCATAGAGCAATAAATCGCTAGCGGCGATGCGGAGCATGCCTTCGG
>Ga0163217_1005389_pt1 | contig 12604 bp, 17 predicted proteins | sample SynspAceP_FD_185933 | JGI IMG/M metagenome (GOLD analysis project Ga0163217, IMG submission 185933) | Saline lake microbial communities from Ace Lake in Antarctica - Synechococcus sp. Ace-P (PacBio error correction) | ecosystem: Environmental > Aquatic > Non-marine Saline and Alkaline > Saline ... | reverse complement strand
AATGAGAGGATCGAAGATACAAGTGGAGCGTGAAGTGACGGATCGGTGAACGAGCCGAAGAGACATAACAATGACAAAAAATGGGAAAAGTGCGCCCAGCGATCGGGCACATCCTGGGCAGGACTATCCTCGGGCCCTTGAGCTGTGACCGTCACAGTTCCCAGCCGACGCGAGTCGGGCCGGACTCATCGTTTTCCTGTGAAACTAGCTGGCGCTGTGGCCCAGACTCCTCGCGATCGCCGCGCATTGCTGGTCGAGATCATTAGTTTCTGATTCATTGAATGCGTCCTCCCAGAACACGACCACGGATGGCCTTTTCCCACATAACGAATGTCCCACCCTTTTAAACGAATGATATATCTTTTAGATCTATTGGCAATTGCAAATCGAACAAATTGTCGGACATTAGGTTTTTTCTTGCTCTGTCGGGATTTATTCGGCAAGCCTCCGACTGGAACACATTCTAGCTTCCCCAGCCGCTTTTTATTTGATCGCTTTCAGGTCTTTATTTTCAAGGATTTCGCCCGAATACGCTTGCACCTTTCCATTCCCGCCGTCATTCCGAGATCACGTGGCGCTCGAAGAGCGTCTCGCCCTTCCGCACCTCCGCCTGGCCTCCGATTCGGACCATAGGGGGCCTTCGAATTTCGGACTAAACCCGCGCAGCTTCGACGCATGGCCGCTGATGTTAGGCACCGCGACTCATCTGGACATTTACGTCGATGGAAGCAGACAAGTGCCCGGCAGGAGCGGGGCCTACGCCGCACGCCCCGCCCGCGCTGCGTCGCCAAATCCACCCCCTTCCTGCTTGAACTGGCGGCCAGCGTCCGTTTGCATGACGTCTGATCTAAGGGCCAAAAAGCCTTGACCCGCTGTCGTCATGACCGGAAACGCGGAATACTAAGCACGCCGATCTGGATGTTTTCAGGCGAAAGACTTGAAGTGGCGAAACAGGTCCCGGCATTTTCCGGAAGCCCAAATGCCAGGCATTCCCACCTCAATTGTGTTTGGACGGAACGGAAAAAAACCACCCAGGCTATTGCGGGCTCACCCGAGGGCCAGATGTTTCAGTGTTTCATCAGCATTCAAACAACAATTTCCCCGGTCTCAGAAAAGCCACGCTCAAGCAGACCAATTGACCGAGGCCGTAATGGGGTGCGCGACTCGATGCGGCGCTTTGTCACCCCGCTTGCCGGTGATCAGGGCCAAGCGGGCTGATCAAGATAACCTTCGAACGTATCACCTTGCCGGGTCCATGGTCGGTTATACATGTTTTTTGACAGTGGGGCTGAGCTCTACACGCATCGGCAACGAGCCCCCGATGACGTCTGGACCAGCTGCGTTTCGCAGCTATCCTTGTCGGACAACGCATAAGCGATCATACGATTTTCTATTACGCTCGGGGTCTCCATCAAAATTACGACACAAGCTGTCGGATACAGATTCCTTCAAGGTCCATCGTTGGCGCAACTCGGGTACTCAGGGCACGGCGAGACCCTGCAGGCGGCGAGATGCGCGAATTTCTCTGATAGATCGGACCGCCCCGCATAGGCACCCTCATCGGGGCGGAGAGATAGTCCCCACCAAACCATCGATACCAGCTGGTCGAGCTGAGCATCCCAAGCCTCACCCTTTCAGTGGAGCTGAGCCACCGCCACCAGAAGCAACAATAGCCCCAAGCAAGGAGGCTTGCTGGATAAGCTTCAAGGCATTCAACACTTCCTAACAGGGGTGGTCGTGCGCGGCCAGTAAGCCCCCGGCACCCACGACAGTTGTCGGTTTCGCCCTCGGTTAGAAGCGGAACTGTGGCTGTTAGCGCCCCACTTGGGATGGACTGGAAGGCGTGATGCCAAATCCACGGGTGCGATCGGCTGGCGAGCGGCGGGGGCCGTGAAGTTCACGTAGCGCAGCATACCGGAACTGGCGCATCTTCATCATGGACGTTCTTGCCCAAATCTGGAGCTGAACCGCGCCCATATCGTTGCCAGCCGCAGATTTGAGCTTTTGTTGAATCACACTTTCAAGAAAGAATTGTGGACCTTGCGCAGAAAATGAGAACGTATAGTCAGGTCCCCGCCGACATAGAAATTCGAGATCGTCGTTCTGTGTCGGATTTAAAGTCAAAACCGAGCTGCCTACCCGCAAGCTGATGCTTGGAGGAACGAGTGGCGGGTTTCCTTGCGGACAGGTCACCTGCAGCGGCGCATCCCGGAGCGCAAGATTTGCCGCAAACCCGCGCCGTTTAGCAGGATTCCTGATCCCGATTCAGTTCCCTCAGTGATCTCGGCGTCGAGATACCCATTGATGAACCGTATACGGATTCCAGTTTTCTGCAAGCAAACTTCGAGAAATTCCAGCTCGAGACCATAAAATCTCAGTTCTTGCCCACGTTTGCGCTTGTAGGAATTCACCCACCAGTTAATCGTCGTTATTATGTATTTGTCAGAAACCTGATTTGTCGAATTCGTTGCGGAACAATGCCAGGTTCAGGCGGGTCAAACCCGACTTCGAGGTCTTGGCGCCCAGGTTCGATTCGCCTTGAGCTTTCTCTTCTCATTAAGTTCGTTCTGAGGGCGCGTCGGACCGGATTAAAGCCGCCCGGGCTGTTGCCCTCAGCATATTTGGCCGTAAAGGAGCACATCGTCATTAGCGATTAGTCAACCGTCAGGCGGGGCGCGTGAGTCAAAGCTGGCTTCCCGCCCACAGCCGTGCTGCCGATCACCTGTTAGGCGTTGGGTGGATTGAAGAATGGCAGGGATAAGCGCATTGATTGACTTGCCGGGTCGATGACTGGGATTGCAACGTATTTGCTGTGCCTTGCTCGTAATGTCGCTGGGCCATCGCGCAATTCAAAGCCAACCCAGTCAATTACGGAAAATTCATATTTCAATCCCGGCGATTATCACAGCGGACGTCTCAACTTCCTTGATGTCGTTTGAGCGGGTCGGGACCGAATTCCGTGATATCTAGATATTTCAGGGCAGTGGCTTGCTCTGTCACAAGCATTGAACGGCCGATACGCAGCGGAAACGCCAAACGGTCAGACGTGAGGCCAGCCGGATTTCATGGGTTGTCGCTGTGCGCTTGGGTAGCGCTTCGTCTGTCGCTAAAATGCCAGACCGTGTTCCGTCACCAATTGGTTGGATAAAGTTGACGCACGCTGGCCCAATGAAAGAAAGGCCGGTGTCCCACCATTATAAGTCTTTGGTCCAACACCGCCGACTTTCATAGATGTCGAACGCCCCCCTGATACGGACAGGGACGTTATCCCGAATTGATGCAAGATCCCAGTCCGCCGACAGGGATGCCACGCTTGGATTTCGCGATAGAGACCTGGATGATTCAATTGTCGGTCTGTATTGAGGGCAAAATTGCGTGGGAACCGGCGCCGTTGCGCAAGATAGCCCGGCGCGTATCAGGAAGCAGTTATTGGCGGGATGCCCGGCGTCAGGTCGATTGCAAAATGGACATCGTTCAGCTTCTGCGTAGTATATCGCCGGATTTTATGCTGATGTCTTTCAATCGATCAAAGAAGACAGCGCGCTTAGGTGTCCGTGGACTGGGGGCATTGAACGGCCCCCAGCGAGTTCTTTGAATTCTCCGTCAAAGTTCGTATGTCTTGCCATATCACGGAGAAGGCGAGCTTGTCTTGAGCGAAATTGGCATAGCCCCGACAATTGCTGGGCGACCGTAATTGCCCGATTTCAAGCGTAACCAGCCCCTCATAAGGCTCATCAACCTGGCCGGCGAGTCACATAGTTGGACCGCACCGAAAGCGTTCCCACGTCCGGAAGACCGCGCTCTGCGGACCCTTGATGTTACTCGCCCGCTCCGAGCATTCGAAAAGGTCCAGCGAGCTAGAATCGCCGAGAAGGGCGGCCGCCAATCGATGAAGGATGCCAACTTGCCTTCAGAGACAGGATGTTCGACGTACCCGCGAATTAACGGGGCGATCCCCATCCCGTCGGAATGCCTGCTGTTGCTGGAAGCCGGGCGCGAAGTCGACAGATCTTGCAATGTTTCGAAATATTTCTTCTCGCGCAGCGCATCGCCATCAAATGCGGAAACCGAGATCGGGATATTCCTGTATATTCTTCCTCGAGATTTTCGCGCGGTGACCGTAATGACATCCTGGGCGCAATTCCGTTTTTTTTTGTCAGGTGAGTCCTGCGCACAGCGGCTGCCTGAAAGCCGTACAGCAAATGCCGCTTGCAACTCATCATCAGAATTGACTTGGACATAGAAAAACCTTCCCCGGTTTATGAACCCTCACATGCATTTGCCATGTGGAAATTGATATTATCCTTTAGAGAGAGGAAATGTTTTGTTCTGCTTTTCAAAGTGAATACTTCATCGGTTCGCAAAGATATTTTACCAATTGTGTCGAAATCGACACCTCTACGACCGCGCGGGCCAGAGACCGCAGCAGCCCGAAGTTCGCATTCTTTGCGTCGGATGAAAATCACGTCCGCGACCAAGTCGCGGACAATGATAATCTGGATCAGTACGGACAGAGGTCGGCAAGCAGCTATTTGCCGCGGCGAGTCGTTCAGCCACAGCTTCGGATGAGAGTCGGAACCGCGCTGGAAATCGCTGTCGCGGTTCCTTTGCTGAAGGATCCGGAATATTCCGCGCAAGGTATTTCCTGCGTCCACAGACCTTCGCTTCGCTCGCCTTTCCTGCTTTCGTAGGCGAGAATGCGGTCAATCGTTTCACGGGATACGTTACCGTCGCGCTTCCAGGAGTCGCTCTACTGTGTCCATCCGGCTCACGGATGACGGCGACTTCCTGAGCAAGGGCGAGGTTACATTCAGCAGCGTTCGACATCGGGGCTCTCTAGGAACCACGGACGCTCGCCTTTAGCCTTTCGCGCCGGCGAGAAGTAGCGGTTCAATTTCGACAATTCAGGCAACCTTCCCTTGCCAAATAACATGCAAGCGGCCTTTGCGCCCCGAAATCCTCACTGTCATTCGCAGCGGCATCCGGAAAAAACAGTCCTTGTTCGGACAATTCCGGCAACCCGTCAATGGATCAGCTCGTTGGAGAAAAACCTGCCATTATGCATCCAGTGCGTCAAAGGTCGACTCGTGCATTCTTGGTCCAGAAGGGCTCATTATTGTAAAAGGCAATCCCAAGTCGCGCATCGCCTGTTCGGAAGAGCGTCATGTGGCTCATCGTTACTGGCTGCTCGACATGGAGCACGATGCCGCCTGGCTTGAGCAGCGCCGGGTTTCCCGCAAAGATTTTGGGCATGGGTCTTGAAAAGCTGGTCTCGTCCAGGAACATTGTCGACTGTATCATCGAAAACTCTCTCTTTCAAAGCGGCTCAGATCCGCAACGTTCATCCATGGACAAAGGTAACGTTTTCGATTGCCCATCGATTTTGCGCGGCGCCAAGCCCATAGCGCAGCATCGGTTGGCACCAACGTCGACCGCATAACTTCTGCATCCGGGAACGCGCCGCAATCGGAGGGACGTTTGTGCCAAGTCCGCAGCCGATATCGAGAATGCGTTTCGGGCTGGAAATCCGGCCCGGAGGTTGCGCTTGGACCATTCAGCCACCGCGACGCCGCCCGCTGCATTGAACCGCCAGCATGCCTCCTGTCGTCGCAAAGATGCCCGCGTCGTAATTTTGGCAGGTTCCCGTTTATGTCGCCCGCAACATACTCCGCATGATAGCTTTCCAAGGCATGCAGTTATAGGTCAATCCGCCTCTACGCCGCGCGGAAGCTTCATGCCCGGCTTAAGAAACAAGTCGTTGTCGCCCTTTCGTAAGCGCCGCAGCTTTCGCCGTTTCAGCGCGTCTGCCTGGCGTAGAGTAACCCATCGACCGGCTTGTTGGCGGTTTTCATCGTCGCACGCCGCAGCCGCCGACCACCATTGCCACAAGATCCCCCGTGAGGGCTTTGCGCACATCCGTGACGCGTTCTCGCGCCATGTCCCGTTCGCTTCGCGCAGGGCGGGCTCTACGCGCGCGCGTAGGCTTCGCCGACGCCTGGCATGATCCGCGTGGACAGGATTGTCGGTTATCTGGGCCAGAAAGTGAAGCGGTGCGGCTTCATCCATGGCTTGTTTCCGGATAGACCCCGTTGGCGGCCTTTAACCACCCTATAATCCGAGGTCGTCATACTGGACGCCTCAGGCGCGATTGAACAGTGCAGCCATCAAGGTCTCCTACATCCAATTTAGGATGGATAAATCCCCAACGCGTTTCAAAACCGTAAGGGCTTATCCAATTTCCAAACAAATGATATACCATTTATCGAAATCATCCATAGGGGAGTCTACATATATGGCTACGAAAGATTGGTCGCACTCTTTCAACCTTTGAAACCGGGTACAGGCGTCGCGGGACTACGAAACCTGGGGCAAAGAATACGGGACCTTAGCAACGGTCAACGGCCTGAAATCCGTTGACACATTTGGCGTGTTCAAATCCGATCGGTCTGCTCGCAGCGAAGACAAGCCGGCCTACGCCTACATCGAAATCATCGATGTTGCCGACATTGGATCTTTTTGGTTGGGCGAAGTCGGAAGCGAAACCATGCAAAAGGTCGCAGCCAGAATTCCAGCTGATGGCAGCGATCTTGGTATTCAATCCTGACGAGCAATTGGAGTGAGACGCCGGGGCATGTCAGATCGATTCAAGGATAAACAGCGGTTTATCACAGGCTCGGGGCCGGCGCCGGCGGGCGTTGGGGAAAGCCCATTCGCCAACGGGCTCGCCGAAGACGGTGCCACATCGTCATTTCGATATTGGAAACCAGCGTGTGCCCACCGGCGCCGACCACATCGGCTCCACCGATGAAATGGAAGCCATTTGTGCCGATATTCGCAGCACGGGAGCAACGCCTCGACCTGCGTTTGCGATGTCAGGGCGGCTGGGCGGATTGTCAGGGGCTTCTGGCGCGACATGCCGTCGACTCCGCATGGTAGTTGGGACACTTCTGATTCAACAATGCGGGCCATCGGCTATATTATGAAGCCACTGCTCGATTGTCACGAAGATGATTGGCGCGCGGTTATCGACGTTCAATCTGACCGGATCGTTTCTTTGGGGTAAGGGCTGCTGCCGAGACAATGGTGAAGCAGGGCGCGCGGACGGATCCAATATCGCGTCCGCAAGCGGCAAAGTCCGGATTTCCCCATGCCAGGGCCTTATACAAGGTTCAAGCACGGCCATTTGGGTCTGGAACTGGCCCCGGTCTGCTGCGATCGACGCTTGGGCCGCACGCGATTACGGTCAACAATGTCTGCCCCAAACCTGTCAACGACAGGTCTGGGTGCTTGCAAACGAGTATTTTGCCAAGTTGTCGGCCGCCAGAAGCGTCGAAGCCTATCTCGAAGGCCATGGCGGCCCGCAACGATGGAGACCGGCCCCGGCCTGCCTGCCGACACCGCGAATGCCGTCGCCTTTGGCTTTGTTCTGATGAAGCCGCCTATATTACCGCCGAGAGCCATTGAACGTGGTCGGTGGAGAGGAGCCCCACTAAATGTTCCTTCCCGCCGATCCCGCTCCAAAAGACTTCCGCTTGGCCCGGTGGCCACCAAACTTGCGCTGATCGATTGTTGTCAACGGTCGAAGAGGGGGCCGAGCGCCGAAATTCGACGAAGGCGACCCAAGGCCCGAAACCGGTTGACGAGCTTCGGCGCTGCTGCCCTGGGAAAAACCGATCCGGATTCACGGCAACGAATCCAACTATTCATACGCATCAATCCGGGAAGCTGTTCGCGGTGATCCGGCCTGCTGGACGAAGCGAAAGTGCCTGCGACATGGACAGTAATGCGGTCAGCGCTGGAAAAAGGCATCCTGGTTGGAAGAGCCATTGCGCCGCGCGGGGGAGCGAACCCTGTAATTCACGGTCACCAAAGGGCGTTTTAACAGCCTTCAAGTCGCCTTGGAAGAAGAACGCCGCGTTCATCCACACGCGGTACAGCCAGCATCTCTGCCACTGACGTGGCGACGCCCGACAGGCTGGCTGTCGCGTTATCTGCACACCCGACATTACGGCGACGCATTTTGATCGAGCAGGGCTACAGCTATCCACATTGGACGGACTATTTCTGGACGACTTTCCCTAGTTGGGCACTGACCGAATTGGCGAGGGCGCCTTGCCGAAGCCGATCATCGTACTGCCTGTATTGCCATCGATTCCAATGACCATTGCAAGTTGCTGGGCTGGCGCCGCCTCAGCCGGACCATGTGCTTGAATACGCCAAGCGCACATTCAACTGGTTGCGCACGCAGAAGCGCAGTCAGACGGTGCGCGAACTGATGAGTCTCGGACTTCACCTGAGAATTATCGGCGCGTCCCGGCGTATTGACGCGTTTCCGGCATTCTGGCCGCACGTAAGCCGCACATTGACGGATGTTTTGGGTCGCCACCGCGAGACATTGCCGCACACTTTGCGCGAACGTGCCTGCGCCCGCTTTAGCGCCCCCTTTTTTCAATCTAAGCCGGGCAGTTGTGCCTCGTCTTTTCTTTCCGGAGCCACCAAAATTATGAGTTCACTTTCAGCGCAATCATCTTAGCCCTGGCTTCTCGGCGCATGCGCGTCCGGTTGAAACGATGCCCTCTCAGGCAGCCAGTCTCAACAACCGCCTCGATTGAGACCCCCTCCAATCGAACCCTCTCGACTTGCGACGTACGACATTGGTCGTGATGGATATTGACAAGAGCCTGGCTCTTTAATTCGCGATGGCCCTCGGCATGGACTGTCGCTTATGACCAGCAGCTCACGTCACCCGGACTGACCGAACGGCACGGCAATTGACGGCCCAGAATCGCTGCCGTCTTCGTACTTTCGTTAAAAGCGAATAATTGATTTCATCGGATGTTAGGACCTCTTGGCAGTTTCTGCGACAGACTTTGAAAGACATGGCGGCCCCAGACCCCGCAGACTTCCACGCCGGGGGAAATCGTATTGTTGTTCAATTCCCGCAATCTTGGACCAGACATTTTCAGCCGCTGCGGCATAAGAGAAGGGTGCCGGGCGTGACCGCGCTCGGCGAGCCGGCATGAGCGGCGCTTATCCTTTCGCCCGCGGGCGATACTCGTGGTCAATGTATCCATGCTTGGTTGATCCCGATGCCACACGATCGAGTTGAACCAGATAATCTGGACCCACGCCCAGAAATGACCAGGGAATCGCGCCGCTCGAACTGGGGGCGTCTCCCCCTCAGGTGCTGCGAACTGATCAACAACGCCCAGAACAGACTCATGGCTTTGTTCCCGGACGATGCGCTTGTCATTGGCCCGCAATCCCGCATTTGCTCAGCCGCCATGTGGAATCTGCCGTGTCCGCAGTTTCTGGGCACGCCCAAGGTCGACAATTGGTCTGAAACGACCTTGTCGGAGAAGCGGCCAGCAACGGCCGCAGGTTGCTTTCTTACTGTTCAGCCCCACGCCGCCCATGGCGCGCGCGAGCATGGAGTTGCGGGCCAGAGGAGATCGAAGCACGTTTGGTCATTCCAAGGACATCCTCTTTTCTCTTTGCCGCTGAGCGGGTGCTTGCGATCGGCTGGGGCATGGGGAAGGCCGGTCGGGCCGCTAACGAGCTGGAAGATGCTGACATCGACGCTTCTGAAAACCCACTTGACGGACGGACGAGATCCGAAATCGTAAGGCAGTCATCTCCGATGTTCGGTTTTTTCTCAATCGCTGGAACCTGATGCTTGGCACCGCGCTGGAAACCAAGTTTCCAATGGGAAGCACCACGGCGCCTGAGAGGCCAAATCCGGCATTCACACTCCCAACCCATAGAAGCGCTTTCTTTTCGGTTTGGGATCCCCTCGTTCCAGTTCGAATTAATTTTGTCCGGACAAATGAAAATCAAAGCCCCCCAAATCTATCGTTCGTGCCTCTTCGTTCCCGGCATACGCGCCGACCGTCTTTTGAGAAGGCCGTCGCCAAGGCATGGCGCGGACGTTGTCATCATGATCTTGAGACGCTGTCCTGCCAGCCGACCAAGAAAAGGCACGCCGCCGACGCCACTGCTCTTGGCTGTCGGAAATGAGCGCCAGGAAACTGCCGCCGACCGTACGTATCAATTCACCGCGAACGTCACGGGTTTGCGCCGGACATTGCCACGCTTGTGCGCAAACCGGTGCCACGCCAGATTTTGTCATGACCCTAAGGTTGAGACCCGATGTCACGTCGAAATTGCCGCGAAGCGCCGCCGGCCACCACCGCTTGTCGCCGTGCATTGAAAGCGGCCGCCGGGCTTGAGCAATGCGTAGTGCGGATGCGCGCAGTTCGAAATGGGGTGGCGTGGCTGTTCGGAGGCGCGGACTTCTCCGCCAGTCTTGGTGCGGATCTCTTTCGAACTGGGATGCAATGATCCCACGCACGCGGCACAATTGCCAGGCCTGCGGCGCCGGGCGGTGCCCTGCCTATGATGGCTTCCCTTCCTGGACATCAAGGGACGGACAGCGGGCCTGCGCGAATCGACTGCAACGCGAAAGGCGTTCGGATTTTCCGGGCGCGCCTGCATTCATCCGCAGCCAGCGTCACGATGGTGAACGCGGGCCTTCACACCCCGAGCGAAGCCGAAGTTTTCCGAAGCGCGGGCAATCATCGCAGCGCTCGAATCCTCTGGCAGGGCGGCCCGCTGGCTGCACATGGGCAAGCTTATCGACAAAACCCAGTCATTTTGGCGCCGAACGAATCCTCGCTCGCGCCCAGACCTGAGGAGCTAAAAACATGGTTCAGAATTGGAAAGAGTCGGTCCAAAACCGATATCGCGAAACATTTGGCCGTATTTTCGAGATTATTTCAAGGAAGCGCGATTATCTACAGAGCACCGCCCCGGCAAGACCGCTGACCGGGAATATGGACATCATTCGTTCACCCTGCTGAACGTTGAATACGCCCCGATGGCATTTTGACGCCGAGTGCGCCAGGGCAAGCGAGTTACAGGAAGAACCTTGTCGTCCTCGCCATACACCACTGGCCCTCCTGATCGGGATGAGCGTAACGGACTGTAGCCAGAAGGGCTGGCAAAACCTCGGCATATGGACGAAGTCAAGTTCCAGCCCCCGTTCTTTTGCGGGCGACACGCTGTACGGCGAAAGCGAAGTACTCGCGAAACGCATGGAGAGCAAGTCCCGCCCCGGTTTCAAGGGCATCGTCACGATTCGTTACCCGTGGCTTCAATCAGGGATGGCGTGATGTGTGCCACGTTTCAAACGCAAACATTGCTCACCGCGCGCGCGTCACGCCGTCGAGATGAAAGTCGCAAACTACTAAGGACAACAGAATGCCCGATACAGCCCAAGTTATGGATGCCGAAGACGAAACAGCTGATGCTGGACGCAATCGAAAAGTGGGCTCGAAACAGAAGGTCAGGCCCGTTGTCATGCAACTGGAGCATGGACAATGAGTTACCCAGCCGCCACTTGTCAAGGATAGAAGGAACTCGGCTGTTTTGGGGCGCTTATCGATAACCGAATTATGCGGCCCTCGGGCTCACAGCGACACTCTATTGCGGGAAGATTGTCACGAGATTTGCCAGAAGAAATGGATTGAGCCTTAACCGGCATCTTCAAACTCCCACCTTCATGATGGCTCAGATTGTCCAGCGTTCGGCACGGACGCACAGAAGACCTATTGGCTTCCAAAGTTCGCGTTCCGGCGAGATACGAGGCGGTCTTTGCACTACAGAGCCCTAATGCCGCACCGACCTCCAGGCCATCACGACCCGCCGCGGACTCGCAAAGGGGTGGACAAAATTATGTCGTCACAGGCGCCAAGACCTTGGATTCGAACGCGGATTGAAGGGTCCTGCGTGGCCTGCTTGTGGAAGACCGATCCGGCAGCTTCGCCCCCGTTACAACGGCATCTCCATCCTGATTCACCGCCAAACCAAGACGAACCCGAAACGGCGAGAAACTCCAAGGTGTTCGAATGCCGCAAACTCGAGAAACTGGGGTACAAGGCATCGAATTTCCGGCGAAAACTCATTTTATGACGAATATGAGTGTGACGCCCGAACTCTGTCTTGTGGGCGGAAAAAGGAAGGCGAAGGATTCCTTCATGGGCAACGGGCGGCCTCGAAATCGTGCGATCAATATCGCGGGCCCGGTCCGTCGGTAATCGCACGCCGGGCCATTGCGCGAATCCGTTTTGCATGACAGGCCAGAATTCCGCAAGGACGATGGAAAACGATTTGTGAGGCACCAGGCGATCCAGCTGAACTCGGTGAAATTGGGCCGACAAAAAACCACGGGGCAGCCGGAATTGCTCGTGGAAGATGCCGCGCGCGCATATGACCACCCGGGGCCCGGATCGACATGGGGAAGCGGGTTATGGGCGGAAATATGTTCGGCTTTCCGAAAAAACCGCCGGCTCGGAAGTTGGCGGACGGAAGCGATTTGCGAATTTTTTCATGGCGGTACGGTTATTTTCCAAGGATACCCGATCGAAACGGGACTTTACCGGATTGCTCCCCTCATGTGTATCGGTGAGGGCACGAACGAAGATGCCAGCGCATTCATTTCATTCCAAGGCAAAACCTCGTGAAAGCGGAAATCCGGTGTGAACACCCCTTCCCACTCTTCAGGCCATTCGCATTCTGTCGGTTCGAGCAATATGGGATCTCTTCT
>Ga0163217_1052308_pt1 | contig 12605 bp, 22 predicted proteins | sample SynspAceP_FD_185933 | JGI IMG/M metagenome (GOLD analysis project Ga0163217, IMG submission 185933) | Saline lake microbial communities from Ace Lake in Antarctica - Synechococcus sp. Ace-P (PacBio error correction) | ecosystem: Environmental > Aquatic > Non-marine Saline and Alkaline > Saline ... | reverse complement strand
CTCACCCTCCAGCAGGTCACGTCCTTGTCGAGTTGCACTGGCGGCTGTTTCCACGATCGCATTGACGGATCTGCACAACCCTGAGCTCTTCGCGCATCTGTGGTAAACCCACCAGTTCGCCAGCTCCTTCAAATCCCCTGTAAAGCCCGCGTTCTCAGCCGGGGACCAGTGACTAGCATCGTGCGCATATCCCCGCCGCTTGCGATCTGGCCTCCGACGGATTTTCGCCGTAGTAATAGAGGTCGGCAGGGCGCCTGATCAGGGAACTCGGTCAGCATGTCCGCTCATGCCATCTGCTTGCCGGTCATGAACTCCAGCGAGCCGTGGTGGCTGAAATGCAGACCGCAACGGCGCCCCAGACCCTACTCCAGGTAGGTGAATAGCGGCAAACCGTGGTGGGGCTGCACTGCGCCGAAACAGAGCAGCCGCATCGGCATCGCCTTGTAGCGAAGTGGCTGCACGCCCACCAAAATATTGCCGAAGTGCGCCGATAGAATCAGCAGTGGTGCCATCGCTGTGAGATTGCCGGGGGCTTGCCCCAGTCTCTTCCAGCCGCTCCGAATAGGGAGTGATCCGCCTCTTACTCCTTCACGCCATGTCGGTGGGCGATCCGCCAGTTCCGTGCGCCCTGGAGGCTCGGGATCATTGATCACCGCGCCATCATTGCCCTTGGAACCCGCGGGCAGGTTCTGCACGTGTCGTAGCACTGCGCGCTTGCATTCCTCGAGCACCCGCGTGATCGAGCCGAAGACATCGAGGTAAGCCGCGTGCCCACCGTTTGCCCTTGTCGGTCGGAAGCTGATAACACGATGATCGCCAGCTTTTTTTGGGACGCGGTTGGTGCGCAGCGAGCCCAGCGGGATCACCCTCGGCGAATCAGCTTCGACCCGGTCCTGGAGGTGTGTGCCTTGCCAGGTGGCTTCATCGCCGCCGGAGAGCACGATCGGCTCGATCGCGCCATCGAGTTCAGGGTATGGCGATCTGCAGGCACCTGTCACGGGTGAGCCCAGGTCGCCTCTCTCCACTCCTGGGTGGTTCTGGAACACCAGCGCAGCCACCAATTGTAGGCTCGGTTCAGTTCGAGGAGGGCCTCGATGGCGCGGGATTGTCTGGCGAGGCCGGGCCACCCGATCAGGCGAAGCCGGTGAGGCTCACCACCCCATCCACCAGCGCTGGTCGGGATCGAGCGTCGTTAGAAGAAAGCCTTCGCTTGGAGAAAAATCGAGCCGGCGAAAACACCGGAATCACGTGGCGCTCGCGATATTCCAGATTCCTGGACACCTGCCCACGTAGTGCGCCTATCGCCGGGACGATTGCTCGCTGCAGCACCAGACGATCACCTGGACCGCCCTTGGCCTTCTCGCTGAGGTCGGCGCCGCGGAGTTCCATTCAGATATCCTTGAGTCTTCGGACATTCCCGCGCCAGGGGTGCCGAGGCCAGATCCGGGAACACCACCGTTCGGCCACCTCAAAGCGCCGGCGGCCAGTCGCCCTTGGGGAATACATATTTATCGGCCAGCATCAACAGCAGTTTGCGCAGGATCCGGCGTTCCCCCCAGCCTCAATACTGAAAAGCTGAGCATTGAAGGAGCGGGCATTCCTGCGCATTCATCCACGGCAGATATTTGAGAAAACCGTGGGAGCGGTGTTGAGCAGTTTACAACATCGCATCCTGGAAGCCGGCGCCATTGGCCTCCTTGCGCTCTTCATTGAGCTGCGATGCGCTCCTTGCTCTGCCCAGCTGGCCATCGAGAAGGTGCCGAGCTTGTTGAGCCCGCATTTCACCTCCGCAATGATGGGGAAGACCTGACGCGGCCTTGATGGTCCTCGCGGTGGGGCGCCACCGCCTCACCACCTTCTGGCAGATCTTTCAATGAAGATCAGCGAAGGCGATGAACACATCGCTTCGGCCCACATCGGCGCAGAAGGGGCGTAGTTCTCCGGATCGCGCAGCTCCTCAATCAGAGTAGCCGCTCAGGTCGACGCACAGGTGCACGTTCTGCTCGTTGAGGCTGTTTGGCCGCCTGGTGTGAGGGCGTTCTGTACTGGGGCTCGAGCACCACGTAGACCGCCCGCATCACGGCACCGACCTCACTCGCGGCGGCATGCTGTCGTTCGGGAGCGAACACGGCGAACTGGCGAGCGGACCTGCGTTGAACTATCGGCGCCGGGGTGATGAGCAATATTGAAGAAGCTACGGACTCCGCTGTTGGGGCCGAGGTTCTGTAAGCAAGGCGTAACAGTGTCTTGCCTGCCTTGCTGGCCCTTCCGCCCGCGCGATCGGCCATAGGCCAGCGATTCGTGCCACATGCACGCCCTTGATGACTGCCGCCAACGGCCGTCGATCACCCTGCAAGCCAGCGGGTCGCTCCGAATCGCCGAGGGTGGGCTGGAGCTCTGGGCCGGGATGGGGTGAGAGTGGTCAAAGCGGTGACCGCAGCCGCGACTGCCAGCTGGGTTCGGCGGCGATCGACCACCCACCCGGCAAAGAAGGGGATTGGGATGGAAACTGGCTTGGATGACTGGAGTTGGCCGTAATCAGCGCCGACCTGGAAGGGACTCTCTGCAGGCCAGCCAGGCCGTTCGCCAGCAGCCCGCTCGGCAGTGCTGGTGGATGTTCACCCATCAAAGGTGTGTACGAGCACAACCCGTGCCGCGATCGCCTACGGGTGCCACCCGGGTATCCGGCACACCACAGGCTCAGCCGGAAGCAACTGGCGGATCTGGCACGTTTCCGAAGAGCCGGGATCGCAGCCGCCATCATTCCGAATTTTTCCGTCGGCATGGTGCTGCTCCAGCAGGGCCGCCGCCGCCGCCGCCCGTTCTACGACTTTCGCCGAACTCACGAGCTGCCACCAACCAACCGCAAGCACGACGCCCCAGACGGGCCACCTGCCTCAAGACGCCGAATTGATTCGAGGAGATCGGCAAAAGCTTCAATGCCCCCCAGGTGGAGGAGCCACGAAAACCGCTGGCGGGCGCCGCGGCGGGGCAGCGCGAAGAGCGGCCGCGCCTGTCACTCGATCCGGCTTGCGGGCCTGGTGGCCCACCAGGAAGTGAATGTTCGGCGCCGCTGGCAGAAACCTACGTGGTGCTGCGCCACGACACTGATTGATCGCTCCGCCTAACATTGCCGGGGTGCTGCTGACCTGCGGCGTGCGCCAGGGCTTCAAACGGCCTGGATGATACTGGCTCAAACGGGACTGCTTCTGTGACGCCATGCTGATCCCGCTCAAAAGACGGCGAGCTGCATCGCCTGATCCCGGCGGTGGCCGGGCCCCATTCAACTTTGCCAGCGGGCAAACCCCCGCAAGATCCTGCAGCGGGTGCTTTGATCTCCGTGATCGGTGCGGGTGCTGTCGCTGCTATCGCCAGAGGCAGGATCGCGATGCGCCTCGGCCATCTGGCTGGTCTGCGCTTTCCGCTGTTTTTGCCTCATAATCCTCTGGGACGATTCGTCGAAGCGGGCGCCGCAACGCATCCCTGCGCCGGTTACAAAGCAGGGCGATTTCGAAGGTTGTGGCCCGACCTGTTCACGGCGGGACGCATCGTGGAGGCAAGAACAGGCCGATGGCGGGCCGACTGTGAGGCTGGCATGAGAACCGCCGGCCACCTGGCTCTGCCTTCCAGCCGAAGACGAGATGAGGCCCTGCCAGGTGCGTTTTCCCGAGACAAAAGCACAAAGACGACCGCAAAGGGATGGCGATCCGTTTTGCTGGTACTGACGAGCGGCCTGACTTCTCACGGATCGGGCCCTCAGCCGACCCTGTGGATCCCCTGCCTGAAGCTCTCGGGAGTCACCCGTTTCTGTTGCAGGCCAGCCTTTGAGGAGCTCTGCCTCCGCCGCCTGCGCTGAAGTTTCCATCACTTCCGTTACGAAGCGAAAAATGTGTTACAATTACGCCATTACCAAACGAAGAGTCACATGACCCAAGTCACCTCCTCGCACCACCACCGACCCGCGCCCCGATCCTTGAGCCACCGTCACGATGGAAGACGGCGTCGCCTCAACGCTTTTTCCCCGGAGCCCCGCATGAAGTGGTTGCAACCTGAGGCGCTGGTTCCACAAGAGCGCGCGAGAAGCTCAATGGCCGCATGGCCATCTCGGCTTCATCGCCCGCTGGCCACGAATTCCTCTCGGGGGAAGCCTTCACCGCGGGCCTGCTCGGCATACGCTGAAACGGGCTGCAAACGACGGTTTTCACGACCTGCTTGATCACCCTTGGAATCCACTTCAACATCAAAGCCGCAACAGACTTCTGTTTGGCGCTTTTTTTTATGCGGGTATCCGCAGGCCCCGCAGGCTTGACCGATGCGCGCTCCACTGCTGGCTCAGTGCTCGGAGCCGCCACCGGTGCCCTGCCGCCCTCGCCCCTCGCTGCAGTGGGCTGCATGCCCTGGAGGATCCTACTCTCTGCGGAGCAGTGCTTGCGTGCTGCCAGGTGCTTACGCCCGTCCCATTCAGCCGCTGCTGCTCCAGCGCTGGGCCTTGGCAGGAAACTCCACCCGACCTGGTCCGTTCCGGTCGCTCCAAATCTTTGATCTCGAGGTACGGGCGAGTGCGTTCAGGCAAGCGCCATCTTGGGCCTGCGGCCCGGGCATTGCACCGGCCAATTGACTGGCGTGGGCTGGGTGCTGCAGCAAGGCCCTTGATGACTGTCGTCCTGGAGCGGCTCGAAGCCACCCATGGTACGGCTGTCCCTGGGAGAGGCTGTACAGCAAGGTTCTGCCGCAAACGGCCGATCTTGGTCGTGGCCGCCGACGGCATCGATTCGCCCAGCCGCCTCAAGCTCGCATCTGCAAGGCTGAGACGGCTGCCCTACGGCAGGCCTGCTCTGAGCGTCGCAGGTGCGCCGCGCGTCAGCGCCGGATCAGGCCTGGAGCTTGTTCCCGCGCCCAGGACCGTTCGCCTGGTCTGCCGCTGGCGTGGCGATCACTTTTCTCAAAACTGGTCTGGAGTGCACCGGCCCAGCGCCTGCGGGCTCTGGAGAGCCTTGATCCGTGGCTTCCTCGACCAGCTCGCCGATTCTCCCTGATGGCCTGCAGTCGAGGCCCTGCTCGATACCCCCCGCGCCTTCCCCGTCCCCTGGGGATGGCCCATCGCTGTCACCGTGGCAACCACCGTGCTTGGGGGAAACCTCACTCGCTGCATCCGTGGCGCCAGGGCTCAACCTTCTGTTGGCGGGATTGTGCGCGCCGCAGAAACACGGAGCGGGCGCCCGCGCCGGCGGCGTGGCTGCCACTCGGCCGCTCCTATGCCTGGAACCGCGGGGGATGTGCCTGCCACCGTCTCCCACCGACCTGCTTGGTGCGCTTGTTCTCCAACCGCCAGCCACGTTGCTGCTGGATTGCGCGGCCTGTTCTGGCCTGCTGGGGAGCGGGGCCCGCTGCGAAGTTGAGCTGAAGGCATGACCCTGGGCCTTGCCAGCTGACCGCTCCATGATCAGGGAAGAGTCTCTCCGGTGCGTTTGCTCAATGGTGATCAGCCACCACACCGCAAACTGCCCCCGCCCGTCTGCCCTGGTGCGTACTTTGCGCCTTGAGCTGTCTCAGCGACAATGCCCGGATTGGGCGTGAAGCAGGCCAGCTGGAGCAAGCGCCCTGCCGGTCATTCTCTGCGTTTCGGTCTGATCAAGCCTGGGAGCAACTCGATCGGGTCCTGGCCTGCAGGCAACCAGGGACTAAACGATCGGCGGTCAAAAATTTTTCAGGCGTTAATCATTCAGCGTACGATCAGTATTCACGGGCTGAATCAACAGGCAGGCGGCTGGCGTCCCTCCAGGCTGCCATTTCGGCCACGAAAGCAAAGCCGCAGACTGCCGCCAAGCCACGGCACCGTTCGGCAAGCAGAGCGTGCCACCGTTGGCAAGCAGATCGTCGATGATCAGCACCCCGAGGGGCTCCGCTGAGCGCATCGTGCTGGATCTCCAGCCGGGTCGCTGCCGTACGGCCAGGTCGTATCGACGCCACACACGCGGCCGGGAGCTTTGCCGGCTTGGCGCACGGCACAAAGCCACGGCCACCACCGTGCCAGGGCGGTTGCCAAACGATGAATCCCGCGATCGATGCAACGATCAGGTCGGGTGGAGCCGTTCACAGACCTGTGGAGCTGCGCATCACCTCACCCCGCCCCAGCGGATCGCGCCATCAGCGCATTCAGATCACGGAAGAAGGATGCCGGGACTTGGGAAAAATCGGGAATCTCCCGCACAATCCGCGCAGATCGGGCGTCTGACTGGATACTGGTGTGGAAGGCTGGCCATGCAAGCGGGCGCAGTGACGAATCGGCTCGGCGCTGCATCATCGCAAGCCATGGCCAATTGTTCTTTGGGCGAGTCTTCCCCTGGCTCAACCTCCCGTCTGACCCAAACGCCCTGCCGGCCCGACTCCGCCGGCCTGAGCGTTCTGACCTATGTGCTCAGCGTCGAAGCCCTCGACCTCACGGCGCGAGGCGAGGTCTGGAGCCGCCCGCTCGGCTTCGCGAGCTCTTCCCCAACCGGTTCAACCATGGAGCGGCGGTGTTAGACAAACCCACTGCGACTGGCCTGCCCGCCCGGGAAACTGAGCGAACCGAAACCGGACGCCCTGATCAGCCTGCCTGCGCCTTGCCGACCGCCTCTATCCGATGCTGCGTCAATTGCTTTCCCCACAAAGAGCCTGAGGCTGTTCACCGGCCAGCGCTGGGGCCTGTTCCAGGCCGGTGGAGGAATTTGATTCCTGGAGCGCTCAACCCCCGGCGCCGGATGTGTTCAGAACTGTTCTCGATCCCGCTACGACCCCAGCTGCGGGGTCAGCGATCCATGGCCTGGGCTTGGCGCCGCCAAGGGTGGGTTCATCCGCCTCAAGGCCAGCCTCATGGATGCTCGCATGAAGGCGATTACCGCTTCGGCAAACCAGTGCCGGCTTCCCTGATTCCCTGCCGGACTACTCGGCCGCGCAGGGCCAGACGTGATCGGCATCCTCACCGGCGGGAGCTCCTCCCTCGCCGGTCAACCCGGGCATTGGAAGGAAACGGAGGTCTCGCGCCCTGATGCAGGCCGTGCTCCCCTATGCCGCCAATCTGGTCAGCGGGGTGCCGCGCCCGCTTGGATGCCCAAGACGCCCGGTGCAGAATCCAACCGTGGGAGGCGAAAGCGAGCCTGACGAGCACCGGTGCTGGTCCGCGCAGCAGCCCGACCACGTCCCCCCTTGAACTCGCCTTCGACGATGCCGAGCTCCGGACCTTGTCCGCTGCCCTGGATCAGCTGCGGCTTGATCCGCGGGTGCAGGTGGATTCGAGCTTCCGCCTGAGCGACCGTTCCCGCCGCTAGATCCTGGAGCGCATTTCCCCCTGCGCCAACGCCCTGGCCTCCCCCCTGGCGGCCATGGCAGCGGACTGGCGATCACCACCTCGATCGGCCTGATGCTTTTCCGCTGCCACGCCGGCCGGCCATTCCATCGCCAACCCGGCGGTCACCCAAGCGCGACGGAAGCCCGGCCGAGCAGGCAGTTGGATCCCGTCCCTTGAGGATCCGCTGTTCAAGACCAGCTTGTTCAGGATGTGCCCGTTGGGTCAAAAACTCTGGTGATGTGGGACGCTGGCACGACGGCGCAACGTGAAACAAAGCCATGACGACAAGCCCATGAGGAACAGCTGGTCAAGTGAGACGACGTGTCAGCCGTATGGGAACCTCCCTTGATGTGTGGGCGCAGCGACGGAGGTTTGCGGGCTCAGCGGCAGCAATTCCATCTTCACCCTGCACCACGGGCAGGGCGACCTGCAACGGTGGAGGCTCCAGCCCTGGTTGACTGTCCCAACGAAACTGTTGTGATCGTAATCGAGCGCTGATCGGGCGCGCTACAGCCTCCATGGCTGAGCACCACCTCGGGGCAGAGTGCCGCCAGCGGAGCATGACGCCATGAATCTGCTCAGTAACCGGAGGCTTCAAAGCCGCCAGGACCGCAAGGTCTTCCGCAAAACGCCGGCGTCGCTCGCTCTGCGGCGAACTGCTGCTCGCCTTGCTAAAAATCGGCACGGAGCCGGAGATCCTGCTGCTTCCTGATCCAGTGCCCGAACGACTGGATTCCACTGCGTTGGTCAGCAAGGTGCATTTCAGCCGTCCTGCTCAAAGGGATCAGCCCAGAACGGCAGATCGTCGCTTTTTCGCTGATTGCTGCAGACGCTGGTGGATTGCTGTGTGTGGAGCCTGGCGATCGCGGCAATGCTGCGCTGGCAATGGCCTGTTCTCGAATCGCTTGCGCATGGCCCTACCGGGCTCGGCGGTGTGTTCCGTAGTGCCAAGCCGATGTGGCCTCGCATGCTCTGGAGCGTGTGCAATCCGGCAAAACCCGATCGCGACGACCCATAAATCGAGAGCGACCTAAGCCGCCGCAGGGCCATGAACGGCGCCGCAGTGCCAGAACCTCCCGAGGTGACGCTGCCGTTACGTTCCCGATCAGGCCTCTGTGAATCGCTTGGACAAGCCATGAAACGACATCGGCCTCACGCAGGCTCAGCTTGCCCGTCTGCAGTTCTGGATCGCTTTCTGGGAACATCCTTGCCCACGCTCGCCGAGAATGGTCCGTGGCAGGGGCCAGTCAGGGGCCGCAGTAACCCCGGCGGCCGCGCAGCCGCTCGAAAGATTCATTCAAGAAACATGGTGCCCCCTGGCCTCCGCTTGGGCGTGAATCCGGGCCATCGCCGTTCATCAATCCGGCGAAAAACCAGCTCTTCATCGTTTCCTCGTTAGCTGCATCAGCTGGAGGGAGTCCTGGGCCTGGCCCACGCCAGCCTCCGGGCCCGCAGCATCCCAGCCAGGGCCGCCAGACAAGGCCAACGCAGGGCGCCCCGATATGGCGGCAGGAGGCCGGCAAATGACCCGACGGCCGCATGGCAAAGGCCAGGACAGTCATTCGGCTCACCTTATGAAGAAGGAGCTCACGCTTCATCGATGTTAGCTCTCTGTCATGGCCCTAAGCCATGACCATCAACGACAGCCAGTGCCATCACTGGTTGGACAATCCACAAGCCAGCTGGGCGCCAGCCGACATTCGGGAGCGCTGCATTCCGCTCATACAGTTCAAGGATCAACCCCCCCAAGCCATGAGCGAGTCCATCACGATCTGGTGGTGGATGGATCATTCCGAACTGCGCCAGCTGCGCTGGGGGCCCAAAAACCCACTCACCGACCAGGGCTATGACGTGCGCTGCCTGACGATGGCCGCCAACTGCATGGCCAGGCTCGAATTCCAGCGTCCCGACCTGCGCTCCTCGACCTGATTTGCTGGCCGTGATGATGGGCTCACTCCTGCTGCGCCTGCTACGCGAGTGGCCGTGACGATCTTGCCCGTGGTGAATGCTCACGCGCGGGCCGAGCCTGCGATCGATCATCGGCTGGAACAGGGCGCCGAACGACTACTGGCCAACCCTTCTGCCCGGGAACTCACGGCCGATCGAGCGTGCGCGTCGCCGCGGCCCATGCCGGCGGCACACCCCTGGGCCGATGGCGAAGTGATCAGCTTCTCGGCACCAACGCCTTTGATCTCTCGCCCGCACCCCTGTGCGGGACGAAGAGGCGTTGATGAATCACAGCGGCGAGTTCAGCTTGCTGGCCTTTTGTCCACACCCGCCCGCCGCTGTCACGGGAGCGCCTGATCTAACTCGCCCGCGCCCCGCATGCGGGAAACCGACACCGGCAGCTGGATGTTGCAGGGCGCGGGTGCTCGCCGCTGATCGAAACCGACCCCAGCCTCCCGCTTACCTACAGACCGTCTGGGGCTATGCTACGTCGTTCGTACTGACGGGCTCCCCCCGGAAGCCGCTGACCATGCGCGTCCTCTTTCGACCTGTAGCCCTGTGGCGCGATGGGGTGTTTTTCTGGGGTGGCTGGGCTTTCAGTCTTTTGGTGCTCAACCCTGCTGGGGCCCGATATTCGGCCATGCCCAAGTGTTCCGAGATGGGCCCCAGGTGCTCAACCGCGCCTCTCCGAGTTGGCCTTGGAACCTTTCCGCCGCTTGCCGTCTCCCAGCTCACAGTGGTCTGCAGCTGGGTGTGGGCTATCCACCAGCTTTGACCAAACAACCGCGGCTTCTCGGCCCAACTCCGACATAACACACTCAACCTGCAGGCGCGCAACTGAAGCTCGAACTCTGTCGCCGCTTTGCCGCCTGCCCCCAGGTCGTTCCCACCCACGCACGCCCGGGGCGCATCTGGATCAAACTGCCTCGCCGCTGGGCTGTCTGCTCTACGCGGTAATCGGCCCCAGCTGGTTGCACCCGACCCCTGCTGGCCACCCTCTCTGATCGCGGCAGCAGTCTGCCGCGCCTTCTGTTCTGAGGTGCAACGGCCGCTGCAGCAACTCCAGAAAGCCTCGCGCGTCGCCTCGTCCGCGGCCAACCCCCTGCCCCAGCGTGGTGTCCGAGTCGGCGCTGGCCCACTTCACGCCATGCTCGAGCGCCTCTCAAACAGTGACAGGACGGGCCACGATGACTGCCGGCATCGCCCACGACATCAGACACCCCTGACCCGCTGGCTTGCGCTGTCTTTGCTGCCGCTGCAGGCTGTCGGCAGAGGGACGCAGTCAATGCGACAGCCAGACTGGATGATCTCGAGGCGGATCACGCCAGTTCCTGTTGTTGCCGGTGGCGGCAGCAGCGAAGCCGCCCGTTGGAGGTTCTGCACGAAATCCTAGCGAGTTGGCGCCCGCCTACGACGGCCAGCCTCGATTGGATCTGGGGCCGCCGTGGACGGCTCGATTCAGCCTGATTGCCCTGGGGGCCGGGCCCGTCGCCAATCTCGCACAATGCCCTCAGCTATGGCCAACCGCCTGTTACTCCTGCGCCTGCTCCCCTGCAAAGAAGATGGCTTCCGAGTTGCAGACGGACAGGGCAGGCATCGCGAAAGACAGCGTTCCCAGCCTGATGTCTTTCAGCGTCTTGACTTGCCCTGTCGCCATGGTCACTGTGCGATTTGGTCTGCGATCGCCCAAACGTGATGGCCCGCCGCACGGCGAGCTTGAAGCTCGACTCGGTGCCGTGCCTGGGGGGCGAGAGGCAGGCTTTTGCGTCAGGCCTCACCGGCCACTCGATCGAAGCTCCCGCCGGCAGCAAAAGCGCCAGGGGCTTGAAATCGGATCCAATTGACAGTCCAAGGGCCCAAGAGGCCGCTAAAGGTGGCCAGACTGATCCAATCAGGACGACGCGATGGGTAAGGCAGCATCACAAAAAAGTCGAAGGAAAGAAGGTGGGATCAAATCCGAGGCCGTTCCAGCTCCGCCGCCAGCAGGCGGGCCTGTTCTAACGGACCGCTATCACCATCGTGGGAACCTGCTGGGATGATATCGAGAAAGAGACCATCCACGGCCGACGGGAAGCTTCTCCAGAATGTTCATGAGAAAGAACTCGAGCGTCTCAAAGTCGAGTTATGAGATGCAGCTACTGGATCAGGCACAACCGGCTTCGCATGATCCTGCTTTCGAGGGGCGCGATGCCGCCGGGAAGTGGGAACGATCAAACGGTTATCACCGAACCGATAAACCCCGCCTGCCAAAGTTGTTTGCCCTTGGCACCCCATCGGATCAGCAGAAGACTCAATGGTATTTTCCAGCGCACGTGGAGGAATTTCCCTTCAGCCGGTGAAATGGTTCTCTTCGAAATTCGAGCTGGTTACAAACCCCGCTGGTGTGGAGCGGGTGAATGGATTCTGCACGAAAGACAGGTGGAACTAGTCATGAAAATCCTGTCCTTGAATTTGAGAGAATGCTGGTCGATCAGGCAGTTTTCTCAAATTACTGGTTCTTCTGTTAGTTGATGAGAACCAGGAACTGCGTTTCAATCGCGGATCGACCGACCCAGGCCCGCCCGCTGGAAGTGAGCCCGATGACTTGGAATCGCGGGATCGCTGGCTGGAATTCTCCAAAGCCAAGGAACCAGAGTTTGCCCACACCAACATTCCCGAAGCTCCCTGTTCACCGTTTGAAGCTGATTGACCAAAGGGTCGCGCCCGCGCTCAAAACTTGATTCGCCACTCTCAGCAACGGCCCCTTGAAAGACATGACTCCTGAGGCCATCGAGCTGCCCGCCCCGCAAGAGGGGGTAGACTACAGCGGCCACGTATTGAACGAGCAGTTCTACGTTCCCAAAACGACCTATCTCTATATTGCCAGTCGATTCCGCCGATCGGCCCGCCATCCCGGGCCACGCCCCCTCGCGGGTCTGGCTGAGTCCTTGATCTATTCGCAGCCGATGTCGTTCGAGTAACATCGTCCAGCGCATAGCAGAAAAGCCCGGCCAGTTGGAAAAACTAACCAAGCTTTTCGATCGCCCTGCGCGGTGATACGGGGGCTGCCTTCGCGACCTGACCATTTTACGTTGTCGGCAGCTGGGGGAAAAAGCCGCCTTTCCGCCCATTGCCCTCAGCCGCCAGCATGGCGGCTCGTGCTGCTGGTTTCAGTTAAACCAGGCTGGAGAACGGCGATTGAACCTGGGTCGGATCCCCACCCAGTTCCCTCCTTTGCTGGGGACCAGGGCTGCCCTTTCTGGCTGGAAAAAGGGGGCCCTTTTCACTTCCTGCTGCTTTTTAAAAGAAACGGCCCCCCCCCCCCCCCCCCCGTCATCTCTCTCTTGGG
>Ga0163217_1050811_pt1 | contig 12605 bp, 16 predicted proteins | sample SynspAceP_FD_185933 | JGI IMG/M metagenome (GOLD analysis project Ga0163217, IMG submission 185933) | Saline lake microbial communities from Ace Lake in Antarctica - Synechococcus sp. Ace-P (PacBio error correction) | ecosystem: Environmental > Aquatic > Non-marine Saline and Alkaline > Saline ... | reverse complement strand
AAGGGGAAAGCGCAACTCGATCACCGCAGCGGTGAACTGCCCAGGAAAGATGACGTCTGCCGCTCGATCAACGCGGCCCATGGCCAATGTAGCTTTTTCGTTTCCAAATTTCTGGCGGTGGACGGGTTGGATCCCACACCACTTCGAGTTGACGCCAGCAGCGCGTTGAGTGGCTTCCATCGAGCGGGGATGCAGTGACCGCGCTGTGTCATAGACGTTGGCTCTGTGTCGGCAGATTTCGACGGCCTGGCCGCAATGGCGCTGGTTTGGGGCGTGACGACTTGATGACCGCTTGTGGCGGTGCTGGTGTTGTTACCAGACCACGAATGACGCCCACACGGCGCTGTTCGAAACCTTCCCCTTCCCCCAGATCGTCTCTCCTTGCGTTTTGGGGCAGCAGATCCGCCAGGCGATGCGACAGCCCTCAAACGAACTTACGCGCAACGACGGTTGTGGTGGCGCGGAACTTGGAGCATCACGGACCTCTACAACGGCCCTACTTTCAACGAACCGCCAGCCAGCTGCAAGCTCCATCAAGCGCTTCGATGCTTGGTGCTGAAGCCTATGGCCTGGAGGGCCAACGAAGCGAGACATCCTTCAGAACCTGCTCGATCTCAACCTGGAGCTGGCGGAGCGGAAGCTGCAGGGGAGAAGGTGTGGCGGCGTGGGCGGCCAGCCTGACCCAACCGGCCGCTTCGCCATCCAACCTCTTGCCAGAGCAAGGGTTCTCCGCTGAATGGTGTTTTTAAACAGTGGAGGCGCGAATGTGTTTTGAGTCTTTGGACCTGGAATAGATCGCTCTCCAATCCCTTGTGACGCCTTGTCAGGGAGATTCACTGTGATGGCACTTCCGAGATGCTTGAGCATGAAACATCATGCACCCCAGCATTCAAGCCCGACACCCTGCATCGTTATGGTGATGTCAAAGCATCGTCTCGCTGTCGCAGCTCGGCTTTAGTCGCCTGGCGGAGCAGGCTGTCAGCTACCGCGATTCTGCAGACAGGCCTAGCTGAGGGTCTCTACCAGGGCCGCCGGTGCGCGCAGGGAAGCCGCCGATGCTAATGGGCTGACCTTTCGTTTCAGCACTCTCTGTACATCAGACACAACTTGATGGAGCTCTCTCTCTGGCGCGTGCCGTAAAGCGCGAGCCTTTGTCCGTTCTCGTGGGCACTTGCTGGCCCAAAATCAGCGCACATGATCCTTCGCTACTTCAGGATCGGTCCGGGGCTTGCAATCTGAAGCACCAGGCCCCGCCCTCCGGTTGAGTGTACGTGCTCACTGCGCTCTTCAGCGTCTTGGTTCGCCGGGTCCTTTTTTTGTTTCTGAGGGTGAGGCGCAGCATCTCCTGGTTTTCTGACGCACCCTCTCCAGTTGATGCCAGAGAACCATTTGCCGGCGTTCAGGGGCGGCCTGCAGGGTCGCGCCTCCCACTTGGAAGTCGCATTAGCCATCCGGTTCGCCGAGAGTGCTGCTGGGGGGTGTTGCTCTTGGCCAATGCTGACTGCCCTTGCTGTTGGTTTGCATTGTTGGCACGGTGTTAGGCGCGCTTGGAACGTTTCCTCTTTTTCGGTTGAGCGCAAAGAAGAGCAAAGCCATGCCTCACGGATGATGGTCGGCGCCGTCTCGCGGCGGGCGAATTGCTTCCCGCGAAACGCGAGGGGAGCGCCGGCAACCTCCTCTTGGCTTGCCGCGCCGCTCGCGCTCTGCTTTGTATTTCACTCGGCGGTCATGCCGCGATTGCTTGCGCCAGATGGCAGGGGAAGTTAGTGGCATGGACACTTCCCCGTTTCGGAATTCAATCCGATTACGATCATTTCTTGTTCCTTGATCCGCGCCTGCCTCTTGCGGGGGCTTGGAGCAATTGCAGCTTCCACGAGGCAGGCAACTCGGGGATGTTGGTTCGGGGCTAGATACGTTGCTCTCGACGACCAGCACTTGTCGGCCATCATGCTTTTTTCGCTCTCCGTATGAAGGTTTGCGACTCCAGTTTTTTGAGGGTTGTCTCTTGTTCATGCGATTCAAGTGTAGTCTCATGGTTACATACGACGCGGCAAAGAATAATCTTCATCTTTTTGTCAGATATTCTTTTCTGGCTCGTCTCTCTCTCACGATAAGCTGCGCCTCAACCCAATCTCGGATCACACATCGCAGCGGCGCTAGCGACGCCTGCCCGCGCTGCTCCGGTGAAATGGAGCTTGGCGCTCATTTCGAGGCCCGGTAGTCTGATCCGCCTAGAAGGCGCTTGGCGCGCATAGCGAACGATTACGAGGGAGAAGGATGTGCACGCCTCCCGTATGCCCGTAGGCTCGGTGGAGCCGTAAACGGGCTCACCGTGTATACATCCCGCCCTCGCCTGGATCGGCCCGTTAGCCTTGCTTCTATTTAGGGTGACGCACTCCAGCACCCCACGACACCACTCCTCACGGCAACCGGCCAGACCGGCAGCCTTGAAGCGTATCGTCATCAGCCTGCTACACGGGCGGGGGGGCTGGACTTGGGCCTCGAAGCCCGCGGGTTCGTAGCCGCGGGCTTTTGTGTCGAGTATGGTATTGCGGAGGCGGCTCGCCACCCTGCGCTCACAACGACCCCGCTACGGCCGGTGCGCCATCGCAAGCGAGCCAATTCGAGGGACGCTCCGGGGCCCTTAGCCCGGAGGACGTTAGTGCGGAGGCGGGGAGGCAATGATCCGAACCTTGCTAAGCCGGCGGGCCGCCTTGCCAAGCGTTTGCAGCAAGGCCGGCTTTACGGGGACAGGCGGGGATCCTTCGCCACGCCTCGACGGACCCCGCGGCGACAACCCTGGAGTGTACCTGGCAGCCCTCGGAGTTGGCGCCAGCCGAACGGGCGTTCTGCTTCGAGAAACGTACCGGCCTGGCCTTCGCAGGAGGAGCGAGGGTTGCAGTACTGGCGGGAACAGCATCGACGCCCGATGAACCGCCGCCGACTGGCAACGAGAAGTACTCGTTGTCGGCGCCGCGCGCCGTTAACGCGTGGGTAGTACGGCCGTGGCCGCAGCCTGCGGCGAGCGGGTATTACGTCGATGCGGCCACTCGGCGACGGGGCTGGAGTTCACGTTCCCGAACCCACCACCTGTGTCAAGGCCGCGCCGCCCGTCGACATGACGGACCCCGCGGCCCCACGAGCGCCGCGCGCGAAGCCCGTGGACCAGCGCCTTGCTGCCCTACGCCTCACGGCCTGGGACGCATCGGGACTCGACGGCCGGCCCTGGAGCGACAGGACTTGCGCGGCGCGCACGGCAAGACGCGGAACTGCTCGCCACTATTCACCGAGGCTGCACTACCTGTTTCCACGCCGACAAGGGACGCGAGGCATCTGCGGCTGTTCGGGGCTGGCGGCACGCGTTCTGGTCATGCTTCTCTCCAAGCTGGAAGAAGAGCCGGCCGTCGTGGACGCTGGACAGCCAGCCCGGCCCGCCATTGGCCCCTTCACTGGGGACGAGGCGGCGGCTGTCTGCCGCCGAAGCTATGCGCGCGTGCAGACGTTCCCACGGTTGGCCTACGAGGTTGCGAGCCCGCGCTGCCCTGGCAACAAACGCAGTCCAGGCCCATCGCCAAGTCGGCAACGCTGGTGCCGTTCGCCGGCGTCTGGGTCGAGCTGCTCCGGGCACTGGGAGATCCGGCCGCTGACAGGATTCTTCTTGTGTGCAGCGCGTGCTCGAGCCAACTCGCTAGTATGAAATGACGTCGCCGCTTGTGTGACTGACTGCCCCGCAGCGTGTCTGCCGACCCAATCCCGCGACCCCGAGGACGGCGCCCGACGCGGGCCAGGCCGTGCCATCCCTTAAAGGTTTCGGACGATCGCACTGCGCAGGAGATCAGGGGTCTTACGCCCGCACGGCGGACGGGCTCCGGCCCGTCGGCCCGGCGCGAAAGGGCGTCGCGCCATAGCACGCCGCGACGACGACGTGTCGGTCCTGGCGGGCGCGAATTACGTGCCCCAGCTCTATCCGGTGAGGCCGAGCGGTTGGCCGTGGGTCGACGTTTTGTGGCATGGGAACGGGAACCGCGAGGCTGGGGCGCGCGTCTTGGCCTTGCTCTTCCACCGAGGGCGGGTTGGCGCCCCTCTAAACATCGGGCAGAGACGCCGATCTGGCCACCGCACGGCCTGCTCGTCTATCCGTTTCAGGACGACGAGCGCGAGACGCGCACCGACCGCTGGCGAGCGCCCGCACGCAGACCGCTCGGAAGACCCGGTTTGCGCCGAGCGCGGGACATCTCAACCAATCGCCCAGACGTTGCAGGCGTCCGTCCACGCTTTCGTCTGGCGGTCGGATCCCGAGGCGCGCTTCGTTGGATCGGCTGGACCGCTCCATCTCGCACGACCTGCCATGGCGATCTCGATCTTTACTACACGACCGGACACGTGGCGCTGGCGAGCGACAATGGCTGGGCCATGTGGGAGCGGAAGAGCACGGCGGGAACGCCGGCCTAGCTGGGATGGGCATGGAGACGGCTGTTGGGCTTTCGGCCGCACCGGCTACCTCGGACTACGCGCGCTTCGAGGCCAGGGCGTCGTCCTAGGAGGCTGGATCCCGCCCTTGCGCCTGCGCCTCCCGAGAGGTTCGGCAGGCCGGGACGGCGCGGGCCCACCAGCCTTGGAGACGATTCAGTGTCGATGCCGGCACGATCCTCGATATCATCCAGGCCAAACTATCCGGTTGAGCGTTCGCCGTACGCGGTGGGCGTGGCCACGAAGCACCACACTCGGACGGGCGTTGGGGGACGATTGCCGACGCCGTGGGCCGAGCGGCATGCCCTCGACGCCGACGGGCAGCCCGACTACGAGGTTGTCCTTGTCGACGGGCGCCGGCGTCATTTTTCGAGTGCAAACGGCTCTGGGGGACCCGACGGCCAACGGCGGACCCACAAGGGTCGAGAGTTTGCAGAAGACGCGACTCCGGGTCGGGCCGCAAGTACACGTTCGACCAGTTCGACGTGGTGGCCGCGTTGCCTGTTCTCCGCACGGGGCCATTGGGGAGAAGTAGTGCGCTCCGCTGGACACCGGGACTCAGGCCTGGAGCAGGAGCCCCACGGCGCCCTGGCGCGCGCTCCACCGGGTGGACGGATCTTGGACTCGGAGTCTGCGCGAAGCTGGTGGGGGGCGGGGAGGGATGATGCTAGGTTCGATCTTCAGTTCAAGCTGTCACTGGCACGGAGCAACGTTCGAAGGGGCGGCGCAAAGCCCAGATTTTCGAAACACCGCCGCATCCCCCTTCCCGATTCAAGCACGATCGCGGAGAGTGATGAAGTAGGGAGAGAAGGATTGAGTAGCGGCACCTAACAAGCGCTTGCAAGCGGACGCGGCTCCGCGCGCCGCATGAACCACGAGCCGTTAGGCGCGCGCTTGACCTTGACTTTGGATCATCGTTTGCCGTCATCCTCTCACGCTCAGCACGTGAAGCGCTTTCTGCCGCGAGGGATCAGCACCTCTTTTTCATTGCGGAGAACTCGCTCGGCCTTGAGATGTCGCGGCCGCGTGGCAGGGGCAACTCCACAACACGCGCTCTGCTCCTTCGATCTTTCAGGCCAGCACGGCAAAGCCCGCGGCCGTTTGTGCAGCTGAACTGGGGCTTTGGAACGTTCTTGCTTTGAAAGACCGGCACTATTGATTCCGACCGCCGCGGCGTTTTGGCATTGAAATGCCCCGGTTTAGATGGGAGGCCCATCCGAACTTTCAGGCAATTACGACTGCGAGCAAGTTCGTGATCATCACGGGCCGATCGCTTGTGTCATGGATTTAGGGCAGAGATCGCTCCAGCCGGCAGTTGAAGCCGGTGGCCATGTACTCGATGACCGATTCCGGTTAGCCGAGGCGGTTTACTCCTGCCAATGCTTCCAAACGTGAGCAGGGGTTGGATCCCGTTGGCTTCTCCAGGGACCTTCTGGCTGGCCTCGCGGTTGATAGACTCCTCGCCAGCCCACGCCTTTCTGGGTTCGCTTAGGACCGCCAGAATGTTCTCCACGCCTCTGGCCAGATCCTTTCGCGTCCTGGCGCCAATCTTTATTCGCGGAGCATCGGGTAGGGCCCGGCCCGCGTTGTTCACGTGGCAGGTTGTAGACGGCACTGAATCACCCGCCACCGCATTGGACGCCAGCCCGGCACGGCCCTGACCGCTTTGCGGCCTCTTGGTCACCTTCGGCCGCAGCCTCGCGCTCTTTGCTGCTTGCGCAGCTGGGCGGGGTGACCTTGATGGACTTGGCGCCACATTGAGTGGTCGCCGGTCGCTGCCCAGGCCTCAACTGCGAACCCTTGTAAATCAGGGCGGGCCTTGACGGCCTGCGATTGCGCTGCTGGAGGCCGTCTGCTTTGGCGGCCATTCAGAAGCCCCCTGGTTTCAACCAAGGAGCACCACCGGGGGCCGGCGGGGCGTCAGGCCGGTTGGGCCTGAAGCTGGGGCCTCCCGATCCCGGCCAAACTTGTCTCTGGGCTTTTGGCCGGCGCTGCCGGGATCGGGCACATTCAGGATCGGCATCCGTCACGAAGACGCGCTCGAGCACCGGGCCCGGCTGGTAGGGCCAGATCGTTGGGGGATTCCAGAGCTTTCTCCTTTCCATTCCTCAACGGGCCCCCAGGCACACCAGCCGCCCGGTCGTCCGTCTCGCTTGCCGTAGTAGTCCGCATTTACGAAGCCTCGCCTTTCCCATCTTCCCGTTTTCTATGTGGAGTGTGTCAGTGTCTCGACACACCGGCACAGTTATGGGATCGTCAGTCTGGCTTCCTGCTCGCAGCCGCCGAGCGTTGCCTGTCTCAGAACGGGCCTTTGCTGGCCAGGATCAACCGCACCAGCTGGCCGGCCGCGGCCAAAGAAGCCTGAGGCGCTGCCGGCGCGATTCTCTCAGCCGTAAACACCCTTGGCCGCCACTACCTGCTGGACTTCCGCTCCAACGGGTGCTGGAGGCGAAACCTTGGACTAGAGAGCTGGGCCCGCAGCGCCGATCTATTCGCACTATTTGAGGTTTTCTGGCCGGAGGGGTGAGTGTCCTGCTTTGCCATGCACTCCAAAAGGTCGAAATATAGACGTTACCGCGTTATATTTCAGCGATGATCGAATCGTTCCGCTGTGCGTGACACCAAAGCCCCTGGCTGAACGGTGTTCGAGTTCGGCGTTCATCGCCTTTTGAAGAAGGGGGTCGCCCGACGAACAGCTGCCTGCGCTCAGCACGCGGACACCTTGAGGATCTGCGCATCCCACCAGAACCGTCCTCGAACTCCTTTCTGGGAGTGCGATATGGTCAGCACAGCATCCGCCATCAACGATCAGATACGCCTGTGCTTCACTGAGTCGCGCCGGCCCAAGAAGCCGTTGAGATTCGTCGATTACCACTGAACAGTTCGCCCGGAGAAGCGCATGCCCCCCAAAACCCCCCCTTTTTTTTTTTTCCCCCCCCCGCCAAAAAATTTTCCCACCCCCTTTTTTTTTTTGTTTTTTTTTTATTTATTTTTTTTTTCCCCCCGGACGTTGAGCTCCTGCGCGAGGAGTTTCTCGATGTCATGGGCATGGGACCGCTTACGGTTGGCCGAAGGAGATGACGTGCTCCCAAACCCGGATTCAGCTCAATCCTCAAGGGCACCCCGAGCTATTCACAGCTGCACCGACCTGCGCCATGTGCCGGTTTCTTGGGTGAGTGGAGGGCTATGGCTACGGGCACAGGTCGTGCCACGACCTCGAATGCAGCGCCCTGGCCATTGCGCCGCAGTTGGCAACAGATCCCGCACCACTGGCAGTAGCAGGCAATCGCCCAGCTGAACGGGTGGCCCTGCTGGCCTACTTTAGATTGAACCGGCAGAATGTAAAAGCCCAAAGGCCGAAAAGCAAGGCCGCTCAGGCTGGATTGAGCAAAGTATGAGTACCCGCGCTACGGCTAATCCGCAATTGATGTAAATCTGCATTGCGCCAATCTGGCCGTATGAGTTTGTGACAAGGCGAAACAGGCGGCAGCCTGGCGCCTGGTTCAGCAAGGTCGTCACCATCGCGGGCCTAAAGGGGGCACGGCCAAACGTTCCACGGCCGTCAACCTGGCCGCGTTCTGAGAGTGCAAGCAGGGAATTTCCACCCTTCTGATGACCGCGGACCCCAACGGCAGCGCCAGTAAGTGGCATCAGCGCAGTGAAGCGGCTGGGCCGTTGACGGCCGATCCAGGCAGCACCGAATGGCGATTGGCTTCAGCAGCATGGGAGGTGTGGTCATTGGACACGGCCGGCGGTTCCCGCGAGAACAGCGCCCTATTGCAGAGGGATCAGCCTTGTGGCTGGCCCTTGCCCGCCTTTGCGGCCAGTTCGATCGAGCAGGTGATCGACTGGGGGAGCTGTTTGCAAACAGGCCCAAGCCGCTATGTCGTGGTGCTGACGATGGTGAATCAGCGCCGAGCACAGGGATGCGAGCAAGGGCCCGCGAGCTACTAGAGCGCCTGGGAGATACCGGTACTGAGCACCCAAATCAGCCTGCTGTCTGGCCTGGGGCTAAGCACGATGGCTGCCGGCGTAACTGTCAAGGATCGCCCGGCAGCCGGATTACTGTCGCCCCGATCCTGGCGGCCAGCCGGGCTTGGAAGCAGGTGGCGCGCTAGCGGCAGAGAATCGAGGAGAGTTGACCTGATGGATTCGAGAAGTGATCGCTCAGCGGAGAGGGGAAGGCCAAGGCAGTGAGCGCTGAGAGGGGCGATCCCATTCCCAGACTCTCAGGTTGGCAACCGGCGCAAGCCAAACGCCACCAGCAACCGAACAGGGTGAAGGCTGCAACCTTCTCAACGTCAAGGCGGAGACGAAAGCCCGGACTAGACGGTTGCTAGATGGAGCGCAAGCTGGCCGGCGCCGACTGGTGCAGCGGATCAGCCAGTCCCCCTCTCCCCCCCTAGGCAGGTGGAGGAAAGCCTGGCAGAATGCGCTGGCCAGATGAGCCGCAACCAAGCTGAATTGGCGCCAAAACGATCTACCGCACAATTGGCATTTTCGCCAAATTCGCCTTTGGCGAAAATCTGCATTGCGTACACTGCTCTCTTGGCAGTGGGACCACGGAGCTGGACACTTGCAGCGCAAGGGTTTAGTCATGCCAATGGCCAACATATCTGCCGACTTGGCCAAAAAAAACGGCTTGGACAGGGCCGCGGGCAGGCAAGGCCACCGCAGTGGTTAGGGCTTGAGCCTTGATCGAGGTGATCCATCAACGGGCTCAACCGGGAAGGACATCCCATCTTAAGGAAACAGCCGTCATGCCGTCAGCCGCTGGTGATTCGAAGACCACGCCGCCCCGGACTGGAGGCCAAGCCCCACAAGCAGTTCGCCTCCCTTGAGGGCCTTGGAGCGTTTGCAACGGCAGGCCGATCGCCTGAAAATGCAGCGTTCTGCCTGGCCCGGTGCCTAGCGCTCAGGGGGCTGGCGGAATGGAGCAGGCCATCTCAGCTGGAAACCCGTTGCGCATGACGTGTCTAAGCCACTATTCCAGGAGGCTTGCGGCGTTTCTTTCCATGTAATCGCCCAGATCCATTGCAACCACTGGGCTTGCTCACCTCTCACCGGACCCGCCGTGGGCGCCCGCGCCGATATTCCACCTGCCGGAGCACTGTTTTGAAGACCAAACGACCTGGGCTGAGCTCTTGCCAAACGCCTAACCCTGGTGGATGTTCGAGACCCTTGGATGAACCCGGGCAGAGAGCCGTCGCCTTGCCGATGCGCACCGCGGCTGAGCGCTGCACTGGGGGGCGGGCGCAGGTGTTTATTGGCGGCGAAAAGGCCGGGCGGGCCCTGCTGCTGATCTGCCCGAGCTGTCGCACAAACGCGGTGTGTTGCATCGCCCGACGGGCAGGCCCTGGGGCTGCTGGAGCTGCACGCCGCTCAGCCCGGGCCTCCCATCGCCGCTCGGCGCTCGATCGGGGAAGCCCAAGCCGCTTGAGTTGGCGGGGTGCCCAGATGCGGCCCAGCACAGAACTTGCCGCCCAGTGCTGGGGCCTCGCCCACTGGCCCGAAGCAGTTGCTCTGGCGGGAACGTGAGGATGTGTTGCTCTTGGCCCGCGCCCTGGGGCACCCCGGCCAGCGCCGCTCGCGGCGAAGCTCGGGCCACGCCGGGCTGGACAATCCTCGAACTGACTGTCGGTTGGTCGTTGCCGTGGAATGCAGCCCGCATTGCCAGCTGGTCGGCCAGCGGCTCGCGTTTCCGCCTCTTTTTGAGCGGTGGCAAGATCGCGGCGGCTGTGAATCAATTTGTGGGCGAGTATGCGCTGGTGCACGGGCTGGGCGTGTGCGCCCGTCGGCCGAACGGATCCCGCAGCCAAACGCCGAAAGCAAGAAGGGGGAACTGCGGGAACAGACCCTGCGCGTTAATTCTTAGAGTGTGATCAACAGCCGCTGCGCCCCATGACGCCCTCCCTTCGATCCACCTACGACAACGGGCTGCTCCATTCGGATCCGCGCTTCTGCGGACGAAAAACCGTTGATTCGTTCCACGCGATTGCTGCCAAGCCCACGGCATGGACGTTGAGCGAAGCCCTCCGCGCTGGCATTCCAGGCAACTACGAGTGGAACGCAATCCTATGGCCAGCCCTAATCTGTTGGTAGGGCGTACTTACTGAGAGATGCACAGCAGGCTTTACAACCGGCTTCGGCCACCAATTCCCGCTGGCGACCAGCAGAGACGAACGCCGGCACTGCGCAGGCGCCGTGAGGCGTGGGCGCGGCATCAGCCAGAGCGATTCTGTCGCTCTGGACTTCGTAAAGTGCGGCTCGGCAGTCTCTATGCGACCCAACTGGACCAAAAAGAAAAGGGCCCGAAGGCCCCCCTCTCAACTATTCCTCACCAGCGTCTGCGCGTTCTTTGTTGGATTTACTAGGACCGCAGGTAGTGGGACATCAAAGGAGATTTCCCCCTTGATTTTACCTGCTTTCACCGGCGTCTGGCACCCGAGTGAAACACCCAATCCCTAAATCGAGGATGGAATTGGATCGCCAAATAATAGTGCAAGTCAGTGCGCTGCTCGCCCAATAAAGGGCGAGCCGGCGATCAGCCGAACCACCAATAGGGCCGCAAGCCTGAGCTGAAGGCGCATGCAGGCAAAACTCGGGTTGAGGGCCGCTGGATGCCACCTGGAGGCCTTATGCTTGCGATTGCCAGTTGCACGCCCGCCTGGAGGCCTGATGAGCCGGCCCTGGGGGCCACCGCTGGCGCCGCTGGCGGGCTGTGGACGTCACGCGTCGCCACGTTTCCGGTTCCGGATTCATCCGGATTGGGGGTGATCTGTGAAGGCCCGATCACCCGGCCCAGTTGCCCACCTGCTTGGCGGACCGAGCTGCAACGGGCCTCGCCATTCGCCAGGACCGTTGCATGCCCTTCAACGTTTGCCCATCTTCGGCCCGGCACCCCCGCACATTGGGAGAGCGCACGGGCCGCAGCTGGTGGCCCATGCCCGGACTGAGATCCAGACCGGCAGCATCGCCGGCAACGGTCACCCCCAGGGCAGCCCGAGCTTCCTGCCGATGCGCCTGCATCCGCCTTCGATCAGCGTGACCGACACCTGCAGGCCGAGGCTGGCGCAGGCCTCTCGGCCGAGCTGGGCGATCTGCCCGCTTCGATCAATGGAAAACCAGCGCAGCAACGGCGGGCAGCGACGGCCGGGCCCGCTCGCATTCAAGTACGAAAGCCCCCCGCGGCCTTCCCCGATGGCGCGCGCGGCTTGCTGCTGCCCCAGGTGCCGAGCGCTTGCTGGCAGGTTGATCTGTGACGCCCAGCGGCACTGCGCCCTGCCTGCCATGCCGGCCACCTTCGCCGCCGGGTTCTGGCCTGGGCCCTGCCAGCCCCAGACCGCGCTGTTGATCTGCGAGGGAGTGCGAAAAAAGCCCTCGCCGCACGTTCAGCAGGCCATGCGCCCTCGCCCTGCCTGGGGTGGTTCAGATGGGGCCGACCGGGTGGGTGCCGATAGGCAGGAACGGCTGCTGATCGAGGCCCTGCTGCTGCTGGCCCTGGCCGCCGCTGGCTGATCGCCTTTGACGCAGAAGCCAAAGCCATCCAACCGCGGCAGGTCGGCGCTGCTGCTGGTGCTGGGCCCGTGCCCTCCGGGCTTTGCTGGTGGCCGGCGTTCAGATCGCCCGCCTGCCGCCTTGCTGAGCGGCGTCCGACAACCAAACCGGCCTCGATGGACCTGCTGGCGCGCTGGCCCGAGCTCGATCCGTGCCTCTGGCCGATACGGCCCCCGCCCGGTGCTTGCCACAGCTGCGGGCGGCCGATCGCATCGCCCGGCTGTGTCATGGCAGATGGCCCAGCTGCCGTCCCCCTCTCCTGAGCTTGAGGCGACCGCCTGGTTGATTCCTCAAGGCGCGATGGGTGCGGCAAAACCGAGGCCGTCGCCCAGGCCTTTGGCCACCCTCGCCGCCGATGGGCGTGCCGCATCCTCTCATGCCTCGCATCGCAAAGGCCCTGGGCCAGGCGCCGCGGGAGCGCGGTGGGGGTGCCCTGGTGCCTGCGCCTGGCTCACGATGAACGCCCAAGAGTTGGGCTGGCTGCCTCGATTCCTGGTGCTCCTGACTCCGCCCTCCGAGTCCGCGGCATGGCTCGGACCAGGTGGGGTTGCTGATGCTTCGATGAATGGATTGCAGCA
>Ga0163217_1110098_pt1 | contig 12607 bp, 12 predicted proteins | sample SynspAceP_FD_185933 | JGI IMG/M metagenome (GOLD analysis project Ga0163217, IMG submission 185933) | Saline lake microbial communities from Ace Lake in Antarctica - Synechococcus sp. Ace-P (PacBio error correction) | ecosystem: Environmental > Aquatic > Non-marine Saline and Alkaline > Saline ... | reverse complement strand
TGAAAACACTACAACGCATGGGAGGCATTGATCAGCCCTATGGTGGGTCACAAGACCTTCGGAGCTGTGCTACCTGAAATCCCGGACAAGCACGGCCCACTCTCAAATTCATCAGCCCAGCGGCTTGGCAGGCACCCTGAGAATTCAAAGCTATTGCAAGCTGGCACATCACGTAGCTTAGAGCATGCAGCCGCCCGCTCCTGAGCCTTTCACAGCGTCTTCTGGCGGCACATCCGAACGCACCGCTGAAGCGCCTTCATTGATCCAGGCGCATTCAGCCAAAGTTAGGAGCCTTTAGTCGTTGAGCAAGATTGCAGCCTTTTCACGCCTTCGAATATTTCTTTTATCGTTCGATCGAAGCAGTCCCAAACATAGTCAAAGAAGACCCCTTCTCCGTCCAAGGCGCATCGATCAGATAGCCGCGGCAGGACCGTCGAGATGATTGATGGCAACCGCTGAGGTCGCAGTTCTGAACATCCATTCAATGTCGCCCATATTTCTAACATCGCCGAACACGTGAGATTGGTGCGCGGCGCTTTGCTGCCGGATGGCATCGGCCTGTTCGAGCGAGGTGCGCCAGAAGACAGCTCCGACCAGAGAGTTTTCGTTATGCGCCTGAACCGGCTCATGTTTAGCGCGCCATGGGTTCGAAAAAAAAACGGGGTATGTGCGCCAAGACCTTAGCACCGCAAATTAAACGCGCGCGGGCCGGCTTTTGATCGACAAGCGGATAATGGTTTGGTGTTCGGCGGCTGGCTGTTCGCTGGCATGCCGGGGCGTGGATCACATCCCGGGCGCTCTCCAGATCCACACAAGCTTCTTAAAGTATGGCGCCTCGCTCGCAGTGTAGAGGGCGCAGCTCAGAGCGCATAAAGACGGCAAAGCAGCCGAAGGCTGCTATTCAGAACCTTTCCGACAATTCGCCAGGCTCTGGAAAGCTTGTTCGACCTGCCCAGCAGAACGTCAGGACCATACTGCGTCGTTACGCTCACTTCGTTCGATCGTTTCCAGACTACATGGCAACACCTCAACGCCGGAGGACTCAGTTTCAACGGGCAGAAAGTCACGGCCTTTCGCATTGTTGTCATGAGTTTTGCGAGGCGTTGCGCCCCGCGCACCATCTCCTATAAACAAGCTCCGTGTGCCGTCAGTCAGCACACTTAGCGCCACCAGCGACCGAGATAGCTTTCAGGTTCCTGATTTATCGCACTGGCCGCGAGGAAAGGTATCGGCAAACCTTGCATTGGGGTGCCCTCCCCTTGCCCATGCTCAGCTACAAGATCACCCCCGAAAAAGCCGGGATCAGAGAGCGACCACTGCGAGCTGACCGGAAAGACCGTGTGTCCGCAGCTGACATTGATGTGAGAGATCTCCTCAAGGTCAAGCCCTGATGACCGGATCGCATATCACGTTCACGACGGTGAAGCTTGACCTCGCACGGCAATCTGCAAAAAAGCGTTAGCGCAGGTTGGTTTTTAACCACGTTCGTATATGGCGGACCGGACGCTAAACTGGAGAAAGCCGATTTGGCGTGCCAGCCTTGCCTCTGCTCGACCTATCGCATCACACCGGGGCAGCATTTTGCGGTCATGCTTCAAGAACCCAACCCCTTCAACTTGCGCGCCGCGTTGAGTGCAATCGGACTTGGTTAGGCCGGAGCTTGAGGGCAAAGTGCGACCCTGTCTGAATCGAGCTGGCGCTCGATTTCTTTCCGCGGACACTTCGGCGATCCAATCTGATGCCTGTGCGCTCGGAGAAAGATCGTGGGCCTTCCTACAGCGACAACTATGGGTCAGCCGGAGGAGAGTTTTGCAGTTTGATACGCTCGGACAAACCCGGCAGGCAGATCCGCGACAGGTCTTTCATGCGGTTAGCGCAGACGACACGCTATTCTTTTTGGCGATTGGAAGTGACCGGGTTCATTCTGACGTTGCAGTCTTAGTGAGCCAGCGTGAGGGAGCGATTAATGGAAGCCAAACCCGGAAACCAAACTCTACCTCAATTCTGGCATCTCCGAGGGCTGCTATGAACGGGGCCGAAACAGGACGAACATCCAGCACCAAGATCGCTGACCGGAGAACGCAATAGGCCAACTATATAGATCTGGGACAATTGAACCGTAGGGGCAAGGGTTTAGAGCTGACCCTCAACCTCACGGAAACCTTATACGCAATGGGTTAAAAAACCGTCGGACCGACCTCGGCGCACATCTCGTTCAGATCGCTGAGCCGGAGAATGATTTGCGTTTCGTCCTTCCAACCTGTTCGGCCAACGTTTTCGGCCATTGAGGTTGGCATCAGGCACATGAAGACACGAGGCATCTATGGGGTGGAGATGAACCAGCGGGCAACGGAGTTTGAGGCTAGAATGCAGACGCGGCCCAAAGACCGCGCAGCACGGACCCGAGGCGGGTTCGGTCTGGTGGATTGGCCAGCTATTAATTGAAGGTCGTAGGGGCGGCCCTCGACAGATTTGAGCGCAAGATGGGCGCAATTCTAGCGATGGGACGTACAGGGCACTTGTGGAGGAGGACATGTGCATAAAATATGCGCGGTCGATTTGCCGGCGAGCTTTCCTTTTAGAGGTGTTGATCTGCAATTGAAGGTGGCGTCTAAGGTTTGTGATGGTATAGAGAGGTTCCTCAGTTATTAGGGCCATCAAACGTCCTCTCAGCTGGGTAAAGCAGCATGCCTTCTACAAGATCAAGCTGGGTTGGGGCTGAGGAACTGTATAAAGCCCACCCTAGCATTTGTCCGGCCGCATCCCGCATCGGAGTTAGGAATAGACGTCGAAAAATCGAGGTTTGATGGTCAATTTGCGGTTTGTGGGAGGTGGGAATTGCGTCCGGGGGGGACTGGTGGCGACTAGAGCCATTCCCCATGAGTCTGTCTGAGGCTTCTAGGACTTCGCTTGTATTTCACTTGCCACCCACCCGAGCGTCCCTGGGAGTCGAAGCCATTTCCGTCCGGTCAGGTCAGCGCGAAGCTCATGGCGTCGAACTATGGCACCCATGCTTGACCACAGGATCCATTCTGGGAGGTCACCATTTATGCAACCCTCGGAGTGTGAGGGGCCATTCTGCTTCATAGACGGCAAACCCTTCCGATCCGGCAAATTTCCCTTGCGGCGGCGTGAGGTCGGTTCTGCAACAGGAGCACAGTCAAGACGACAAATTGCGAAGTCATCACGCAGTTTTCAAGCGCCATGCGATTAGCCCGTAACTTGGTGCACCGTTCAATGGGGGCGCTTCCAGCCCGCTTTTAGCTCGATATTCAGCCAGTCTTCCGTCTGTCTGTCGCGCGGGCCAAAATGTCGATCCTGCGTGACGTAAACCCGCAATCTACCGGAAGCTCTTCTGGATTGACGTCAGAGCTTATTGCTAAGGTGTTTGCTACAGTTCGTTAGAATCTGTCGCTTAAAAGGACATACTCTGTCGTGAACCTTCCCCGTTTGTGCGTGGTGCATGAGCGCCAGGATTGAGTTGATCGTATCCGCTCAAGGCCATTATCGTCCGGATCACGTTTTTTCCCGACGCTTACACCATGTGCCCTGATACTTTATCGGCGCTCAAAAGCTGAGCGAATTGCCTTAGTCAACAAACTGGGTATGATAACTTCCCATGAAAACAAAGGCACCATAGTTCTCTCCGCTTTGGGTTGGTAGGTATCGATGGCCATGACCACTGCCTTTGTCGGGGTTTGGTGAGAAAGCCAGATAGACCACTCCGCGTGGGTTGGCCCAGCGAGCTTTCCGCCGTGGATGATTTGTCGCGGTTTCATGCGGCCCAAGACCGCCGCAATAGCAGCCAGAATTAGTTCCTCGGTAGCGGCAGACAGCTCCCAATTGCAGGCAACATATCCTTGCCACCCTACTGAACTAACAACCCTGTTCTAATTCGCGCGAATCTCTTGCACCCATTTACGGCTTCGTATTCTGCCCCCCCTCCTATTCTAATCTAGGGTCCATTTTAGTAAGGGACTTGATCAGAAAGATGGCAGATTCCGCCAATTTGGATTGAAGCCCATTCTGACACCATGAAACACCCGTGCTGAGAGGGGCGGAAACCGGTCGTTCGCTGCATTGAACTTCAGTGTCAGCTAAGATGAGGATTGGATTTCATCTAAGAGACTCATTGAGTAGTGGCGAGCAGAGCAAAAAATCTATCTATATATTACCTCCATCCAGTCCTTTTTTCATTATTTCCACTAAATTCCACAATTTCAGCAGGTGGATTCATTATAACCAAATTCATTCACGCTCTGGGGGACCTATCGATTGGGGCCAAAATTTCTTTAAGAGATCGTTATTTTTCTTATAGTTTCATTCTATCTTGACCAAACGTTTCGATCAATATATTTTTCAGCTTATTTTCATTTCACTGGTGACCGCGCGAACCGATCCGGCATCACTTGGTCGGGTGAGCAGCCGCGCGAGCAATTCTCATGTGGCGCCGGGTCCAGTATTTATCCATTGATCGGATGGAGATCCAAGGAGGCATTCAAGTTACTCAACTCGTTGTGTGAAGCTTCGAACAGAAATTTCATCTCTCATCTTTTGGCCGCTCTGCCGAATTTTTTTGCACGAAGAGTCCTGACAAATCGAGACGCATCATGGCATGATTTGGACAACCCGTGCCCAACCTAGTTGCGAGTCGTCCACGTCATTTATTGGCACCCTAGGACAGAGGCAATCTGTTCGGGGACATTTTTGAAGCTGCGTTCCACCTATCCCAACGCTCCAAGCATCTTTGATAAGTTGGAAGATTCGAGTGATGGCCTATTGAATGTGGGTAGCTTTCCCTGCTTCAGGGCTCATTCATACCGTTCTTTAATCGACCACAAAAATAGCGCACATAGTCTAGGGCGTTGCCTTCGTTGTTCCCGTTCAAAGCCTTTGAATTTAGCGAGGATGATGTTTCTTCTAAATCATCGCATCCATCAATTTCTTCGCAGACTGAAAGTTATCGCTCGGATTACATATTTCAAGTATATCAAACGACCTCTTGGCAGTCCTCCCCGCTCATTTCATTCACGAGGTTTTTCTCGAATATCCAGGTTCGTTAGTTGAAGTGTGAATCCTTCCTCCAGCGCAGTTCTATTTTCGAAAATTGAGCGCTTCTCAGGTTATTAGCTTTCTTCCAAGATTTTCATTTCTGATTGATGAGCGACAGTCTTTCAATTTTCGTTCAGGTTCACTAGGTATCTTTCTATTTTTCATATTGCATTCGCACTCAAGTGCTGCAGTGCCTTTCTATGTGTACTTCTTGATATTCAATACATTTTCCTTGCCACGCCAACCTTCAAAGGACCATCGCCTAAGCCATGGAAGCTCGGATCACAGACCGAGCCCGGATTGTGACGCTCAGGCAGTTCATGAGCGGGCAGCGGTCATCCCCGCTTGCGCAGAGCGCCAAGAGCCTGCAACGCGGGACTTTCGACCTTCGCTGCACTGCACCAAATGTCCGTGTCTGAAGAAACCGTTCAACAAAAGAAAGTTTTTTTGACCGGCCTATGCGGGTGTATCAAATTTTTCGCTTTCGAGCGGTGCATTCCGGCGCAACCCAACATTCCCTTGGACTCACGTATCCATGCAGGAAACCGCGGCCTGGCGGCCGGGCAAAGCCGCAGGATGATTATGGCTACAGGTTAAAGCAGGGACCGGAATTGTTCGCCGTCGCGATCATGGTCGTTGGTCGTGGAGCCGAAATCAGCTGGGCGGCATGGGCTGTGACCGTTAGGCGCCATGGACCAGAAGATCGAAACCTTCGGCCTTTGACAAAGTCGTTCAGGACATCGCCCGGTTCACCGGCGGCCGTGCGTGCCACCGCTGTGGATGTTGGCGTTCTGCACTTTGCGGGACCGCTTCATCGGGCCGTGCTTTTGGCTTTCGCATTACCACCGTCCTGACCGATGCAAAGGACCGTGACGTCAAGTCCGCAAGACGGCGCTGCGGGACATACGTCGAATCGCGATCTTCGCGTGGCGCCTGCCGCGTGGCTTACAGAACCTTCTGGGATCGGCTTGTAGGGTGCGGGACGCGACGAACACCGGGCACCTGGACGCGCGGATGATCGCTCGAGGTTCGATCGAATGAGCAGATGCAAAATCCATGACCTTTCGCCGCGCTGCCGATTGGTGGATGGCGCGATGTCGGGGCTCCAGCTCCTGAACGGTCCAGCAGTCGCCCTTCCAGCCGTTTTCTTCGAAATGGCGGCACGCCGTCCTTGTCAGATGGCTTTGGATCCTCCAGGATGGCGTGGCCCTTTTGCCTTCGCCAGTTTCGCCGCGCTGTTCATCCGCGATTGACAGTTCGGCAAGCAGGGCGCTGCGTGCTCCACCGAGCCGCAGCGATCCTGACAGGTCCGTCGTGTGGGCCCCTTCCGGTGGCCAGCACCGTGGCTCGCGACAATCCCGCATTCAGGCTTACTGCGCGATCCAGGCGGTGTGGTGACCAGACCGCTTTCAGAGTTATTCCGAGCCGTCCGAGCAGTGCGAGTTTCTTGGTCCATGTCTGTTTCCTCCCTCAGTGGCTCATCAACTTGTCCATCTCACCCGGCTTGTCATGGATTGGCAAGCTTTGTCTACATTGGTTTCCGACGCCTTCGTTTCATGCCGATCAGTTCGACTCCGCCCCCTCGCGGCGGGAACTTTCAGAATCGCCATATCCAGGCCTTTGGACGAACTTTTATGTCCCAGATCTGCGGCCGGCTCACATCGATTCACGACCTTTTGTCCGGGGGCCTCTCGGGAAATCGAATCGATTTCGATGAAATCCTCGGCCGGAACGTAGAACAGCTGCCCTTCATCACGTAGGTGCCGGGTGCGGCCATTCCCACGGGACAATGTCGAGGAGATGCGGAACAGCTGTTGCGATCTTGGCGGCAAAGAAGATGCCTGACAGCAGCACGCCCACGAGAAGCCGATGGCGAGGTTGTGGGTGTAGACGACTGTCACGACAGGTCGCCAGCATGACGACTGTGGACGACCGCGGATGACCTGCATCGCCTTGATCGGACGACCATTGAGGAAGGTGCCGATCGACACATGATCATTGATCGCACCAGCGCCGGCATCGGAATGCCGCCGGCCACCAGATCGCAAGACCCACCACAAGGATCCAGCAGCACCGACACCGCTGTAAGGACGACAGCCGCCCCGCGGCCACCGGATTTGACGTTAATGATCGACTTGCCGATCATCGCACACCTTTTGCCATGCCCTCCGATGAACCCGTCGCGGTGTGGCAATTGCCTTGCCCGATGCATTTCCTGATCGCGCTCGATCTGTATCCGTCAGGTCATCGGACAGTTCTGGGCGTCATCAGGGCTTTCAGCAAAACCACAAACCGCAACTTGCCGAGCGAAGGCAGATGATGAGGAGGGTTTCAAGATTGAGCGGGATCTTTTGGGGGGGATCAGGAACACCGGGAAAGCGTGTCTGCATCGCGCCCTGTCGCCCCGGTCGGCGCAACCGTCCCCAGCCCATGCAAAGACCAGCATCGTCCAGCACGGACAATGGTGACCACGGGAAGCACCGCTTCGTCGTTACCCGTGGCAGGCAGGTATGATGTATCGCCAGACCCGCGCCACCAGCGCATTAGCGTCAGATACGTCACTCCGGGATTGGCAAGGTTCATTCTCCGGCAGCTGCCGCCATGAAAATCAGGGATCGCCCAGCGCGTTCAGGAAGCCTGTCATGACCGATTTCGAGACATAGCGCATTTGAAGCGCCCGAGCTTCAGAAAGCCGGCTTCCGACTGGATCAGTCCTGCCAGCCCGTGGCCGCCAGCAGGTATTCCGCCCGTTTCGGTCCCGGAACGAGGGTATCATCAGCACGGCGCGTGGCGGCTGTGCGGCGGAGATCATCCGGGGTCGCCGCCGCGAAAGCGGTCAGCACGGCATCGGAGAACGAGGCATAAAAGGCCCACCTTGGATCGACGCCTGCGATGATTGGAAAAGGCGATCGCCTCGGGGATTCAGCGCCAGTGCGACGACGATGCCCGCAAAGCCAATCGCCCGGATGTTGCCAAACCATTGTTTGGCGTAGTTCAGTAAGTGTCATTAAAATTCCACGACCCTGCATTCGAGACGTCCAGCGCAGGACAGTTCGGCAATATATTCAGGGTTCATCAAATTATCTGCGGATCACGCGGCAGAAGACCACCGGCGTCTCACCGGGGTCCTTCGCTTGGATGCCCTCTTACGCAGAAAGCCTGCGAAAAGATCAAACCGGTTTGCGACGCCCAGCTTGTATAAATCGCCGAAATTTCTTTGACTTTGCCAAGGGAAGCCCGCATTTCGCTTGCAAAGCAGAAAGTATAGAAAATATGGGCTCGAAGCTGCCATACGCCGCGAGGGGCGTGAAGGGGCGAAGATGATTCTTTACTGCGTGCTAACTTCCTGCAGGATTGGGCCAGCTAAGGTTAGGTGGAGTGCCGCGGATTGTCCTGAAAACCCGCGACTGTGGACGCCGACCAACTCATTCCTGCCGCATGGTCTTCCTTTTTGTTGGTTCGGGCCCAATCTCCAAACTTGAGGTCTAATCATTTGCCCTGCGCACTGATCGAGTGGACGCGTATTAGGGCGCTCTCCGAACTAACTGAATCGCTCTTGATCCATCTCTGGCACTCCCAAGCCTGGCATATGCTGAAACTTAATATAGAGGCCGTCAGAGCGCGTCCTTGTGGGGCTCCCTCATTCCCCCCCTTGACCCGAAAGCCGATGCGGTAGGCGCCTCATATTGATCTCATCGGGCCTAACTAATTTGAACATCGAGTGATTGACCTCTCATTTTCGAACCATTTTTTTTGATTCCTAGGTAATAGTTGGACAACTTATGTTTTACATTTTTGGCCTTGTTTTGTGGCATTTCGGTTGGCGGCCTGGCCGGCAAAAAGTTGACATCTAGGTCCCAAAACTGACCTGCTAAGTTTCCCTCTTAAAGTGACATAAGTTTCCCGTCTAAAGTGGCAGATTTTAGTTTATACTCTACGCCTGAATTGCCTGATGATTTTCCTGCGTGCGACTTTCACTTCGCCGCAATGGCACAGGCGCCCAGCGGTCTCTTATTTTGAGAGTATGAGCAAAGGACACAAAACAGTTCACCTTATCGAACGAGCAGCGCATAGCGCTTGAACGCGCTTTGCCGCCGCCGGCCAAAGTTTGATGCCCTTGTTTGGAAACGTGCGCGAGCGTTCCTTCTTTCTGACGCAGGGGAGAAGACGCCGGAACGGTTTGCCGTGGATTTTGGATATCGGTCCAACGGTTCTGACCGAATTTGGCAGTTTGCTTTTGCCGGAGCGGGGTTGTCATTTTTTGGTTTTGAAAGGACTACAAGCCAGCGGACCAGGGACATTATCGTGGAGCAAGAAACGGGTTTTGGAAAGGCCCATTTCACCGAACATCGGACGGAACGTAGATGATTGTCTTGTGCCTATGTTTTTGGCCGAGTTGCTACCAGAGCTACAGTCCCTCAGGAGCCGCCCAGCTGATGCGTCCGCCTGGGGTTCGCGTGATAAGAAACACAATTGCTGCCTGCCACCAGGCCGATGAAGCCAACAGGCTGGCGTTTATTGCCCAATATGAGGGCCCCTTCATGAACGGGGTTGGCCGCAGAGAGATGGTTGTCTTTCGGACGCTGTCACCCGAACACCAGAGGCCGCCCCGCCATGGCTGGTTTCCCAAGGGACAAAAGCGGCTGAAGGGCGAACATCAGGCGCAAGCGGTCACAATCAGGGCGCGCTTGACCTTGAAGACCTTCCAAGTTCACCTTTGTGGAAGCCGAGAGATCAATGCCCAGACAACCAACAGATGCTGGCAAAGGTTGGGAGCGCAAAACAACCAAACCATGACGACCATTCCATGTCCTTTTCGGGACCAATGGCCCGCTATCATCAGCCAATACTTCAGCCCATGGCTCGACAGCCCGAACGCCGGGTGGGAAAATTTGCATATTCTTGCCCAGCAATATGCCCCGCATTTTCTTAACCCCAATCGAGCGCCTTTGGGGCGTCATGCACGAATTGGCGTCCACACACAAATCAATCACTAGCAACGCTTCAACCAGTTCACCGAGCATTTTCGATTTCTTCCGCACAACCCTGCAGCAAAAATGGGCCCGAATTCCGCGACACCGTCACCGACAACTTCCGCGGTCGTATCGCTCAAGGAATGCAAAGTGATTTGAGGGTGAACCCTCAGGCAATTTCAGGCCTTGGAGTATATGTAAACTTACTTCTATCTGTTGACAGGTGGTGGAGTTCCACTATCACTTAATGAGGGCACGACGGTGGCACCTGAGTTGTCGTTGTTCGGTGTTGAGAACACGTTTGAAGGCCAAACACGTTTTTTTTTGTCCGCGGATAAATTGAAAATCTCAGTTCCGCCGCGCCCAGTCGGTAGCCTTGCGGAAAGAGCTAACATCTTGAAAACACACTGCGCAGGGCTTGGACGCGAGCGAGCGTCGGGTTGCTGGATCCGTGTCCCTCATGAGTGATCAGCCCGTAAGAAATCCGACCCGATGCTCGCTCGTTCTCCGTCAGGTCTTCAAACTCAAGGAAGGAGATAGAAAGGTTGGCGTCGGTCATTTGCCAAAGATTCCCCCGGATGCCAGCCTTGCACGCGGCTGTCCAGCGTTTGGGTCAGTTTCGCCTTTGAAGCTTCGCGTATGTCTTATCAAATTTGACTTCGTTTCCGGCTGACCGAGGGTGGCCGAACCACCCATCGATACTGGACGCGTCGTCTCGTTGCCCCGACTGAAGCATCGCCATCCGGAACAGGCCGCGCCGGATCGGTTCCAATGCGGCGCGCCAGATCTGAACTCGGTCGAGCGGTAGTTTGGGATCGTGCCGGCCTTTGATTCATGGACATTCATTGTTCGGGTTGATTTTTGAATCCTGCTTCAGGATGGCAACCTCAGCCCTGGCTTTTACGTTGGTTTGAGTTCGGCAATCCGGTGGGTGATGAATTCGGACAGGTCGGTGCGCCATAGGGCGTTTAGTTCTCGCCATCTGTTCTTCCGTTTCTTAAAAATCTCGCTAGCATCGTTTTACTGCTGATTTACTTAATTTAGAATAAGGGAAAATGTTGGGATTGCGTCCGGGATTACAGACCGTCAGAAGACATTAAACGGCCACTCGAACGCCTTTCGGCTCGGCCGCATCGCCGGCCGCTAGGGACCATCGGGACCAGTAAAGACGCTTCGGCGTCAGTTCGCCAGGTGTGCTAGGCCACTAGGGACCGTTGCCGATCTTACTGGGACCGCTCCGGTGTCGAGATCCACCGGGACCATAGGGACCACTGGGACTTGTGGTGCTCTAGCACGCTGGTCCTTGTGGTCCTATGAATTTTTGGCAACGCGTAGGAAACGTCTCCGCAGGGTTAGCGGAACGCTAAGCGTTTTCGAGACCCGCCGCGCTCACTGCATGACTTCGGGCGACCGGGGGACGCTACGGACCCATCTTTGCAGCTGCAGTGTCTCACCTTTTGTCCGTCTTTCAAGCATGTTCGCGCATTGTGCAATGCCGGGTGCTGGCTCTAAGGGGCCCCCTCGGCACGTGGATCGCGCCACGTGCCGGCCGGATATAGATCCATGGCCACCCGCCATCATGTCCGGATCTCCGCTTGAAAGCCGCACGGCACAAAAACGATCCAAATGCTCTGTCAGGGGTTTTTAATTTTTTTTTTGTCCCGATCCAGCCCGCCGCAGCGATTCCGGTTTTGCCCTTGGCAACATCGCGCTCTTGCGATCCAGTTCCAGCAAACCCTGAGATTGCCCATTCATCGCTTTCACCCTTTTTTTCCAAACCGTCAGTCCGGGGAAAAGCTGTCGCCAATTCACCTTCATTGCAGCGAGAGCTTAACCGTGCTTCAGGGGACGCGGCGAAACCTGGCTTATTTCCTGTTCCCAAGGTTCAGTGACCCTTGATTGCCCGATCCATGATATCGACCACGGGGCTTTCCTGAATTCTGTCACGCGCGGTCCAATATGTGCTATCAACTCCCGACGAAAAACCCCGACTTGGCATGCCCCATGATTGCGGAATGGAAGGCCTGAAGGCAGCTTCTTCGACAAATGCCAGGATTTTCTCCTTCTTGAAATTGCAGGGGGGACGTCGAATTGAGGCCGACAACCTCTGTTCCAATCAGCTTCAATTGGTCGATCAACCGAGACCTTCCTGAACCCGCGTGAATTTTTCACTCCCAACCGGTTTGCCAAAATGATCTTTCGAGCGTTAAATCTCGCCCCACTCGGAACAGGGTCGCGACGACCCAAGTTAATTCAACTGGCTTCCCTTGCCAGCGACGCCCCATTGGCGTTTGCTTTCCCCGGGCCAATTGGGAACAGCATGTAAGACGATGGTCACCGGCCAACAACCGAAAAGCCGATTACCAAGTTTGCAACTTCGTCAAAAGGAGCGAGAGCCCACTGCTTTTGCAAGGATGGGACGGGCCCATGTTTTTTTCTTTCAAGGTTTGGCGTTATCCGTGGTTTTCCCGTGGCCCAGGGCTTGTTGGGAACCCAAAAATTTAGGCGCACCCCCAGGACGGATGGGCGCTCAGGGCTTAAGCCCAGGCTTTTGTTGTTTTTTTTTATCCTTCTTCTCTTTT
>Ga0163217_1098084_pt1 | contig 12607 bp, 8 predicted proteins | sample SynspAceP_FD_185933 | JGI IMG/M metagenome (GOLD analysis project Ga0163217, IMG submission 185933) | Saline lake microbial communities from Ace Lake in Antarctica - Synechococcus sp. Ace-P (PacBio error correction) | ecosystem: Environmental > Aquatic > Non-marine Saline and Alkaline > Saline ... | reverse complement strand
GTCTGTTGGTTGCAACTTATATTCAATGGTTTTCAGTACTTGGATAAAGGTCCGGGTCACGACCCATTAAGCCAATTGGCAGGGGATTATGTAGTTTGCCATATGGAAAACATTTTTTCTCCAATGCCGGAATACAGCATTTTTTATCCACAAAGAACATAGGTTGAAATTAATTCGATTTGTCCAGCTTCATGTTGGTATCCTCTATGGGTAAAAGGAAAATTAAAACGGAGATGGGAATTTTTAGAAAATCTGGCATTAACCCCCGTATGGTATATGGTCTGAAGTTATTGTTTTATCCAACACAATGGTCTTACCAATGCATCCCCCATGAGGGTAAGTAAGTATTTATCTGCCTTGGATTTGGAAATTACAATATTTTCCCGGTTGTATAATAAAGGCTTCTTTGGAGTTTCCACCTGTTCCAAAGGAAATCTCAAGAATTTCGAGGATTTGTCTGGTTTGGCAAATACAAATCCATCCTCAAAAATTGTTCTGGGATTCACCAGCCAATCGCAATCCTCGTTTCCCAGCGCCAAAGAGCCGCTTTCATATTATTTCCCGCCTTTACCAATTCTGGAAAATCAGTTGGAGGGCATCCGCAAATGGGCAATTGGAAAAATGAACGCTTTTTTTTTAGCTCCACCGTCCATTACACCTCTGTAACACAACCCTATAAATACGATCCTTATTTTTGTATTTCTGGTCCATAGCTGAGTTCCATCGTTAATGAAAAGTGCACAACAGACAAGCAGCAAAATTTTTTTTTTTTTTTTTTTGGGGCCATGGCAAAGCCCCAAAACCTTTATGAAAGTGAAGAAGCTTTTCGCTGTTTAATGCTTCGCCAAAGCAATTTTAAGATTAATTTTATACATTACAGTCGATTTGTTGCCTCCCCCTAAACCCCTCCTGGAGAGGGGAATCGGTTCGGTTTTTGATTTATCTTTTCACGTTGTTTTCCAATGTAAGCGCTACCCTTGGGTGTCGGAAATAGTATTGGACTTTATTCGGTTTCTCAATGATTCTGCTGGGTTAAACCAGTGCCGTTTTAAAGGATTGTGATAGGATGGAACAATGCCGCAACCAGAAGGACACAATAGGGGGTACGCGAACATTCCAAATACTAAGGTCCAATGTTGAAGGGCCATTATTTTCCAACCATTTCTTGTGACGAATAGATGACCGGTAAGGCTATTGCCCCTGATAATAGGACTAGGCTCAGCAAACTTTTATTGGAATTTATTGACAGGCCTGTACACTGTGGCACCCATAAACTTTTTCGCAACTTATCCCTTGGTTTTTTGAATGGCCATATGCGATCCCAGAACCGGAACAGACTAAGGCGGCAATAAAAATGCCAACAATGGGAAACACCAAACAAATATGAATTCCGAATTTTCGATTCGGCCGGGTACTGCGATTATAAGTATCATCCATAAAAAAGGAGTTGTACAAAATCGTTCGGAAAACTCTTTGAAACTTGGACTTCTATTTGACCCGTTGTTTTCAGGAATATTACCACTTGCAATATTACAGTGACAAAACGAAACCCTGGTTAGCCCATAAGATTTCATAAAAAACGAATAGGGTCGTCCCGTTATGTAGTGATTGTTGATGATGGTCTTCTACCACTCCTAGTATTTCGGCTGTTCTATCGATTAGGACCATACTTGAATATCATCTGTTTGTTAATAGCCCTCCAGGGTCCGAAAAACCCTAATATTCTTGCTTTGCCGAACGATTGATCAAGACCCGATGGCCTTGATGGAACCGACCCTCTCGTTGTATACAAAAGAGGTTAGGCATCTTCCTTGACAAAATCTCTTCCTTGCCAAGAGATCAATGGGCGTAGGTTTTATAAAATCTTGATCTATAATCCACGAAAATTTGCACTGACCCCGTAACTCTATTGGTTTATTTGCGCCTGGCGTATGGTATTCCCTTGTATAATTGGTTTACCTGGTATTTTCGTCGACAAAGGCAACAACTATTGATCCTGGGTTTTGAATCAATTTCCCGCTTAAAGGATTGCTTTAACTTCCGCTGCGTGGTGGTATCAGCATATGTAGCGTGCCACCAAAAACAAGATTTTGTTCAGCATTAAAACCAAGGTCCTGGTTCTGCATGTAGGAGAATGATTATAAACAATTATTTCCCGCAATAAGCGCAATTGAAATGGCCAAATTGAGAAAAAACAACCAAAGGCCTTTTGAAAGCGTATTCCCTTTGGTTGTTCTTATGAAAAACTTCCCGAAGAACTTCATTAGGCACAAAACCTGACATACAAAGGCTGGGTAAAGACCTGCTTAAAAAACACCTTCCTATTAAAAATATACCTAACATGCTAAACCAGACTTGCCATTCACCCACATTCCAAAAGTTTAACACCTCTATTCCTACCATGAATTAAAGGAAGAATCAAGAGATTGATCAATACAAATGCTAATAAATAAAGCCAAAAATAATGATAAGCGACTCAAATAGAAATTCTGATGTTATAAACTGATTCTAAGGGAGCACCAACTACTTTTAATCCCCACTTCTTGGCGGCTCCATTAGATGTTGGCGCTACGAGAGGTTGAAAATTAATCATCGCCAGAATGATAAAAACCGGCTACGATCAATAAAAAGTAACAAAGTTACCTTCACTGTTATTGAGGAAGAGATTTCTTTTAAAAGTGTGATTTTAAATGAAGTCCTTAACGGGTTTTGCAGTGCCATTTTTTGCTTCAAATCCATGCTCGATCATTATATCCCCAAAATTTTTTTACCGAATCCCGGAAACTAGCTTCTACGGTCTTTCTGACTTGTTCCCGGCTTTAGTTTATATAATTTGTAAAATTCTGGCCATACCCAACTGTTTGCATGATCGCCATTTGGGCGAAGATTTATAGAAACAATCATACCCATAGGATAAGTGCGTATTGTCCGCCGTTCTTTAAAAACACCAGTTTACCTTTTAATTTAAAAATTTATCATTGACCTCTATTCATTCTTCAATGGGTCTTTTCAGTCCCGAAAAAAAGCGATGGGCTATTTTCCTTCGCTCAGATTACGAGGTAGGGTATTTAGTGCCACGTTGCAAGCATCGCCTTGAATAAAATTGTAAATCGAAAGATTGATAATCGCATATCAGGCCAAAATAAATTATGATTAGTCCATTGCATCAGACTTTAGTTCGGTCACAAGGTATTGGTATATGAAATAATTGCATGGGGCCAGAAATAATGCCATGGGCTATCTGCGATACGGGTAAGCTTTCAATCTTCCGGAAAATCTGATAGCATTGCGGGCCCGTCATTCGGATGATTTGTTGCTGAAGTAACCAAAACCATTATCACCCAAGTTTGTCAGTCAGCGGTAACCCTTATTATAAGGTTATCAACATCAGAATAAAAATTATTCATAGCTTTTTTCGAAAGCAAATTATTGTGTCAACAGAATAAATGCCGTTATTCCTATGGAAAGGCCTAAGACGTTGATGCCCCGTAAACAGTTTGCTTCCTTAAAAAAGAATCTGTAAGGCATTTTCAGATGAATTTTTTAACATGATCTCGTTTTAGTCCTCCCCTTAGTCCCGCTTGGGCGGGAGACCGGTTTGGTTTTTAATGTCTTTCGTATTCTTTATGATCAAGAATAATTTTCACTGCTTATTGAAAATTGTCCAAGGCAAAAAACTGTTTACTTTTCATTGATTAACTGCTCAACGTCCAAGGTACCCCTTCCGTCTTCTCCTGAAATGGGAAGGAACTGCTCTTGGCAAACATTGGCACCTCCCTAACAATCAATACCAAATTGCCAATTTTGTTTTATTATTTCCACTGGTCACTGCCTCCCAATTCATTGCTTCACTTGCTTAGTTGTTCACTGCTCTACTGTTATACTCACTGCCAACTGTTTACTGTACACTTTTCACTCTGGTTCGTAAACTTTTGCCGGATCTGTTCTGGCCGCCTTATCGTCTCAGAAAACTTACTGTATGTAAGTGCCACCCCCAATAGCAGTGATTTCCTGCCAAAAAGCAAACAGGCACCAATTAATGCTACATTGAAAAGCAAAAGCCTTGAAATCCATTCGTCAGTATAAATACCAGGCAACAGGCAACCGCAATTAAAAAGGGCTAGGGCTACCAATTTTAAAAAATCTTTTGAGAAGCAGATTGAACAACCCAAAAACACTTGCGCCAATACCTTTCTTACTTGCAATTCCTTGACCCGCTGATTAGCCGTAAAAAGCCTGCCAGACCAAAAAGAACTAAGCCAGGAAATAAAAATGGCCAAGGCTGCAAAGGTGCCGACCAACTGCTGTGTTTTTTGTTCTTCCCTTATACCCAGTTCAATGGTTTTCATCCAAAAAAATGAATAGGCAAATGCGGCCAAAGCTACTAAATTTGTGGTTGTACCTTTCCATAATGGGCAATGGCCTCCTTAGTCCTCCCAGCATGGTTATTTACATAAACCAAGATCAGGTTCTGCGGCCTGCAACGTATAATCATGGGTTGGATCGGTATTAGGAGGTAAAAATGAAAAAATTTTTGACCCAACCCCAAACAATTTGCCCACCTTTCATCACCCCCAAAAACGCAATGATTTCCCAATTAACATCTTTTCATCCCCCATGGCCTTACCGCTTCCTCATTGACAAATAATTTCAAAGTATTCGCCAAAGCAATTCAGGAGAAAAACTTCGAGCCTTCCTTAATAGGGAATGTTCAGCATTCCATAAAGTCCAAAGTCGGTGTAGTATGGTAAAACATTGTTCCCCATCATCAGGGCTCTGTCCTTCCCAAACGGGATCGGAAGGTAGTACCCAAGAATCTATTAAATACTGCTAGCAGGAAACTCAGCTCCTTAATTCTGAAAAAATTTGCCAAACTCGGCTTAAAAGGTCTTTGATTTCAAATACGTTCGTGGTCATCGGATATAACAATGTTCTCCTTATCCAAGGGCCCCAGATTTCTAATCCTGAATATTATTGAAGTTGCAGAGACCACCATGGTTCCCGTAATCATAACCATGCAGAGAAAGGAACTGAAATACGACCAAGCCCTTCTTAAAAGTTTTCCCTCTATTGCCTTTAATTGCTCGTTTCAAAGCATGTACCCACCCCTTGAACGATGAGAGTTGAAAAAAGCAGGATAAAGGCCCTTGAAACAATATGGTTGCCAATGAATAAGGGCCCAAAATGCCATAGATTTGACCATCAAAAAAGTCGATCGTTCAACTCCTTTTCAGTAAATCGCATTGAACATAGGCATGGAAAAACCGCCAACAACACTGCGAAACACTACGGGAAATGGCCCAACTAGAATGCCCGATTCCATTAAAAACTGAACCAACAACGTTTCCCCTACTTGCTCCAAGTATTTTTTTGGACCCCTACTTCTTTTGGAACGTTTAAACGCCATGCGCCGATAGTGAGGTTATAATTAAATTTAAAACAGGCAATGAGTAAGTGAAAATGGGCAATAATGCAAAGAGAATAATATCATCAATTCGACCGCCAATTACATTGGACCCGTTTTTCAAATTGTGAATATAGTATTCTGTCATTAAAGGGTTTGCAATGAAAGGGGACGCCATTTATCGCTTCCCCATGTTGTTTCAGGAAGGTGTTGCAACTTTTGGCCCAACTTAGATTAAGGTTTGCCCCTTCTTCATTGCAGGCACGAAGTTTTTTACCCAAGTTATTACCCCAGCTTTTATGGTTCATAGGCAAAAAAAATTGTCCACCGGTACAACTGCATCGGAATTTTTAAAGTGGATTGGCCTTGGAATTTTTTTGAATACCCCCGTGTAAACCAGAATAGGCTCGGAAGTTCGGGAAAGCATAAGAATCTATCGGTTTTCCCAGAACTGCCCCATCAGGAATATATGGTGGCCATCTTCTGATAAGCACGATTACTTTTTATGTCGTTCAAGCAGGTTTTGGGTTCTCCTTCTTTCAAGGGAAAAACTAAATAGTTCAAAAAATCCAGCTCGCTTCCTAATAGCTGCATTTCAATTGACTTTCCCCCATTTTAAAGAGTCCTCCTCTTGGCCCCGTTCTTCGCACCGCTGTCTTATCTCGGGTAGTTGTTTCCATCAAAGCCTCTGCGACGGATATCCGTGCCGTCCCATGTGTTGAATCGATCCAGTCATTCAGGAACCAATGTTGGTCAATTACCTGACTAATTTGATTCCCCTTCGTGTGAAATGCGTCTTTATCCAATTCGTCTGAAATCCCATAGGCAATTAATTAAAAGTACACAGAGCCCCAATGGAAAAGTCCCACAATATTTGATCAGTTGCAAAGGCCCTTCCTTTTTGCTGTAGACTGTCTAAACGCAATTTTGAATGGTTTACCAAACATGGTTCTTGTTTAATTGTCGCACCTTAGTCCCGCCTCGGCGGGAAACAGGTTCGATTTTTTGATTTAAATGCCTTTCGTATTCAATGCACATGAACTTATTCTTTGTTCTACATAATGTTCACACTTACTACAATTGTTTGACTGTTTACAGCTCCAAATTCATTTCTAATGCTTACGGTCAAAACAGTTCCACTTTTTACTCCATTCTTAAACTTTTTACTGGTGGCTCCTGCCGCTTTATAACTTCGCAGGCTTACCGTAATCAGTGCAATTCCAAGTGTAAAGATTCCGCCAGGACCAAGGTCCACCAACTGAGCTGGATTTCTATAAGCGAAATTTTCCAACCAATTATTCCATAAGGAAAAAACTTTGGGACTGGCTATCCAACAATGCCAATATTACCCATTGCACAAAGCTTTTGCTTCAAACATGACCAAAATTTCAGCTATAGAAGGCCCATTTACCTTTCGAATAGCAATTTCTTTTACCCTTCTTTGGGTGTTCATATATTCGCTATGGCAAAAAACAGACCAATGGCAGATGAGATCAAGGCTATTAATGAAAATAGCACCACATTGATCCCAATTGTTTTTCTTTTTGATTACATTACCCGCTACCTCATCGCTTAAAAAAAAGAAATATCGAAAGGTTTCTTTGATTAGTTTCCTTAAACAATCCTACCAAAAAGGCCCAAACCACTTTTTGGCTGCACCTTCGTCAAATCAAATTTAAATAAGCATCATTATATCCTCGAATAAAGCATCATTAAATTGGCTTTGGGTTACGGTGGACAAGTATTCATAATTAAAATCCTTGACAACTTCCTATTAATTCATAACCCTCTTCATCATGTCCAGTATTTGTTCACTTCGGACATAGAGATATCCTGAATGCTTCCAGATTTTTTTGCGGCTTCATTTATAAAACTACCCCTAACTCTTCTTGAACATGTCCAAGTTCCCTTCAAAAAAATCTCCCTTCCAATTAATTCCAGGGACCAGCACTTTTCCATAATTTGGAGTAACAATCAACAATTTTGGGTTCATACTCAAAATCCCCGTCTTTTCTACGCCACTCCATGAGGTATGGTTCTAATGGAGAGGCTCCTTGTGCAAACGTCTTTATTGAAGAATTTGACGCCAGTCATTTTTCAAGTGCTGAAATGTTTTCGCGTCCTCTATTTGTTGTTCTGCTTTGTATTCATACTCCTGATTTACAAAAGTCGGTGATTAATATATCGTCTTTATCAAAACCTAAGATCTTTGCCCAACATTAATTGAAGCTGAAGGGACAATTGTTAATAGAGGAAATCAACAACAAAAAGGGACAGTGCATAGGGGAAAATTTACCACCAACTTTCTACCCGCATTTGATTTCCAGTTAAGCCCTTGTTCTTTAATCCATTTATTATGGAAAAAAACCATAAGTAGCAATGGATGGGAATAATGGCCCCAAGGAATACCAGACAGACATAAAATTGCCATGACCACAGTTGTCACTGCCATAAGGGGCGGAGTGTTAATTAAGGCCCGATAAAACTATTAAAGGTGGCAATTACCCATTTGAAACACTACCGTAACAATTACAGCGGCGAGACTTAAGTACTTTGCCTGCTTCTATCATAAATTGCCCAAAAAAGATGTCCCCTTTTGGGCTCCCATGATTTCTTTTTAAGCGCGCTATTCCGTGACCTGACATTAGCGCTTGATCACTTGTAGGTTCGAAAAATTCAGTACCGAGACCAAGAGAATCACACATGATCACCCCAATTTGCATGTACATGTTTTTTTTGTCCCACAATATGGGCTAATAATATTATAGTATTTTAGGTTTTCCTTTTTCAATTGCTTCCTGGTCAAAAAGGATTAGGCCGAGAGTACTCTCTTTAAATATGAAAAGTGATTTCTTGTGCTTGAATTTTATTCTTTTCTTCAAAAGCCGTCCTGTCAATATTTTTTCCATCAATTAAAAAACGCCCCCCATTCTACTAAAAAAATGGGGAGATCGGAAGGTCTTGGTCGCAAATAAATCGAACTCTATTGGGGAACTATTGTGAGGAGGATCAATGAGAATTCCATTACTGTAAAAAAAAAATTTTTTTTTTGACACGAGTTTTCACTTGACTACCTTGCCCATAGGATCTTCTCCCCGAATATGTTTTGGCCAATTTTTCGGTCAGTACATATTGCCATGGGTTGGCTTAAAGCGGTTTTCTTTATCGCCAAATTTCAGTTTATATCAAAAACTTGAAAAAAAAGTACTGTCCGCAACTAGTCCTTCGGGAGAAAAAAATTGTCATTATAATAAAATTGCCAAGTTCCCCTTTAACATATTTACTGATTCTAACTTTATGCTCCACTTCAGATAGTCCCCATTAATTAATTGCGCAAAATGCTTTTCCATCTAATATTTGAGGAGACTTGTGGCTCGTTGCATTTACCGAAAAGCATATAGATATCTTTTTTTTCCTATTATGGAAAGCCACCATATTAAAGCTCATTGGCACATAGGTAAAAAGTATGCATGCCAAAGTGCCCGAGAAAAGGGTTGTAAGACTTCCGCCAAATATGACCTTGTTAGCCTTAAATTCCGCGATGGCAAATTTTTAGTAGTGTTTTAGCATAATTGCTTTCGTTTATCGTTGTCCGTTATTGCTTCATGTTTACTTCTTACGGCAAACTTTTTACTGAAAATGTCCACTAAAAAATTGTTTTACTGATTACTGTTCACTGCAACTGCCAATGTTTACTGTTCCACTTTTTCAACTCCGTCTCAAGCTTGTTTACCGGATTGGCCAAGCCGCTTTAATACTTTTGGTAGCTTACAGTAAGTACAGCTATGTTAGGCAATTAGCGCGCAAAGGCAAAACCACCCACAACTAATTTTCAATTCTATATGTAAAATCTCGAGCCATTTGTTCATTAGTACCAGCCAACGGGGCAAGGAAATTAATAATCCGCTTACCCCCACCATGTTAAAAAGTCGTCGAATAAGGCGATAGTAATTTGGCCAATACTTTGCACCCAAAAACTTTACGGATGCCTTATCTCTTTGGTTACGTTTTGAGCATTGAAAGCGCTAACAAACAATCCAAGGCATGCGATTAAAAAGACAGGATGGTAAAGGTTACGAAAATTTGCGTTCCTAATTGCTGTTCGGCTTCATAGGTGGTATTTAAAGGAGTCTTCCATAAAAAACGATAACGAAAGGTTGCCCTGGAGCCATTTTTTCCATATCCCTTCAACACTTTCGAGGAGTTTCGAAAATCTCCACTTCAATTTTATGGGCCATTGAACCGATTGACGTGCCTAAGTCATACTCAAAGCACCAATATCAGCCCTAATGATTTCATAATTAAACATTTTTGATAATGCACCAATAATTGTAAAAATGGTCGGAAGTACCATTGGTCAAAATTTGCGGATTAATGCGCATTCCTAAGGCTCCTTTGGGCTGCACTCCCAAAATTGGGCGACCGCCGATCGTTGATCAGCATAGCCGTAGAGTCGGAGTACCAAACTGTCTATCGAAATTCCTGCCCTCTAGAGGATTTCCATATTCAAAGTGGGAGTAATTATTCGTCAACATTCCATATCGGCATATTGATGAATTTTCCGCTGTTAGCCCCCCCCTCCTTAAAAAAGGAGTGATTACTTCGGGACAGAATGGTGTTGGTAAAAAGCTGCTCAATGTAGCACTTTTCCACTTGGCCAAGTTTTCCATTCTTCCTAAAAGCCGTGGCTTTATTGCTTCAATGTATATACATCATCAACAATTAAAACTATGATCTTTTGTGAAACCCAGATCTTACTCTGAATGAACTCCAATTGCATAAAGACCACCAAAGTACTTACAATTAAACGGAAATGCAAATGGAAATACCACAAGGGAAAACTTCGAATGCTGCCGCACCAGTATAGTTGTGCCAAGCACCTTAAGTACTTTCAACGGGCACAAAACGGGACATGAAAAAATCGGGATTAACATTCCTGAAAGGAGGCCAGTACTGTCGCCCCAAAAAGTAAGGCCTAACCAGAAAACAGGATCGGTAAATGGTTATGGAAATAGACTTGCCAGAAAGTTCATTAAAATAAAGGCGTGGGCTACTATTTGCTATTGCCCAAGGCAAACAAAAGCGAGATGAAGGAAATTAAACCTGATTCCGTCAAAAATTGGCGTATCAAGGGCAGATTTGTCCGACCCCAAGGTTTTGCGAATACCCACTTCTTTTGCTCTTTAAGGACTGTGCTTGATAGGTTCAGTAAAATTAACGCTAAGCCAATAAGATCAGAACAAAAGCCAATGAACGAAAGAATTGACATTTTGAATACTACTATTTGGGCTTAGTTCATGGTCTTTGTTAGAATTACAGTTATATCCTTTAACGCCAATATGCTATAAATTAAAGATAATTACCAGAATCGGCCCAACTGTTCTTTCGGTTGCTCCTGGCAAAAAATGGTCTGTACGTAGGGGCATTATTATGTACCTAACATTAGACTGTAAAGCTCCTGAAATCGGCAATATCGGCACCAGGTATCAGCTTAATTTAAAGCGTTGAAGAAATTATGAACTTGTCCATTCCTGTTTTGCGCATCTTCATTCCGCCATAGCCATAAAAAACGTTGTGATTTTCTAAGAAAGTGAAACGTCTGCATATTCCTCTATAAACCCCTGTTACCTATAGGTATCGGTTATTGTTCAATAATAAACGTTGGGCCTAAGCTTTTTTATATCCAAAAATGTTTTATGGCGGGCAGAATCTGGTCGAGTACTAAGGTGTGGGTTCTTTAGTGCGGTTTTTCATATCCCCTACCAACAGATCCAGGACCGAACATCTCAAAGAAGAAAGCATCCACCCAAAGGTTTGAAACTTGTTCCTTTATATTTGCTTCGTATCACTTCTTTCTTAGCAGCTATGCCCAAATCCTAAATCTAGTAGTTAGTTCCACTTGTGAAAATCGCTCTTCATGCGGCAGCATAGGTGCTGAACTTGTGCGGATCTGCTCTCCGTACCCCCGGAATTTTTTTTTACTCTGTATTTATTCTATGAATACGTCGGCATCTTGGAACATCCGTATTCAAAATTCATCTCATTCATAGATGTATAAGGAGATAAGCAATTCCCCCACCATTCGAATGGCTAGCCGAATGTATTTCAGAAAGTTAAAAAAGCGCTGCCTTTAAGGCTTCTCCAAGCAAGTTAATGTGGTTTTAAACATTGATCTCGATTTGTGCGAAACCATTTCAGCATTGATGATTGAATAAACACTCTTTTCTCCTATATACTGCCCAAGGGTTTCCAAAACCTTGTACGGTTTTTCATTGCATGTAGGTATCCGAAACCTATTGGTTTCCACTTTCCCAAGTCCTAGCCCAGACCTTACAAGAGGTCCGCAAAAAAGCGGACTACAAACTCTCTTCCTCCTTAAACCTGGAAAGGTGGTCCAAAACCTTGTAGGTTTCAATTGCCATGTAAGGTTTCCGAAAACCTATTGGTTTCACGTCTAAATTCCTAGCCCAAGGGACCTACAAGGGAGGTCCGCCAAAAAAAGGCGGACTTACAAAACACTCTTTCCCTTTATTACCTGGAAAGGTTCCAAAAACCTTTAGGTTTTCATGCCATGTAGGTTTCCGAAACCTAATTGGTTTCCACTTCTAATCCTAGCCGCAAAGAACCTACCAAGGAAGGTCCGCCAAAAAGGCGGACTACAAACACTCTTCCCTTTATTAAACCTGAAGGTTTCAAAAACCTTGTAGGTTTCATTGCGCATTGTTAAAGTTTGCGGAACCTTTATTGGTTTCACTTTCCAAAAATCCCTTAAGGCCAGACTACAAGGAAGTCCGCCCAAAAAAGGGGCGGGGGAGCTACAACCTTGCAGGTCTTTTCGTTTGCCGTTTACTTTTGGGTATTTCTTACTTCATGGGGCTCCAATTAGCCCTATTATGGCTTTCCCGTAAGCCAATCTGTCCGTCAAATAGGTTCCACCGATACCGATTTGTGGGGGGCATTTATTGCGAATCCCTAATCCGAAAAGGTGGGTAAACAATCAACTATTAGTAGTTTTGGGCCTTTCCTGAATTTAAGTTTTTCTGTTTTTCAACAAGGGTTTCAATCAACTTTTTTCGGAAATTCCCGTTTTTTGGGGGGGAATCCAAAAGGATTTCCCGTTTTAGGGGCCTTCATTTTCCGCCCCAAAAAAATTTTTTTTTTTTTCAAAAACTTATCTTCCCTTTTCCTTTTTCCCCCTTTTGT
>Ga0163217_1048277_pt1 | contig 12607 bp, 18 predicted proteins | sample SynspAceP_FD_185933 | JGI IMG/M metagenome (GOLD analysis project Ga0163217, IMG submission 185933) | Saline lake microbial communities from Ace Lake in Antarctica - Synechococcus sp. Ace-P (PacBio error correction) | ecosystem: Environmental > Aquatic > Non-marine Saline and Alkaline > Saline ... | reverse complement strand
CGTCATCACGTTGCCACAACCCGGACCGGTAATAACGTATGCGTAACCGGGCTTGCCCCGTCGCGACGGGCATAAGCGTCGCCCTGAGCCGGGCCCCTGCCGATGTCGCGCAAGACATGAGTCAGGCCACGCCTTCGATGCCGCGATCTTTCCTGGTTGTGCACGCGGGTCCCAAAGATCACCTCTTTCTACCCGCGGGTTCCTTTAGATATGAGACATCTTGGGCCCAAGGTACGGCGTTTGTGTATCGCTTCATTGATGCTCTCCAAAATTTGGAATGTTCAAATAACGTAGACCGCCATTAGTTCCAGCCGTCCGAACCAGCATCGCAGCCGTCAGGGATCCACTGGCCTATCGTTTAGCGTGCTAAATTCAGCAGGCCGAGATGATCTTGCCAGACCGGCCCCGATGTTGCCAACGCGGCCCCGCCCCCGATACCGAGTCACAAATCAGGTCCGGTCATGTCAGCGCCACGGCAAACCAGCACCCAGCGTCAGCGTGAAGAAAAAAAGAAAAGACATGACCGAAACATGACATCGCCACTTGATTAGGGCCGGCCTCATACGCGGGGTAAAAGAGCCGTGGGGGGCGAAGCGGAATCGCTGCACTGGGCGCGGATTGACGCGAACAACAATATATCGATGATCTTGATTCGAACGGCCGTCGACCCGCGCAGCCGCGATCAGGCCGGTGAAAAAGCAGCGAACGGAGAAAACGGGCCCAGGTCATATTAAGTCGACGAGCAAAAACCCGTACCGGAAAATGATGGAGTGATGTTGAACAATGCGTTCGCCAGGGATTCGCTCCCAGTGCTTGCGGAAACACGGGACTGCGATCGAGATGAAGATCAGCCCGGACAAGACAGCAATCGTCATCAGTAACCCCGCACTGCGGAAATCACGGTGGAGAGCCAGCGGGTTGCGTTCACAATTCACTTAGCGCACGAACGGTAACGCCGCGAGCACTATGAATCGACCGCCGCGTATCGCATTGCCAGCGAATGTCCCCAAAGAGCGTCAATAGTTGCGAAAATCCGGCCGTGACACGGTGTGAGCGCATGAAACCGTGGGCGTCAAGACTTCATGCCAGGTAATACGTCAGGTGGCACAGGGCAAAGTAAGCCATTAACATAGATGACCCGAAAATCTGCTGGCGATCTGACCGGCACGGCAGATTTCCAAAGGTGTCAAAGGCTTCGGATTTGGAAGATCTGCATACCGCACCGCAGCTCGGGCAGGAAACCTCGCAACAACAAGGATACCATACACCAAGGCCACTGCAAGAATTGCACGCCACAGCAGCAACCTTTGGGGGCGATCATCCATCCGGTAAATACCGTCGATCGGTGGTGGTCTGCCCCGACATGGCTCGAACACAGCATCGACGAACGTGCTTCGGTCGCGCCAGCATAAACGGCAGTGCGCGGAACAGCGGCAGCATCAACCCCGACGCTTGTGGCCGCAAAAAGGTTCTTGCTGGATGGTCAGCCCTCCGACGCCATTGGCGCAGGGCCAGGCGCGATCATTACTGCCGCCCAGCAATCGTGATCAGACCCGCCTTCTACGAAACACGGCAATGGCCGCGCCCTACGGCAATATCGACACATCGGCACGATCATCGGCAATGCAAGCACCGACACCAACAGGCGATGACGATATCCAACAGGGCCGACAAATCAACTCGGCGCAGGTTGGCGCGGTGGCGCGTCGGTTCAGGAACGCCCATCGTAACACGCAAAACGACCCGAGCAAGGAACCCTTCGGGCCGTTCAAAACAAACTGAAAGACGTTCAGACGTAGAATGTATTCGCGGAAGACCATGGTGCACGCATTTCGTCACGCTTGATTTGCCATTGCCGGACAGCTCTTCGCGTTCTGGACTGCAGGAACTCACTGACGCCTCCGGGCCCGAGTTGCGCCCATATTGACCAAGCCCGTCCAGATCGCTTGCGAAAATCGCCGGATGACGAGCGAAAGGCGCTTTGAATGTTGGACGTTGCCTTGTGCGAAAATTGTGTTGTTATAAGCCATACTTTAAACTCCGATTTTACTGGCATTTCTGCGGTTACTTGTTCTACCTCTTAATAAAGCGAAGCAGTGGGGGATGAGAACGCGTGTTTCTGCATAAGCAGCATCCCAACATGCCGCATTTCGCAGCATAGCTGCGCCCATGTTTCAGCAAGACCCGAGGGCCTCGATAAAACCGCGCATGTGAAAATCCTGGACGCACCCGCAAAGGGGGCACGTGCTCAGCCGACGTGGAAAGATGCGTGTGAACAGTTTGGTCGATGCTCTGTGCGGCAAGTTTCCCCCTGCGTGAGCATCGAAATCAGGACGTATGACTGTGCAGGCTTCTTGGAATGGTGGCCACGACGCGAAAAATCGCCACCGAGTTTCAAGCCTTGTAGCTGTTACAAAACAGCGGCGCCGGCGTCTCGACAAAATCGGACTTGGTGCATCTCGCTCGGGCAAGGCCTGTTGGATGCCGCATGTCACGCAGGCGCTGTGCGTCTCTGTCGGAACGCAACGGCGTGCTGAGGTCGATCAGGTCTTCGAACCAACAGGCAGGTTTCATCGTGCGAGGGGTTCTGACTTCAACGGAAATACGCCGCGACCGACGGGCTGAGATGGCGGCGTGGCAATGCCCCCGCGTGGCACGCGAGTTCGACAGTTCCAGGATAGAGCGCAGTCAGGAATAGACGTAATCAGGTGTGGGAGGATGTCTTGCGCGCGCCGCTGCCTCGACCAGTTCCAGCGCCGATGTTTCGTAATACTGTATCCCGAAAGACCGGACCGCAGGCTTCCGATCTACCGAAGGGAGAACCGCTTTTTGGAACGCGGCGTCATAGGCATCTCGAGGTCGCATTTTATAGTCGTCAGGCGCGCTTCCTCACTCGAAGCGAACAACCTCATCCGCCGTGCTTGTAGAAACTGCGATTAATGCGGGACATGTTGATGCCCTTTATCCGCCTCCCAGACTGGACCGATCCGGTGCGATGGTCTCGGAGTGTCAGATCGGCCGCCGTCACGTGTATGGAATCGCATTGGCAGGCGAAAATTCGAAATCCACATGCTTGGATTTTGCTGGTTTCGCACCGCGGATCAGGCTGGACGGGCGTTCTGCAAATCGGCAACTGTCGCTTTACTAATTATCGCGGACCGGCAAAATCATGGGTAGTCCGTTGAAACTGCGGATAGTCTTCGACGTTCTGCAACAATTTGGCGAAGCGTCGGATCCAGGCTTCCTTATACTCTGATCGCACTCGGCCTTGCGCGCCCAGGCCGCAACGTACAGTGCGCGACCGTCGTCATCACGGTCGTGGTGTTTATCACTGTCGCGCGATATTCATGGCAGGGCCCGTCGCAAGATATCCCCTATATAGCGGAAAACGGGGGCTTTACCATGTTCCGTCCACGACGGGTAAAAGCCCTGCTGCTCTTCAATGTGTCAATGGCCTGGTGAGATGTCGGCGATTCAGATCATCCCACGTCCTCACAAGCCGGCTGACAAGCGCACCAAAGGAAGGGGGCCCTGTTTGTGATCGAGGTTGCTTTTGGTGTCCGGCAAACGTGGTGCGCTTTGGTCGTCGCCGGATGGCGTTGCAATGGATTTTCGCATCGGCAAAGGTATTTCGAATGGGATGTCATCGAGCGCGTTAAGAAGGCAAAAACACGCCTCCTTGCCAGCCTTTGCTCTTACTTGCGAAAACGGTACCGCGACGGCGCATGAGACATAAGCCAGCGCGTGCTGCGATTAGGCTGGCGTGGGGTGGATAGGCAGCGCGCCTAGCTTCGCCGCTCAGAACGCAAGTCAGCGATCTTCCAGGCGGCGTTCGGCTTGGCCCCGCACCTCAGTCGATTGTTTTCAAGACGCCTTAAGGATGTTTGTCCAGGCGGTGAAACGGGATTCATCGCGCCACCGGTATATGCTTCATATAGGCTTCGCACGGGTGGTTGCGGATCAGCTCTTTGGCCCGCAGATTGCTCCGCCCACATACGTCCCTGCCGTCCACATGTTTTCGTGTCGAGATGCATCGCGATATCCGCGCCAACATTCCTTGGCATAGGAAAAAACCCGGCGTCGCCATCGCGTCAGTCACCAGCACCAGCGCGCCACGGCATCGGCCGCCTTCACCCATGGCCGCATAGTCGACGGACTTCCAACGTGGGGTCGAAATGCTCTCGAAGAAAAACATGGGTCGTGTCAGGGCGGGATAGCGGAATCCCAGCGCATTTCCGTTCCGTCAATTTTTCCCCCCCCCCCCAAAGGGTGACCTCGACCCGAACGTGCAAAGATATCCTCAAGCACATACAGGCACGACCCAAACAGGCGACGCGCGCAGCCACAACATGAATCGCCTGCCTTTCAAAAGCGCGTTTAGCGCGCCGCTGCTGCGGCCATGCCAGAGGTTACAAGCGGAAACAATCCTGCATATCCCAACAGGTCGGAAATACGGTCTTTCGAACATGCGCACGGGTCGGGTTGCCGTAGGCGTTGCATTAGATGAAGGTCGTCGTCACCCATGCGACTGGAACCGCGCCCTCGGCCTGTCGGCGCTCTCATAGGGACGAACCCCTGGCGTCAGAAAACTGCCTCAGGACTTCCGTATACTGGCTGCGTGCGCGTGCCACTGTGCACAGCTTTGGTTCCGTGGTTCAATTGTCGCTCATGCTTATATCCTTCCTGGACCTGCTGCGCAGCAGGCGTAAAAAAAACCCCAGGACGCCGAGTCAAGCGAAGGGGGACTTTATCCTGACATTTTTAGCCGGAATTTGGCATATTTCTCTGCCCGTGGACCCGCAATCCGGTTATCAAATTTCGCACATTCATCTGCCTACGCCCCTCGCCCGCTCTCGTCCAAACTACCAAGCAGCAGGATTTGCCTTGCCAGCCGCCTTCAAATGGCAAAAAATCGCCGGGGGTGACTCGCCCATTTGGGCAGCGGGGGCTGGCCCTTTTTCAACCTTTCGTCCCTTCTCCAGACGCGTAGGTCTTGAAAACAAACCGCCTTGGCGTCATGGAAAAAACACAAAACACGCTGCCGTCAGCCCGAAGTTATTGAAAAAAACCCATTTCCGGTGGGTGTGAACGCCCAGATTCAGCTCATTTCGCGAGCGCCAGACCAACAGAACAGAGCATCAGGCCGTTTCGGTCAGGATCATCCAGCCCGCGTCGTTCAGGGGCATCATCTCTTCCATCACGATTTCAAAATACGATTTGCCCGCGCGACCAAAAGCCCGATCGCCAGCCAGCACCGCGAACAAGGGTAGATCGCAGTAGGTTTTTCATCTTGAAGGAACCGTTCGTCGTTCAGCCCAGACCGAAGAGCCCGCCAAACAGTGATCACCAGAATGACTGTGGTGACCTGCATCTGGCTGATCTTGCCCGTCAGCGCCCAAGCCGCCCCCCGTCGCCAGGATCAACAGCGGTACAAAGGGCCGCCGTGACAACATAAAGCCCACTGTAGTCGGTCCCCCAAAGGTAACGTCTCGTCCTTGAGCCGCCAGATAGGCGACAAAGAATATCACACCGCCCGTATTACAAGCGCGATTTTGCAAAGGGTTAACTCGCGTGTCGTGCTCATTCTTTGCTCTCCAGTTATCCGCCCATTTCCACGATCACCGCCCAAAGGCGCGATCAGCGCCATTAGGGCAATGCGGCGCGGGGCCTACGGTTTCTTTCAGCACCAACCAGCGATCCAGCGCCGCAAACACGGTCGGACGTTTCGGCAGCACTGCGGCCTCGCCCACTTTGTCCAGGCGCTGGCCAGCATGATCGATCAAAGCTGAAAGAAAAACGCGACAAGCCCCCGCGACGCCGCGGGTCACGGCGGGCCAAGGGTCGGACGGTCTTCCATGGCGCAGCCAGCGTTCGGGAGGCGATCACGGCATCACCAGACCGTCGATCATGAAAAACCACGCCAGAAAGGTAAACGGATCCCTTGTCGCGCGGAATTGCCGTATGCGTCAAGGTTGCGTTGTACAGCGCGAAAACAGCACTGTTAGAAACAGCAAGCCCAGGCCGCATCAGCGTATCGCGTCGGACACGAGGTACACACAAGTTGTAAAGCGCCAGCAAAAGACCCCGCGACGAGCACGCCAACCCCCAACCACTGGACGCAGGTAAAGCTCGTCTTCGGAAAAGATCAGATAGGCACCAATGCGTGGAATAACAAAGGCCCCGTTCCCGCGCACCACCGGATAGACGACAGTTAAGCCCCTTTGGTGATAGGCCCAAGCCTAACAGGCTTGTGAAACAATGTTGAATTGCCCTGCGCCGGCAAAAATGGCCCACATGTGCGGCTCTGGGCCATGCACGACAAAAAGCGCGCGAAAAAAGCGGCCCGCCATAGGCAATAGGAAAAGTCGATCGCGCGTCCGCGGGTCAGCACGGTCATGCGCCCTTTTAGCAATGCGCCAAACCCGCATGCAAAAGCGCCGCGGCCATCGCAACCAAAGCGCCGCTTGGTGCCCCGCTTCGGTGGCCTTCGATTCTGTGGTGAATCCATTCGACGTCATTTTGACCGACCCTTTTATGGTGCGTCACTGCGGGGTCTTAACCCCAACAAGGCATCTGCAAATTCTTGTGGATCAAAAAGGTGCAGGTCATCGATCTGCTCGCCAACACCAATCGCGTGGATCGGCAACCCGCAACTTATCTGCAAGTGCCACCAGAACGCCGCCGCTTAGCGGTTGCCGTCAAGCTTGGTCAGTGACCAGACCGGAAAACATCTGAAAATCTCTTAGGAAAACCCTTGCTTGGATTTCAAGGCATTTCTGTCCCGTGTTCGCGTACCAACACCAACAGCGGTGTTAGCGGCCGCGCGTTGGGCTTTTCTTGCGGATCACGCGCACGATCTTGGCCAGTTCCTCCATCAGGTCGCCACGATCTTTGCAGCCGCCCGGCGTTATCGATTCAGCAGACAGGTACCGCCCCGTTCACGTTCGGCCGTGTCATCGCAATCAAACGCAAGACTTTGCCGGATCGAGAGCCCTGCGCCGCCGTCAGCACCAGGCCACATCTCGGCGAGTTCCACCCCAACCTGCAACTGTTCGACCGCGGCGGCCCGGAAAAGTATCGCCCGCTTGCGACTGACCACATCTTTGCTCGCAGCTTGAACTGACTCGCGAGGCTTGCCAATTGATGGTCGTTTTGCCGAACCGTTTTACGCCACCCAGCACGACTGCGCGTCTTGGCATAAATCGGCAAAAGGTTTTCGCGATCGGGTCCCATGATCGTGCAGACCTCTGTCGCCAAGCCAAGCGGTTGATTTCATCGACAGAAAGCCGCTTGCCGAACGACCCTCGGCCATTGTTCGCGGTTGACGCGCAACGCGGTTCCACACCCCATGCGGTCGGAAAATCAGAAGCTCTTCCAGCCTGCTCCAGTCATTTCGTGTCCAAACACCGCGGCCGCCACCACGGGGATGGCGGCACTGCGGACCCATCAAACCGGCCATCAGGCGGCTTGGCCGGATGCGGCTGTTGTGGCGCTGGCTCCAGATCGGGCGCCCGCGGGGCGATTGGTTTCGCGCCAAAGGACGGTGGGGGCGGTCGCCCTTCATCCGCTGGCAAGTGGTGCAGGTTCAATCATCCACCGCTTAGGGCGGACCTCAGCACGGCTTTCGGGGGCGTCCATCACCTGCGATCCAACGGGAACTTCGTCGATTGGTTTTCGGGCGTACTCCGTGGCCCGCCGTCTTCGACAATCGCCTCCAAGGCCCCTCGTCAATCTTGGACGAGGATTTGAACCTATTTTTGGATTTTTCAGCTTTTGAAAAAAGGCCAAGCGCGCATCACTCCGAATTGTTCAGGCGTTTCATGTCTATAGGCTCAATAGACAGGATGGAAGGCGACAACAGCAATTGAACAGCGCAGAGCATGTCGAACACCAGAGTCCCTATTGCAGATTTTTTGGCATGCTCTGATGTGATAGTGTTTGGCGGGAACGGCGCAGCCGAACCGGATCGGCAGGTACTGTTCCACACCAATGGGCCACGCCCACTGCATCGGCCTGCGCATTTTTTTATGACACCTGCAACGCGATCAGGTTTTTTCGGATGGGGCATCAGCTGGACAGGCGGTTTTTTGCCGCGGGTTAATTCTGGCAGGAAGTCGGTTGATCAAAACGCGCTGAAGCACGGCCAACGCGCGTAGGGATTGCGCAATTCCATCCCTTTCAACGGCGGTGCTGCAGGGGCTGAAAGACCCGTATAACCCCGGCCGATGCGCTAGAGCATTCGGCACAATTATTCTCGCTGAATGAAACAGAAAGAAAAATACGGCAACGAAGGTCTGGCCGCGATCGGCTATAACGCGGCGAACGACCGCGGCCGAAGGGTTCCTGGAAGGCAAGGGGCTTTTGCGCCCGAAACCCATCGCCTACGTCCCGATTCATCACCGGGCCTTCACAGCAGAAGCAATTGCGCGACAGTCCGCCAAAGCACCTGATTCCGATTGTCCAAAACCCAACCCTTCTTGCCTGCCTGCTACGAGATGCACGTTAACGCGCGTCACGCCGCTTAGGGTCGCCGCCCCATGCTTCAGGTTGATCAACCTGGGGGGTTCAGTTGTCGTTCGGGACCAGCAAAAGCGCGGTTGCGGCGCGCGATAGGCAAACGCCCAACCGGCAAGTGCCGCAGCGCGTCAATGGAAGCGACTGGCACTTATATCAAGAAAACGGTATCTCGCGCCGAAAGGGGTTCTTTTCGGGCAAATATGGCGAGCGACACACCGCACCGGTGCCCAAGCCGCCTGTGTGACAGGATTTGGCGGACCACGGGATGCAGCTGTCTGGTGGTACAGAACTAGCGGCCTGCTTGGCTGGCGAGTTCAAGAGGGCCGGCCGTGTTGCGTGCGTCAAACCTCGTCGGGGAAAGTGTTTAGATACCATGCGGATTCGGGTTCGGCGCGGCCTAGCCCCAGACGCAGAAGGACGCGTCGACCATGCGGTCGGACCAATTCCTTTCAAGCAGCGCTTATCCCATCGATCTGCCTGCATTAGCTTCACCGCTTTTTCGAGCCAACGCGACAGGCGTGGCATTGACCGCAGCTTTCATCCTCGAAAAAGCGGCAGCTGTCAACGCAGCACCTTTTGCACTGTCACGGTCGACAGCACCACGACTGAGGCAGGGACCCAATGAACGACCCATGCGCTGCAAACGTATCAACGTCGAGTGGGATGTCATTCATAGAGCGGCGGGAAGCAGCCCGATGACGGGGCCGCCCGGGTGGTAGGGCCTTGAACCCGATGTCTTCTCGCGTTCTCGGCAGCTTGCGATTCACATCCGTGATTATTTGAGCCAGCGGGCGTTCATACATCCATTTCTGGCTTTATGCCACGCGGCCGACACTGAATAGACTGTCGCAGTTGCGGCTCTCGTCATTCTTTTTCCGTGCTGTCAGCACCTGGGGCCCTTCGACGACAAAAATAGGCCACCCAATGTGCAGTAATTGTTTCGACATTGTGCACCATGTTCGGGCGACCGAAATGACCCACTTGCGCCACTAGGGCGGACGATGACGCGGCAGCGCGCTTGCCTTCGATGCTTTCGATCATGGCGATTCTTTCACGCATTATAAGCACCCCGCGCCACGCCGCAGGTCGATATAATCCGCAGCGACAAATACCCAGGCATCCTTCCACGCGCCGTAATTTCCCTGCGAAGCACGCAAGCACATGCGGATATTCGTCCCGCATGTATAAGAACACTTTTTCTGGCCTCGACGGCCCAGGCGGCGAATCAATTTCTTCGAGGACAGATGCGTACCGTTCCAGTACCAGCGTCTTTGATATGTTGCCGGCCGCCTCGTCGCCGTTGACCGGCCAGGTAGCGTGGTCCAGCGTTGGTCACGACAGAGAACCCCATTCTTAACCAGGTATGGAACCGGCACCACCAAGCCGCGCAAAACGGCCCCCAACAGGCTTTCTGGGACTGCTCCCATCGCCTCACGATGCAGTTTCTTGAGCGTGTATACCCCCCGCCGGACGCGTATAAGCGGTCAAAGCCTTCGTTAGTCAGGCACATGCACATGGGTTTCGCCTGCCACGGATAACCTGTCTCTCACCTTGTCCGTCCAACGTCGCGTGAATCGACAAAGTTATTGCCCGATCTCGAGCGCCGGCGCGGTATCGCAACGCCCCATACAAGGGCGCGCCGTAGAGAACGTACGCTGACCGCATCCAAACCCATCCTCTAGCGCCGGCTTCAGCGCCTGCGCCCCGGCGAGTTCGCATGATGCGAATCGCAGACCCGTATTGGTGGAGCGCGGGGCGGGGTGCTCTTCCCTCCTTCACCAGTCCAAAGTGGGCATTAAAAAGTTGCGAGCTTCGTTTAAACTTTCGCCATGGCTTCATGCGCATTTCTTCGGCAAAGCCCAATGCGCGGCAGAGATTGCCGTATTATCTTGAATAAGATGCAAATATTCAATCGCAGTCTGCACGGACGGCGGCTTTGTCATCCAGCAAGGCGCGGAACGTTCTTCCCATGGGCCATCCTGCCAACTGCGCGCCATTGGGTGGCTGCGCCCTTCCCCTTACCGGATTTTCCACGCCTTTTCGCGGCGCGTTTGCATCCGCCGTATCGTGATCATCCAACGCCATCGATCTGCCCTCTCGTATCGCTTTGACGTCACGCTTACCAAAGCCGTAAGCAGCTTGCGCAGTAAAAAAGCGACCAATCCGCTGCGCTTAGCGGTGGGTGCGGCGTCCGGGATGCTCTTGTTCACGCGCGGTTCAGGTATATGAAAACTACCTTAGCGGAGCCGCCTATGTTCTGGTATTAGCATTCGCCAGCCTGGACCCAAGCGATACTTTGATCGGCGCCTGCTGCGGGGTGGTCCCTGAGCCGCTATGCCGGTTTTGATTCATGTGGTGGTGTTTTTCTCGCCGGCGTCGCGCAGACTGCCAAACGCTGCTCCTAACAGGTCGCCGAGACGTTCAGGCCTGATGCTTGCAAGCAGTGCATTTTCATCCTTTTACGCTTGGGTTTGGGCTCTGGCTGACAGCCCATTTTGAGTACGACGGACATGGTACTGATCTATATTCGGGCTTGGTCTGTTTTTCGGCCAGATCTCGAACGTCCAACGCGCATGAACTGAATCCAGCCTCGACGAAAATGGCCCAGGACGGATCGGCACCGCGATCTATGAGCTTCTGCATGGGCACACGTCATCTGCCATCTGGCGCGTACACACATCCATGTGAGCAACGGACAGCGATCCCAATTCGGCCAGAATGAGCGAAGGTTCTTTATGCCTATGCACCTGCGTGCACTGCAGCGGGGAGTTCATGGCCGGCCACATGCCGATAGCCGTCAACGGCGCGTGCAAGCGGCATGTGCTACCACACCCTTATGTCTATATATACTTGGGGCGGATATTTACGCTCGCCGCCAGCTTTTGCCTGGCCGGCTTGGCGCGGGGTCGTCGCGATGCTGGCCGTAGCGGCCTCGCCCACTGCAACTGCTGCTGTCTGACTATGTGCAGCACTATGGCCGCGTCGCACACGTCAAAGGTGATTGGCAAAACCGAACCCGTTGGGACGCGCCAGCTGGAATTGCGGCCCGCCATGGTTTTCCTCGCAATGATGTTGACGCAGCCGCGCCATTTCCGACCACCATATGGCGGCCTTTGCGCGTATTTCCGGCCAACTTCGACCTGATACCGGGCACCGCCTATGCTTCCGCGATTTTTTTTTTTTTTTCCCTGCCAGGTTGATGGCCGTTCTGCCCTTGTACCACCGGCTTGGCGTCACGGTGTGAGTGGAACCGCCGACCGTGGCCCGCTGGCAGCCCTAAGCGATCAAGACTAGATTAACGCGCAGGGTTTCTGGCACGCTGCAGCAATTGAAGCAATTTGCACTCGATAACTTGCCCTAGCATTTCCGCCACCACTCTGGCCGCCAGCAAGGTGACGATGTTCAGCGGATGAGTTTGTACCTATACCGCGCAAAACTTCTTTTTATGCGCAGAACGGACGAGACCTTACGGCGCGGAAAGCGGGTATCGACTGCACCGCCGCGTCGAATGGTCATTTCTGGATGGAAATGCAAAAATCCGGTAGGGGGTACGAAGTTAGACGGCAGAATTTGCTTTACTATGACGAAAGTCCCGCCACAATGCTGGCGTTTTCGCGAAGGGGCAGCTGGGCCTGGATTCGCGCAGTTTGAAGAGACAGAGATCCCGCCAACACCGAATTATACGAGGCGCAAAATAGCGGGCAGGATTGTTACCTTGTTCGGGGCCCAAAAAGTGGGGTTTGACCCTTAAAACAGGCTGCTTTGCTCTGGCGGTTTCTTGGTTGCCTTTTTGGGTTTGCAGGCACCACCGCGATTTTCAATTAGGTGCCAATCGACAAAATTCGATGCTCAGGCGTGGGGGACGCCTCCTGCGGCCGCTTGTTTTGGTTGGTCACAATTTACCGCCGTCGCCCTACAACGGCATAACCACGACTGGCAAGGGTGGGACTCTTATAATCGTAACGTTTTCGTTTTGGTCAGCACGGGTTCAAGGGGCCCGGGCCAGGCTTTGCTATTTTGTGCCCCCACCTTTTTGGGGGGTTTTTCCAGTTTCGCCTAACCACAACCGAGCTTTTCTTGGTTTGTGTGT
>Ga0163217_1025013_pt1 | contig 12607 bp, 8 predicted proteins | sample SynspAceP_FD_185933 | JGI IMG/M metagenome (GOLD analysis project Ga0163217, IMG submission 185933) | Saline lake microbial communities from Ace Lake in Antarctica - Synechococcus sp. Ace-P (PacBio error correction) | ecosystem: Environmental > Aquatic > Non-marine Saline and Alkaline > Saline ... | reverse complement strand
TGAAAGCTGAATTTGATCCCTTTGATATGTTTCATTGCAACCTCAGCGGCTCACAAAATCCTAACCAGCTTTTTGTCTCGGCAAAAGGTTTATGCAAAACGTCTATTCGTGCTTACGCGAAATAAACGTTTATCAATTAAGCCGAGGATTAATTGGTAAAAAACATTATTGACTTAGATTGGTACTTTGACAAAAAACCCACTGAAGCTAAATCGTTGCCATCGATTTAAAATGGCAAACAAACCTTGGACCACGTCAACTCCTGTGATTACCACCACCAAACGCCGAGATTAGAAGGCCTTACTTTTAAGCCAACTGAAGCAACGGTCATTCAATGGCGCGACTGCTTAAAAGCATCAATCCTACCCTTTGTACAAAAAAGGGGTCAAATTTAACGGCCAATGGTTAACGGTAAATGCGGACCAATTCAGCATGACAATCAATTACTAACAGCCGGCAGGCTGATTATTTCTATCTTGATGGGGCCTTGCTGCACCATTACCCGTGCGCGAAGCCTATGAACGAGGAGCCCGAAAAAATTGAGTTATTCGCACGGTCGACCGCGACTTCAGCTCAAATCAGCCTGGGTGCACAAACTCAGATCATGGATTTGTAGCTCAGCTTATGCCCAAAAACTAATCGACTATTTAGTTCAGCACGAACAGCGTATCAGCACGAATTAGCCTTTATCGCTAACACCAGCCGATGTAGAATCATGCAAAATCTTTTTTACAGCACAAACATTGCCAAAGTTAAAAATTACTTGGCAGCACTGATAGTGAGCTTCGTCACGACCACGACTTAGGTTTAGTTGCCGGCAAAGCCTTTGATAGAACAGCAAGTTGACGTTCACCATAAATGCAAACGAAAAAATAAGGGGCAATAACTACATTCTTTATTACCCTATTACCTTAACAAGACATAGGAAAAAAACAGCGCTTATTCCGCATAAAAAACTCACACAACGAATCAGCAAGCTCAAAATAAATTAGGTCAAAACGAGGATAAACCTACTCAGAGCAAACGGATGTGAATATTATTCTTTATTTTTTTAAACAAAACTATGACCTGAATTGTTAAGCTAAAACAAAACTAGTGTTAATTTTACTGTAAATAAATTGTACTTATTGGTTTATTTATAATTGTCTTAGCAGTTGGAGTAACCAAAATAATGATCCTTAATCAACCATGGGGGCCTCTATGGCCCACCTAAAGAAGAATGGCACCTAATCGATAAAAAAACATGAAGCTTTTTTTCACAGCTTGAGTTCATATCGCAATCATCTCCTTGGTCCCCACATTAACCAAAGCTATTATTCGTCGGCGCAACATAGGGTGGAGTATCGCGCGTGGGGTGATATTATTAAACTTACTCATCAAGTGCGATTGTTAATGAAGTATCAGTATGTATTTTGGACTCATGGTAGGTGTTGTGCCTTAGGGCAATTATTCACGAAACTGGCCAAGCCTTTGATGCCACGCCCACTTATACCCAATCCTTAGAGCTTAGCAGCCCTATACTGCCCACCCTCTATTTATGGTAGGTTTTGCCTTTTCTATCCAAGTTCTTTGGTTTGTAATGTTTAATCGGCTTAATAGCGATTAAATACTCCAATCTATTTAACTCTATTCAGGCACCCCCATTTTAATGCCACATACCGGAAGAAAAAGGCTTATATTTTATTTGCCAGCTCTGTGGTCACTTGTGGGTTTGGTATTGTTTGGGCTATCTTTAATGGCGGGCTTCAGTAATATTGTGGAAGTGGCTGGGATGGGTCCGTTTATATGCACTTAAGGAATTAAGGAATGTAAAAAGCCGCCTTAAAACCAGCGCTTTATTTTTATTTTAAAAGTTACGACCTTACTGATTGCTCATGTTATGCATTTCCAAATTACTTCAATTCGGTTGCAGACCATACTTTTTGCACCCTCATTTTCTTATGTGTATCCAATTCTTTCCAAGTAGGCTTGGATTTAATATCGCGGTTGGATATACTTTCCAGTCAATAAATACCGATGTTTCAACTGAGTTATCTGTGGATTTACATTCCTCACCGCGTCAAATTTAAATCGTGTTATATCTTGAAAGATTAAGCCATCTGCACGAATAAGCTCACTTACTTCATCCAATTTCTCGGCCATATGCTATCAAAACTCGTTAGCCGAAGGCATATCAATCCGTAAACGTTGGGGAAACGAATTTCTGGTGCCGCTGAAGCCAAAATACACTTTTTTAGCACCCGACTCCGTCCATCTCAATGATTTGTTCTGAGGTAGTTCCTCTAACATCGAATCATCCACCAATAATTACTTTTTTATCTTTGAACTCTGATGCAAATAGCATTGAGTTTGCGCGCACTGATTGCGCGCTGAGTTGACCCGGCATAATTAAAAAGGTGCGGCCGATGTAGGCGGTTTTTCACAAACCCTTGGCGATAAGGTTATCTAATTCATCGCTATTTTGCAAGGCAACATCTGTGATGTTTAGGGATAGGGATAACAACATCAATATCAAGTTCAGCCCATTCTTTAGCTATTTTTTTACTAATTACGGCCCATATTGACCCTTGAAGCTCGTTAAACTTGAAATACCATTCAATAAACGAATCGGGCGAGCAAAATACACAAATTCAAATAGACAAGGTGAGATTGATTGGATTTTTTGCACATTTGCTGGGTGAATTAATGCCCCGGCCTCGGTGATGTAAATGGCCTCACCAGGGCACTCTCGAATAAAAGTAAAACCCACGGTATTCCCAGTGCCACCACTTTCAGAGGCCACCATATATTCATCGCCAAATTTCAGTTTTACGTTTGGCCCAGTGAAAGCCGGGCGTATACCAAAGGGATTCACGAAAGGCTAACATTACGTTACCAATTAATCGCCGCAACAAACGCATGAGGCACACCGGATCTTTTGGATGAACGCAGCAAAACAGGCTTTAAAAACCGTCTTCTGGGCTGTTAAACACCAAGCCCACAGTGTTTTGTAGCTCATGAGCAATAATATTTAATAATAACCTGAATCAGAGGTGGTGTTGATATGGCGTCTAGAAACTTTTAGTGACTTCATCAAAAGCTCATGAGCGTTAGTTAGGTTGCCGTTTATGCGGCAAAAGCAATTACCAAAAGAGAATTAACGTGAGGGAAAAGGTTTTGCTTCAGCAGAACTCGAACTTCCAGCAGTAGATTAACGTACGTGTCCTATGCACCTGCCAGTTTAACCGTAGCATTATTGACGGGTAGTGAAAAACGTCTTTAACTAAAGGCCATTGCCTTACGTAAAGTTAAACCTTCCTTTTATCCCAGTCACAATACAGCGGCATCTTGGCCCCGGTTGTTGTAATGACAGTTAAAAGGCATCATTTAAAGCGCTTGATTACTGGGCTTTTACCAACAATTCCGGACTTACCACACATGGCAGATTACCTTTTTTAAACTGGATTTATAAAGCTTTAGTTGCCTTTGCAATATTCAAAAAACATCAATAATTAAACGAAACTCAGGTACAATATAGAGTTTGCCCCAATTCTGAACTTGCGATGGCGGTAAATGTATCTGGAAAAAAATAATAATGCACTGACAACAGACACCTCTTAGTGCACAAAATGGCACCTAAGGCACGGTCAGCTGCCGCCTTAAACCGGTAAACGCACTAGCTGAGCAATTCAAATAATTTGATTAGCCACCTAGAATAAGCGTCCGCCGATAAACCAAAATTGCGTGGCCACGCCGTTGCGAATCATCGGATCAGAAAAAATAGTTAAAGTAAACTGCGACGATCAGCATAAAATTGGCTGGCAACAAAAAAGGCACTAAACAAATGGGCAAGTGATATCGTTTCTTTTGATAAACAGCCACGGATAAGGCTAATACAGTGGAAATTAAAATCAGCCTAAGGATGGCGAAGTCTATCCAATTTCATAGATTCGATGCTTGGCTTCTTGAGGCTATGGTTCGTATTATTGCTCTTGAGGCTATGGTTCGTATTCTAAAGCGACCAAAGACTAAAAATCCGCGCATTCTACCAAATGGACAGCTCAAAATCTTGCTTATTTTATGACAATTATTTATTAAAAAATAAGATGCCTTAATACAGGCCTATGAACAGTGAAGGGGTCTGACTCGGGCCCTGCAGTGCGGTTATTTCTTATTAATATGAGGTAATATTTTTTTCAAGCTATTCTTTTGAATTCAGCGACCAACAAACACTCTTGGTCACAAACCAGAAGCTGGTTTGTACAAGGTCGACTAAAGGCCCGATACCCACTATTTTTCAAGCTTGGAAAGCCAGTTCACGCACATTTTTTGATGTCTAAAACTGCCTAATTGCACTACCCAAACCCGGCACTCGCTAATAAATTATTGGTTGTTAGGTCATTAATGACCGTTTCTTGCGCTAAAAGAAACTGAACTGGCGCGGCATTTCTTGCTTATCTACTGGTAAAATTCTGCAGCGTTTTCTATTTGCTGTGCAGTTAACTAGATTTTTGGGGGGGCCTTCTGAGTCAGGGATCATCTATGCGCTTTCATTGATAAATTTCAATCTGACGAGAGGGCACTTGCCCGGCCCACTTTTTTGACTATCGAAGCTTGCAGGCGCTACGACTTTTTACGGCATGGGTTGAGGGCCATTCAACAAACAAATTCTTGGCTTGACTCTTTTTACCACAATCAAATCCGCGTAAAATATCACGGCTACAGCCACTAAAATGACTGTCCGACTAAAGCGATTCTGTAAAGCAGACGACACCCTAACTGCCTCATGCAAAGCTAATACTTCTGCTACAGTAAAAAAACGAACCAAAAACCAAAATAAATCACCCTTTTGTGCTTTTTTACAAGCTGGCCCCGTAGGCAGCAGAGACTGAGTAGCAAATTCTAACACCATTTTAGCTCGCTTAATACAGAAACTTACTTTTTGTGTGACGCGCCCCGTGGAACATTTAATGAAGCCAACAAAAAGTACAATCGATCTTACTACTGTCATCCAGTGGTGCCTAAGCTCTGAGACTAATATCTTTGTCAGGCCAACTAACCTACAACGGGCACAATAACACGATCGATAGCATTAACTCAAGCCTATCTTCACTGGCTAATAGTCCGAGTTGCATGGGGGTTATGCGCAAACATCTAACATAATAGATATGGTTGTTGTCTGGATAAATCTGACGCCGCCCATTTTATAACAGGGTATGCATGATAGACTGAGTTACAAAAAATCATTTGTTATTAAGAGCATACCCATCAGGCTTACAGACCTGCTGAGCGCTGATTGAGGCATTTAGGTGCAGGAATAAAACGGCGCAGGAAGCTCTCGCGCACAAAAAACGTAGAACATTCATTATGCCACAGAAAAAACACACCTTGTTTGAGTTCGTATTGAAAAACTCATGACTGCCAACTCCCCCTCTAACTGCAGAAATTTTTGTGTGGCTTTAACACGGCTATTTTAGGCGGTAATGGTTCCCAATAACAACCAACCTATTATGTTAGATGTGGCGCATAACCCATGCTCGACTATTAGCCAGTGAAATAGCTGAGTTAAAGCTATCGGACGTGGTTATGCCGTTGTAGGTATGTGGTGACAAAAGATATTAGCCAGAGCTTAGACCACTGATGGACAGTAGTAGACGATTGGTACGTGCTTCATTAAATGTTCCCACGGCTGGGCGGCGTCAGGCACAAAAGTTAGTTTCTGTATGTAGCGAAGCTAAAAATTGGTGTTTAGAATTGCTTCAGTCTCTGCTGCCTATGGGGCAGCTGTAAAAAAAAGCACAAAAGGGTGTTTCTATTTTGGGTTTTTGGTGTCGTTTTTTACTGTAGCAGAAGTATTAAGGCTTTGCATTGAGGCAGCTCTGGGGTGTCGTCTGCCTACAGAATCGCTTATTCGGAACAGTCATTTTTATGCTGTAGCACGTGCCCCCATTGATATTTGTACCGATTTATTGGATGGTTTTTAAAAAAAGAGTCCAAGCACCCCCCTAAAATTTGGTTTGTTGAATTGCCCTTCCAAAACCAAGCGTTTAAAAAGTCGTAGCGCCTTGCAAGCTTGATAGTCAAAAAAGTGGACGCAGGTTGCCTCTCGTCAGATTAAATTTATCAATGAAAGCGCAATAGATGATCTGCTCAGAAAGCGCCCAAATCTAGTTAACTTCAACAGGCAAATAAAACGAGCGCTTGCAGAATTACCAGTAGATAAGCAAGAAAATGCCGCTCCAGATCAGTTTCTTTAGCGCAGGAAAACGGTCATTTAATGACCAACACCAAAATTATAGCGAGTGCCGGGGTAGTTGCAATTAGCAGTTTTTAGGAACATCAAAAAAAATTGTGCGTGAACTGCTTACCAAAGCTTTGAAAAATAGTGGTATCGGGCCTTTAGTCGGACCGTACAAACCAGCTCTGGTTTGTTGACCAAAGGTTTGTTGGTCCTGAATTGCAGAAAGGATTAAGCTTGAAAAAATATTACCTCATTTAAAAGAATAACCGCACTTGAGGGCCGAGTCAGCCCCTTCATGTTCGAATAGCCCTGGGTATTAAGGCATTCTTATTTTTTAAATAAATTGTCATAAAAATAAGCAAGATTTTGAGCTGTCCATTTGGTAGAATGCGCGCGATTTTAAGTCTTGGTCGCTTAGTATTACGAACCATAGCCTCAAGGAGCCAAGAAATACGAACCATGCCTCAAGAGCCAAGAAATCGAATCTTATGAATTGGATAGACTTCGCCATCTTAGGCGGATTTTTAATTTTCACTTTATTAGCCTTATCCGTGGCTTTATCAAGGAAGCGAATAACTTGCCATTTGGTTAGTGCCTTTTTTGTTGCCAGCCAATTTTATGCTGATCTCGCCAGTTTACTTAACTAATTTTTCTGATTCCGATTGATTCGCAACGGCGTGGCCATCGCCAATTTTGTTTATTCGCGAACGCTTATTCTAGGTGGCTTAATCAATTATTTGATTGCTCAGCTAGTGCAGTTACCGGTTTAAGGGCACTGACCGCTGCCTTAGGTTGCCATTTTTTGGGCACTAAGAGGTGTGCTGATTGTCAGATGCATATTATGTTTTTCTAAGATTACATTTACGCCATCGGCAAGTTCAGATGGTGGGGCAAAGCTTCATCATACTTGTAACCTGAGTTTAGTTAATTATTTGAGTTGGTTTTTTGGAATATTTGCAAGGCACTCAAGCTTTATTAAAATCCGTTTAAAAAGGTAATCTGCATTGTGGTATAGTCGGAATTTGTTTGGTAAAAGCCCAGTTAATCAACGCTTTTATGATGCTTTAACTGTATTACAACACGGGGGCGCGAAGATTGCCGCTGGTATTGTGACTGTGGATAAAGGAAGGTTTAACTTACGTAAGGACAATGGCTTTAGTTAAAAGACGTTTTTCACACCGTCATTATGCTACGGTTAACTGGGCAGGTGGGCATAGGGACACGTACGTTATCCTACTGCTGGAAGTTCGAGTTCTGCTGAAGTACAACCTTTCTACGTTTAATTCTCCTTTTGGTTATGTGCTTTTGCCATAACGGAACCTAACTAACGCTCATAGAGCTTTTTTGATGAAGTTCACTAAGAGTTTCTAGACGCCATATCACACCACCTCTGATTCAGAGTTATTATTAAATATTATTGCTCAATGAGCTTACAAAACACTGTGCTGGGTGTTTAACCCCAGACGAACGTGTTTAAAGCTGTTGCTGCGTTCACAAAGATTCCTGGTGCCTATGCCGTTGTGGCGGCGATTATTTGGGTACGGTTATGTTAGCCTTTTTCGTGATCCCTTTGGTATACGGCCCGCTTTTCACTGGGCAAACGTAAAACTGGAATTGGCGATGAATATATGGTGGCCTCTGAAAGTGTGGCACTGGATTTACCGATGGGTTTTACTTTTATTCGAGATGTTGCCCTGGTGATGAAGCATTTACTTCACCGAGGCGGGGGGAATTCATTCACCAGCAATGTGCAAAAAAATCCAATCAAACTCACCTTGTAATTTGAATCTTGTGTATTTGCTCGGCCCCGATTCGTTTATGATGGTATTTACAGTTTACGCTTCAAGGGTCAATATGGGCCGTAAATTAGGTAAAAAAATAGCTAAAGAATGCGGCTGAACTTGATATTGATGTTGTTATCCCTATCCCCTGAAACATCAACAATTGTTGCCTTGCAAATAGCGATTGAATTAGGATAAACCTTATCGCCAAGGGTTGTGAACCCGCTACATCGGCCGCACCTTTATTATGCCGGGTTCAAACTCAGCGCCGCAAAATCAGTGCGCCGCAACTCATGCTATTTTCATCCAGAGTTCCAAAGATAAAAACGTATTTATTGGTGGATTGATTCGATTTGTTAGAGAACTACCCAGAACAAATCATTGAGATGCCCGCGAGTTCGGGTGCTAAAAAAGTGTATTTTGCTTCAGCGGCACCGAAATTCGTTTCCCCAACGTACGGGATTGATATGCCTTCGCGCTAACGAGTGATAGCATATGCGAGAAATGATGAAGTAAGTGAGCTTATTTTCGTGCAGATGGCTTAATCTTCAAGGATATACACGATTTAATTGACGCGGTGAGGGAATTAAATCACAGATAACTCAGTTTGAAACTCGGTATTTGATGGAAAGGTATTATCCAACCGGCGATATTGATCAAGCCCTATTGGAAGAATTGATACACAAAAGGAAATGAGGGTGCAAAAAAGTAAGGTCTGCAAACGAATTGAGTAATTGGAAAATGCATAACATGAGCAATCAGTAAGAGTCGTAACTTTAAAATAAAATAAAAGCCGCTGTTATTTTAGCGGCTTTTTACATTCTTATTACCTTAATGCATTATTAAACGGGAACCCATCCCAGCACTCCACAATATTACTGAAGCCGCCATTTAAGATAGCCAACAATTACCAAACCCACAAGTGACACAGGCTGGCATAAATAAAGCTTTTTCTTCCGGTGTATGTGCATTAAAATTTGGGTGCCTGAAATAGTGAGTAAATAGATGAGTATTGTTAATCCTATTAAGCGATTAACATTACAAAACCAAAGAACTGGATAGAAAGAGGCAAAACCTACCATAAATGAGGGGTGCAGGTATAGCTTGCTAGCTTAAGGATTTGGGTTAAGTGGGGCGTGGCATCAAAGGCTTTGGCCAGTTTCCGTGAATTAATATGCCTAAGGCCACACACCCTACCATAGTCCCAAATACATACCGATACTCATTAACATCGCACTTTTGATGAGTATTTTAATAATATCACCCACGCCGATACCCACCCTATGTGCGCCGACGAATGAAGTAGCTGGTTAATGTCGGGGATCAAGGAGATGATTGCGATAGACCTAAGCTGTAAAAAAGCTTTCATGTTTTTTTATCGATTAGGTGCCATTCTTCTTTAAGGGTGGGCATAGAGGCCCCATAGGTGATTAAGGATTCATTATTTGTTACGTCCAACTGCTAAGACAATTATAAAAAAACCATAAGTTACATTTATTTTACAGTAAATTAACACTAGTTGTTTTAGCTAACAATTCAGCTCAATAGTTTTGTTTTAAAAAAATATTCACATCCTTTGCTCTGAGTAGGTTTAATGCTCGTTTTGACCCTAATTTATTTTGAGCTTGCTGATTCTCGTTGGTGTTGAGTTTTTTTGCGGATAAGCGCTGTTTTTTCCTTATGGTCTTGTTAAGGTATAGGGTTAATAAAGAATGTAAGTTATTGCGCCTATTTTTCGTTTGCATTATGTGACTCAACTTGCTGTTCTGGACAAAGGCTTTGCCGGCAACTAAAAACCTAAAGCGATGGTCGTGACGAAGCCCACTTATCAGTGCTGCCAAGTAATTTACTTGCAATGTTATGTGCTGCAAAAAATTTGCATGATTTTACATCGGCTGGTGTGATTAGCGATAAAGGCAATTCGTTGCTGATACGCTCTGTTCGTGCTGAAACTAAAAATAGTCGATAGTTTTTGGGCAATAAGCTGAGCTACAAATCCCATTGATTCTGAGTTTGTTGCACCCAGGGCTGATTGAGCTTGGAAGTCGCGGGTCGACCGTGCGAATAACTTACAATTTTCGGGCCTCTCCGTTAAGCTTCGCGCACCGGTAATGGTGCAGCAAGGCCCCCATCAAGATAGGAAATCAGCCTGCGGCTTGTAGTAATTGAGTTGTCATCTTGATTGGCCGCATTTACGTCTAACCATGGCGTTAATTTACCCTTTTTTTGTACAAAAAGGGAGGGCACTGATGTTTTAGCAGTGCGCCCATTGATGACCGCTTCAGTTGGGCCTTAAAAAGTAAGGCTTTCTACTTCTCGTGCGTTGGTGGTGGTAACAGGAGCTGACGTGGTCCAAGGTTTGTTTAGCCATTTTAAAAATCCGATGGCCACGATTAGCTTCAGGGTTTTTGTCAAGTACAATCTAAGTTCATAATGTTTTTACCAATTAATCCTCGTTAATGATAAAAACGTTTATTTCGCGATAGGCACGAATGAGACGCTTTAGCGATAACCTTTTTGCTCGCAGACAAAAAGCTGGTTTTAGATTTTGTGAGCCCGCTGAGGTGCCAATAAAACATATCAAAGGATTCAAATTCAGCTTCAAAGCCAAACGTCGAGAACGCCTGCGGGTGATATCCTCGCTGTCCACCTCCTTCGCGATTTCAGCAAGCCTTTTAGCGATTACTGTGTTGTGAGTATCGTTTCTGTGGGATGTTGCTGGGGTATTCATCTGAAGCCTAGTGGGTATGTTTGATTATTTAGAGATGGTCTAAAGAGTTGAGCACTGCTTGGATAATTGAGTCAATCAATCACTGTGATAGGAAAAGTTGCTGGTTTTAACTTTGCCGAGGTTCGATTAGGTCCAATATTGGCTAGTTAAATAAAAAACTTGCGGGGGACGATATTTTCTATTTGCACTGATATAATAGGGCTACTTAAATGCAGATCTTTTTAGGGTGTTATTCATCACGCCAGATAGGCGCTTTGCTGTTCGATTAAGGGCCCTTAATATATGTGCTGCTTCCTTAATAACTTGCTAGCTCACTCAGGTGGATAGAGCTGGCGAGTATTTAGTTCAAAAAAAAGAGCATCAGGCTTATTAACAAGCCCTGCATTAATCACTGGCAGGCACCAAAAGCGAATATTTGCCGTTTTGGCGATGACTCTTTTATTATGGTTTAGCAAAGGTCTGATAGTGTGCTGCTCATGGAGTAGCTCCAAAGCGATAAAAATTCTCAGGTTTCCTCATCTTTACCTGCTCCTGAATATTATATTGATGTGTTACACGGACTATGCCCTGAATTTTTACTTAAACTAAAGCCAGATATAAACTTCTAGGCAATTTAAGTTGTCGACAATTACTTATCTTTTAGTTCCTGGGGAACGATGGACAATCAGTAACTGAAAATATTGCGTTTCTTGCATTGCGAAGCTCCATTCCGATTTATAAACACCGGCAGTAAATATAAGGTGGTAAAGACGTAGAGGTAAATAATCCTCCGGATGACACTATGGCAAGGGCTTTTGTTATTTCTCGCCTGGTCCATAGCAAAAGCCAAAGGTGCAAGGCCGAACATTGGCTGTCATGGCCGTCATTAATACTGGTCTTAAACGTCGGGTCGCCCCTTCAAACAGTGCGAGGCTTAATACATCGTGATTTCCAGTTTTGGTGTTGCTCAGAAATAACTGACCATTACCACCACCATTTATACCCGCAATGCAAGCGGGCGATAAGGCCCACCGACCGGCAACCGAACAAGTTACTGACCACTAATAAATAAAGCGAAAATTGCCGCCCCAATAACCGCAAAGGGAATATTCACTAAAATTAAAGGGCTGATGTGGCTAAAGAGCAAAGGTGAGTAAACAATATGATGGGAATCATGCAAGAGTAAAGGCACGACCATCAATAAGGTTATTTGTCGCCCGTTGTTTGATTTTCAAAACTCGCCGCCAAAAGCTTAAGTTTACATATTCCGGATGGCAGTGTTTAAGGTACTGGTTTTAAAGGTTGTTTCTAACTCTTTCCACAAACCCCTTTACTGTCCGCGGGCAGATTACGTTTGGTTGTTGTACCACTTGAAAATCGGTTTGCGTTCTCTCGTCAACCAAATATTGGAACCTTGTTTAAAAGGTTGATATCAAGCAATTTCATTAAAGAGGCACTAAGCGTTGGCATCCGGCAATAAAATAAAGAGTTATTTTTAAATGTCATTCAAAGTAGAGGGCCTTGAAGTTTGCGGTGTAGGCCGACACCGCTTTAGGACCACGGGGCCGTTTTTTGCGTTTGCCCTGAATTATCTCAGATACCGCAAAACCGTTTTTTTCCAAATTGTGCACGTAAAATTAGTTAGGGGAAAAGCTTCGGGGTGGATCGTTCATTTTTCATTAACCGCTGGGCACTCTGGTTTTGAGGGGGGGGGGGGGACTAATATTATTAAAAAAATTCCACCCCCCTCAGTTACCGGCAGTTCTTAACAATTCACACTTGCCTGTGGTTTGGCTCGGCGTAACCTCGGTTATTTTTTGTGGTAATTGGGCTAATTGGGCTAATTCAGCTAGTTCTTGGGCCAAATATTTTTATGTGTGACATCATCTCTCTCTT
>Ga0163217_1007548_pt1 | contig 12607 bp, 8 predicted proteins | sample SynspAceP_FD_185933 | JGI IMG/M metagenome (GOLD analysis project Ga0163217, IMG submission 185933) | Saline lake microbial communities from Ace Lake in Antarctica - Synechococcus sp. Ace-P (PacBio error correction) | ecosystem: Environmental > Aquatic > Non-marine Saline and Alkaline > Saline ... | reverse complement strand
TATTATTTCACAAGACCACAAAAACTACCTTTTTCAACGTCCCAAGGTACTAGTTCAGAATTTAAACCAACGAAGAAAAACACCATCTTCGGAGTACAAGTTAACCAACACAAACCCTTACTTGTCGAATCGACTACAATTTCATCTTAGACAGACCCTGAGGAGAGACTCGGACTCAAAACACGACAAGAGGTTGGAAACTAACATGTACTCTGCCCGGTCTTGCAAACAGATAGGCCACTCCCATGTAAATTCACTCCACGACCAATTTTGAAGTAACTCCGCTAGTCTCTTTTTATAGTACAGTGCCCACAGAGACAATATATAACCGCCGCCTCAAGGAAACAAAATATATTCAAGAAGTACCGAGAATAACTCTATCGCGTAGCACAATTAGGACAGGCAAAAGAAACTGCGGATTATACTACACCTATGACCGATGGACAATAATTTTCCACATGTGAGTGGCTCTAAGGCTATTAAAGAACGGTCTATGACCAAGTTAGAAAAGGAAATGCAAGAGAACAACAAAAAAATACCCTTTATTGTGGATCGCTATCTCCGTTATCGATGGCTTTACGACAAGTTGAATCGCAACCCAATCTACAATTCTCAATTATTACGTCCTGCATTCATTCTTCGTAAAACAAAAAAAAACAGTTTTTCTTATCCCCCCAGTAAAACAAGCACAGAGACCCAAAACCATCTTGCATACCTATGATTAGTATTCTGGAACATCTGCTATCATAACCAAGAAATGAAATACTCGAAAAGGAATATCAGCATCAAAAAACAGCACCCCACTTATTCAAAAAAAAGTTCGACATTCCGGTTAGCAGACTTTTTTAGCAGCTCGACGCGAGAGCAATGATAATCTGCCCCGTAATATCAAACAACATTACAAAATAGAATCTTAAAGATGAAATCGCTGAATCAAGTAAAAAAACTATGGGTTTGATGCAGTTGAGTTCTCTAGAAGGAAACATGGCACCCTACCAATTCAATTACCACCTTTGACCTACTCCAAAACGGAGGCAATTTGAAATGAACTTATTAATCATCAGCAGAGCATTTTTTTGGAGGATCTCGATTTTAGATGTTTTTTAAAGCAATAAAATTTTGAAGTTTCCGGCTATTTTTGACACCTTTCCCTTAAAAAGATGTAGCAAGCCCCCTTGAAGATATTAATTCAAAAGAATAATATATCACAAAGACCTTCAATACCCCTCTAACATTTATTATAACTCCTGATTCAGGCTGGTTAAAAAATTATCAGACTTCGAAATCTTCCTCTGTATTTCGTAGAGAAAAACAAGCAATTAGCGATAACAATAAACCTGATAAGAAGGGGAACGCCTTCACTTGCACCTACAATCTCTCCTGAGCAAAAGTACGCGACCGCATGAAATAGGATCACTTAGGACTACCGAAAGTGATTAATCTATTCTTTGCGGGAATCAACGATTCTATGAGTCTCTGCGGCTCCACTCCTTTCACATTTTCCGGACCAAGGCTTGCAGATCCAGCCATTGCGCAAGAATCGCATATATCCAGCCCAAAAAAACCGTTCATCGGAGATAAAAACTCAAAAAGGTACCCTGAGCCCGCATCCAACTTGATACATGAAAGCCGTATCCAAGACTGTAGAGGATCGCTTATCAAACAAGACCACCGCGATTCATCATCACGATTAGGGAAGTTTGTCAAAAAACCCTTTCTTAACTCGGGTTCAATCCCATTATTTAGAATTGGACGTCAAACAAGAGTTATCTTGAAAAATCTCATATTATCAACGAAACAAACTTTTATGGCGACGCGGTGGGAAAAAAGAAATTACTACCCTTACGGAAACCTTTTAACCGAGTTGTCTAGTGCAATTCGAGAAATTCCTCTTGATGTCAGTGATACCCGGGGTGTGAAAAAACTGTGCGGGTCAAAAAAACTTCATAAGCCCAGTCATAGCAAGAACAGGGTATTTTATTCAAGGGGAGAAAATCTTGACCAATATCATTCGTAATACTTCACTTATCTAGGCGGACTGAATTTAAGGCTATTCCCAGTTTGTGATTCAGAGCTATTGGACCGAGGAGCGAAATGTAAGGATCGAAATATGGATTGGAGAGAAAAAATTCCTTCTAGCATTCGACCAACAGAGGCAACATAAATCATAATGTAATACCAGAAAATAGCCGCGTCATATATAGAGGCGCCCCCAGCCAGAAGCCTCCTGCATCTCCTGGAAGGAAGCAGGCACGAAGATCGCTTTACCCTTGCTATTTTAGAAAAAAGTATTTCAAGTCAAATCCTTAGCCTCCGCATAGAGACATCCATTGGTTGATATTCATGGGATGATCTTCAATGGCCGATTTTGAGCCACCATCAACTTGATTCAAGATTATGATGCAAAAATCCCTCCTCCTCGCTCCAAAATAATCCTTCTACTTGATCGGTAGACATAACCGTGAAATAATTGAGGATCAATTGAAGCGCACAGGGCCCCCACCCTGAGATGGATGCTTTTATCAATCAAATCAAAAAGAAATACGGGACATAAACAATCAAGACCACAATCCAGTATATTCAGCCACCTTTCGGAAGGCGATAAAAACCGTGTTCTCCTTCCCAGTTATTTGTCCGAACATTAAAGCGAGAGTTCTTAAGTACTTCAAAAAAGTGAGGAGGCTAAGGCAAAGGTTATTTACACCAAAAACAAATGGGAATATCCTTTTTTCTGGACTCAATGTTTTTCAAATACGACTTTACGATCAATCATTTTAAAATTTCAACCAACATTACTGCCAATGGGAATGGAAATGAACCAAAAGAAATTCAAAACCAAAGACTTTACAGAAATGTCAATATAGCTGCATTGTCTTCAAAAAATTGAAAAAACTCAAGCTTAAACACGACAGTTCTTAATTAAAAGATAAGCTGCCTGCAAATCAGCGAGGATGCAAATTTTTAATCTGGGACTGTTTGGCCCAATTGCAAAGACAATTTAATCCCCCTGTTCAAAGGAATTATAAAAAGAAATCACTTCGTGAAGTCTATTAAGAAGGCTTTGATCACTCCCAAAATCAGCTCATAGTCTCAGAGATGTTGCTCACAAAGTATCAAATTCCTTCCGAACCGGACTTCCCAGGCAAAGCAAGGCCATATTTCAACCTCTTGATTGTCTGGCAAGAATTGATGTCCAATGAACCATCAAATATAGGAATAGGAATCTACCTTTCAAAGCAAAATCCACACTACTATCAAGAAGATGTCTATATTCGAATGTGGATCAACCCATTTAAATTACGCCATTTCAAAATCTCCACCGAGGAAGAAAAACTTCTACCAATTGGCTAGGTGGAACTACAGCAGCCCTTAAAAGCAAAACATCCATTCCAACGCATAATTCGCTTCCAGGCAGAATATCTAAAATAACCGCCATATTCTCTTTTGCCCGAAAAACTCACAAGACTCCTAATATGAGCTATCCCATTCTCTTTATCTCGAATGGAGTCGAAGCGACTATTTCCTCAAAACAAAAAGTACTTCCAACCAAAATGGCAAGGAAAACACTAGCAGCGCGGTAAAGAAGAATTCCAGAACGACTTAATGATTAAAAAATCCCCTCTAGGAGAATGAAAATTCAATCATTTAGCGGCGCGGAATCTTAACTAATTCGAAAGGCAATTTGAAGAGCGCTGCTCTTGGGTACGTAATCTCTTGCTCCAACCTTACCAAAAAACCTGGAAAAGGATTGGCCATGTGTTGAAAGGATATTACGATCAACGTGCCCAATAAATGCACACTTGGAAGGAACAAACCTGATTACAGTACTTGATCCTGCCAGAGAATGGAAACAGCATCCTTTGAATTCAGCGCCAATTGTCGGGTATTTTTTAATCAACGGTTCCACCACTCCTCCGTTCAAGCATTTTGCAAATGCCCGGATTATTTTCCATTAATAGTGTTCAAAGCTATTACTAAAAGCTTCACTTCAAAATATGGAAAACTCGAAATATCGTCCTTATGGGTATTTTTGTACTATGGCCGCTTCTTTGTGAATGCTTTAGGAGACATGCAAAAAGCTGGGAATGAATTTTGGAAAAAACTTGGTTACTGCTCGTATTCTAAATAAATATGAGGCGAATGAAGCTAAAAGCAATAAATATAACTTTCGTTCTATGGTTGGCCTTTTTATCTATCAATGGCAAAAACCCGCTTTCGGATGCAAAAGTCAAAACTTTATAGCTAAGGATATTTAAGAAAGCCCTCCGAAAATGGGATTGAGAAAGTATGGAGGTGAGAATTGCCTCTATTTCATATTTGTTCGGTATTACATTTTTCTCAGAGTTGGTCAACTCTTGAACCCAAAACTGTATCTGAAACCATACTCCACTATGAAAGACCTAATAAGTTGTGAGAAATTGGGGTTCCCTCACCAAAGGTCACACTGTGCAATGGACTGGTCTTTATTCCAGTTATACGCCCTTTATCCCCAAAGATTCATACTGAATCGTCCACTTGCTGCAAAACCCGGAAAATTAAGGAGTTCTATTCTTATCTGAAGAATTGAAGAAAATGAAAAACTGCTGACCCAGTTTTTCAAGACTCAGTATACAACCGCCATGTATGAGCGGTAATCTTACTTCTACTTTAGGGATGCGCCCTCTCTTATTACTGTTATTGAATATGAAAAGGATCGGCGAGCAATATTATTGACCCAGCAGGACGCCGTCCTGCTTTTTAAGATTGAATCATGTGTGGATGAATACACCCTTTCACAGATTCTTTATGTTTTGCGGCGTGCCTGTTTAGTCCTACGTTACAACTAACGATGCATTCACCTAACGTCAAAGCGGAAAGGTAAAACTCATAAAATACAATACCCTAGGAAAAAGCTTATTACAAAATCGGATAGTCATCCAGGGATACAGGCCTCCTCTCAAACTACCGCACAATAGTTACCACATTAGTTGGAAAGCAGGACCTGCCTCCAAATTTTTAGAAATAAAGGGAACTTTGGCCCGAGACCAGGCTGAAAATAAGAAATGTTCTTTAATGGAACTGCCCATAGCGAAATGGCAACGCTAACTAAACAAAACAAGAAACAAATTTGAAATGATGAGGACATCGCGTGTGAACGGTGCTTTCGATTTTTATACCTTCAATCCAAAAGAAGAATATTTGCCGCTAACCTATTGATTCAAGTCAGATATTGCCTACTTGAAATGGGGCTGATCAGGACAAGACACTCAAAAACTATTCGGGCATCAGCAATATACTCCGGAAAATCAAATCAAAGCAGCCTAGACCAAGATAAAAAAAATAAATTTTTTGATGGGTTCTAAGGAGTTATTTCTTTATTCATCACCACAGATTCATAGGTGAATCCACTTATTAACTGTACTAAAAGCTTCCAATCAATTTCCGGTTGAGATTTGGTTAAAAAACTTAACATGAAAATAACTTCTATTAACAATTTCAAAATGCCGGAAGCAGAAGGAAAAGGGGTATCTTGACTTCCAAAGAAAAGGAGGAAATTATTCTTTAGTGCCGGCGGCAAGGCGAAAAAAAAACGGGGAAAGGTAAATCTTTGAATTCTACTCCCTTGAAATAAAGTGGTAAAGTTGCCAATCCATTCTCAAAAATACTGTTGGCACATTTAAAGAGTCTGTGATGCTTTGGAAGATGCTTCTGAAAAAGCTTTATTTGCAAATTGATGACTACATTAGAAACCACAAAACCAATGTCTATTCTTCATTCCCATTTTAAATCAGAAAAATGAATACGGGGTTTCATTAACTTTTTTAGAAAATTAATCATTTAAAAAGGTTCCACCAAAAAGCTTTCTGCCCTTTTTAAAAACTGATTAACCCCATTTGCTATCTTAGAAAATCACATGCCACAGTTCTATGATCGAATTTGAGGAGCAGCGCATGCATAGGAGATCGACACCACAGAGTTGTTATCTGCTGAAGGGAAGAAGTCAGATACCTTTCCAAAATAGTGGCCTCTGATGTTGCACAAATGAATTAAAGAAACCAGGGAAAATCGGAAATGCTATAAAGTTATGACAAGGTCGTAAAGCGCCGTGTATGGTATTATCTTTGACTTTTGTTTTTTACAGGTCCTGTTTAGCGAAAATTTTAGTCCGCCCGAAGAAATGGTTAAGCAATAAGAAATTGTACGTGATCAGGAAATTGCGGACACTACCAAGTACAGCTGTGAAACAAAATCCAAAAAAACCATTGATGGATATCACCTCTAGCGTTTCCGAAAATTTTTCCAAAATTTCCAAGAAAAAGTTGGAAGAGAACATACATAACTTTGCTCCCTTGAATATCTGAGATTCATAGAATGCTAAATCAAAACATGCTTAAAAAGAAAGGGGCCATGAATTTTGAAGTTTATTAGTAATTGGAATTCCACTGGCCTCTAATAGCGGCATTGTTTTGGATGAAAAAAATTTGCTTTTTTGACATTTTTTGGGGCGACACTGTAAATACCGCACAAGAAATTTTGAGCAAAAATAGCGAACGCTGGACAGATATCAATAATTTCTCAGGTTTCCACCTATGGAACTGTAAAGGACAGTTTAATTGCACCTATCCGAGCAGACAAGACTGACTAGAAGTAAAAAATCTAACGGAAAGCTATAAAGATGTCATTTGTGAACAGAAATAAATATAATAAAAGCCCCAAAAAAAAATCCGATCCTTTTTTACTCTTTAAATTTGCTTTCTGGAATTTTCTAATTCGCCTCAAGATTCTCCATTGGCGTGATGATTGATCTTTCGGCCATTGAAGCCAACCAAGGACTATCGGTCAAAAAGTAATTGACAGCTTTTATAGCATAAGGCCTTCAAGCCTCACGGAGATTGGGATACTTTAAATAACAACAAAACGGCGCTGAAGGAAGCAGTCCGCCAAAAGATAAATAATCCTGACATGGGATAAGTTCCCAAAAAGAAAACTCAATGCGTATTGATCTTATATGTGACATTATCGCTGAGCTTGCCCAAGCGTCCGCGAGCAAAATACCTCTCGCATTCGTTGTTATTTCTTATGATCAGAAAACTGATCAAAGAGACAAATATCCCGTTTAGGCAATGCTGAAAAATGCCAGTAAACTGAATCACAAAACTGATACTACCGTGAATGGGATTCTTCGGAGCTTGCTCTACAATCGTCCCAAGTTTGAAATTGAAATTATTAGGAAAACTCCCGGACGATTGAACTGTACATCTGCAAGATTGTCGCCGGTCTCATTTTTGTTTTGGTGACACAGTTGGAATTTGGAGCTGATCCAAAACGCGAGCGGGGAAAAGCACGATCAAGAGAAATTGTCGATACTATGATTGAATTTCACATCCCGAAACTCCCCACATAAGTTTATTCGGTTTCCCTTGAAACATTGAAAGGACTTACTCCATCTCATCTCTTTTACAGTCCATTTTCCTTTTCTCCAACAAATAACCCTTTTTTTCAAGAGACAAACCAAAAATACTGATTCTTCCGAGCCTCCACTAGTTAGGAGACAAACTTCTCCCTCTGGTAATCGGCTCTGAATCTGATTTATGATACTCGTAAAGTCACCGAACACCTCAACTTAACGGTTGTTGAACCCATACCTATCTCGCTGTGCAATAAACAGTTTCTTCATTTCAGAAAATTTACATTTTCCTTTTTATATCAATCCCCGGTTAGATTTCATCGAATCAGTAAGCACGAGTGACGATTCGCTACTCTTGGCATATATTGGGGAAATATAAGGAATCTATGAGAGCTTTTAATCGTATTTTTTCCACCATCTATTCCAAACGACGTTGAAACAGTTGTGATACTCAAACATTCAAGCATATCGGTGTACCCGAGTTCTTTGTCTGCAAAGATGCTCGCTGCAACTCACCCTGTAGCAATTGATTTTGTGAGAAAATATAGTGTAGAAAATCTATTCGCAACTATTCCTAACCGAATCAGTGGCAATAAGTGAAACAGTCGGTTTATATTATGGGGCCTAGATTATTCAAAAATTCCACACGGCAGAACGATCTGGCATTGTCTTAAGGTATAAGTTTAAAGAAAATCGCAAAACTCCTCCAAAGCCAAGATTGGATAATGTTGACTACTCCCAGAGAATCAAAGAGAAATTACACAAATCGTAAAGCCAAAATCAAGCTTCACATCGCTCCAGAGATTGCTGTAAATGGCTAATCCAGTAAAGCTAAAATGCCACGATTTATTCGCCAGCGCCACGTATGTATCTCTTAAGATTGTAGACATTCTGCAGCTTTCGGTCGAAAGTATTCAATAGTCTTATTCTCCCTTGCTTTCATCAATACGGCGATACATTCGAGCTCCTTTCCAGCAAGGGTAATAAGCTCAAAATAACACGAACCAAAAGGACCAGTGACAATTCCAAAAGACCAACTGATAAGCCAAGAGAAATCCCACAAGACACCATTCTAACAGGTAAGGAGAAAAAATCAGGAATACTGCCGGAAGTACAAACTGTAGTAATTGTTTCCTAGAAATGCGCCAGGAATAGCTCCGCAAGCCCTTTATTACATTTTCGTCAGGTTAAATCTAAGAAGTACCCCCTTGGAAGAAACATCCAGACATTCTCAGACTGCACACGAGGGCTAGCTTCTTCACAAGACAACATTACAGCACTACGGCTCCTATCCCACGACATCCTAAAGCAAGCAAAAAGGCCACCAAAACTCAAAGAAATTTGAAAGCATTGGCAACAGGAAAACCGACCTGTCGATCCTTTCGATCTTCTACGTATCGGCCATCGATCCGCGATCTCCCAATGTCGTTCAAATGGTAATTATCAGTTGCTCTCCGACGTCAGGTTGCCTCCCGGCAAAAGAAATAAGCGTTTCTTGTATATCACCCGCCGATCCAATACTACCAAGCCATTTCTTCAAATATAAGCTGAGGAATCGTAACTGCAGGCGCCACAGTAGCAGTTTAAATTCCCAGCTTTGTCCACGGTACTTTTTGAGTCACCGCGGATTTCAAATTCAACTTACGCCGACCTTCGTATTAGATCGCCGACGTTGCGCATTGATTGCGCCATAGGTTTTTTCACCAAAGCTTTTTCCCTCCAAGCCCCGAAAATCAAGCATCCCCTGTGAGCTGGAATCGTCGCAAAGAAACCCATATTTATTAACAAAAAGGAATGCCTTCTAAAGCTCATTATTGTCAATCGATGGCTCTGTTTTTGGAGAGCCGCTTACCATGACGCAAAAAATTGACTTCACGAAGCCCATGGGGTTCTATAAGCCCAAACTAATCAAGCTTTAGCATCTCCAACCGTCCAGATCTTAGATTTCAATACAAACTCATGCCCAAGAGTTCTTGAGCTTGCATTATCTATGCATGCCAGGTAAAGATTTCGCCATCACAAGGAAAGAGGCTGTATCCGCCACCCCCAAAGCACTATCTCCCCAGCACCTACTCAATAGAGGAAACAAAAACATCAGCAATTAAACGGGAAATGTTTTTCAGGACAAATACACGAAAACCAATCCTAATGATCCACAACCATCCAGCATTGCGCACACGTCCTTTCTGTATAATTTACCGGCCCATTATGATATGTAATGATTTATCGCATAGCGTTTTGCAGCCAGCGCTCCAAATCATGCGGTCGTGACTTAGGAACTAGGGTGTCCCTTACCTCTTTGATTAAAACTCAAAATCAATTTCTCTCGATCATTTCGCCATTCTCAGTATCCAAGTTCCCAGATAGGCTCATCTGCGAAAAAGTATTTTGGTTTCATCGCAAAAGCTCGTTGGCGATCAACTCGCTGCTTGCTCCACGAAAGTTGCGAGCGGCTAAGTGGTGCTCGATTCTCCCAACACGGCCCCACCTTTTTATTAATAAATTCACTTTCTTTTGACGAGAATTCTTGCGCCTATATAAGTTTCGCAGTGGCACCATAAATTTTCCATTGCTGCTTATAAAGAGTCGGCGAGCAGCAATTGTGAGAGTTTGAACAAAGTTAAATCCTACATTGTTGATCTTACCGCAGCCGCTGAACCTCGCGACAGGGTATCAGTGCATTGCGTTTCAATTCACGTAAACCGGTTCAGACCCACGTAAATCCAATCGCAGCAGAGTCGCAATGGTGTCTTCCGAACAGGGATGCACGGCCGACAATCGCCAAAAAGTTTCAAGCCTGCACTTCACATTATCGAAATGTTACTACGTCCAAAACAGTCAGTTTTCGAACTACCACTTGGTAGGTTTTACTCATGTTAGTTTATAGAAAGTATAACATCGTGATTTTTTATAAGTATAAACACAGTTCTAGTAGAAAATGCAGTAATAGACCTTTGTGTTTAATTGAGTCGAAAAAAATAACAGTTCCAAACCTAACAATACACAATTCAAGGAATGTCAAATATGAAAATTAGAGGAGTGGCTAGGAAAATATTTGTTTTTTGATTTGCAAATTAAGCACAGCTCAGAAAGCATAAAACAGTCATACCTGACTTTTCCCAATATTGCATACTTATTGCTAAAGTACAACATCCTTATGATTTCCTCTAAAACCTGATCCTCGTTTTTATTCATAGTCTCACTTGGTGATTTCCTCCAATTCTGAAAAAAGCAGGAATTAGTAAAGAACAGTTAGAAGTGACTGATTTATCGACTGTTCAGAACTATCAAAAATCATCTTTCGGAAACCAGTACTTACCACAGCAGCGCTTATGGGATTGATACAGACAAGAAAGATCCTTGCTGGATTATGACGCAAACAAAAGAATTGCACAAGTCTTGTGCTGGATTAATTAAAGTTAATCAATGAGTTCTTTCCGGCTGAGGGACCACTGGTGGAATATAAACGATTTTTAGATATGGTTTAGAAGTTCCAGCCTGAGGATTTTCATTTGATTTGAATTAGGAGGAAATGATGGGGTTAGAAAGGTTGAATCGCTGTTAACCGAAAACTCAAAAATATGCTTCTGCGAATGGTTATTAAAGTTTTAGACTCCAAATCCCGGAGACTACAATGCATTTTAGCAGGCTGCAGATCCCCAACAATATGGGAACAAAGAAGTATATCGCGAACATTCAAAGAATCTATCAGCTGTCTGCCATAAGAAAAACAATGTACCGCTATCGTTCCTTTGGCAAAGTCGGCGCATCCTGAGCTAGACTTTCACCGATGTAATTCACCCGACAGAAGAAAGACATCAAATCAATCTCTTTGAAAAAACCATTATGGCATACCAAAGCGGTTCAATATAAGCTGAAAATATCAGATGTGCTTTTTTAACTCGTACAATTTTGTTGTGAGTTTTGTAATGGATGTAGGACTAATAACATATTTTGAAGCCTTATCAAGGGCTACGTTGCTTTTCTTGCCTTTATCAACATCGATTTTAACTTTTTCCTAATAATTATTCCCACTCCAAACCAAATCAATCCTTTATCCTTCTGTTATCGTGATCGATTTTTTTACGCATCTGAAGAGTGTCGTAAAAAAATTTATAAATGAGTTTTCAAATAAAAGATCAGGAAAAGCTTAGAGTGATCATGTAGCTTCCGTGGCTGGAGGTGGTATGGCCTTCCAAAATACTTATCAGAGCTCTGGCGGCTCCACCGTGGCAGTAATAGAGCTGGTGGGGACTTTGATCGGCCAAGAGAAGATCCGAGCAGTGAGGCGCCTGGGAATCCGTCCAGAGGACAGTTACTCGATCGTCCTTTGGAGATTTTTGGACGCACCAATCGGCGGATGGGACTCGATGTGAGAACCTTATACCCGAAAAGATGGAAACAATTCACTGGTTTAGTATCAAGAATGGATTCGGGTGGACGCACTAATACTGGAAAATCTCCTTAACGATTTGGCCCAAAAATGATTTCAAAAAAGAGTGGCATGGATTGGCCTGTGTGAAAGTTGGCCATCTGGGCTACTGAAGAGTCAACCACTTTACGACAATGATAAATCTTTATTTGGCTCTTTTGCACGAAAAGATAGGGATTTACAAACGAACGGATGCTTTTTCTTCGACCCCCAAAAAACCAAGGACTTCAGCAATTTTAATAAAAAAAAAGGAACAGACAAATCTAAGTATTACCATTAATCCCCTCTCGATTATCGTGGCTGACTCGGGACGATTAATAACGAGCGAGTGTTTGCTTTTATTCTGTGCACAATCTGTAACCGAGTTGTCAGGCCATGCTGATTTTTCAGCGAAACTTCCTTTGCATCCGCCGGGCAATGAAAAAAGTTAAGAGTGAGAATCTCTACACGTATGTAGGCATGGTACGGAAGTTACCGCAGCGAAGTGGGAAAGCTACTGGAGTATCCTTGGAAACAAAAGAGGGGGACATGGGAAGAAATACCAAGTCTGAGATCCAGAGTCGTAACGGTGACTTGGAAGGCCTCAAGCATGTGAAAATCTTCAGAGAAATCTTGTATGAAATTCAAAAATTCAAAAGGCTTTTTTCCCGGGGAACGCAATCGAGCGCCAAAAGTTCGGAAAAACACATTAGGGACGCTATATTATTACACGATCGAACAGGCGCATGATTTATCGAATTTGGGGGGGGGATGTTTTCCGGCCCCCCCCTTTCCCACCTTCTCTTGTG
>Ga0163217_1025545_pt1 | contig 12609 bp, 8 predicted proteins | sample SynspAceP_FD_185933 | JGI IMG/M metagenome (GOLD analysis project Ga0163217, IMG submission 185933) | Saline lake microbial communities from Ace Lake in Antarctica - Synechococcus sp. Ace-P (PacBio error correction) | ecosystem: Environmental > Aquatic > Non-marine Saline and Alkaline > Saline ... | reverse complement strand
TGATTTCATGTTATTTACCTTAATGTTTGAGGGTTTTATATTTAAGTTATAAGTACTATATATAAAAACAGCGGATAAAGTACGAGTATTTTGAGGAGAATGTTCAAAAATGAAATGTTATAAAAACGAGTCATTTTGAGTTTTTTTTGCTTACGGTCTATTTTTGGCGTTTTAGCATAATGTTGAGATTAGATTATTGTTTTATCTTAAGAACCAGAAAATAAGTACGGTTTTTGGTTTCGTTTATAGCAAAAAGTTAGCAGAAGCTTCGTTCAGATATGATGTTAAGTGGTTGGTTAACTACGTCTTTTGATGGGATCAATAACAACAATAAGGTTAAAACATGTCTAAAGCATATAGGAAAGGATCGCCGTTGTACGGGTGGCGCGTCAGGAATTGCTTGCGAAGTGCTGAGTCGATGATAGCGAAGTGCGCACAAAGTTGTTATTGTCGATCGAGATTCAAAGCCGCATTTGCAGACGATGCAAGCGAAAGCATTGGTTGATGCCGTGATCACGATTAGAAGTGGAGCTTGCTAGACCCAGAAATTGGTCGTGCTCTCATTCCTCGTATTGTTTAGAGGAAAACAAAGTAATCGATATTTTTCACGCCAACGCGGGGACGGTATGTTGGTGGGGATTTTGGTGATGAGATAACGATGCCTCGTCGTATGCATGAACTTGAATATCGAATGTCGTTATTAAAAGTGCGAGATGTACTGGCCGCATATGATTGAAGCGTGGTGGGGGAGTGATGTTTGGTGACAGCTCTTTGTGGTGACATTATCCTACCGCCTTGGGAAGCCTGTTTTTTTCTACGCGTCGTCAATGGGCAATGAATTGGTTTTGTACAACAGTGCGTCGCAAGTCTGTCCACATGGTATTCGCGTAGGTTTCCGTTCACCCGGCCCTGTCTTACGACTTTGTTATCTGTGTGCCCGGCGGAAAAACTTCAGAAGCAAGGATAAAGGCAGTTTAATGGAAGCCGGTGATGTGGCCGAAGCTTGTTGTTTATGCTGACTCGCCTCGTCATGTGACGATTCGTGACGTTTGTTGATATTTGCCGTCGCAGTTGAATTTATAACCACTATTGTTGTGGCGATTGAATGCATTTTAAAACGTTTTTTTTAACCAAAAAACATTAACGTGGCTTTAACTGTTGATAAATTACCCCTGTTTATCAACAGTGTTTTTCTCTCTGTTATCTTCAATGTCCAGCGCGTTTATACGAAAGCGTCGTGATAGAAAATCGGTGTGCTAAAAACAGCGCCACTTGCGAATGTCTATGTCCTGCTTCTGGGCGTCCTTTTTCTAGCCTGTACCGCATCACCGGGGGTTTTGACCCAAAGTACTATACCGCCTTGTGGTTGTACTGATGTTTGCGTTGTCTGGTAAGTGCTCATGAGAAACTGTTGTAGCGGTGAATATTGGTTGGAGTCAGTACGACAACGTAAACTTTATTCACATGAGACGGATATTCTCGTGTTTGATTAAATTCTGCCATACAGATTGCTCAGCCATTCACCCCAAAGTGTTAAGGCGTGTTGATTTAGGTAAGGCGGCGAAATAACGTTCCCGGAACCACACCCCCAAGTCGTAGCCCTGCGGCTAGGTTTTTGAAAAAGAGCCACAACCAAATGACGTTAACCGCTTTTTATCCCAATATTTGCGGGCAGGGTTGGTTGTTTTCTTGTGACCAGCTCGAATACCAACATCGTCTTCTATTCATTGGCGGTTTGTATTGCGCGGCGGAGTCTGGCTAAAGCTGTTTTTGCTGTAAGGGGGTGCGTCATGCCTGTGGGGATTTCATGTGGAAGTGCTGAACAATGACGCTTTAATAAAACCTTGCTGCAGAATGTTCGAAGGTGGTCTAATCAGGCCCTCTGGATCGCTACATGGGAATCTTCCCCCCCCCCTCGCAATCCACTTACGCGACAGCGCGCTGAGCAAGTCGAGTAAACCACTAAAAACACGGAGAAACGTGAATCGCTATGGTATCGGCCTTCTTAGTGAGGCTCTCAATGGCCAGTTTAACGGCGTCGATACAAACCATTGGTAATGCAAAAGCAGTGGCGAAAAGGCAAGGTTGTTTATAACGGAAAAGTTCGGCCAGTGTGCGTTTCTAGACCCTATCGCCTTGAGTATCTGGGTATTGGAAAAAGATGTTTTTCCCTGATCTTCTAGTGACGCGTTTATGCTGCGCTGTTAAGGCAATACTTGGGTTGTAAATCTGGCGATATCATGGAGGTGCCAAGGGGCTAACAGTTGCCGAGGCAGGGTTATTATCCACTTGATGAGTGTCAAAAGTTTTGGGTCTCTTTGTTCTATCTTTTTTGTGTTAAGTCATGAGCATGACAAGCGTGCGGGAGGCGGTGTTGGTTATTTGATTGCAACAAAAAAACCCTGCTTGAGGTTGCGCATATACTTCCAGCCCATTTTGTTGAAGATAGTCGTAGGTTTTAGTCGCTGTAGACAGGCTGACTTGATGTTGCTGTGCATCGACCGTAGTGCAGCAAGGGGCGTTTCAACAGGCAGTTTTTGAGCTTGTATTGTCTTCAATAAATACTGAGCAAGCGTTTCGTTATAGCGTCATCTTGTTCACTGCTTTTGTTTGTTTTAAAGTGGTTTTTTAAATTGTACTCTATTTTTTATTAAAATTGATCTGCACTCTTTTGGCTGTTTTTGCGGATTACTGATGTGATTCAACATCACGCCTTGCTAAGAGAGAAATATGACATTACGAGACTTTTGGATTCGCTGTTTGCTTTTGTGGCGTTAGGGGCTGATTTCAGTAGTGATTAGACTGGGCGTGAGCACGGTCATCCTTGTGCGCCACTGCTACGTTTATAGGCAGCGGTGTTTCCTTTTGATCTTTTTTATTCAAAAGCCCGATGCTGGAGTGGCGCTATTTGATGGCCTATGGCTTGTCTTTTTGGTGTGGGTGTTTTGGGGATAACCACGTTATCCATTGGCGCGGGTGTCGTCAGGGATGCGTCGTTGTTATTTGGATATGAGCGTGGTTAGTGGCTTGCTGGTGGGTGGTTTTTGTTTAACGAAACCATCCCACGTTAATTAAAATTTGGGTTGGTGGGGCTGGCTTTACTCGGACTTGTTTGGATTTATGTTGGCCGATGGCGGCGCGGGGACAGGAAAGGGGTGGATCTTAGTTGTTGATGGGCATCGGTTTTTGGACTTTAAATAGTTTGATTGGAAACGGCGATACGCAATCTATCTTTCGCTTTTAACGTCTTGGGGATGTTGTTTTGCGCCTTTGCCTTTTGTTGTTACTTGCGGTTATTTTTGAAGGCAACACAGGTCATTGCTGAACTACCCAATTCAGTTACGCAAATGGACATTGTTTTTCTGTAATTGTTTCAAGCGTATCCAACGACATTATTAGGTTACTTGTTTTGGAATAAGATGATCATGAAATACTCCATTTCCAGTGTGGGCGCCATTGAACTTACTGGTGCCGGTGTTCTTGTATTTTTGGGCGGCTATTGGTTTTTATGATGAAAGCATTGGCGCGAGTCAGATAATTGCCGCGTACTTGATTTTATTAGTTTGTCTTGTGGGCAAATGGCATTGTCCGAAATGAGTTTTTTTAAAAGGGACTGAGAGGTGATTCACTGCACGAAATCCCACATGCTTTGAGTATTATCGGCGTTTTTGTTGCAATGGCGAGCCTGGACGCGACCTTGCGCGATTGCGTGTTTCTATGAATCAAGGTCGAGTTCCAGTCTTGCGCTAAGCATCGGGCTACTTGACAGGCTCTTTATTTTGGTCTTGTTCAGCCGCTTTTGGTTTAGGCGCTTGTGCTTTTTGTAATGTCGGTTATTCGAAAAGCTTACGTTATGTCGGCGCGCGCCTATTTTGTTATTTTGGCTTAAATCTTGTCGTTCAGCAATGGCGATAAAAAACGGTGAGACAAACATGGCTTATGACGGAGACAACACAGACGTCTTGCGCTCTGCTATTTTTCGTGGTTTGGCCATTTCACTTACCAATTCCTAAGCGATTTTATTCTAGGGTCTTTATGCGCTATGGGGATGCCGCTTCAGTGTCCACAACAAGTTTTTGTCCGTGGAATTGTTTTATTAACCATTCAAAGCGGCATGGGTATAAATTTCGGTTACGCTATTGCTGTTTTCGAATCCAAGAATTCGCCAAGGCTATTTAAAATGAAGCCCGGCTTTGATGCTGCCTTCGCGCTGATGTTTGGTGCAGGCGGGTATTAAAATACTGTTGGAGTAAGCTGAATTAATACGTCAGCCTTTGCTATGATGGATTTTTTATTTTTGAGTGTTTCCTATGTACGACGCTTCTTTATTGGCAGCCAAGTGCCGATAATTTCAATCTTACAAAAACGAGCTCAGTTATTGAAGCATTCGCTCGTTTTTTGATGTGCAAAATTGTGATGGAAGTTGATACGGCAATGTTGTCATGGCAGTATACGACCCTCATACGAAGTATTGACCAGTAAGACGCGTTTTCGCAGGCCAAGGACATACCTATTTATCGCAACCTCTCCAGAAATACCGCGATGAGGTTTGTTGTGGCATGGTTCTGGGTCCATTTATCAATTTGGGTAAGTATTCCCGAGCGGAGAAATTGGTCGTCGTCATAGTATTTGAATCACTATGTTGGAGTGGTATCGGGTTGGGCTTTGATTTCATGGCGCAGTAATGATTGGACATTTCAAAGCCGTTGGGATGTGTTATTGGATGACGAAACGTTGACGTGTGAACGACTGAGCTAATTCAGGTGGCTTTTTTGCGGTCACACTGGATCTAGATCCTTTCAGTGCAACCCTGTGGCGTTGCAAGAATTTTGCCTCAATGAGCACACAGAATATGTTGCAGGAAGAGGGACAGAGACACCTTATTAGAGTTGGTTTTTCCAGCGTGATAGAGCTTTGCCATCGGTGTAAATTTCGCCGTGTTTTCGTTCCACAGTTGATCCGCTTCACAGCGGCTTAGCGAAATTCATTTGGATGACAGGTTTGCAAGTTGCCGCTGTTTGGAGCTTTATTGGCCAAGGTATGGGAAATTGGCCACATGGTTTTTCCACGAATTAACCGATGCGAAAGAGCAAACTCAACGTTTCGAGCGACAAGCTAGCGCGCGCAGATTTTGGCGCGGCGCGGGAGGCTTTTGGTAAGATCGACGATTTGATGAACGGCTAATCAGATGCTCTAGAGCATGGCCTGGCCTGGAAGCGCAGGCGTTGCTTTGGGTTGTGGATCGATTGTTGATGCTGATGTGCCATAAAGCTCATATTACCGAGGTATTTGGCCGTTTGCCCACACCGCGGCAACGGCAATTAGCCCTCCGTGAGCAAGAGGCTCGAATTTATCTCGAGTCTTGTTTTCGTCATTTATGGCCCTATACTGCTCTAGCCATTCGGGAATTCGCTCAATACCGGTTCACAGAGAGGTGGATCCTGCAAATAATCTATTTTCCAAATCCAATGAGTTAGATTGTTTCTACCGCGCTTGTTGTGGACAAATCGCTTCGGGTCTTGATGCCGGAAAGAGGTGCGCGAGACTGTTGAATTGTGTGAACCAGCTTTCGTTAGTTTTTTCATCAGTGTTCGATGTTTTGACGATACAGCCATTCCAATTTCAAAAATGGGTCTGGATAGGGCAATGAGTTTTTCTAGCAGATTCGAATACCCGCGCCAAAGTCGTCAATTAGCCAACAGGGCGCCCGCTTCGCCGAAATCAGTGATTGATCGGGGACCTGGATCATTCATAATTCTTTATGGACTCTGATTCGGTTAATCTCCAATGTTAGGTCCATTAACGTGGTTGCGTTTAAAAACTCTCGTAAAGCTTTTACGTTGGCTAGTGTTAAAGTTAAAACTGAGGAGGTTTAATTGCGACCATGGACATTGGGAGAAGGTGTTAGAGTATTGCGCTCACATTTCGACAACATAGCGGGGTTATTTTGGCGTAAGTTGTGTTTGTTTATAAATCTAAAAGAAACGCAGGGCTACCAATTTTACCGTCGATTGCGTGCTCGAAGCAGGGCTTCCCGCGCCGACTTCTTCGCCTGGGGGCTGGCTGTCATAATAAGGCTGGAAGAAGAAAACCAGTATGTCATCGTTTTTCGAGGGCTTTACGTATTTTTAGATCCAATCGAGATTTTCTTCTGAGGTTCGCATTGTCTTGTTAATCACCGTTCCATAAATGGGGATTGTGATTTGAGCAAATCGTCTTGCTCGCTGGCATTGATTTAAAAGTGTGCTTGCTCGCCAGAGCGGTTCGCCCCTGCTCATCCAAACGTGGAAAGCCCATTACCAAACGACAAGCTTGACGTGTGAGTAACGTGCTCTATTTTGTTTATGGTGCGAAAACTCTGTTTCAATATCTTCGGCTAGGTTGCGAAATAATTCTGGACGATTCTTTTCGTGCAATGTCACTGGTGGAATTGAGACCGCAATTTCGTGGCGGATTAAACGGTAGCAGGTGAATTTCAATCCCCACCGAGTTGTGGTGCTTAAGGGCGTTTTAAATAGTGCGCTAACTGGGCAAATTAATCATCGGCCGTGTTTGTAACCATATTTTGAATTAATAAGACGAAAGTTACGAATTCTTAGAACGGCTAGATGAAAAAAACGTCCTTCTTTTTTACTAAAGGCGCTCCGAAGCAAGAGAATCGATGGAGTAAGCCAGTTTGTAAATCGTGTAAAACAATCATTTCCTGACGTCCATTTTCGGACGCATCATTTTTCGATTGTGACATTTGATGAGACAAGAAGGCCTGCTCTTGTTCAAGATCTTGAAAAGCATTACTGATCAAATTAAACGTTGGGGGCGAGTGAGTCGTCTTCGTTCGCGTATCTTTGATGGGTTCGCGCTTCGCGTTTTAAAACCCAGCAGCCAGATCCTGTGACGGCTAAATAAGTGAGCCGCGTGCTGCATGTTCTGGTGCCAAACTGAGTTGCGTGAAAAAATTCACCGAACCAATAGTGCCATGCAGGCCAGAACTTTGATTTACCAAACTTCCAGTTTGTCGGTAGGTTGCTCGTCTATAAAATTCTTCGCGGCTAATGCAGCTGAAGACAAAATACTATCCGGCCGCTGCTCATTCAGGTGTTGTATCTCGGGGTGATAGATTGCAGGCGATTGCGCAGGTGAAAGTAGAGGAACTTTACCGAACGCTTTCTGGGAAGCGCTTCACTCATTAAGAATCCCCATCACTTTCCAGCGTAATGGCTACGGCATTTATATTTCAACATTATTATGAACGGTGGTGAGCGCAAATCGATTGGCAAGCGTGATTACTGATCTTTTCACCATTCGAGAACAATATCGCTGGTAGATCTGTTGGGGCTGGCAAATGGTCGATTTGCTTGATTACTTTACCTTCACTGGCGGTGACAAGGCATGCGGCCGGACAAATGGCGATGTGTTATCACAAAAAACATCTCGCTGTTGCATTAGGTGTTTGCCGGGTATACCCACAGCTCATGGACTGGTTTTGATACAGTTTATCTTGATACAGTACCCAACTGATTCTCCCAATTTAAGGGGGGGGGGGTCGCAAAATCCAGCACGGCCACCGCTAATGGGTTAAATCGTGTTGTTGAGAACATATGAAAACTCGTCTTGAATGGCGTCTTTGAATCCACTAATAACCGCCAAATGTAGAATTTGGCGTTGTTTTTCTTCTTTTCTAGCCAAAAAGGGGGCGAAAACAGGTTTTGACCCGATTGATCCGCCTTGATTGCCGTCCGTAAACAGCGCTGTTGAATGAACAGAGGACTTTTTTCAAATAGGATAAAATGAGAGTGGCGCCATCGCCTCTTGACAATGGCATATTGATAATGTGTCTTTTGGCTGTGCCGATACCAATGCGAACAGGCCTCAGAGGACGCGTTGGCGGAGAGGTAAATTGCCCCACGTTTATTGGCTTCTTTTTATGGGCCCAAGGTTCCGTATAGTTGGATTAAATCCGGTGGCTGTACTCCTTCCAGCTTTTGAACTGAGTCGTCGATTGATGGACAATGAATCTGATGGAATGGCATTTTATCCTATGGTCAATATTTCACTATAACATGTGTTCTGTTCATACGCTGTTAGCAAAATGCCTGAAAGGAAATCTCGACATACAATGTTAGAAGTGTTATAAACGAATAGTATAGATAGGACAGTTTTTGAGTGAAAAATAATCGTTTTTAAGTTATCCACATCATTGATATTTAAATAGCCGTGAAAAAAATACTTAATTTGGCTATATGTCATTGTTTTCTATAGTCACTTTTATTAACAATCTGGAAAAGGTGGCGAAGGCATTAAAAAATCAACAGATCAAGGCGATTGCCCATTGACTCTTTTGAGCAGCTCAATCAGCTTGGCCGAGTGTATTAGAAGCTGCAATTTGCTTAAATATCAACATATGGCGACCTTGTTGGCATCGAATGATCGAGTAAAAAAAGCCTGGCGCGATGGCTTCGGAGTCGGATATAAATCAACTTAAAATCGTGGAACTTTGAAACAAATAACCGTATCACCGAGGGCGTCGGACGTTATTTTTAACACGGACGCTCTAACAATCGCAGCATTCGAATTACCATGAATCGGCCAGTTTTGTTGGGCGAAACTTTGCTTTTTAGCCTTATTTCAAGACGCCATTCAAGGTAAGCCGGCCGTTATTATGGCACTGGGAACCACATCAAATCGCCGTGGCTATTATTCTCTTATCCTGTTATGGAAGGCGATTCTATTATTGGTATCGCTGTTGTAAAAGTGGATCTTACCCAATTTGAAGAAACGCTTTGCTAACCAGAATTATTGGTTTTTATTGTTGCATCCTCATGGCTCGTGTTTAGTAGCCTCAACCTAATTGGTTGTATCGTGTGTTTTGGTGAATTATCTCATGTGGAGTGCAACGTGTTTATAAGGCGGGACCTCAAACGTTATTTAGGCATTCCAGTCGAAAAGTTGGCGATGTTTTACCAAAAACCTTGCATTGAAAAATCGAAATTGTTGATGTGCTAGAAAAATACCGTCCTAAAATGGTACTGAAGACATTACTTGCGTTTTGTCTTTTTTAAGAATGAGCCGTCCTATTCGCTTATTGGATTTCAAGAAATCCATTTCGTTGCACCACTAAAAAACCATTAATGAAGAAATCGCTTTATGGCGGAGCTATTTTGCTGGTTGGTTGTGACCATTTACCGCTTTGTTATTTGGCCTTGCAATGCTTCGTACCCGAATGCTTCGAGAGCGATCCGACGCCAAATGAAATGGACGCGCCATAAACCAAAGCTTTATATTCGTGAAGTCATCCAAAAATACCCAAGCGGGTTTGGTGACCTTGGATCAAAAACATAAAATGTGGATCGTTTAATCCTGCTGTGGAAAAGTTGGATTGTCAGCCCTTTAGCGCCTTTGGGTTCGGACAGCCTTTGAATGTGTTATTCCAATTTTGTAAAACCACGATGAACCTGGAATTGTCTTTCCCATGGATGATTTTCTCAAGCCGCTAATGATTTGGGCATTAAGCGTGTAAAAACAAGAGGAAGGGCGCTTGTGTTATCCGATCAAACGCCTGTGCCTGTGGAAATTGGACCTTGTGCGAGCATGCAGTGCCTAATCGCCTTACGTATTTGTGAACGTTTTCCGAAGATGACAGAGCGCAAAAGCGCTAACGAGCAAGAAAATTACTTTCAAGCGTAGAATTAAACTTCGAGGAAGCGAAGTACGAGAGGCGAAACGTTGAGTTAGGAAGGCGCTAAATTACTCGGCTGCTAATGAAATTAAGAGCATTAAAGGGGGACACAGCGGGAGCTCTATACAAACTGCCAAATTGGCGGTGTTGGGGCAGCTCAGTGCGAGGTATAACATCACGAATTGAACCAACCTGTTGACCGCCCCCAATTCGGCTTTTTGCGGGTACACGTGTTTAAATTTCTCAGGATCGTGGACAATACGAACAAGCCCACACCAACTGTGCAACACATTAGTCTTCATCACGAGGGTGACATCAGGTGCGCGCTTTAAACGTCTTTTGCTCGCAAGAGCCGATGTTTCATCAAGGTCCTATCGCTGTTCAAACGGCGATTATGGGGGCGCTTAATATTTATGAGGTCTCGTTATAAAGAAGTTAGACATTCGAGCTTGTTGTGACAGAGACCAAGATTTTATAGTCAATGGTGACATGGTGTTTTTCCCTTTTTAGAAACAGGTATTTAGTGAACTGTTATTGGCCAATTGCGCCGCCGATTGCTATTTTAGAAGAACCCAACAACGAGCGACGGCGTTGTATTGAACAAACAATGAAAGAGAACCACGTTGTTATCTGTGTACAAGACTTCTGGTAATGGTTTGAGCGATTGACGGCTATCAAGCATCTTTTTGAGCCCTTTTTTACGTTCAAAACGTCCGTTCGGGGCTTAGGATTGCGGGCTTGGGACTGTCGATTAGCCAGCGGATTGTAGATTGCAAATGGGTGACAGATCAAAGCGCTCAAAACCAAGTAAACGGGGGCGCCAGAGTTTCTTTTGTGCTTGTGTTACATCTACCGCGCTTTACTCCACCATTCTTCATCCCTTCAAAAACACCATAAAGAGGATAACGTTAATGCCCGATAGGAAGCAAGTATTATTGAATCGACGATGAGCAAGCCGTTCGTTATGGCGATTTCTCAGACATATGCAGCTTTGAAGGATTTTAGATTGTTGTGCGAATTTCCCAACCGCCCAAGGTGTTTGTTGAGCGTTTGTCTTTGGTTGGTCTGGCGTCATTGTCCGTGATTAAACTTGCCTTGGTAAAAAGCTGGTTTAGCGTTGTTCGAAGAGGTTAAAAAAATTGATGCTGAAAATTCCGTTTATCTTGATTCCGGTCCATGGCGACATCAGTATGGCCGTGAGCGCCATTCGTGAGCGCGATTACGATTTTATTGAAAAAACCGTTTTCTAACGAAGAACTTTCTTGACGTGGTTCGTCGAGCGTCAGAAAAAAGCGCCGTTTACCTTTAGAAAACCGAAAATTTACGCCTAGAGCTTGCCGCTCAAAAATGCCCCCTGAGCCTCGAATTATTGCAATACGGGCGGGTATTCACCGGCCTTGCGTCAGGCGTTATTACATGTGCGGAATTGAACGGGCGCGGACATTCTATATTTCAAGGGGAACGGAGCAACAGCGTAAAGAAGCATGGTAGCGCGGATTATGATTCACGAGCACAGTCTCGCCGGTTGGTTCATACTTTTTTTGTGGCAATAAAACTGTGCGTGTACCGAGATTCCATTATGGAGTCTGAATTATTTTGGTCATGAAAAGGGAGCCTTTACGGATTGCGAAAACACAGCGTATTGAGTAAGCGCTGGAAACATGCGAATTGGTGGCACTCTCTTTCTTGATGAAATCGTGAAAGCGATGCCTATGGTCTGCATTGCCAGATTCGTTATATGCGAGGGTTTGGAAAGAGCTCGTTCTTACGAACGATTGGGCTCACACCGGAAGTAGATCTTGATGTACGTATTCTCGCCGGACCAAAGTGGATTTAAAAACAATTGATGTGAGGTGGTACATTTCGCGAAGATTTGTTATTATCGTCTTAATGTAGTCCGTGGGAATATTTCCGGCCGCACGAGAACGAAAAAAAAAGACGATATTTCTTTGCTTTGGCACATTTTGTTGTGAGCGATTGCGCAAATATAAGCGTGAATCAGAAAGCGCTTTCTGCGGCGCGTATGCACAGTTTATTAAGTTACGACTGGCAGGATAGATGTACGTGAGTTGCTTGTAACCTTGCCTGAGCGTTATGTGCTGATGGGCGCATTCGGGCTCTTTTGGTTTGACCAGAATTTATCATCAACGAAAACAATCCCGGGTTGTGATGGACTTGCCTGAGCAATTAGAGGCTTTGAAAAAAGAACCTTATTGGAGCAAGAAGCTCATGCGCCAGAAAAGGTTTCTATAAGAAAAGGCGACTATGGACGGCGGCTCGGTCTACGCGAAAAAAAACCCTTTACGACAAAATGCGTAAATATGGATTGGACCAAAGACATTCTATAAGCAATAAAAAGTATAAGCAATAAAACCTTATAAGCCCAGTCAGTTTCAAGGCGCTAAACGTTTTTTGTCTTTTTGTGTATGACTGAATGAAGGTGAGGTTTCAGTGGGAATTTTCATTGGACTTCATTTTCTGGCTACTCTAATTTTGCTCTTATTATTCTGTGGAATACCTGCGTTTATATCGACCTCTATCCGCTTTATTTTTTGGACCAAAGGTTTCCCCTTCCATTGTTATTTTTATTTTGCATGCCTTCTGTTGTTTGTGGGCCTGGGGCTGAAACCTCTTTTCTTTACGGGCAAGCTTTCCGGAGCGGGTGGCGGCGTTTATGTTGTACTTGGCGTGATTGGGCAACAAAGGTATTAACCCCACCTTCAGTTTAATTATTCCGCCTTTCATGGGCGTCCGCGGGCAGTAGGTCCAAAAAAAAAAAACCGCTTGGGGGTCCCCGCGGCGGGGCCGATTGGGGGGGCTTGGGGCCGGGGACCCACATTTAGGGGGGGGGGGACTGGGGGGCCGTTTTTGGATTTGGTGCCCTTTTTTTACCCCGGCGCGTTGCCCTAGGCGCTTTTACTGATTTCTCCTTG
>Ga0163217_1097538_pt1 | contig 12610 bp, 17 predicted proteins | sample SynspAceP_FD_185933 | JGI IMG/M metagenome (GOLD analysis project Ga0163217, IMG submission 185933) | Saline lake microbial communities from Ace Lake in Antarctica - Synechococcus sp. Ace-P (PacBio error correction) | ecosystem: Environmental > Aquatic > Non-marine Saline and Alkaline > Saline ... | reverse complement strand
AGCATCACGATCAATCCCGAAACCACCCTCACCCCGGGATAGTGCTGTGCGCACTTGCTGGCCCCGATTTGCATGGGCAATTGCCGGCACGCGCGCCACCCCTTTGGCTTCAGCCGCAGCGCTGCCGTTCCTGGCTCCTCCGCAGCCGTTTGCGCCTCAGTCACCAATCTTTCCCTCTGTGGATTTATTCCCGTGGGTCTAGGCGTTGCCTGGGAATCTTGCGCGCCAGCTGGCTGCTTTGACGAGCGGCGGCGGTGAGGTGGTGGCCGGCTTATTCACTGCAAACTGCCGCTGTCGCGTTAAGGCAATTCCTGCGTTAACATTCATTTCACTCAACGTACTTTCAACAATGCTCAAACTCTTTTACAACCACCCGGTTTGGTCGTCGCGCTCGGTTCTTGGTGGCAGCACCCAGGGCCTTCGCTGCCGATCTCGGGCTGACCAGGCCCAGTGCCTGGAGCGCCGTGCTCGCCGGCTCGGTCACGATCCATCCATCACCCAGGCCAGCGTCGTCAAGGATCCCTTTGCTTGGCGCAGATTCAGGATTCGGATCCAAGCCTGCACTTATATCAGGTGCACGCCGGCTCCTGTCGAATTGTGCCCATTCGTTGGGTCTTCTGCGTGATCGGCTCAGGCAAGCTCGCCGCGCTGAACCCCTTACTCGGGTTCTCGTTCACAACCATGAGCCGGCCAGCCTTGACCCTCGCCGAGCTTCCACCAACACCCTCACCGGCGCACCGAGGCGTTTCTAGTCCCTTCGGGTGTCGGGTGAGAGTTTCAATTTATTTGCTTGTGGTGTCACGGTCTACGACCTTCTGTCACCTGGGCCATGGCCCGCGCATGTTCACATTCGTCTGGGGTGCTCTTGCCGCCGTTATCTGATCGTGGAGCGGTTACCGGGTCACCTTTGTTCAGAACATCACGATATTGACGCAAAAATCTTGAACGGGCTGCTCAGAGGCGTTTCGTCGATGCAAGCGGTGGTGAGTGACGCGCCAACATCACGGCTTCCAGTGTATTGACATGGCATGCCCTGATCTTCCGCCTGACAAATGCCCCGCGCCATACCCAATGCCTTGAGGGCATCGCGCCATGATCGGGCGAACTCGACCGTCTGGCGCCGCCTATTCCGCCTCGCTGGCGGTGTGTGTATTTTGCTGTGTCGGCCGCCTGATTACGGGCAACGTGAGTGGCCGCAGCCTCAGCGAAGCAGGCAACAGGGTTGCCAGCTGGTCCCTCAACACAGAAGAGGAATGCGGAAGCGGCATTCCTTTTCGACTTTCGCCTTTGGAAGGCTGTCAAAAACCTGGAGAGCCCAGTTTCCCTCCTGGGGCCGGGTCGGCCGGAGTTGGCACATACATCGAATGCTCCAGGCGATGGTGCGTCGGATACTGGGCACCACCATTCGACATTCACCTGGGAGGTTCAGACCTGAAATCTTCCCCACCATGAGAATGAAATAGCGCAGTCTAGAAGCAAGCTAACGGTGAACCGCTGGCCCATTACTGGCGCAACAACGGCATGGTGAATGTTGACGCGAAAAGATGTGCATAAATCACTCGGTAAACTTCACCACAATTCGATCACTGCTCGCCAGTTGGGTATCAGCATGCCCTGCGGCTTCTTTCGTGCTCCAAGACCCACTACGCAAGCCCCTTGACTTCACCACTGAAGCGCTACGCCGCGCCGCCGCGGCTGGCAGGGGCCTCAACCCAAGCTCTTGGCGGGCCTGAACCAGCTTGGCAGCGCTGCTGGCCTGGGATGGTGAATCTGTTGTGAGCCAAGGAGCGACTGAGGGTCAAGAGAAGCTGCCAAGGAAGCACGTGCGTTGCCCTGTTGGAGCTGTCCGCGCTGCCTTCCGTTGCGCCAATGGACGACGACCGCAACACCTCAGCGGCGCCTGGCGGTGCGTTCGATCTGGCCCGCTCCGCTGCTGAGCCCTCGCGCGCAGGCTGGAGCGGGGAGACCAACGCATTGCGAAGACCGAGATCTGCACGGGCGCTGCGTTGCGCAGGAGAAACTCAGCGTGTGCTTGCCTGGAGCAGGAGGCAGCCCTGAGCCTGAATCCGGGCGCTACTGAGCCGGCCCGGATTTCAGGCGCGGGAGATTCCAGACCCTGATCAAGCGAACGCCTCACTGCGCGCCCAAGCGAGCGTACGGCGATTGCCCGACGCCATTCGCGATCGTTCTGCGGCGCCAAGGGATCGAAACTGATCGATCGCCCCGATGGAACCACCGAAAGTGGATTCAGCGTGGGGGCCTGATCGCGCATCAAGGCTTCGATCGGCGTTCGGCATCGTGTTCTGCAAGGATCTATCCCACTACTCGAGCCTGAAGGCCGTCTTCTCACGGGGGGCGCCACTGCTGCGCGGCCTCAGTACGCGGCGCAAGGCTTCCACTTCAGCTCGATGTCCTCAACCCCCCTCAAGGATCCAGAGGCTGCCCTCAGCCGGTGCCCGCCTCGATGAAATCTCCAAACGCTTGACAGAGCATTCGCGGCCGCACGAGGTGGAACCATTCGCTGCGCGCAGTGTGCACGACGCCCTGCCCCTGCCACGCGGTCGTCTCCGGCTGGGATCGATGGGATCGATGGATGATAGAGGATGCAGCAGCATTATGCGGGCCAGCCTGGAGAAAGCGATCAGTGTGCTGGGCATCCACCGGCGCGATCGGACCCGAGGGACCCTGCAAGGCCGAGGAGTTCCCGGATCGCTTCCGGCGTTGTTGCCCTGACGGCGGCCCGCACCTGCCTCTGCTCCAGCGAACGCACGATCGGGCGGATACCCCGAGGTCGTGGCCCTGGCCGATCCGAGCTTGCTGCCGTAGCTCCAAGCCAGGCTGATGCCCTGGAAGCCCTCGTCGGGTCGCTGCCCGCCGTCCTGCGCTGACTCGCCCTGGCAAGCGAGGGCCCTCTGTCGCTGCTCCGCCTGCTAGCGCGCCGAGCGGTGGTATCCGGGTCATCGCTGGGGTTTGCGCATTGGCCTGCTTGCCCACACCTGCGGCGATCCGCGGCCCGCCTCAAGACCTGCCCCTGAGCCAAAAGGAAACCCTTATCGGCCGCTGTGACCCACGGTTCTACGGTGCTTGCCCAGTTGAAACGAGCGGAGCCGCTGCTTGCCCGCGATTCCGAGCATTTCCGCCATCTTCCAGTGCCCTGCAGGGCACCCCTGGTGCCGATACCGCCCGCCTTTCTCACGGGCATTTCCACCCTCTGGTGGCCTGATCGACGGCACTCCAGTCCTCTCCGGGTGTCTTTCGTTTATTGGCCGCCGCCGATCTGGCCACGGCCGAACCAGGTCGCCGTATGCACCAAGGCCATCCAACGGGGAGATGCATGGGCCGCAAGATCACCGTCGATTCGGCCACGTTTGAATGAACAGGGCCTGGAGGTGATCGAGCCCACTATCTGTTTGGCCTCCGATACGAGCCATCGAGGATCGTCATCCATCCCCATGAGCTCATTCCACTACGAGTGGTGGAGCTCGCCGGATTCTCGGTGCTTCGCCCAGCTGGCTGGCCCGATGGAAATTGCCGTTGCTCTTTTGCCTCAGCTGGCGGAGCGCTTGCCCACCCCCTGGCGCCGCCTCGATCTCCCGCCAGTGGGCCAGTTTCAGTTCAAGGACACCCGACCAGAGCAAATCCCCTGGACATCAGGCCCTGGCCTTACGCCGCAGGCCGCAAGCGGCAGGCCCATTGCCGGCGTGATGAATGCGGCCAACGAGCAGGCTGTGCGCCTGTTCCTCGACGAGCGCGTCACTTCCTCGATATCCCGCGCCTGATCGAGCGGGGTCTGCGACGCCACCGGGCCGAGGGCAGGCCGATCCCAGCCTCAGCGACGTGCTGGCCGTCGATGGCTGGGCGCGCATGCCGTGCTTGAAGCCTCAGCCAAGCTGGGCCCCGGAAACGCTGCTGGCCTATTCGAAGCTCAACACATGACTTGACTTTGCTATGAACCTGCCTGGAACGTTGGCCATTCCACCTGTTGCCTGCCCATGCCATTCGAATCCGCTCTGGCGTGGATCGTGTCGGGGCAGCGAGCTGGAGGCCGGCTGAAGGAGGCTGGTGCGGGAGCTGGCCTGGGAGGACCCAGCCCGGCCGGGCCGGGGTTGTGTGCGCAGCAAGGCCGACTGGCCTGCGATCCTGTGCCGCGGGGCGATCCTGCTGGACTCTGGCCCGAAGGGGATCTGTACGGGGCGTGACGCCGAGCGGAATCGAGCGGATCGTGCGGGGAGCACGTGTGGGCGGCACCGATCGGGAGTGGATCCTCTAGGCGCACTCCGTTTTTGCCTGCTGCTTCAACCGCTGCCTGCCAGCACCTGCTGCTTCAACCACCCGGCGCGTTGAGCTGATCCGACCAGCTGCGCGCCTGCAGCATGGAAGCCGTTGTGCCGCCGCCGCCCGTGAAGCACGACCTGCAGCGCCCAGGAGGCGCTGCCTGGGCCAAAAACGACCACCGCCGGGGCGGGCCGGAACCAGGATCGTTCAAGGCTGACCACAAGAGTTGGCGGCGGGGAGCCTGTGCCTTGTTCTTTGCTTCGTCGCAGGCGGGCCCCCGCTGGCCAACCTCAAGGCCAGCTCGCAGGCAGCGGGACTGGCCGGTGGCCGATAGTAGGCCTCGGACTGAGGCTTAAGCCCCAGGCGCGGGCGGTGATCAGGGCGTCGAAGTCTCGATGCTGACCCACGTCGGGCAAACCCCGGCCGCTCGGGGGGCGAATGCCATGGGATCCGCCAGGTTCTGGCGGCGCAGTCCCGCACCAGCCAGCGTTCGTAGAGCCGGTTGGCGGCCGGCCGATCGTATTGCGGAGCAGGCCGCCAATCGAGCGGGCTGCTTGATCACACCACCCATCCAGGCCTCTGCGGCGTGGAAGGCACCAGAACAGCGTTTGAGCAAGACCGTGCCGCCCGGGAAAAACACCCCGAAGCAGGGGCGCTCGCCCGCCAGCTGCCGGGCGACGCCAGGGAGGCTGAGTCGTGTTGAGTGGGCGGCACGTAGGTGCTCGGGGCCCAGGGCCCGCCGGCGCCAGCCCCGCGCAGATTCAGCCGCAAGCACCGCAAAGGCCAGCCTGTTGCAGCGCCAGGGCCAGCGGCGCACCCCGGGGGCCTGGCATCGATCCTCCCAGCCCATGAAGGCCAGCACACCAGCCAGGGGCTCAGCGGCGCCGGCCGGTTCATGCAGGGCAGCAGGCTGCTCCCCCTCTGCGATCGCGTCGGTAGGGGCCATCCCTCATCGATCGGAACTGGGGCGGCCGGACCGTTATCGCGCAGGGTCTTGGAGATTCCGCCCCCCACCAGGGCGCCGCGGGCGGAAGGGGGGGAACCAGCAGACGCTCAGGCAACGGGCGGCGCGTTGCCTCCGTGCTTGCAACCACTCAGACAGTTGGATGGCCTCGAGCTGCCGGGCTGCTTGCGTCACCTCGCATGGATCCGGCCGATTGGCGCGGGAGCTCCAGGGCATCCAGGCAGACCGGGCCCACCAGGCGGCGGGAATGCTGTTGCTCTCTGCTGGTCGGGGGCCGCTGGAAACGCAGGCCTTCGCTCTCGAGCTGCTCCTCAGTGACTCCTGAGCTCCGCCGGGCGCACCACGGTCCAGTCCAGGCCGCTTTCCTGCAGGCCAGCGTTCGGCCCAGCCGCTTCCAGATCAGGATCACCGCGAACAGGCTTGAGGGGTGGAAGAGGCGGCGCTGCAGAGGAGCTCACCAGCACGCACCGCTTCACCCCACTGGCGTGGCAGCGGCGATCTGGGAACCGCATTGCCAGGGCATCCCACCTTCAGGGGGGCCGGTTCAGATCGACGATGGGCGTGCCCCGGTGGCGATCACCAGGGGCCTGCCCACGCCGCAGGGCCTCTCAAGCGGGGCATCCGCTTGAGTTTCGAGGCCGATCAGTTCCGCGCCCTGCAGGCCTCTCGGGCACGGCGGGCTGGGCCGCAGCACGCCTTCACCCGATAGGCCCCGTCCGCAGGGCCTCCTGCACCCACCGCCAGCAGTCTGCCGGAAGCACGCTGACGGCGACAACGGCCTTTCGCTAGGGAATTAGTCGATGGCTGGAATTCAAAGCAGCGGAAGCAGCTCCTGTCTAGGCATCGGCCGGATGCCCAGCTGACCGACCGCTCGCAACAGGCCGTGGCCCGCAGGATGAGCGGATCGAGGTACATTCAGGGGCAGGACAACGCTGCAGGTGGGAGGCCGAAATCCACGCGCTGGTTGGAAAGGCTGAACCTGGGCCATGCCGAAGGTTAACAGAAACCCCGGCCCCGCGCGCCTGAGCGAGAAAACACTCATTCAATCCCCTTTCCCCCACCACAATCTTGTTTCAGGCCAGCGCCATTGATTCGGCCGCAACAATGACGGTCCCGGGTCCAGTGGCCATGCTTCCCTTCCCTTTGACCTGGCCGCCGGGGCCATCGCCAGCGGGAGCACCCGGCTTCTTGCCCCAGGGCCGCCGCCAGTGGCAAGAGCCAGTGATGCCACTGCTGCGCGCCGCCCTGGAAAGCGTGGCAGCCTAGGATGTGCTCATCCCATGGCCGGCCCCAGGTTCGGGCAAAAACGCTGGGCCTGCTCAGCTGGGTGTTTCAGCGGACTGCAGCAAGAAAGGAAGCTCAGGCCAATCTGCCTGGGCTTCTCTGTCATCGCATGTTCGATCGCCGCTCAGTGGCGAACGGCGCGGGACCCGCGGCTCGGCATCGACACTGAGTCGCTCTTGCAAGCGCAGGCCATTGCCACGTCCGAGACCTGCCCAAGGGCCCCCGGTGGTCTGTTAACTCACCCTTACCAGGGGAGCGGCCCGGCAGCTGGAAGAGTCTGAGAAAGGCTGATGGGTGAGCGCCTTGCCAATGGTGTGGCGATCGCGATGGGTGCACACTCTGGGGTGGATCCGGCCGTAAACCGAGTCCAACAGCTCTTGGGGGTTCATGCCTTGTGAAGCGCCTGCAGCCAGGCCTGCGTGTTTTGCGCCTGGGGCCTGAGCGGCACCCGGCGCGGTTCGGGCGCGACAAACCTGGCCTTCTGCGCGTGGCGGCAGGTCGCGTTCTGAGTTGGAAGGACCGGTGAGCGGGGTCGAGCGGACATCGCGGCGGATCTGAAGCGTCGAGCCCGGCAGCTGATCGCGGGCCGGGGATGTGCGCCCCCTGGAGTTCCGCTTTTCCAGGACGGCTGGGTCGACCATGCCTGCACGGGGTGAACGGAGCGCTCGGCGTTGTCGCTGGTAAGGGCGCGAAAGCTTGCGAGCCCGGGAACCTGCCGCCGGGCGATCCAGTGGGGCGCCCCAGCAGCATCGCCTTGCGGTCTGGGTTGGCCCGTTGGCAGCTGGCCAAGGTTGCCGCTCTGGCGAGCATCGCGGGAGCGGGTGGCTCCTGCGTGATCGCCCGGGATATTGACCATGCCAGGAGGATCGCCGGGGCTGCTCGAAGAGGGGGGATCGGGGGTGTCCTGGTCCATTCCAGGATTCCGGAGCGGCCAAGTCGCCTGAGGGCCTTCCGCCGTGGCGAAGGCTGACTGGCTGGTTGAGTGTGGATATGCGTGCGCCGAGGGGTTCGACGCACCGCGCCTGCGGGTGGTGGCCTACCTGACCACGGTGGTGACCCGCAAGGCCGTTTCGACAGGCGATCAACCCGGCCGTGGCGCTGGAGGCGGGAGCGCTGCGCCGTTCGAGCGATTCCTCCTCGCCACGCTTCCTTCGTGTTCGCTCCCGCCGATCCCCGCGGTGATCGGCTTTGCCCGCAAGCTGGTCGGTGCCGAGCCCTACCTGATCGGCCCAAGCCCGTGGCGGCTTGTCCATTCTACGGCAGGCCGGAGCCGGTGGCAGCGCGGCGCTGCCCTGCAGGCGCTTGCGCGGGGAGGTTGTAGCTGATCCGCCCTCAAGGCCCTTCAGGCTTCCCCGTTTGTGGCCCGCCAGGCCTGAGCTGCAGCCTTTGACTACATTGCCGTCGTTCTCAAAAAAATTGCCGACGTTCGCTTCACAAACACCACTGAAAGTCTGCCTTGGCGCCAGATTTGGTAAGCGATTCGGCAACGTTTTAGGCCACTGGACCATGCGTCTCTCCAACGCCATTTGTCTCGCTTGTGATTGGGCGGATCTCTTCGGATGCCAGCTCGATGCTGGAGCAGCCGCTACGAGGAGAGTTTTGCCTTGTCGAAGAATTCCGTGACTGGATCGTTCTGCCTCGACGCCATGCGAAAGCGCCCTTCGACGTTCTGATCACGCCCTCAGAACGCCGTCTTGACCCAAGCAGAGCCGCGAAAGTGCTCGGACGGTGCTGGCCACTTTCAAGAACGGTAGCCAGCAGGCGCGGGATTGAACGCGACAGCTTGAACGCCAGCGCAGAGCGCTGACTTACACGGCGCATGGGCCACGCGGCTCGGTTGCCGGCCCGGGCGGGCCGCGTGTTTTGCCTGGCGTTGCGTTCGCGGTAGTGATTCCGGACCGCGGGTGAGGTCATAGGGGCTGGATCTCGAACAGCACCTTGTCGCCAGCCAGGCAGCTTGATGCGAGAACTTGATGTCAGCTTTCCGGCGCACGGCAGAGGCACTGGTGACCGGAAAGCGATCGATGGGTGACCAGGTAGAACCCATTGCCTGCTTCCTTCTTCGATTCACCACCCGAGGTTTTCGATCATGCGGACTGTGCTCAAAGCGGGAGAATTGATTTCAGCTTAAGATTTGACGCCTCGCCAGCCAGGCGGTGGCTAGGGTCACCCCTCGCCTGAGCCTTCTTTTGATCACTCCGCCCCTATCGCTGGATCTCGGTCTGCTGTGTGATCTCATCGGAGGTGGTGAACCTCAGGAAAAGCGCGCCAGAAACAGCAACCCCAGCTGACAGCAGCGCCGTTGGCCGTTCTGCTGTCCACAAGCCTAATGGGGTGCTTGAGCCGAGTTCACGCCTGAACCCGGCAGTTCCTGGGCCAGCCTCGCTGCGTTTCATTGATGTATCCCCGCGTCTATCCCGCCGCCGCCTCGAGCGACGAGTGAGGGCCTGTTGCTGCTCACCACGCTCCGGCCCCCTGCAGCAACGGCTCACCTCGTCCCCCGCTGGGGCCCACTGGCGCGCCTATTGCGCGTTCAGCGGGAGGCACGGTCACGCCAGACCATCTGCAGCAGCCTGCGCAGCTTGGGATGATCGTGCAAGGGAAAGCGCCACGCTGCGGCGAAGGCCGCCCTGCTCGCCGATCCCGCCGTTGCTGAGCGGCAGCCCCCGATTCCGGCACCCGCCTATCACGTTGCCCACCGGCTGGCTTGAGCTGAGTTGCGCGAGGCGGCAACCGCCAGAGTCCGGCGCATTGACGGCCGCCGTCGGACATTCCCACTGGCCTGATTCGCACCGCCAATTGATCTGATGGACGGCCAAGCGCCGTCAACCTTGAGGCCTGGCCCCTGGCCAGTTGGCGGCAGGCTATTTCAGGCGAAAATTGCGCGTCTTGAGGGGGTGCATGCGGCGCCCAGCACGTTTCACTCTCCAGACGCGGCGGCACGGGCCGGCGCGGAAAGGGTGGCCAGGGTGGCGCCGGGGGTATAAGGCGTTTCGCGAGGGCTGCCCCTGCGTTTCAGCTGATCACGGCTTGAGCAGATGCAGCCGTTCAAGCCGGATCACCTGATTGCAGTGTCCGCGCCGGTTTGCAAACTGGCCGTAGTTAATAGTTGCGCGCGAGCGCGATCGGGATCCTCAAGGGAATCAAAGCTCTCGAAGCCAAACAGTCACCAGAGTTCAATGGCCGCAGCCAGCGATATTCAGTCCTCCCGCCTCCTGCTTCAAGTTGCGAGACGGCGCTGCATGGTTTTTGATCTGTGGCAATGGACATGGGTGCAAGAGCTGGAGGGGTGAGGGCAGATACCCAGAGGGTGACGGGCAAAATTCAACGGGAATTAGTTACGCCTGAACTGTCAGAAGGGAGTTTTTTCTTGCATCCTTGGCAGGTCAATCCAGCTTCCGCAGCCGCTTCCAGGATCGTGCCGAAATAACTCGCCTTGAAGGTTTTACAGGGGGGGCGCACCCAATTCCCGGGGGAAGGGGTTTTGGGGCATGGGGGTTCGTCTCGGCTTGATCGCGCCGAAGAGGCCGCGTAAGTCTCCTCCATCGGCGCCTCAGGCTGATTCCCCCCACCCGGTACCGTCGTCGAAGGCCAGTCGCCTCGGCCGAACATTCACGCCGGTTCGAAGAAGCCGCTTGCCCTGCCAATCAGCCCCGGATCAGTACGGGCCTGACCCGAAAACCGCGCGCCCTTGCCGCTGTACTTCTGCACAGGCTGGTGGACTCACCTCGGTGTATCCAGGGCCCTCGGCCCGACCACGGCAGCCTGACGCGCCGTGGGGGCGGTGGTCGAGGGAGGCAACGGCGGAAACGGGCCACGTCCTGGGTGTTCATGAAGCGCTCGGCGTTGGGCGTGCCGCTCACCCAGGACGTCTGGCTCTCGGCACCGCATGGCGAACTGACGAATTCACCCCCTGCATGAAGGCCACACACCGCAGCGATCGTGTAGTCAAAGATCTGCACTCGATTCAACAACTGCTCGGGCAGTATTTGATCTTCCATCAGCGCGCACGCCTGCGGCTGCTTTTCGGCCATCCAGCAAACGACACCAAAGAGAGCGGCTTTCACGCCGTGCGCGCCCGGCAGGCTTTGATCAAATATGAGGCTTTGCGCGCTCAAGGTCGGATTTCGTGGTAGATGCGTGGTTGGTCGTGGCGCGGGCCGTGGCGGGTCGATGAGCCGGCGGGTGTTGACCATCAGGCGTAGTCGAGGCTGGCAGGCCTCGACGCAGGGTGCGCCGGCGGTGGACGTGAGGCTCCCAGCAGTGCCCCCATTCCTGCCATGGACGAAGCCTTGCGCGGTGCAAGCGCACCATGCCAGCGCACCTGATGCCCCTGATCGAGTGCGCGGCGGGCGATCTGGCCGGACCAGGCGTTCCCGTGCCACCGACGACCAGAACCTGCATTGAACCACGCGGCTAAGAGGGGAGTCTGCTCTCCTAAATGTCTCTGCGACAGATGCGTGGAAGCGGCGCTCGATGCAGTGCTGTAGCTGGGCTTCAGTCTTTCTGGCAACTTGAGCAGCACGGCGCGCCGACCAAGCCGACCGGAAATCAGCACCCAGAAAGATCGCTGCGATGCCGAGATTTCTGAGGCCCATGGGAAGTGTGTCAGGGTAGACGGCTATACCTATTTAGCGCCTTCCGCCACGTCCCAGCCCACGGCAGGTGCGCGTCGGTGCGGCACGCGGTGCGTGGCATCAGGGCGCTGGCGGGACGCCGGAGCGCGAGCCGTCCGCGCCGCCAGGGCGCTTTCAAGCAGCGCGGCCAGTTGCCGGTGTGCCCACGCCCAGTCGTGCCGATCTCGGCGCTGGGGGCAGCCAGCGGGCTGGCAGGCCTTCGTGTTTCGTCGTGGCCAAGCGGGCCGGGAGTAACCGGTTGGCTTATCGCGGCCCAGGCTGGGGGATCAGCTGGGGCCATTGGCCAGTCTGACCGGTCTCACTGGTCCGGTCCGCGCTGTGAAGCGGTCCCGCACCCGTGCCATGTTCGCAAGGGTGGCGACCCGCGTGGTCCGCTTCACCGCCAAACGGGATCCGATCAGCACCGCAGCATTTTGGCGCCAGTGCGCGCCAGGCTGCCAATAGCTCCCCTAGCCGAGCTGCATCGCCGATATATACACAGCGCGACCTTGGCCATGGATCGGATACGGTTGCATCTGTGCGGCTCTTAGGCTTCGTTCCCCAGATTGACGTCGTGTCCCTCTTACACGCCGATCAGTGAGCAAGCGCGGAGAAGTCGTGGAGCCCGTGCTCGAGGCCGCATCGCGCCAGTGGATGCGGAAGGTGTCACGCCCCTCACTTAGAAACTCTCCTTGTGCCAGGGCTCCAGGCCCGCAACCCTCAATCGCCCATCGGTGTCCGTGCGTGTGCCTCATTCGCACCGTTTAGATGCCTCAGGCGACATACGCTGTGCTGTGGTATTTGAGGGCGCGTGCTCGCCGGATCGCGGCGGGGCCGGTCGTGTGGACCGGTGGGGGCAGCGGCAATCGTGCTGGCACACCATAGAGCACTCCGCGAAGGCTGACCGCCATCGAGGGCAGGCGGCAGCATGGGCACTCGGGCAGCCGAAGGCATCGCAGATCGACCAGCCTTCGAAGCGATTCCTCCCGGATCAGGGCCATCCCGGCCAGCAGTTTCTGGGCCGTGAGTGTGTTGACCCGCAACGGAGTGGCGCGCGCCGCAGTGGGCCAGGTTGGCCTGAAGCAAGCCAAGCGGTCGGGGTCGGCGTCATTGGCCCACACCGCTTCGGCCATGGCTTTCCTGGCCGTAGCGCAGGGCGCGAAATGCCGCAGCCGGCCATCAGGTCGAAGCACCCGCAGCGGGCCGCAGCCCGCAGCTGGCGCGCCAGGACACGCCAAGATCCCGCGACGGCCTGAGCTGGCCTGGAAAAAAGCCGCTGCCGAGGACGCACTCTGGGGCGGAAGTCTTCGGCATAGTAGAGTCCTCCGCGTCGGATTCGGCTTCCGGTTTTGGGTGGCCAACCCTCTCAGCCTGTCGCAACAGCGGCATCGATTGGGTGCGAACATGCGGCTTTTTGGCGAGGGTGGCAGGGATGGCTCCACATCGGCCGCAGGCCAGTTTAGGAATCCAA
>Ga0163217_1094541_pt1 | contig 12610 bp, 7 predicted proteins | sample SynspAceP_FD_185933 | JGI IMG/M metagenome (GOLD analysis project Ga0163217, IMG submission 185933) | Saline lake microbial communities from Ace Lake in Antarctica - Synechococcus sp. Ace-P (PacBio error correction) | ecosystem: Environmental > Aquatic > Non-marine Saline and Alkaline > Saline ... | reverse complement strand
TCATCACAATTAAGAAACAGGTGAAGCTTGTGAAATTCCATCCTCTCAATTAATTTTAAACTTATATGTTTTCATTCGAGCTACATGACAGAACAACAATCACAACATAAGCAAGAATACAAAACTTCATTTTTAAATAGGTTTTAAAGGATGGAATTTACAAAAAACTAATCAACTCAATTCTACTAAATAACTATTCAGGGATAGTTGTGAGTGGCGGTATATTCTTTTCCGCCCTGATATCCTTCGTTTTCTGATTTATAATCCCCTGGTGTATTGGCATTTATCGCCAGGCAGCAGGTATTGGCCATAGCACATGGTATTTGGACTTCATTGGTATATTCATCCCCTGGATTGTCTTTGACACCTTTGTTATAAAGCCCGGTAACTTCCATAATTCTATCATTTACAAAAATTCTTCTGGGAAAAGTTATCCATACTTATAAGTTTGACCATTATAAGCTGTTTTTCCTGTTTTTAGCAAAAATTAAAAGCATATCCGTGTTCAATTTCAGTTTTCTATTTTTCTCATAATACCAATTCCCTGCACGCTCGTCCAAAATATAGTCTATATCCACATTCAGCCAAGCGTTATCTCATCAGCTTCAGCCCTTCTTCTTACTACATTTAATTATCTTCTGCAGGCAGGCACCTAAAAATTGCCTTTCCAAAAAATATGCCTTTCGGCCCTTTAGTAGATAAAGTCTCGGCCATGCGATTAAACGTTACCAGTCCCCATGACCTCCTGGAAGGTTTACATTTAGTAGGATCTGGGACCAAAAATTTGTAGTGTGAAAGCCATACCAATTTCTTATTAGTATCTGAACAAAGTGGGGTGCCATTTGGCACAATTAGAGCTCCAAGTTTTGTCCATAAATAAGAATTCCGGCATTTTGTAAGCTAGGAGCGTTGTAGACCAAATCTTCCATTATCGTACCCAATTGCCCAACTTATGTCTTGATCGTTATTTTGCATTGGTCCAAAGATAGCCTGTGACTGTAGGTTAGCTACCCCTTATTTTTCTACCAATCCCCCTACCTATCGATGTAACTTGATCAATATCTATTCCCGGAGTTGTCAGACATCCATTTTGGCCATCGGAGTATTATAAGCGCCACCAAAAGGGGAAACAGCCTGTCTTTGAATACTTGTACCGCCGGGATTGATCCCCATTCCTCGGAAACCCAAAACGGATCTATACCAATAGAATACCTTTCTTATTGCCAGGGATACTTTTGTTTCCACACGATGTCGATCCCAAGTAACATCTTTTTGAAGGCATTACCTGCATCAATTCCAAACCTTTCTGTTGCGGTTCAGGGAGTGGCGTACCCCCAGTGCATTATTTGGGAAGAGGAAGCTATAGCCGCATCGGAAAATCGCCAATGAAAGATTAACTTTTGGTCAATAAATGGCAAAACTGCATCTTTATTAATATCCCATTGTTGGCCACGGCATTTTACCATAGGCACTTGCCTTATTCAAATCATCTTGCTTTTTCTTAAAAATAGGTCTCCCTAGCGGTAGTCGCCAAAATCTAATCGTGCTTTTTTATTTGCCCTTAATATTTAAAACGGAATATCTCCAAATTTGCTGAGTTAATCTATAATTACCTGTAAGCCCTATGGAACAATTGCGCGACCCCAAAAAATATCATTTTTTCTGGCCCATCCACTATCAAATTTCGGCATCCTCTACAATCTTCCAATAACGGTATTGCATATTTAAATGCCTTTATAGACAATTCCTCCCAAAAACCATTTCCTATACGGTTGAAGTTGGCCACTATTTAAATTGGCGGTCCGGGGCAAAGATCAAAAATTTAAATCTGCGCAGGGCCTGATTTATCAGGGTACCTTCTACATACCTTACAGGAAAAGATATTTCTCCGTAATCATTGCGCCCCAATTCACCCGTAATATCGGCCCTTAGGTTTCTCATTGCTTGAGACCAATAGAACTGTTTAAACCCATCCGGTATGTATCAAAGGCATTACTTGCGAGTAGAAATGATTGAGATCAGCATCCAGAAATTCTTCCTCACAAATGTAAAAACCTTAATGCGAGACAGCAAATGAATGTTAGAGCTCTTCTTTTATATGCTATTTATATATTTTTCATCGCTATCTATTTTATTATTTAAAGACTTAAAAGCTATTCCCAAGAGTGGAAAAACCTAGTGTTGGCAAACTTGCATCAGTACCTCCATTGGAATTTCTTCAATCTATTACTTGGTAGGTTCTGGATATAAAAATCCCATATTGAGGTGCATAAAAAACCGCTACATTTCTTGGCGTTGGGCATAAAAAATTCCGTAGACTCTGCAAAGACATCTTTTCCAATAAGGTTTTGGGAAAACTCTATAGGCCAAAAGCTAATTATTACTTAACCTAATAAAAAGAAGCATCCCGCCAAATAGCAAAATTTGAACCTCCCATTCACTGGAAAAACGTGCATAATCATAGTTTGGATTGTCCGGTGCTTCCCAAAATTGGTGTTTGAATAGAATTTGTACGATCTATAAAACCCATTTCTATTCTCGCCTCATTGAAAAACCCTCTTCTGCCCCCAATTTGAATATACTTCGAATGGAAAATGCAAATTCCTTAACAACGTAAACGCTGTTGGACATGGCCAACTGAAACGGGGGTGATCTATGACTGAAAAAACTTGTCCTTCCACGGTAAAAAATCCCCACTGCTTGTCAACATCCCTAATTTCCAGTCACCAGGAGAAAAACACCGTTATTCCGCAGCCTCAGCAGCTTCATTGGTCTGCCATATGCCAATTGCTCCTGTCCCCAAAATTACATCAGTGCCTGTTCTATAAAACGTTGATTTAGTTATGTATCCAATTCCTTCCCATTTTCATCAAGATCCCCATATAAGTTCCTAATCTCATTTCGATTCAAAGAAGGAAATTAAAACTGGTATTTCCATTGAAAATTTTCTCTTCTATTTATAATTTCGGGCTGGCCAAGGTAAATTTCCAATCCTTTATTTTCTATTTCTCCCAAATTGGTAGTTTAAAATTATTAAAACCAATAAATATTGGGTTAATTTGTCTGGTCACAATTAAATTTCATTGGTAATATTTCTGATAGGCTTCTATAGGCTCCTTCTACGGAACGCCAATTGGCAAGGCTAAAATCCAATTCCTAGAATTGGTAGCCTTAGTACGTTCCCACCGTAGATTAGTATTTTCTGGGGTACCATTTTATCAAAAGGTTGGTACCGTAATAACATTGCCATTGGAATCAACGTGTTAAATATTTGTTTGCATTAAGCCTGGATAGTGGCTGTAAACCTTACCAAAATATCCGATTCACCATTTTCCCCATAAGATATCGAAGTTTTTAGGGGAAGTTAACAAATTGGACTTCGAAAAATTTTTCATTGGAAATAGTCCAGGCCCCTGCTATTGAAGGGAAATAAAGTCTTTTATTGTGCTCCGAAGCTGAATACCCATCCCTTCTGTAGTAAGGGTAGCAGATAGGCGAGTCATAATTTGTAATTTAATCGGAGTCATTACGGCATCACTGTACTGTCTCATCTTCACTTTCAGTGGTTTGAACCCGTTCCTAAATTCCAAGGCACTATAGCCTAAAGCTCCAGTAGGCTCAAAGGTATTGGCCTTGGCGCGAGAAACTCTAACTTCACCAACCAAAATATCAAAATTAAAGGAAGCTTTTATTATAGTTCTTGTCCCAGCGAAAAGAAATTGCCAGCTGCCATTTCATTTTACCTAGTCACCCTTCTTTTTCTGCCGAACCTACAACATTAGCAGGGCTAGCCGCAAAGCATGATTATAAAAAATCCTTGGAAATTCCAAAGCGATTTGGAATAGCCCAATCATATGAAACCCTAAGGGCAATTAATTTAGGCATACATCCTCGAATTAAAGTATGGTCCCAAATCTATCCTATTCATTGAATTTTTGATTCAAAAAAGCATTTGTTGGCACCTGCAACCCACTAATCGTCTTGTGCGACTTAATCTTATTTTTCCATCACATCGAACTCAGAGCCCATGCGTGAAGATCTTTCTAATTTGTCCACGGTCTGCTGGAATAAACCTTCATTACGCTTAGGCAAATTGAGTATTCATTTCGCCAAAAGTAAGCCAATCGCGTTATTTTGGCATCCAGGTTTAACCTTGACCTCAGGCCTTCAAACTTTTTCTCCATCCATAAATTCCTTTCATAAGAGGGTACGTCCAATAGGACCAATAATAATTTAAAACCTCCCATTTCTTCCAGATATGCTTGTATTAATATCGTTTCTAAGACCTGTTTTGCATTATTCCTGTCATACCAATTGATACTATTACCTGCCAAATAATTTTTCGATTCCACATCTTGAAAAACCCTATTCTGTTTCAACCATGCCCTAGTCGGGTCACCAGCAGAATCCATCATAGCCAACTTGATCCAAAGGTTACACCAGATGGCAAGTTATTGGGGTTCATTAATCTTCCCGATTATCTATAGTGTCTGTGATTGATACTTTTTAAATACTTCAGTTCTCCAATTTCACATAAACCTTGTGCGTCGTTGGCCGCTCCTTTCATACGCAATCAGATGCCATACCCACCTAATTGAATATTAAGGTAGGCTTAATCACTTGTTCCTCTTTGGTAGTCACCAAAATAACCCACTTTGCCCCCCCTAGACCCGTAAACGGCAGCAGAACTGGCATGTCTTTCATGACATCTAGTTTATTCCATATCCGATGGCAATATTCAGAAAGATCCCCATTAAAAATTATCATCCCCATCAACAACAATCAATGGACTTGAACCGGCACTAAGGCTATTATTGCCCCGATACGGATTGACTAGTACCTTTGGGTAAGCCGGAAAGTCCAATACTAAGACCAGCCACATTTCCTCTTCAATACGTCTGTTACCGAGTTGGTAGATTTGGGGTTGGAAGTGAGCAGCATCCAACTTGGGAAATGGCCCCGGTTAAATCCTTTTTCTTAACTGCCACCATAACCAACTAAAACACCTCATCTAAGGTTGACGCAGTAGATTGCATAGTAAATTAATTTTGGGGCGATACCCTTTTATTGCGTTATTTGCTGCCTTTCAAAACCAATTTATAACTAATAGTTAGTGTGGGCATCTTTGGGCTGGCCACCTCAAAAACTAAAATTTCCGTCAAAAATCAGGAAACTACCCCATTGGTTGTTTCCCTTTTTCAATAATAAGATGCTCCTGGTAGCAACACCCACTCATTCTACCACCTTGGCCTGAAACGCAAAAGCCATCATTGCCATAAGCGGAACATTGAAATAATGATGCAGAGTAGCGTTAGAAGTAATAACGCGCCTGCACCTAACTTTTTTAAATAAATTCTCATATCAATGTTTTAAAGTTGGTTAGTTTACTGAATTTTAGTCATGACTGGAAAACCAAATCATGTTCACATTCTGGGACCAAATCTAAATAATTGCATTTTATTACGCAACCGATGCGTATTATGTTGGCTATTAACTAAAAACTTTCATTTTTGTTTAAATTACGCCATGATTTAATGTATAAATTTCGGCATAAATTAATCACTGCTATCTAATACACTTTAAATAATAAAATTTTATTTGTTATTATTGTTGCAGAGTTTGGTGCAACAATAATTGTATATGGACAGCAGCAATAACAATTACGATTTGGCAAAAAACATCTGGGCGTTTCTTGCCGGAACCGTAAGCAGGAGTCTTAAATGATCAACCCCTCCATAAAGCCAAAAAACCAAGGACAGGCGTAATCTTTAAGGCCAAAATGAAAACTGGGCTACAAAACCAATTAAATTGCTGTAAACCTTAGCAAACAGAAGTCCGAATACCATGGAGTTATTGTCCCCCAAACTCAATTCCATTTGGTTATGTCCACTGTTTCTGGCTGGTATTTGGAAAAAAAATAGCCCAATGAGGCCGGTATATTAATTTTGATTATAAGTCAATCCTTTAGAGTTCTAGGAAAAGGCAATAATAAATTGCAAAACCCTATTAACGATTAGCGGGTAGATGCCCTATTGGTATTCATTGGCATATGACACTTCAACTTTGAATCATTTTTGCAAAATTACATTAGAAACAAAATACCGCTTATCTTTATAGATAGGGTTGCAAGATTTACCCAATTGTTCTTAAATAATAATCGATAACAGATTGGCCGGTTTGAAGGCTACCGAACATTATAGCTCCAGGGTTGTAAAAACCTTCTATTATTTATAGGGGGGGGGGGGGGGGGAAAGGGGGGGGAAACTTAAAAACGTAATGTATACGCGGAGAGGTTACAGGGATTTAAAGATTCTTTTAGAGAAGCATCGATTGGGGATTTTTGACAAACCCATTTCTTGGAACACCGACTTAATCCCGATGATGTTGAGAATCTGGTGACACGGCACATTGCGAATATAAAAAATGCAATTGATTGGACTTTCGTTTGCAGTGATAAAACTTGCGCCCCATATCATGAATAAGCACTAAAAAAAGAGAATTATAAAAATTCCCCAAGACATAAAAATTAAGTCGTTTTAACAATGGACCCGATTTTTCCGAATTATTACCCCCACTTTAACCACATAAATTATCCTTGGTTTACGAAAGGGTGGTTTTGGCGGGTCCAAAGTGTCAGTTAGTCATTTAAATGGTGGCATAAATTTACAAACCAACCCAATGCAATTCACCCTAAGACATAACCTTAATTAAAAAGAGAATCTACACTTAAATAATTTACTTACGATGCACAAAACAGTTTTACACGCCTAATGAACATTTTCTTTTGTTGAACAAATTTTCGCCCAAGTCTCGAAGAATTTCCAATAACCAAACAATGCGCAGCCAAAATAGAAAATCCCTTGCTCCTTCTGCACCTGGAGTTAAGGGCCGATTACCAAAAAGATTTCTGGTATTTTCACAGCATACCGGATTTACCATTGGACCATTCCGCAATTAACGACGAATGCTGAAAATCTTTGGCCAAGAAAATCAGGTGCCTATAGGTTCACCATTGCCCACGGGACTAGACAGTTTTCGATAAAAAAATCTAAAGCAATATGATGCCATAATCTAAATTACTCCAATCCAGCAGGCCCTAAAATAGACCTATTTTGGGGATCTTTTAAAGAAAAATTCTACCTTATGACAAATCGATCATTAGAATTGTCAGGCACAATATGGAAAAAAAATCTATGGGATTATGTGGCCAAAGGCGAGGTCTAAATGATTCATGCATGGGGCGATCACGGTTCAGAACAAACTCAGGAAATTCAGTAAGATGGGTAGGAGGTTTAGCTTGACTTATCATCCCAAGCCAACAGGAAATGCACTTAAAAGAAGTAAGCCCTGGCCATCCTTTTGGTTACAAGCATTTAATGGACAAGGATTTCACATGTAGACGAACCCTATTTCTTTAACAATTGCATATTCCGATTATAATTTTAGACCTTTTATTGTACATGATGCAGATAAACTGGAAGGTGTTAAAAAAGGAAGTCACGGACAACACTATCTACGTGTCCTGGATAAAACGGCATGAAAAGGAAGGGGTTTTTTTTACAGCTCACCATTCCACAATGCGCAAAAAGCATGGACAATCCGGAATTGCTTGCAGTTCTTTTTAGATGGTATGCAATTTACGTGGTGGGCGACCTGTAAGTGTGATTGATAGCCCTATAGGAAACCGTGATTCATTGATAAATCAATAAATGTTATTCCACAAAAAAATGCGCACCCTAAAAAAGATGCGCATTTTTTATTTAATTCCTTTAAGTTAGTCGTCTTATATGACACTCCTAAATAGTCCTATTTATTAAAATTCGAAAAAAAGTTTTTGGCGTTATAATAAGAAATATCGGCCACAATTCTGCCCCAATAATTTTTCATCTGCCAGAAGCTCACAATTTACTACATCCTTCCCTATAGATTACATAAAATCCTTCTAAATATCATGCCTAGGAAAAGGGACAAAAAAAAGCTCCTGGAATCGGTCAACATTCTACAAAAACAACTTAAAAGCCCCATATGGAAAGTACATTCATTTGTTTTCTCCATTGCCATCCTTTTGATTCCCAAAAAAACCACCAACCAGGAGCCAAAACTGCCACTTTTCCCCTTACGCTACCATCATTAAAATTAACCTACCATGGTAGCGATAACTTCATATCGGAGGGATTAAGATTGTAGATTATGGTTTTCGGCAATGATCTGTTCCGTTCCAACATTTAAGAAAAACCGCTCAATGCACGGGCCTGGTTGAAAAATCTCCAATGAATCGAACCCGGTTATCTTGGACCCAATTTGGACACAGCTTTTATTTATTGCCCGGATGGCTCCTATATGGAATTGTTGTACCCATCCTTTTTTTATGATAACTCCTCCCAAAAATAATAAACCTTGCCCTTAAAATAGTTACCTCATCAACAGATAATGCATACACCGCCCAATACTTTTTTAAACAGACTTTTCGCATCGTAAGTTACCCCCTTGAAATAGTACAATTGCCTCCAGACCATGATCCGCTAAGCCTAACCACCCTGTTCATGGAAATAGCTGATCCCGGTTTTCCAAGCGGCCAAACCAAATCATTTTAAAGGATTTTAATATTTGATATTGGAAGCTTCTCCCAATTTCTCCAAATAGGCAACGTATCCCCACCCTGTTCTATGGCAAATGTTTTTATCAGGACGCGAAAGGTTGGAAAAATTACTTTAGGCGAGAAATTCCCTTTTGCCAGTATACCTTTTTATGAAATTGCAAGGAGTCTATTGGCTTCATCCGTGCGTACATTAAGGATCCACTTTCTGAACTGCAACAATCCTAAGGTTGATTGTGATGTTTGCTGTAACATGGCCGAGGTTCGCTCCATAAATTTCTTCCGCATTCTCGGGCCCCAACACTCTTGAATCCCAAAATAACGCTGTATTTCAAGATGCGTCCAATGGTGTATAACGGATTTCTTACCGTATAAGGTACTGTTCCGCCCATTAAATAAAACTTTCCCTTGTCCGTGCATTTTTGTTATATAGCGCCTCATCTATTCCCAAAAGCCACCGCGGCACGCCATTTATAATGAGCTCCCGCCAACAAAGGCCTTTGACTTATATTTTTCAAAAAACACGGTTATTGTTAATTTCCTAGTCCGGTGGTTGGTGGTTGTGATAGTCCAATTATCGGCAAAACCCTTTTGCATTAATCGTTGATATAACGTCTTGGCAAAGTCGCTTTGTAATAGAAAATCGGTCTTTAATAAAAGTCTTCATTTTTGATCCTGATTTTAATTTTAGGTTCTTAATATACCCACTTGCGTGGTCCTTAAATGCTATTTAATATTATTTTCCATGAGCTCATACAATTCCTTCTTCCGGTATATTTCCATTTCCGTCCTTAGACTCCTTATTTCTCGCCAATTCTTAATTTTTGCGCGGTTTTAAGCTTTTTGAATTAACCGAAAAATGCATTGGTAACATAAGGATATTAATATCTGATATGTCCTTATCGGGAAAGAATTCTTATTATACTGAGGCGGCATTGAATGCCCGTTATCATTACAACTTCCCCAATTAATCATGCAAAGGCCCTTTTTAGGCGTGAAGGAATTAAATCAGCCCCAATTGTTCCAAATGAGTAGAAATATTAACTTAGACCCACCAGTGATGGCGCTAATCGTGGATGCCCTCACCACTGGAGGATGACAGGAGGCACATATTTGACGAAAATAGGGACTTAGCTCCATTGGTTCTAGAATCAGCTCTCGCAATCTTAGTTGAAATAAATATAATTGGGTTTGTTATTTTCCCTTGCGTTCCCACGCTTTCAGTTGTTTAGAACTGGCGAGGTCCGTATCTTAAGGTTTTTCAATTTGCCTAGCTCGGAGTTCCAGAGCCAGTAAAACCATCTTCCGCCCCCACTAACCATGGCTTCCTGATATATTTTCTTATCGCTGATATGCGACAAATCGTAAATCATTGGGAAAAAATACTTCTTGATCATATTTAGCCCAATACCCAGTGTAGAAGAGATATTAAATTTCCAACATAGGGTCATTTTTATTCACGACCTCTCTCAAAATAAATTCCTTTGCCACTGTTTCACATTAATCTCAGAAGCGGAAATCCTCCAGCAGGACAATTAGCATGTGAATGCCATTTCCGGACCGCTTTCCTGGACCAGGTCAAATTAAGGAAATTCGAAGGAAAGGGCATCAAGTCCTTTTTAAAAGCATTTAAGCGCAATGCAATTGCAGACAAGGGGATAATTATTATCCAAATGCCATTTTTTTTTAAGGTTTCGGCGGAAAAACTTCCTTATTTATTTTTCTGCTATCAAATATTTGTTGGCACGATTCGGACCCATCTCCATATTTGTATCCTTCAATGACTCCCCAACTCTCGCGTCTCCAAGAAAAGATTGCGTAAAATCGCGGAATTTTCCTAAGCCGGAATGATGTGTTTTCGAAACCCTTAAGAATCCTTTCAAAAATCCATATGGTATCCAATTTCTTTTCTGAGCCGATATTTTTTTCAAGAGGATAGGACTCTCTAAAAACGCATTAATGTTTGAATTTACACCCCGGTGCACCTCTCACACTCATATTTCCATCCAGCCCGGTTGGCTCAGATTTACTGGCGGAACCCTCATTTCAGTAGACGCCCAAAAACTCCTTCCTTGCCGAGGCGGCCTAGCTCGGCTTACAAAAACCGATTCCCCATAAAAAGGGTAAGGAATGTTCCTTTCTCCTATCAAATTGGCCTCTGCGAAACCGCAAACACAGACATTTCCTGATCATACATCACTGGTAAACATACCTTTCCGTCTAATAGGCCAGATGCGTCCAGCAAGCTCTCGCAAAATGGGTAACATCTACCAAAAACACTGTCCCTTGTTTAAAAACCCTTTCCTCATACCCTACATAAGTGTAACAGATTGCACTGTTGTAGGGGGGATAAACACGTTGTTATCATTGTAGAGTTTTTCAATCTACTCCTCTCTTTAGGAACAAAATATTTATTCCTAACCAACCCTTTATTGGGCAGTATTTAAAGATCCCCCATTTAATTGACGGAATTGTTAAATTTGCTGCTAAAAAGCCTTTCCAAAATTATTCAGGGTCATTACCCCATTGGTCCCTTTTTGCGTGGTAGGTTCTTGTTTCCTCACACCCCATCCTTAAGTTTGATATCTGAAATTTAGATTTGGCATTGTATATCCAGTTATCAAATTTTCATCATTAAGCCATTTTGGTTTGATGTTTTCCGGTGGAATTACCAACGTGGAGCATAAAGCGAATCCACCAACACCCGGTTCAACAGGTTTATATTTCTCAATTCAACAAACCCACAGGGTTTGGGTGATTCGGCGTATAATAACCCTTCCGTATACCCAAGGCCAAAAAGCCCTTGGCATCACACAAAACTATCTGAAAAAGGTTCGTGTGGGCGGATGGTTCCATCGATCCCCGTCCCCCTTGTCAACGTGTCTCCGAAGAACTCTGGAATAGATCCATTGGCACATCCTCATCACTCAGCCTCCAATTGACCATTAAACGCCAGTTCAGTTCAGGCTACCCAATCACGGCCCCTACTATGAACCATCAAAAATCTATGATAGGCGACCCGGGTGCGTTAAAAAGAGGTTCGGAAGCCCACCACTCTCCCAACCTTCAAAACTTTTTCCACCCATTTATAAATCCCCTCCAGCGACACAATTCCCGAGGCCTTCACTCAAAGGGATGGTTTACAAGAATTAGAAACGGTAAAATAAAAGTGAAACTGGTACAAAGCAACAATAATGAATTTCCCATCAACTGCAACCCGAGTCTCTGCCTATTCCTGCTATTTGTAAATATGCACAGCACCACTCAAAAACTTAATGCAGGCGGCAATCTAAAAAACCTAATGGCATTCAACTACTTCTATTTGGCCAAACCATATGGAACTAAAACACGCCAGACCAAGCTACATTGGCCCTTATCTAACGGCGAGCATTTTTCGCTTTGACCCACACGCTCTTCACATTCCACTGGACCCACCGGCGGGGCTGCCCGAAACCCCGCCCCCCGACAGAGCCCACGGGATAACTGTGTGCCTCTCATTACGATGCGAAAAAAAAAAAAAACCCCCCCCCTCCCCCCCCCCCCCCCCCCCCCAAATAGTTGCCGTTTTAACCTTCGATATTTTATGATCAACGCACTTAAATTTTACTATCAGTTAAAGGGTTTAGCTTATAAAGATCACCTTACGGAATTTATTATTGTTATAGCCCTCTTCATATATCCCTAGAATCTATTGAGGAACTTTAATAATACACCCTTTATTGTGCTGTGAGCCTTCGAAATTTTTACTGAAATTTCCAAGAATTTCCCCAACGTCCATTTCATGGGCATGTTAATATCTAAAAATATAACCTCTTGGCAACCTTGTCAGATTCTAGCATTTGGACGCATAATTATCTTAAAGCTTCTTCCCATTTTGAAAGACAATAATATTTGCCCCAAAACTATTATTTCCTGGCAATAGAATTTTTAGGAGCCAAAAATAAAAAACTAGGTCATTCAGGTCGATGATGCAAGCTAGTATTGATTTCTCATTCACTTTTATTATTATTCCGG
>Ga0163217_1050593_pt1 | contig 12611 bp, 10 predicted proteins | sample SynspAceP_FD_185933 | JGI IMG/M metagenome (GOLD analysis project Ga0163217, IMG submission 185933) | Saline lake microbial communities from Ace Lake in Antarctica - Synechococcus sp. Ace-P (PacBio error correction) | ecosystem: Environmental > Aquatic > Non-marine Saline and Alkaline > Saline ... | reverse complement strand
CAGGAAACTTGAAGTGCTCCCACCAGTCACGCCCGATTTGCCGAAAGCAAATCATGTGGCGCGCACTGCGCGCCTCAGTCTTTTCCGCAATGATTCGGGACGCAGCGTGTTTCACTGCGTCGGGCAAGAGTCTCGAAGACTGCAGCTGGCACCTCTCCCCTGAAGGTGCCATCCTGTAAAGGCAGTTGCCGTGAAATGGCGAAAGCCATTCTCCCAAGACAACCAATCCTCTGCATAGGTGAAGCTCACGCCCCCTGCCGGCGTGTAGTCGTAATAGCCCCGGCGAGCCTTCGTTTAGTCGAAACGTCCAGTCCGGCCGCATTGTCGATCTGCGCGTCAATCGGAAGATATCCTTCATTTGAGGACGCTCTTCCTTCCTCAGCGCGCGCGGCTGCAAAGATCTCCAGGATCAAACCGCGGCGGAGATGACAGGACGGTGGTGATTTTGGGTTCGATCAACGCCATTCTCATCCTGGGACTGCTTAACTCGACTGCGGCCCTGCTTGCGAGCATGCGCCGAGTCATTTTTTATTCCGCGTCCGGGATGGCGCCGTATGATCGCCCCAAGGTCCATCGAGGCTTCGATGGTTCCTTGCCGGGACATGAGAGGTTCTTTCCCGTGTACTGTTCGATCGAATATATACCACAAGCGCACATTTTCAATTAAAACCATGCAGCGCACCATCTGATATATACCTTGGGCGCACATGCTTTCAAAAATACCATTGAGGCGCACTCAACTGGAGCATTGCTGCACCGCCCGCGTGGCACTCTCATGAACCGAAAAAACCCATCCACAGCATTGATTTAAGTTTGACTTTTTAGCCCTCTCTTCGCGTGAAAAAATCTCACATGATTTTCTACTCCACATAACTTTCTCGATCAAACCGAAGGCATTTTTTGTCAGTTGGAAGAGACGCGTATTCTTAAAATGATCCAGTGGATCAATGAGAGTGCTCAGCCCATGCACAAAAATTCCAGTACATCAAGGCGGCGCTCTCGGGAGTCGACCTTGGCTACGATGAAGGGGGGCGCCCAAGTGCGGTCGCCCAAGTAGCCTGGTCACTCCTTCTTTCGTTCGCGCCGTGACCAAGGCGTCAATAAGGATTTTGTACTCGATAGAATGAAGTGCGCCAGCCATGTTGAAACCTCGGTATGGACACGAGGCAGTACCCGTGAGTTAGTGCTACCCCCAAAATGGGAGTATAGCTGTGACTGAAGATTACACTGGTGGATTGTAGATGGCAGAAGAGGGATGGTTGCCCGTTTTTAGGGTTAGGCTCTGCGGTTTGGCTTCCTTCGTGAACTGCTAGGAAGCCAATGAAAACGAAACTTGCTTCACCAAGAAATTCGTCTGGCAGACGGAATTGATGCTGACTTTCCAAAAGCTATATCTTTGACAGGCATTGATAATGAACTGGGGAAGCAGTCAACGGCAAACTGCATAATGCTCGCAAATTATTGGTTTCCAAAGGTTTCGAGGGAGTTGGTTAGCCAAACCAAGGCCTGGTAGAGATTTCGGCTCAAAGATGACCAATCTTTCCACAATCGTTTCGAGAGAAGATAATTATCAAAAATTATATCAAACTCTCTGACGATCCCCTGGGCCCCCAGGAAAATCGCTGGTTGGTGATACATTTCCGACACCTTGGAGGGAGCAATAACCATATCGCTTCAGGTATCAGTCGAGACGGATGAAAGTTCTGACAGCTGACATATAGGTAACCTTGATGCGCCCACCGAGCGATGTGAACTATTGAGTCCATGACAGCGCGAAATAATGGATGGACAGCGCGCTTACGATCAAGTGTTGATTGCGCGCCAGTTCTCTCTAGTGCTGGAACTGGCCGGTATCGGCGCGGCACGGCTTGAAACAATGGGTGTGCTTTTGAAGCTTAATTTGAATTTGAGAATCAGCGGGAAAACAGAAACCAACTCTTTTACTATGTGCATACTGCGGAATTATAATTAAGAAACTTCGGCCACTCCACGAGGCTTAAAAATTAGCATAGCGCTCCTCCGCCATTCAAGCATAAAGGTATAAGAAACTATGCTGGCAAATATTTCTTTTACCGCTCGCTCTTAATTTCAAACCTCTTTCCGTTTTCGTCGGATCCCATGCCTCGGATGCAGCGTCTCTTGTGAGTGGCGAAGCCCTTGCGACGCAAGATTGACTGGATTGGATTGAAACGCACCACACGCAATCCAACTCCGCAAGTATTGTCCCAGCCAGCGCGACAGTCCGGAGTATTGCGGTGTAACAGGCTATGTTGGGCGTCTCAGATTTCAATTAGGTTCGCTTCCTACATCTTGCGCTGGAATGGAAATTTACTTTACAAACAGATGTGGCGGCTTTTGCGGCCGTTATTGCCCCATAGGACGGCTTGCGCTCAGCATTGAGCCAAGGCTCGCGTGCGCCGAAAAATTCAGGTCACACCGGAGCTAAAACACCTTCGATGCCCTTTGGCTTCTGACAAACCGAAAACGCTGAAATCGATCTTCGGCCTACCGCTCGCCCTACGTTGTCTTTCAGTCGCCGCGAAAGAGCTGCATTCCGTCTTTTCTACGATGCGCCCGCTGAGAAGTCTTATTTTCAGGGCTGCTCAACGGGTGGACGGCAAGCGCTGATTGATGGCCCAGCGGGTTCCCAGAGGCATTCGACGGTATCGTGGCAGGCAATTCAGCGCTCTTGCAGAAACATCTATGCGGACAATTGCACAGGATATCTTGAAGAAGGTCAAACCGCCGATGATGGATGGCAAAGATCATCCTTCCAGTTAGATAAAGCTGCCGCCTGCTGAATGAGGCGGTCATGGCCGCCCTGTTGATGCAAAAGACGGAGGACGTTACGGACGGTGTTAATCGACATCCTGCATTCATGCAGTTTCGATCCAGAAGTGTTAACCTTGCGCCGAAGGTCAAGAAGTCACCCAGTGCCTTAGCGCGCGCAAATTTCTGTGGTGAAAATGCGCTTTTATGACGGCGCACCTGATGAGACAACGGGAGAACCTTGTTTTTGCCGGTCTCGCCAGAGGATTCGGAGCGCTTGGCTGGGGCCGTGTTCAAATTTCAGTATAGGGACCGACCGATACGCATGGTTCCGGGGATCTGCGACAATACGCAACACAAAGTTTTAAAATATCTCGCATTCGAGACGGATCCAGATCCGTCTTTTAGTCTGGCTATTCGACCATCAAGACCCCCGAAAACCGCGTTAAAATTGGAATATTTATGGCGCAGATAATAGCAACGCTGATGATCCAGATTAGTCAAGCCTTTCAAGCGGCGGCGGTAAGTTGATCGTGTATCATGGTCGTTTGCTGATCCATGATCACGCCTGTTTGAGACTATTAATTACTATGAAAAATCTGAGGCATTGAAGCGGGGCATAGTGTGCAACCAGGACTTTTCCGTCTGTTCCATGCTTCCGGGGCGTATACCACTTGCCGCGGCGGTCCGGGCAAGTTGATCAGGTTGGATTGGTTAAACTGCAATTCCGATCATGGCGTCGAAACGACTGTGGCCTCCGATCAGATCACAGCTTCGTAAGCTTCGAGGAGGCGCAGGTAACTCAGAATGCGCATCTTGTACCCATACCTAAATGGCCTGACCTTCGAATAACTCAAAAAAGGAACTTCAGAACGCGCTCTCGAGGCGGCGTCTTATTTACATAGGACACTTACTTGTGCAGCTGGCAGATAGAATATCGCTGCACAAGCAAGTTGCATACACGGAACATAAATTTCAGCGAGCTTTCTGGCACAGGCACGACGCTGTTGCGTTGAGGGGCAAATTGGATTCGATTTTTCAAAGATTATTTACAACAAGGGATCTTGCACGCGGCTCGAGTTGCCTTCTCACCCCTTCTTACTGAAAACGTTATGTGCCCCCATTTTTTGACATTGGAGTTCGCTCATTTCCAAGGTTAAACGGCATTGCGGCGTGCTTGGCTAATGTGGTTCCTCGAACCAATGCCGCAACTGTTTCAGCACCTTGTCGAGGCTGGTGATGTCATCCCTGCCGCCAACCGCTGCATTTGCAATCTACGGCACCACAAGCGCGACCTTCCCGACGCGTGCTGTCTGCACTCGCCAAAAGCGTCGTGGAGTGCGTCAGCTCCCTTGCCAGATTCTCAGGTAGGTCATCATACCAGGGCTCCTTTTATCCGGTAGCGGACCGAGAAGGTGCTGCGTAGAGAAGTGAGAGATCTGCGCCGGATCATCCAACATGGCGCCATTTTCCGCAGGGACGCAATTAGCTGCGCCCGGCCACCATTGAGAAGTCTGCCGACACTCTCAGGGACCCAATCACGATCAAGATCGAAGCAGGGGCCCATCCCAGCTTGCACGCTGGAGTTGCGATGACCCAAACCTACTGGTGTCGATCCCCGCGATCGAGCGACCTCACGAAAAACGCCGCCAAGCTTTCAAAACTCCAGCACTGCGGCTGCGCCACGCTGTTCTTGTGCGGCCTTAATTGCGTTCGGGTCAGTCTGTTCCAGTGCCTCGCAAAACCGGCCGTTTTATCTAAGCCCTTCCAGCGTGATTTCATTGAGGCCATTCCAGCGTCACATCCTCGGCGAACGCAAATAGGGCCGCGTTAGCTGCATTGGCGGATAGGCGCCAGGTTAGCCTTAAAGTGATCTGGGCGTTTCAGCCCAGCGGCGCATTAACTGCCCGCAGTGGTCGTTTTGGTCAGGGTGCGTGGCAATGGCAGGATGTTACGCGGCCCTCATCAATATACTGGCCGGAAATGTTGTCATTTTATTGCGGCCACATCTTCAGGCTGGGTGTACAACAGTCCGCCATACCTCCGAGTTCGAGCAGTTCGGCTGCACCTGCATCCTGGAATACCAGGAATCCTACGACCCGAATCTGACGCCATAGGAAATTAAGAGGCGGGCGCGTCCTCGTCGACCTTGAATCATCTTCCTCAAACCGATCCGGGAGAGCATTAGCGGTACTTCCGCACTATTGTCGCCCCGAGAGCCCAGTTGTCTCCGGCGCGCAATCGAAGATAACTGGTCCAGCTCGTAGGTTTCAGGGTCGATGAGCGACGGCAGAGGATTCGTAATTTTAGCCCATGTTTCGGCACCAAAGAAGATTCATCCGGCGAAGGATCGTCTTGCAGCCCGAGGCCAGACCGGCTGCGCAGGGACGCTCGCCAAGACTGGATAGGACGCCTGAATTGGCGTTCTTTTTCACATCGAGTCGCAGGCGGGTTAAAGAACAATCTTCTTGCGCCCTTCACTGTCATAGATTGGGGGGATCAGCAATATGCTGCGGTGGAAGTAGGCCGCTGTTGGCAATGGCGCCTCGATGTCTCAAAACAACTCGTTGAACGCCGTGACGATATTCGGAGCCGCTGACGCACGGAAGGTGCAAGATCCTGTTCTCGGCACCTTGCCGGTTCGGTGCTTCGCGGCCTTTTGCGCCTTTGAAGCTCTTCTTCGGTGACAATACCTTTCGGCTGCATCCAGTGGACAAAACCAGTCCGTTGCGGATATCAGCTGGCGACAAGCCTGCTTTAAGGGCAGGTTTGTTTTTCAGGCCAGCCAAAGCCTGCGTTCGATGTCCTCCCGGCAGGCTTGCCGGGATCATTCATTCCTAGTGCTTCCCCAAGGCCTCTATATGCCGAGCGCCGTGAGCAGGCGCGAGATTTCACGCGCGCCGCCTGGTATGGTCGATGACGATGGGTAGAAATTCTGTTCGCGGGATCGACTCGCGGAAGTCTTCAGGAAGCGAGCGTTTTCAAAATCAGTTATTAGACACTGGATCAGGACCACCACAGGCTTTGCCCAAAGAGGTTAAAATAAAGTGCCCGCGGACCTGCGACCCCAGTTATTAACGAGGGGGGCGGCCCCTCCTCCGCGGCATTGTTACGCAGCGAAATTTTTTATGATATTCAAAAAAGTGTTTCATGGGAAAAGGATATTGGCCACTTTGATGAAAACAAAAAGTTTGTTTGCCCACTTTTTATAAATTGAGCGCAGTGAAATTTCACAGTAGCCAACTATGTTTTATGAGGGAGGTGGCGAGCAATTTTACTCGGCAGACAACATTAACCTGAAGAACCCTTGATATGCACCAAGTTTAGCATCCAAGGGAGAAGTGCATCATGATACCATCAGCATTCATTAACAGCAAAATCATTTGAAGCGCGGCGTCAACGTCGCAAAATAGAGATTCGTGTGCCACAATCTGCACAAAACCCTGAAAAATCAGGGGCTCGCGCCCTTCAAGGCGTCCACTTACGTTCTCTGTCAGCGATTTTTAAAAACGGCCCCCGAATGGGACGGATGCATAGTTCGACCTTTCTTCTCGAAGAGAAGAAGGCACCCCACGATCTTCAGGCACTATAAAAGAAAATCTCATTGTGGTTAGGTCTTGCCAGAAACTGGGATATGTCGTCGCCACTGAGCTTGAACTGTAAGACCAAAGGCCAGTCCACCCAAAGAGGTGGTGCGCCAGGAAGCCTCTTAACGCGTCACCGCGGAGGTTTCCTGTACGTTGGACAGAAGGTTAGGTTGTAGATTCTGGCGGAGAGAAAAAGTTTGGGACCGGAAATCAGCACACCAAAAGCGGATCAAGGTGCAAAGCCGAAGGTCTGTACCAAGTCGGCAGGTCGAAAAAGGTGAAAGCTACGGACGCCTTGAGGTTCGCGGGGCTCTGGAGTTCCGATTCGAGAAAGCGCATCATTCCGTGGGCGGCGCCACGATCTCGGGTGGAGAAAGAATCTCAGGATGGCGTCTGAATTCTGGGCAGCTGGTGTCGCACGGTTTTGCGATCCCGAGACTGCCGATTGGGGACGTGTAACCCCAATGCAGAGGAAAAACCTATCTTGCCACCCCAGTCGTTCAATGTGCGGCATTTTGAGAGGCTCAGTGTTTAGAAACGGGATTGTATGCGGCGCTCGGGTGACAATCCGAACTGGAACAGCGGATAGGCAGGCCTTCCCCTCAGGGTCGAAACCGAAGAATTCTGTTCCTTGGGCTCATATCGCCTCAGCTGGCAGGATGGTTCGTATCGACAAATCCCAGGCAGAGGCGCAGGCTTCCGCCTGGCTTCGACCAATAGAGGACCGACGAAAAGAATATCCATTTTTGCAGCTTCGCCCGGGTCATGGCTGCGGTGGAGATTGCCTCGTCTTAGGCCCGGACGCCAGGCGGTCGTTTCCAGCATGTCCGATTACGCGCGACGATTCGCATCGAACTCATCCGCCAAAGAATCGCTCAGGGTTTTCTCCACCGCTTGCCTTAAAGGCTGTTGCGCATCTCCTCAGCAGGGCTTGCCGAATCCAGAGAAGGGCCCCCTTTTTCGATCGAGGCATGTCTGAAGTTTTTCAACGGATCATTTGGCGCCAAGAATCAATGTCATTGGCGTCGAGTTTGACGTCGACGTTCCATCCGTCGAGCGGATTGGCTGAAAATAAAGAGATCTTCCGAGGATTTTCAAAAAAAAAAAAAAAAAAAAAAAAAAAAAAAAAAAAAAAAAAAAAAAAAGTACGATGAACATGCGGTATCCTCTGAGCCTTGTTGCTATAGACTGATTCTGCCAAGCCTTCAAGATGCATGAGCCAGAACTGCGCTCCTATAAAAAAATTATTGTTTGATGAAAGCATAACATATTATAGCGCCACCCTTCAAAAATCCATGGGCCGCGAGCTGCGAAGGATCTCTAACGGTCACCCCCTGCGCCACTGCGGCGGAAAAACCCGTGGGCCCGTTTGTGGGCAGAAAAACCGATTGTCATGCAAAACCCACCAAAGGGAGCAGCCAATGACCAACTACCCGTCAAAAGATCATCAAAACCCATGCTGGCTGCCTCCATTGCATTTACCGGCCCAAAAAACAACCGCCGCTGATAGGTTATCAGCACGGCCCGCAGGACCACAAAATGCCAACCAAGTCTGGCGCCACTCCAGGGCGACAGGAAGGTAGGATCCCCACTGTTTCCAGCGTTCGTTGAACAACGCGAAATGCGTCCGACGAAAAGACCCGTTCCGTCCGCAGCATAACCTGCTGCGCTATTTCTCCATGGTCATACCAAAAACCCTCGCGGGCTTCGGTCTTTCGATGTTTGTTCAAAAACGCGGGGCCGCCATTCTTCCTGGCAGGGCACTTGTTCGCGCCGCGAACCACATCAAAAAACCTTTCCAGGGCACCCGAACATTCGCTGCGCTCTGCGCAATGACTGCCACTTACGGAACAATGCAGGCTTCCGCCGCAAACGCGCCCTAAGTCCGTTGGCGAGCAGTTCAAAAAAAAACGGTCTTTTTTTGGAAGGTCATGCAAACAAACTTTATTGGGGCTTATATGAGGCACTAAGACTTTATTTTGTAAAGTCTTTAACCTCTCGAATGGAATAATTCTTATGACTTCAGAAGTTCGGGCCAAATATCTCCAAATCTGTTTCCGAGACGCGCGACGCATCGACCTTATTTTACTGGAAGAGTTCCACTGCATGCGGAAAAGAGTTCGTAGAGTGGTTTTTGCCAAAAAACTGCCGGATCTTGAGAATGTCCAGGTTCGTCGGTTGCTTGAATAGCGTTTTCCAATGTCTATGGTGTGAGACGAACCCTATTAGTTGCGTGCAGCAACAACATAGATCATCGGCCATTATTCGTCGAGACAAGATCAAGGGCCCTGGAGGCAAGACAATCAAGATGGTCGCTATCATAATTCGAGCACAACGGCCGTCGCGATGGAAACGATAGACGAAATACACACCCCATGATCATTGCTCCTGGACCAATACCTGAGGAATTTTTCGAACCGATCATGCCTTCATGTCTGCTGTTTGAGTTTTGAGGAAGATTGAAAGCGGTTTGAAGGCCGTAAGATTCCCCCGTTCCAAGTGTGCGCAGTGCCATTAAAGCGGGAGGCCATCGAACAAATAGACGCCCCAACAACTATTGATCAAGAACTCGACGAGGAGCCAGTTCTTTGGAAGATTACTGCGGTATCTTAAAATGAACCATCCATCATTTATTTAATGAACCGTCCGACGGGCGAAGGGAAACAAGGTCGCGCTGGGTGAATGTTTAAGGGTTGGAGTTCGCGCCTGGGTATCCAGTTCACGCACAAATGCACAATGTTTGATGAACTTGGTTTCTCCAGAACCTCGCTCAACAACTACTTTCCTGCAAGTATTTATGGATAACTTACCTTCTTGGTGCCAGGAGCGGACACAGGTGGGAGGAAAAACAGCAATTCATTTTGAACGTGCCAGAAATCGATCCTGGAACATCCCCGCTTGCATACTCAGGTCGAGAGCGTCGAAGCTGCAATCAGGCGCTGCCTACCTTCTAATGCCGGTGTTCGAAGATTGGAAGAAAAAAAAAAACAAAAGGGTCTGATCAACCTTTCGGGCACTGCCTGTATTCCATCAAAAAATAATGTCGTGTCCGCAAATCGTGTTGGGAAAAATTCCGTGTGGCCTTCGGATTTTCACAATGGCAATATGGCTCTTATAAAACAGCGGAGCGGGATCGTGCAGGCCACACGACTTTCGGCAAATTTCTTCGATCGGTTCCAATGACCTGAACCCGGCGCAGATCGAGGGACGCCAGAACAAGAATTAGGATGTTCGTAGGAAAAAACCGCCGAAGGCCCCCCTGGGGCCGTCGAGATTTGAATCACGAACAAAGCAAAGAGAACACAAAATGCCCGCATTGCGCGATGACCGGCGTCAGAAAGTGGGGTCGGACGCGAACAAAGCGTTCAACGCTATCGTTGCTGGGTTGCCAAAAGACGTTCTGCGGCCGCGACAACTTCCAGGATTCAGCACCATCACCGGCCCAGATCTATTCCTCGAAGTGATCCCGGATATGCTGGAACTCGGGACACCCTCATCCTATTCGACAAATCTGGCCAGTCGCCTTGGCCTCGACAAAGCATACCATCTTGGACGCTGGCGACTAATCATTATACCAGGGGTTAAGCCCGTTTCGTCTGACAGCCATTTTCCGCATCGTTGAAGTTGGATGAGACCTACCAGAAGAATCCAGGGAAGGGATCCTCGTGAATGGGTGAGGCACAAGCAAGACCCGATCAATCACACCCAAACCGCCGGCGTCTTGCGCTGGTATGAATACCCAAACTGCGGTGTGAATATGCAAAGCGCCGGCCTCAAGCCAATGGCAAACTTCCCCATTCTGACCGTGGTGATCGTGGTGGGGCCGAAAGATGGCCTCAAAGGATCCCTGAAGGGCCAATACGACAATCCAAAATGCTTCGGGATTCTGTTGTCCCGGCCGATGCAGTCCTGTGTAGCCGACGCCCTGCGAGCGCTATGGCCACTTCGCCAGAGTGAAAGGAATGGAGCACTTCGTAGTGGGTGGTGCAAAGGCAAGGCGCAGGCGACAGCGGTCGCATCACATCCAGAAACATTCAACCCCCGCATTTCGAGACACGATGACTTCATTTCCGGCAGTTCAAAAGGGCCTGCGTCAAAGTATCTGTTAGGATATGTGGATTGTTTTTATTCGCCCGGCAGTCAGGGTTATCCCACTGGCCCGAAGCCTTCCTGCAAGTCTAAGGGGTTAAGTGATGGAATGAGGGCTTCTTTGTTTGCGAGGTTTTCATGCCTTCGACATGCCGGAAAGCTTCCTCCATCACTCGCATCGTTGATGTTCAATCCATGGCACGATCCGGGCAGGATCTTTCACCATATCGGGTGGGCGATATCGAGGAATGTCGCTCATTACGCGGCGTTCGCCAATGCATAATTTCTTCAAGGTCGGTTTGGGGCCGTCGGCAGCAAGCAAACGTAATGCAGTGTCGGCTGATTTGCTCAAGCAATACAATCACCGCCTCTCATTACTCTGAATGCGGTTGCGGACCGCCCGCCGATTGTAAATGCGGCATCTCGCTGCGAAAGCACCAAGGCCAAACGGATCTTTGATTTTGCTTAGGTTAGAAAGCAGTCCGAGCTCTTTTGCCTTCATCAAATTGATTGGCGCCGGTCTGATTACCCAGCATATCCTTTCTTGTCGAAGAGGGCCGTTTCTCGCCGGCTAAACATTCGTCTTTCGAATACCAACCAGGCATATCGACCCACCATCGACTGCGAATTTGAAAGACAGCCGCCACAGGGCGAAACTCCACGCGCCAGTTCAGCAACCTGCCTTTCCGGGTGAAACCTTGAAACCTCAGCCTCTTTGTTTCATTTAGTCTTTCTCCTTTGAAAACGACGTGCACTGAACTTCCGTAACGGCATCCTGCACGAACTGATGTTATATTTCGTAGTCCTTCAAGTCCGATCCATATACACATTCCATCCAGATTCTGTGGTCATTTTGAAAAGTTCGTCGTGGACTTATAGAAATCCTTCCGACGTCAGTGGCCCGGATAACGTCCTCCATATCCTGGCGCGTCATTAACCCATGTTCCCGCAGCACCGAAAAGCGCTTGTTTCGCGGTCATGGCCATCTTCGCACGTGACCTCTGGATGATGTGAGATCATATGTTGGCTTTCGGCCTTATCAGTCATATAGCACCATTATTGGTGTAGATTCAAGTTTGAAGTTGATTGAAGTATATGCCCAATTTGCACAGAAATCATCATCTGTAATCGTTAAATCATAATTGGGCCATTTCAGGGGCAAACCGAAGGAGTAGAAAAAAATCTCCTTGATTCCAGACCAAAACACGGTTTGCGGGACACGACAAAAAAATTAATGCCGTGTCGCAAACCGTGTGGGAAAACTTCCACACCGAGCTTACGCACTTTTCCCAACAAGAAGCTCACTGACGGCGGCTCATACAGAGGGGCCCCGCAGGGCCCTGTTTCGAAAGAGATGGGTTGCAACATTTGGCGGGCTGCGGGAAATTCCCATCTTTGCGGGAACCGCGCTGTCGGCGGCTCCACCATTTCAGAAAAGCCCGGCATGGAGGCAGGCGCAAGCGCTCTCTTTCGCTCCATTTTTTTCTCAGGCCGCCTGCGCGGCGGCTCTCAATTCCGGGGGCCCGATTGAAGAGATGGGGGTCGACCGGCGAACCGGCAAAAAACCCAAAATCCTCAACCGCCCTGTCGGCGGCTCATCCAGAAAGCCCCCCAGGGGCCCTGTTTTCGAGATGGTTTGCAACCATGCGGTTGCGGGAAAATTCCCATCTTGCGACCCGGCCTGTTCGGGCGGCTCACATTTCAGAAGCCCGGCATGGAGAGACGCAAGAGTGCTCTTTCGCTCGCATTTTTTCTCAGCCGCCTGCGCGGGTGGGGCTCAATCCGGGCCGACGAAAGGAGATTGGGTTTCGGACAGAGCGGAAAAAACGGCAAAACCCAAGGGGCCAAGACCTTCGGGTCGTTTGCCACAAAAAAACGGTCCGTTTTGAAACGTATTATGCTTGTGTGCCAGAAATTAACGGGGAAGGGGGCGGAAAAAAAAAAACCGACTTTTCTTTCTATGGGCGTTTGAAACCGTTAACAGTTGGCATTTCATGGGAAAAAAGATTGGGGACATTGGGCCGAAAAGCTTGTTTGGGAAAGTTAAATGAAAGTTTTTTTTTTTTCACATAACAAAGTGTTTTTAAACTTATTTTTTGCGCCATTAACAAAAAACCCCAAAAACCCATTTTTAAAAAAAAATTCCCCCTTTTCTCCGTGTGTGTG
>Ga0163217_1064759_pt1 | contig 12612 bp, 12 predicted proteins | sample SynspAceP_FD_185933 | JGI IMG/M metagenome (GOLD analysis project Ga0163217, IMG submission 185933) | Saline lake microbial communities from Ace Lake in Antarctica - Synechococcus sp. Ace-P (PacBio error correction) | ecosystem: Environmental > Aquatic > Non-marine Saline and Alkaline > Saline ... | reverse complement strand
GGGGGGGGGGAGGGAGAATTAAGCGACATTTAATGTATTTATGGTGGACGTTTTTAAAAAACTTACAATGAATAGAAGAAGCTTAAAAAAGATATGTGAACCATATTTATGGTACCTCGCAAATGCCGCCTTACGGTATGCCTTAATCCAGAAAGAGTTTAGCCTTTATAAATACCTGGAATGCGGATAAAGTGGGTCGACTTAAATTTGCTATTTCGGATTTTGTAAATTTTCAACTGAATTTGGTAAATAGTTTTAAAACACATCGGATTGGAAACACGAATTTTTACGACTTAGTTCCAATAAATATGAGAAATAAAAAAATTATAGTCAATTTTCAAATAGAGAGGCGAACCCTATTCAAATTCAAAGTGCTTTCAGGAAGCGGTCTCTTGTTATTTTACTTTAGGAGTATTGAATGGCATTGGCCTGCATTTGCAATAGGTCTTATAGTCCTATACCTTCTGGCATATGTTTAAGTGTTGGGATTAAAAATGGGCGGAACTTGTAATTCCACCTTTTATTATTTGGTATGACCGGAAGTATTTGGAAATCCATCCGTTATTTTACCATTTTGAGTTTAGAACAAGAAATGGTTCTTGCTCAATTATTCTTAATGACCCACACTGAAAGCGTTCTGGAAACCATAGATTTTGAAAAAGTTATCATTTTTTACGGACATTTTGCTTTAAAACAATTGGAATTATTATCTGTGCCTGAAGGAAAAAGTGGAAGGCTGAAAAAATCACTTTTTGGAATTAACGGTATGTGTCAATTTCTGAGTGCCAAGAATTGATTATGAAAGCGGATCATGGAGCATTTTATGAAACTTCTGTTCTGCCATAAAGCCAGACTTAGTACAGTTGCAAACTTAACGAATTAAAGAGGATGTACCTGCAAATGAACCTTGAAGGAAATAGTATGGTGATCACAGAAGGGATATTACATAATGTTTTGTTGGTATTTTTTGGTGATGACCCAAGGTATTGATGATAATGATAAAGCAGAATTTGGTTTAAAAATTATTTGTTGAATGGGTGGCTGAATCTGTGGGATTAGCTATATTAAATTTACGTTTTACAAAACTTCTTGAAAGGTTATTTTTTATTCTGGAATTTTTTTTGGGAAAAAAAAAAACTATTATTTGTCCATAGAATTAAAACGACCCCTAAATTTTTGGAAGGTCCACTTGCGTTTAAAACTTAAGATAAATATGTTTGGAACTTTTTTGTAGGCATTTTATACCAGTCCATTAATCAGGAAACTGCCAAGTGTGTGTGTGCAAGGGTATTAAAGTCTATATTGAATAACAAATACGGAGAGATTAAATGTTTTGAGTACTTGAAATTGTTGTTAATCAAGTTTATTGACCAATTAGCGGAAGAATGGAAAAGTTTTTTTACTGTATTACAGGGATTAGTGAACTTGATGGACCCAAAGTAATTGCCTATAAAATTAATGACGACTTTTCATCTTACCATTTTTTAAACCAACAATCAATTAATGAGGTTATCCCTGTCATTGGTGAGAACCGATGATTCACACTATAAGGTATAGTAGCTTGCTATTGAGACCGGTAACGTCATTCCATTCGCAATTGTGACAGTGTTCAGGGAAGGTTGAAAGTGAGCAAAGAAAAATTCGTGCATAGGGGATATCAAGAATGTAATATTTAAAGTAGGCAATCCGAATCCCACATGCACATCAAATAGCGATACAGCCATTAAACAATAATAATTTATGTTTGTGATTTGTGGTATTGATTAATTTTATCAAGGGCATTACTGCTAAAAGTGGGCAGGTCTATTTCTGTTGAAACAAAAATTTTAAAAAAATTGCCGGATGGTAATGGGTCCCGGAACACATGGTACTTTAACAAAAAGGGCGCGGAATTCAGCATATGTAATTAGGTGAGTTATCCGCGGTGAAGTAACGTTTCTAAGAATAAAAATGGCGTTTTAAATCTTTATATTTCTTATAATTCTTTTTTGCCGATAAGGTAGATACTATTTAGACCAGTAGGCTCTGCAGATTAGGCTCCATCCAAAATGGGTTTATTTATTTTTACAGCAAATAAGAGTTTTGGGAGGCAATTTACCATATTTTAAGTAGTTTGTGAGGATAGATTGCAACTAGAGGTTTTCATTAACACAAGAGGCAAGGAATTAAGAGAGGGTTCAATATAAGTCTAATGGAGATGGTTTAATAGCTGCCATCAGGAATTCTATGATATTGTTGTATTTCGTATAATAGAAAATGGACACTTGATAGAAATATACTAGGACTTAGAAATACTATCACCAGGTCTGTGATTTGCCTGTTTCCGGATTTATTTATTAGAAAGAAGTTAAACATAAAAGCCTAATATTGTAAGGATAATTATTTTAGGTACGGATTTTTCCACATACTCATTCGAACTTAAATTTGGATGAGTTTGCCAACAAGTATTAGTTATTGTCAATTAAAAAGCTGATCTGCACATCGACAATGTAAGATAGCGCCTCGAATAATTTGTTTTTAGCTTTATTTATTCTACTTCGATTAATTGACTCAGAAACCACCATCTCATGGCTCATCCAAAAAATGGTTGTAAAGTTTTCTTCAAAGTAAATTTTCTGCAGAACCTAAGGGAATTATGGCCCAGTCCTTCACTTATATCTCTCACTCATATTATTTCGTAAAATTTTGCTATTGTTGCCCATGACTGGTGGAATTAGTAGCGTTGTAAATACGCGCTATCTATGTTACAACCGGATCCCTTCCAATAATTTTATAAGACTATTCCCGTTCAGTTCTCCTCCTTTTTGCGCGATTTTGTCGCTGTTCTATAATTTTCAATGGGGAACAAAATGTTTCATAAGGTTGGACTTATTGCCTTCGAAAAGGAGTAGATATTCTCAGGATCTCGCTTGTAGTCCTTAAACTTTCTCGTAATCTTGACCGACAAGGGAGTCAACCTTTTAGCTTTTAAGCATTTCTGACTCTCATAAAATATCGAAGATCTATTTTGGTGCCAATCCACAAGCCCTTGCGGAAGTCGGGTAAACCTTCCACTCCAATGCTTTCCTTTCGGACACGTTCAGTTGCACTTGGTTAAGGTCTTTCGATCCGGATCCCAGACACCCTTTTTACAGCGGGAGATAGAAACAAGGCTGCGAAAGACAGCTTGTTTTCTTACTCTCCCTAACTACATCGATTTTATCCGTGATGAAATTTCCGATGGCGCCTACTAAGGCTCGCATGGAAGCGGATTAAAGTACTCCAAAGAATAAATTAATAATTGAGTTTTGCTCCCCGCTCCACGATATGATGGTCATATATTGCAAATTTAAATATATGCACCATACTGTGTAGTATTGACTATCTCATGTACAAAGGATTTTGCGCAATCGGAAGTGTATAGTGTGTTTTGATTTTACCGGGAACAAATCCGACCACTCTGTTTGGAGTCATTCACTATCACATGAAATGAGGAATATTTTGAATTATGTTAATCTTCAGAGAGACTAGCAGTTATATGTTTTAAGCATTCTTAAAAAAACCTTACTTCTGACGAAGTGAATAAAACGATTAGAAATATCTCGGATTAAATGGCAATCAATAAAGATGGGAGGAACGTCTTGGAGAACCAGACTAGATCGATCTCGGATAAACATATTTACAAATAAGGTTTCGGTTGTGCAGTGGGCCGGATCGGGGGAAAGTTAAATTGCTATCTTGCATTCTAGGGGCAGGTGGTTATTCTCCAGGGACGTTAGGGGCGCAGGAAAGAAAAAGCGAACACAATTGCCGTTTTTGAAGACGTGATGTGTAATTACATGATAATACAGAATTCTTCCTACTCTTAGGGACTAAACTCAAACTATTTTTTGGCATAAATATTTATACAGGCCCAGAAATTTCTTCTTGATCCAAACTTTAGTTCATTATCCAAAGAACCAAACTTTTTGCAATAAAATCTGGGGCTGACATTGTTTAGGTTACGTTTTTAGGACAGAGAAATCCAAAGAAGTGGCTTCCGCATTTTGGAAAGCCCTTTGTGTACTGAGCTACGCGCGGAATGGGACTCCGAAGCCCATAGGAGTGAACACCTTCGGGATATATAGCCCGGACGACGCTGAACTACCCCTCGCTCTATCGCTCGCTCGGATGTGCGTTTTCCAAATAGTCACTTGGCTTTTAAACCCTCAGTTCATAATCGTTGAGCTGAAAATGTATTCTTCGGACATAGCAAAGATACATCTTTTTTATGATTTCCCAAATCTATTTTGAATATTTAATTTTAAAATCGGGGGTTAAAATTTTTCATTTGCAACACATTTAAAAATGGCCTAGTTGTAGGTCCACCTTGGGGTTCCAAATTTCTTTTTCTATTTGTATCGATTTAATTTTTTAAGATTTCGCCACACCTCGTGAATTTCGGACAGGCGCGTGAGACTCCTTGAACAGCAGGAACCGGAGAACTCCGAAACCACAGGAGCGCACCAGGTTAGCTCTCGTAGGCCTGCTTCTCCTCGGGGCCCAGGGCGCACAAAACGATCGAGGGGCCTTGCGCTCGAAAATGGTCGCGGTTGTGATCGGCCCGATCATTTTCATGGAATTAAACTTACTGGGTTTTCTTCATATTACCACCTGTCATTGCTTTGTCTTGGCACTCAGAACGAAACACAAGTTGTATATGAGCCCTGCTTTTTCGGGATAATGGTTCTCTTGTGTAATCATTCAATGATTTCAATCTCTGTTTCTAACGGCATTGGCTGGCCAGTCGGAAGGGAAGGCCGGCTCGCTGGTGGGTATGGTCAATGTTTTTAATCCCCCGGAAATTACAAGGACCATCACTGTTTAGTTGCCCTGGTGTAGTGGCCTTTGCTGTTGTCTTATCCCAATTCATTCCAAAGAGGCGTCAGAGGGGTTGGTAATTTTTACTTAAATAAAGTTTATAGACATTTTATGAGAAAAACAAAGCGGGTATAGTAGGGTAGTGGGTTTCAGTAATGCTCGCTTACAGACTTATTAGTTGGTTTGGTGGGAAACCGTGCGGGAGTATCTTAGTTCCTTGACGGTGGGAACCTTGTATTTCGCCTGCTGTTTTTGATTAACTAAAGGATTACCCAGGGAAATATACTGTCCTAACTATCGCCGATGTCCAGTTCTGCGCCCGTCCTCTAGTTTTTATTGCCCTTTAATGGGTCTTGGTGCGCTTTTTTTATTCGATGGGAAATTACGTCTCGCTTACCAAGGAATAGAAAAATCCGTTTGGAACCATGGCTTTTTTCCATGTGCTAAGATTTTTTACCCCATCTTGCCATCTTGACGGTCGTTTGTGGTTACTCAAGCTTTCAAAAAAGATATTGACCCATGGCCAAGGCTGAAAAACGGGACAAGGGAAACCAGGAAAAAAACTTGAATGATAATGCCAATACCTATGTCTGTCTAGCGATCTGTTACTTTCTTTTGAATCCAAAAGAAGATTCAAGGCAAGGCTATAAAATATGATTATTTCCATTGGGCTACCGAGTCGGTATGTTTATTTGATGCTATTAAGTTTGGGCCATTTGACACCGTTGGGATTTGTGCTGGTTGAGAATGCCACATCTTTTTCGACCAGATCGTTTTTAAAGCTATTGGTAATGTGGTTTGGTTTCGTCGTCCGTTACTATACGCTTCGGCAGTACTTACTGCAATTTTGTGTTCGCCAATGGTACTGTATCGATTGCAAAGAAATTGATTGAAAAACCAAAGGGAAATGATCGATCTCGTCCTGAAGGGCATAAAGCGAATTGAATGGCCTCTTGCGTTTGCGTAATGTTATTTGCTTTTTGCCATGGGGATGCCTGTAATTGGCTTTGGGAACAGGGCAGTTCGAGCAACTGGTCCAAAAAAGAAATGGCTGTCCCCGGCTTTTTTACCTGGCAGATATTTTCGTCATCAGCTCCTTTATTGCGTTTCTCGAACCGGGACTTCTTGGGGCACGTTTTGCCATATGATGGCGATGCCATCCCATGCAAGAAATTCCATTCTGCACATTGCCTTTGGTGGTAGCCGCTACATTGGGGGGTGAGTATTTTTGGGAGATCACTTGTTCCCCATTTCAGGACACCTCTATTATCTCATCCATGGCCTCGGCCAGTGATCATTATAGTCTATTAATTACTCCAGTTTGCCCGTGATGCTCTGTTGGAGTTTTGATGAAACAGTGGTACTTACGTAATTTTAGGTTTATTTATGATAGTAGCACTCGCTCACTATTCAATTACCTTTGCGCAGTTTATACAAGTTAAAAAGGGAAGATTCGCAAAGCCATGGTGTTTGTAAATATTATAGGAAATTTCCAATTGGGAAATCCACACTCGATGAATGCCTTTGTTAGGGGGAGAAAATTATCTATAATTACCTTCCAGGCCCCAACTACCGGCACCGAATTTTAGGAATGTGAATGGAGACGATTTTCAAGTGGTCTATTCATCGGTACTCCTCTCGCTATCAGTAAAACCTGCCTATGATTGCAACTTTCTTCTATGGATGGACTTATGTTAAGGTCCCGCTGTCTTGAAGATGCCGATGTGCTCTTTATATTGGTGGAAATAGTTTGAAAAGGCTTGAAAAGACGAACGTTTTTTTGTGTGATAAAGAGATTAACACAACAATAGTAATACGCCAAATATTGCTTTTGTTGAATAGATAGGATGTATCTTGAGCAGGCTATTTTGGAAGAACAAGTGCAGTCTGGCAGGGAGCACAATTGCTCTAACGCGGAAATTCATTTCCCATATCGCCCTCTACAGAATTTTAAGTGTGAAGGGAAGTCGTTTCTCGCGCGCACTTTTTGGAATTGCATTGCACCGTGAAGCACCCTTATATATCAAAAGACCAATTAACGGATAAGCCGAACGCTTTTTTTCGTAACGAAAACCATTAGGGAGAATAAATCCTTCAGTTTTATAAAAAGAAATCCCTTACTTCTGTCGAAATCGAATACAGAGGAATTTTTGAGGACGAGGATATTATCCGCATGCGGTCCTCTCATGGTTGGAACGGGATTCCCAAAAGGGGATTACATAGGCATTAAGGGAAGCGCCCTGAAAAGGGTGGGGTCGAGAGCAGCGTAATTAGGACTTGGAAAAATTCTTCGACAAGGCAGGTGATTTGGGAGCTCTACCGTTATAAGGCTAATAAGAATTGGTAGAAATGGCCCAATTACATCTGACAGCGATTGGGTGTTATTAATCACGGGTTGAGCTTTCTTAGTCGCATGTGGTTCTTAGGACGGAAATTGCTCGCTACAAGGGCAATAAGCATATGCACGCCTGTTGTTTTTGGATACGAGTGCCACACTCATATACGAACCTGTTGGTGGACGTTTATTGCGCGCAAAGGTGGCAATCTGCTATTTTATATGAGATTTACTGTCGTCTCTCTCCAACTCCTCGCAATGACTCGATCCATCCTAAAGCAAAGAGAATCTTAAAACTAGGGACCTATTTAAAACTGGATCACGCCTATTGTTCTCATATGTGGCTCTCCTTCTTGGTTATGTTTAACATAGAGTCGTTGCATATGATGCATTTGAGGGCTTGGCCTTTTCTTTTTCCGTCCTTCCAAAGAACATATTATTACGATTCCAAAGTAACCGGGACCATTAGGGGCCATTAATTCCCATTGGAGTCCGATTTCTTTTTTTCCCAGTGCGTTATTGGAATTAGCCCAACTCCAAAAATGATGGAACAAAGTAAGCTACTCCAAAATGGACGACATGAAAATGGTTCCATTAAGTGAGGGTAGGGCCAAAATAATCCATATTATGGATTGCTATCGCCATTTCTTCCCTGGTCTACCACCTAAGCTGTAGATGAGGGGACAAAAATGGGATCAGTCCTATGAATTTTATAAAAGCGTGATTATTCGGATATTTTTACGACTAAAAGGTGGGGTTTGTCCGCGTTTTGGAATTAATTAGTGATGTAGGTTCGGCAGAACAATTTAAGGTTAATTTGGAACCTTGGTCTCAAGACAATTTTCGTTTAGGCTTAAGCTTTTGCGAAAACTAGAGAGGCTAATAATAAGGATATACAGGATACTGTTTTCTCTTTCTTTAGGAGCCCAATGTAATAAATATGGATGCATATGGTTGGAATCCTATTAATTGGTTCAGCACTCAATTAACTGCTCTGAATGTGCAATTATATCTTCTCCTGTTTGGATTTTTAGATTTGTTAGGCTGGAATATTTCCATTAGACCGATAAAACGCTTAATTTATCGATAAGATGCAAAAAATAGTGATTTTTGGAGCTCGGACCAGAGTGTAGTTTTTTAGATTCTTGGAAAGGGAGGCAAAATATAACATTAATAGCGTTTTTTGGTGTTCTCTCTCAGAAAAAAAGGCCCGTCTAGCATAACGGATTAGAATTTTGGGTTAATGAACTGAATTGCCTAGTTTAATAGGTATAAGGATTGTATTATCTTTATAGGGCGTGGGGTGGCCATCGGTGATAATTGAGCGCGTGGTCACTTTGCATTGTAGAGAAAAAATTAGATTAAATAGTTCCTGGGTTTTAATTTTGTATTGGCCAACGATACATCCAAATCGATTTGTACGGTAAAGGATTGTTGGAAACCGATTGGCAAACGGTATCGGTTCAGTATATGGCGGTGCGTCACGATTTTGAATGCCAAATGTCCGCCGTATTGTGCAGGCCATCTTGTATAGTGAAAATCAATTCTTTCTGTAAGGCCACGATCAGCGTTGTCTGAGGATTGTTTTCCAGGTTCGCTCTCGCGCTTCCAGGGCATTACTGCGGAAATTTTATTTTGGAGGAATTCTCTGTTGTTCTTGGTGTGAACGTCATAGAAATATTTATAGTATTGAACATTTCTAGTAAATGTGGTGCTGATTTTATCCTTGAGGATATTCCAGGATATGTGTTTGCTTTACGGGCCAGCCCGGCAAAAGTTTATAAGCAAATAAGAAGAATTGGGGAGGTTACACTTTCTTTGGGGCAGTAAGGAGCAATTTGGTTGAAAATTCGTTGCCAAGGTGAACAACATCCCTGAGAGCTCGGACGGGTGTGCACAAAGGGTCTAGCTTTGGTCTACGTCATTGATTGAGGCTCAGGAAACTAATACTTATTACCAACACCGGGCCAACAGGTCGTTAATTTTCGCAGTTTCGCTTTACTTCATCTCAACTATTGTCATGCTGATCTTAGTTTTAAAAATAATCTAGGTTTGAAAGTGCCTTTAAAAAACATTTTCCTGTGCCCGCTTATATCCTCCTCAAGTTCTGAACTAGAATATACGTTAGTGAAGTTAGATCAATCTATATAAGCACTCGGTACTTTTGCCAGCCAAATTAAAAAGTATGAGTGCTATTGTAGCCATTGTAGGAAGACCTAATGTAGGCAATCAACCTTTTTTTAATAGACTTATTCAAGGAAGAGAGGCATTTGTGATGCCGAAAGTTGGGGTTACAAGTGTACCGTCATTAGCGCGGAAAGAGTCCTTGGAACGGTGGTGGAGTTTTCAGTAATCGAGTACGGGGATATGTAATTGGGGGCGATGATGTTTTTTGAAAAGAAATAGTTTAAGCGGTAGAATTTGGCCATGAAGAATGAGTGCCGATTCGCCCATCGATCTTTATGATCGTAGTGGATGTGGAAGCGGAGTTACCGGTATGGACGAAGAATGTGCTAAATTTATGAGGACTGTAAATAAACCTCGTGTTTTCTTACAGTGGTCATATAAGTGGCACACCAGGGTACACTAGAGCGAAAGATGCGTTATGATTTTATTCGGTTGGGGGTAGGGGGATATTATACTTTGCAGTATTTAGTGGTGGGTGGTACGGGGACTTACTGGACTCGAGCTTGGTTTAAAGTTTTACCCGGAAAAGGAAAGGAGAAGGAATTGATTTGCGCACGTTTTGCCCGCTCGGTGGGAAGGCCAGAATGCCGGGAAATTGTCTTTTATCACCAATTCCCTTATTGTGGGAGGACTGGATATTTGTTACCGATATTGCCTGGTACTACTTAGGGATGTTGATTACTAAATATAATAGATTTGGTTTGAATTTAATTGTAGATTACCGCCCGCGGCATTCGTCGCTAAGGCCAAAGGATGTGAGGGAAGGACCTGAGAGTATCTATTCGGCGTAATGCGGTTCCGCTCATGGGCCATTGAACATTCCGATGTCTTGTCATTATTTCGTTTATTGTCTCTCGCAGATTTGGCCCGACCCGTGGTTTTGGTCATTCCTGGGGGAGGGGGGGGGGGGGGGGAGGATGTGGGGGCGGGCGGGGGGGCGGGGTGGGGGTGTGGGCGGGGGGGCGGAGGTGGGGGGGGGGGGGGGGGGGGGGGGCGGGGGGGGTGGGGAGGGGGGGGGGGGGCGGGGGGCTGGTGGGTGGGGGGAGGGGGGGGGTGGGGGGGGGGGGGGGGGGGGGGGGGGTGGGGGGGGGGGGGGGGGGGGGGGGGGGGGGGGGGGGCGGGGGAGGGGGAGGGGGCGGGGGGCCGGGAGGGCGGGCGGGGGTTGGGGGGGGGGGGTGGGGCGGGGGGTGCGCGCGGTGGGGGGGGGGGGGGGGGGGGGGGGGGGGGGGGGGGGGGGGGGGGGGGGTGGAGGGGGGGGGGGGGGGGGGTGGCAGGGTTAGGAAAATATTTTGCTGGTTGGCACACGTAATAACAAAGGTAATCGTAATTCTTGTGAGCAGGCGGAGGGCGGCCAAAGCCTAGGTGTTAATAAATGAGGATTGATTTAGAGACAAAGGTGAGACCCGAATTACTAATTATAGCTCTAAGATCACTCAAATAAATGATGGCCAGGCCAATTTCATACTTTTACAGACAGTGACTGCCTAATTTCTTTTTAATCTCCGTTTTAACAAGCAGCGAAAAAAAAAATTTTTTAGGCCATTTTTGAACTTGGTCGTTCAGCGCTGTATTTGAAAATCAGACAAAAAGAATGTGATACTCAAGTGACAGAAAGCTGAACGATATTATGTTAACCCTTTAATATGAAAACTATCCCCCGACCGGCATATAAGCGACATAGTGTATCACGTGTAAAAAATTATTATAATTTTGACCCAATTGCAGACCCCTTATCCAGCAGTTTGACTTTTTTCTGTAAGTGATTCCGCCAATTATGTGAGGGATCCTTATAGCGTTTTCGGAGCAATGAATATAAAGGGCAACTATTTTTTGATTTCGACAGGGGTTGCCTGTATCGGTGTTTATGTAGAAAGATAGAATAAGAGTCTTTTAATTCGGTTATTTCTAAAGGATGGGTCATTATAGATTCTGCTATAACCATTTGAGGTCGTTTACTGGCTTGTTTGCTATATTTTTGGGTGCTTACAAATTACCAAGAATACAAGACAACATCTAACCAAATGGAAGAAATTTTCACTTTTCTCTGCTATTTTCCATTTTATTTTTAGCGTTCATATCTCCAAGGATTTTGTGTTTGAGCGGGAAAATTGTAGAGGGATGCCATTACCAAAGGCACCAATTAGAGGCCTCAACCTATTTATGCCGGAATCTTTAAAGGATTAGTTCCGTTGGTTTTCGCTATACTGTTTCCGACTCAAAAAAGGTGAAATTTTGAACTGGAGGCGAAAACCAGTCTCAAGGCACGTAATGTTTTTTTTCTTTCCTACCAATGGCTAAAATCACATAGGGTAAAAGTTAAAATTACAGTCTCAGTAGATCTGAACTGATAAGTGGTTGCAATGCAGAGCCAAGCCCAAGAGTTGGATGGGGCGGTACTATTGTGGGAGACGGGTGCCGATCACCATTAAAAGGAATACACTCGAGTTTAATGCAGATTCCTTTTAAAACCAAGCCAGATGCCACGGTGGAGGATAGTGTTTTGAAAAATTACAGGCGCGGTAGAGGTAGGAGTTAGTGATAGTCGCATTGCTAAAAGATAACCGTGTAAAACCCGGTAAGGAAAGTAATTTAATGCAGGTGCTTCGGTAAACGGTCAAAGTCTTCTAGTAATACCCAAAGTAGCTACTAAAGTTTTACAAAAGGATATTTTTAAGTAAAATCCAAATTACGATACTAAAACTAAAACGGAGGAGTTGTACGCGGTGGGTAATCTGGGGGATGGTGCAAAATAAGACGATAAGAGATCTTAACAATTAAGGAAGACTAAGAATATAGGGTTAGTTGGGAGAATGGGCCGGCGGGCTATTGGTGGTAACGAATTGAAATGATATCAGTTTAATGGTCCAAAGCCTATGATCAATTATTTTTAAATGATAGCAGAAGAGGTGTCAAGTTTTATTGGGCGCAGCTCCTCCATACATTAATAATTCTGGGTTTGTCTTTATGAGTGAATTCTATAGAGTATGAGTAGGAAACAAATGACCAATGGGGATATTGGAGGGCTACCTGTGCGGATCTGGCCTTTATCAATCAACGGTTAATTTGTGGTATTACTACCTTTTTGCAACCTAGCACCAGTTACGCCAATTCGAAAAGGGGGGAATATAAGATAGGATGCCAATACTTTTTTGGGTTATGTGATTCCTATAATTGCTTCAAACGGGAGCGCAGGAGGGAGAACATTTCTGCGTGATGAGGTAGATAATTTGCCGGCACTCATGTATCAATTT